>Ga0209061_1001536_pt1 | contig 37411 bp, 44 predicted proteins | sample Coa_R1_10_FD_187157 | JGI IMG/M metagenome (GOLD analysis project Ga0209061, IMG submission 187157) | Surface soil microbial communities from Centralia Pennsylvania, which are recovering from an underground coalmine fire - Coalmine... | ecosystem: Environmental > Terrestrial > Soil >... | reverse complement strand
GTTCTACGACCACCCGGTCGTCGGGCAGGATCCGGATGTAGTGCATCCGCATCTTCCCGCTGATGTGGGCGAGTACCTTGTGCCCGTTGTCCAGCTCCACTCTGAAGAAGGCATTCGGCAACGTCTCCACCACCGTGCCCTCAATCTCGATGGCGCCGTCTTTCTTGGGCATATCCTCCGCGCTTCGTCCTGCGTAGTCTTGGTTGGTATCGTGCTGGTTCGCAGCCGCCCCGGCGGGAACGCCGGGCTGGGCACGACGCACTCCCCCATGGCGCAAAGCCATCCGGAAAGCCAGCCGATGGGCCGCAGCAGATTCTACTAGACCGATCCTGGCAGCGCGAACTGGCAGCATAACACCGCCAGCCCTGCTCCTATTCCCGCGGCGCCCGGTGCCGGGTGAGCCGCGGTGCCGGCCTCGTGTCAGGCGATGGCAAGCCGCCGTCGCTACAGGGTAGCCGACCGCCGGCCGGCGGGGCAATGAGCACGGGGCGGCCCGCGGCTACCGGTGATGCGGGGGCCTGCGCGCGATGGCCATTCCCCATGGGACGGCGACGAGCAGGAACCACGGGAACCACGCGGCGCCGCCGGAAACCAGGCCGATCCCCAGCCACACGACGAACAGCAGCGAGCTGATCGCCGCCCAGGCCACCCAGGCGGCAACCCGCCGCGGGGTCACCGCGCCCTGACCACGCCGGTCCACCCTCCCGCCGCGGCCGCGGGGCCGCAGCGCGCCGGCCGGCGCCGGCCGGATGCCGGCCGCGGGCAGCCGGTACAGGTCGATGCCGGGCAGATCGGCGAGGAGGGAGTCGAGTTCCCCGATCGTCTTCGCCGCGAACGCCTGGTCCAGGCGCTCGTTGAACTCCTCCGCGGTCAGCCTGCCCTCGGCGTGATGCTCGCGAAGCAGTGACGCCGTGCGCTCCCGGTCCGCGTCCGAGGCGCGCAGCCGGGGATCACCGGGCATCGGGGGCTCCGTCTCCCCGGGCCAGCACGGTCGCCCCGGACCGTCCGGCGAACTCGGGTTGCCCGTCCTCCGGCGCGGTCAGGACCCAGGGACCGTCGGGGGTGATGGCCACCGTGTGCTCGAAGTGAGCGGCGCGGGAGCCGTCTGCGGTGACCACCGTCCAGCCGTCGGCGAGTTCCTCGGTGCGCTCGCCGCCACGGGTGATCATCGGCTCGATCGCCAGCGCCATGCCCGCGCGCAACCGCGGACCGTGGCCGGGCGGCCCGTAGTTCGGGACCGCGGGCTCCATGTGCATCGCCGTGCCGATCCCGTGCCCGGTGTACTCGCGGATCAGCCCGTACTCCCCGGACGAGCGGGCCGACCGCTCCACCGCGTGCGAGATGTCACCGATCCGGTTCCCGGGCCTGGCCTGGGCGATGCCCGCCCACAACGCCGCCTCGCACGCGTCGAGCAGCGCCTGATCCGCCTGGTCGATCTCGCCTACCCCCATCGAGATGGCCGCGTCGCCGTGCCAGCCGTCGACGATCGCGCCGCAGTCGATCGAGATGACGTCGCCCGGGTTGAGGCGGCGGTCCCTGGCGGGGATGCCGTGCACGATCTCCTCGTTCACCGACGTGCAGATCGTGGCCGGATAGCCGTGGTAGCCGAGGAAGGACGGGACCGCGCCCGCCGATCGGATCTCGCGCTCGGCGATCGCGTCGAGGTCGGCGGTGGTGATCCCCGGCCGCACCGCCTCGGCGAGGACCCGCAGCGTATGCGCAACCACCAGGCCAGCCTCGCGCATGCGGGTGAACTGCCCCGGGGCCTTGATCTCAATCGCACGATCACGCCGCAACCGCATGCCACCACACCTCCGTTACAACGCTACCGCCGCCGCAGCCTCCCGGGAGCCAACGGCCGCCGCGCCGCCTGGGATCCAGGAGCGAGATCCTGGGATCCAGGAGCGAGATCGCGGCGGCTAGCGGCGAGCCACGGCGGCGCATGGAGGCGGCCCGGCCGCGAGCGGGACTCCAGCCCCGTTCAGCTTGTTCCGAACGCGGCCCCTGCCGCCACGGGCGTGGCACGATATCGTCGGCGCGACGAAAACACGTTCAGCTTGTTCCGAACACGGCCCCTGCCGCCACCCGGACCGCTCGCGTCACAGCAGCACCGCCCCGATGGCCGACGGGCCGCCGTGGCCGACCGCGCGAACCGAAAGACTTTTCACCATGTAGAGAAAATCCGGAATAGGTACGAAAAAATTACAGGATCATGAACGGCGCCGTCCGGAACGCGTTAGCGCACGTACGGCTGCAAAGCCGTGAGCGCGCGGGTGGTGACCTCTTCCACCGGGCCGGTCGCGTCGATGCCCACGAGGATGCCCTCGTCCGCGTAGAAGGCGATCAGCGGCGCCGTCTGGCTGTTGTACACCTCGAGCCGGTGCCGGATGACCTCTTCCTTGTCGTCGTCGCGCTGGAAGAGCTCGCCGCCGCAGTCGTCGCAGACCCCCGACACCGTGGGCGGGTCGTACAGCACGTGCCACACGCGCTCGCAGCGGCGGCAGGTGCGGCGGCCGGACAGGCGGCGGACCACCTCGTCCTCGTCGACCACGAGCTCGAGGACCACGGTGAGCCTGGTCTCGAACTCGGCGAGCATCTTCTTCAGCGTCTCGGCCTGCGGGACGTTGCGCGGGAAACCGTCAAGCAGGAAGCCGGCCTGCGCGTCGTCTTCCGCGAGCCGGTCGCGCACCATGGCGACGGTTATCTCGTCGGGAACGAGATCCCCGCGGTTCATGTACTCCTTGGCCTTGACGCCAAGCTCGGTGTTGTGCGTGACGTTGTAGCGGAAGATGTCACCTGTCGAGATGCGCGGGATCGCCAGATGGGATGCGATGAAGTGGGCCTGGGTCCCTTTGCCCGCTCCGGGGGGCCCGACAAGGACGATGCGCACTATCGCAAGAAACCCTCATAATTACGCTGCTGCAGCTGGCTCTCGATCTGCTTGACCGTATCCAGGCCAACGCCGACCATGATGAGCAGGCTCACGCCGCTGAACGGGAACTGGTTCCCCACGCCGATCGCGGCGAGCGCGACCAGTGGGAACAGGGCGACCACGCCGAGGTAGAGCGACCCCGGCGCGGTAAGCCGGGTGAGCACGTAGCCGAGGTACTCGGCGGTGGGCCGCCCTGGCCTGATGCCCGGGACGAAGCCGCCGTACTTCTTCATGTTGTCGGCGACCTCGGTCGGGTTGAACGTGATCGACACGTAGAAGAACGTGAACGCGACGATCAGCACGAAGAAGGCCGCCAGGTAGAACCACAGGGACGACAGGTTGCCGGTCGCGCCGATCTCCAGGTAGGTCTGGACCCAGGAAACCCACCCTTGCGGGTGGCTGCTGTTGCCGAACAGCGACACCGCCAGCTGCGGGATGTACAGCAGGCTGGAGGCGAAGATGACCGGGATGACGCCCGCCTGGTTGACCTTCATCGGGATGTAGGTGGACGTGCCCCCGTACATCCGGCGGCCGACCATCCGCTTGGCGTACTGCACGGGCACGCGCCGCTGGGCCTGCTCCATGAACACGATGCCCGCGACGACCACGAGCACCACGACGACCGACACCAGCGAGGTGAACGCGCCGCGGGTCTGGAAGATGGTCAGCATCTCACCGGGGATGACGGCGATGACCTGGGTGAAGATCAGGATCGACATGCCGTTGCCGACGCCGCGGTCGGTGATCAGCTCGCCCATCCACATGATCACCGCGGTGCCGGCCACCATCGTGATCACCATCGTGGCGATCCGGAAGACCGACGCGTCGGGGATGATCGGATAGAGGCTCGTCGAGCAGCCCGGAACCAGCGTCCCGCTGCGGGCGAGCTCGACGTAGCCGGTGGATTGCAGGATCGCCAGGCCGATGGTCAGGTACCGGGTGTACTGGGTGATCTTCGCCTGGCCGGCCTGGCCCTCGTTCTTGAGCGTCTCAAGCCGCGGGATCACGACCGTGAGCAGCTGGAGGATGATGCTCGCGGTGATGTAGGGCATGATGCCGAGCGCGAACACCGACATGTACTTCAGCGCGTTGCCGCTGAGCAGGTCGACGATCTGGTAGACGCCCGCGGCGCCGCTCTTCGCGGCGATGCCCGCGCAGGTCGACACGTTGCTCTCGTTGATGCCCGGCGCGGGCAGCGTCGAGCCCAGCCGGAACACGACGATGATGCCCAGTGTGAACAGCAGCTTCTTGCGCAGGTCGGGCGTCCGGAACGCCCGGATGAACGCGGTCAGCATGCGTGATCCCTCTTCATCGGCGGAACCTGCGTTTCAGCGGCTTCCGTATCCTACCTTCAGGGCCGCCTGGCGAGCTAGCTCGCCAGGACGTACCTGGACGAGCCAGCTCCGAACGCGGGCCTAATTCAACTTAGCCGAGCAGCGTGACCGTTCCGCCCGCAGCCTCGATCTTCTGCCTGGCCGACTCGGAGACCGCATGCGCGCTGACCCGCAGCGCCACGGTCAGGTCGCCGTTCCCGAGCACCTTGACCAGCTCACCGCGGCGCACGGCGCCGTTGGCGGCGAGGGTCTCCGGCGTCACCTCGCCTCCGGCCGGGTACAGCTCGGCGAGCCGCCCGGTGTTCACCACCTGGTAGGTGGTCTTGAACGGGGCATTGGAGAAGCCCTTGAGCTTCGGCACCCGGCGGTGCAGCGGCATCTGGCCGCCTTCGAACCCCTTGCGCACCTGAGAGCGGGCCTTGGTCCCCTTGGTGCCGCGGCCCGCCGTCTTGCCCTTGGACGCCTCGCCCCGGCCGACCCGCGTCTTCTCCTTGTGGGCGCCGGGGGCCGGCCGCAGGTCATGCAGCTTCAGCATTGCTCAGTCCACCTCCTCTACCCGGACCAGGTGGCGGACGACATGGATCATGCCGCGGAACTCCGGGCGATCCGGCTTGACCACCGACTGGCCGATGCGGCGGAGGCCCAGCGAGCGCAGGGTGTCCCGCTGCGCGCTGTTCCCGCCGATCTTCGACTTGACCTGGGTCACCTTGAGCTGTGACATCGCGTGCCCCCTGTTATGCGCTGGCCGTGGCCGCGGCGGCGCGCGCCTGCAGCATCGCCCTCGGCGCCACGTCCTCGATCGGCAGGCCGCGCTTGGCCGCGATCTCCTCGGGACGGCTTAGCGCCTTGAGCGCCGCCACCGTGGCGTGGACCACGTTGATCGGGTTGGACGAGCCGAGCGAGCGGGACAGCACGTCGCTGATTCCCGCGCACTCAAGCACGGCGCGAACCGGTCCGCCGGCGATGACGCCGGTACCGGGGCTGGCGGGCTTCAGCAGCACCACGCCGGCCGCGGCCTCGCCCTGTACGGTGTGCGGGATGGTCGTGGCGATCCGGGGAACCCGGAAGAAGTGCTTCTTGGCCTCTTCGACGCCCTTGGCGATCGCCGCGGGCACCTCCTTGGCCTTGCCGTAGCCGACACCGACCATGCCGTTGCCGTCGCCCACCACGACAAGCGCGGTGAAGCTGAACCTACGGCCGCCCTTGACCACCTTGGCCACGCGGTTGATCGTGACCACGCGCTCCAGGTATACCGCCTGCTTCTCGGTCGCGCCGCCGCGGCGGTCCTCGCGGCGCTCCCGCCGCTCGCCGCCGCGCCGCGGAGCTCCTGGCATTAGCTTTCCTTCCTATCGATTTCCCGGCGTTCGAACCACCGGCACAAGCTCGCCGAAGGCAGCCGGGGGGTTCGGGGGCCAGGGGGGACGGGGAGACGGGGCCCCCCGTGCCGGAGGACCGTCTCCCCCGGATATGACCTCATCACAGCGTCAGCCCGGCTTCCCGCGCGCTGTCCGCGAGCGCGGCCACACGGCCGTGGTACTGATAGCCGCCGCGGTCGAAGACCACAGTGGTGATGCCTGCCTTCTTCGCCCGCTCGGCGATAAGCGCGCCCACCATCTTGGCCTTGGCCGTCTTGTCCCCGGCCGCGGACCTGATGGTCGCGTCCATGGTGGAGGCGGACACCAGCGTATGGCCGACGCTGTCGTCGACGATCTGCACGAACATGTGCCGCGCGGACCGGTTCACCACCATCCGCGGGCGGGCGGCGGTGCCGGTGACCTTCTTGCGCACCCTCAGGTGACGCCTGATGCGCGCGCGGGTCTTCGCCGCCGTGCGCGACCCCACCCGCCCGGTGGCGTATTCGCGCGACGACCTCCTGGCCTGCGTTCCAGCCATGACTACTTCCCAGCCTTCCCGACCTTGCGCCGGATCACTTCACCCTGGTAGCGCACGCCCTTGGCCTTGTACGGGTCGGGCTTGCGGAGCTTGCGGATCCGCGCCGCCGTCTCGCCCACCAGTTGCTTGTCGATGCCCTCGACCACGAACCTGGTCGGCGTCTCCACCCGGAAGGTGATCCCTTCCGGGGGCGTGACGAGCACCGGGTGGCTGAAACCGAGCGAGAACTCAAGGTCCTTCCCCTTGGCCTGCACACGGTAGCCGACGCCGACGATCTCCAGGGTCTTGCTGTACCCCTGGGTGACGCCGGTCACCATGTTGAAGATCAGCGTGCGGGACAGGCCGTGCAGCGCGCGGACCCTGCCCTCGTCGCTGGGCCGGGTGACCCGGATGACGCCGTCTTCCCTGACCACGCTGATCGGCTCCGCGACGGTGAGGCTCAGGGCGCCCTTCGGCCCCTTCACGCTGACCGCCTGGCCGTCGATGGCCACGTCCACCCCGCTGGGGATAGGTATGGGGAGGCGTCCGATACGCGACATTTTCCGCTCCCCTCCCTTACCAGACGTAGGCGAGGACTTCCCCGCCCACACCGTTCTTCTTGGCCTGCTTGTCGGTCATCAGGCCGCTTGACGTCGAGATGATCGCGACGCCGAGCCCGCCGAGTACCCGGGGCAGGTTGTCCTTCTTCGCGTACACCCGAAGGCCGGGCTTGGAGACCCGCTTGATCCCGGCGATCGAGCGCTCCCGGGCGTTGCCGTACTTCAGCGTGATCACGAGGTCCTTGCCGACCTGGGCGTCCTCGACGCGCCATCCCGCGATGTAGCCCTCCTGCTGGAGGATCTCCGCGATGTGCGACTTGATCTTGGAGTACGGCATACGCACGGTGTCGTGGTACGCCGAGTTGGCGTTGCGCAGACGGGTCAGCATGTCTGCGATCGGGTCGGTCATTGACATGGCCGTTCTGGCCCTCCTCGCCGCGGTTTCCCGCTCGTCACGAGACCTACGGCGCGTTGATGGTTTACCAGCTGGACTTGGTGATGCCGGGCAGCTCGCCCCGGTGCGCCATCGTGCGGAAGCAGATCCGGCACAGGCCGAACTTCCGGTAGACGGCCCGCGGCCGGCCGCAGCGGGTACACCGCGTGTAGGCACGGACGGCGAACTTCGGCTTGCGGTTGGCCTTGGCGATCAGCGACTTCTTGGCCATCTGTCAGCCCTCCTTGAACGGGAAGCCAAGACGCCGCAGCAGCGAGCGGCCCTCGGCGTCGTTGGTTGCCGTGGTGACGATGGTGATGTCCATCCCGCGCTGCCGGTCCACCTTGTCAGGGTCGATCTCGTGGAACACGACCTGCTCGGTGAGCCCGAAGGTGTAGTTGCCGCGGCCGTCGAACTGCCGGTCGGACAGGCCGCGGAAGTCGCGGATGCGCGGCAGCGCGATCGACAGCAGGCGGTCAAGGAACTCCCACATCCGGTCGCCGCGCAGCGTCACGTGCGCGCCGATCGGCATGCCCTCGCGCAGCTTGAACTGAGCGATGGACTTCTTGGCCCGCGCCACGGCCGGCTTCTGCCCGGTGATGGCGGCCAGGTCCCTGACGGCACCGTCGATCAGCTTCGCGTCCCGGGCCGCCTCGCCGACGCCCATGTTCACGACGATCTTGGTCAGCTTCGGGATCTGCATCACGTTGCCGTACCCGAACTCGTCCTGCAGTGCCGGGGCGATCTCGGTGAGGTACTTCTCCTTGAGCCGGGGCCTGGCCGGCGCCTCGGTCGCCATCAGACTTCCTTCCCGCTCGGACGCAGGATGCGGACCTTCTTGCCGTCCTCGCCGATCCGGTAGCCCACCCGCATCGGGCGCTTGGTCTCCGGGTCGACAAGCTGCACGTTGCTCACATGGATCGGCGCCTCCTGGGTGGTGATGCCGCCCTCCTTGGCGCCGCGCACCCCCTGGTTGGTCACCTTCTTGTTCTTCTTCACCATGTTCACGCCCTGCACAAGGACCCGGTTCTCCGCCGGGTACGCCGCGATGACGGTCCCGGTCGCGCCCTTGTCCTTGCCGGCCATGACCATCACGTGGTCGCCCTTCTTGATCTTCATCACAGCACCTCCGGCGCCAGCGAGATGATCCTCATGAACCGCTTCTCCCGCAGCTCCCGGCCGACCGGGCCGAAGATGCGGGTACCGCGCGGATCCCCGCCGTCCCTGATCAGGACGGCAGCGTTCTCGTCGAAGCGGATGTAGGAACCGTCTGCGCGGCGGCGCTCCTTGCGGGTACGCACCACGACTGCCTTGACGACGTCGCCCTTCTTGACGCCAGCCCCGGGCAGCGCGTCCTTCACGGTCGCCACGATGACGTCACCAATGCCCGCGTATCGCCGGCCGCTGCCGCCGAGCACGCGGATACACAAGATCTCCTTCGCACCCGTGTTGTCGGCGACTTTGAGCCGCGACTCCTGCTGGATCACGTCAACTCCCTATCTTCCCCGGGGGACGACCCCCGGTGACCCCCCGCGAAGGGGGGCTGCCCGCCCCCCTTTGACCCCCGGGGGGTCCCTGGGGGACCCAAGTTCCTACTTGGCCTTCTCCAGGATCTCGGCCACGCGCCACCGCTTGGTGGCCGACAGCGGCCGGGTCTCCATCAGCAGCACACGGTCGCCGACGCCGCAGGCGTTCTGCTCGTCGTGTGCCTTGTACTTCTTGGTGCGGCGCATAACCTTGCCGTACTTGGGGTGCTTCACGTGGTCTTCCACGACGACGACGACGGTCTTGTTCATCTTGTCGCTGACCACGTAGCCCTCACGTGTCTTGCGGTAGCCGCGCCCCTCGGCGCCCTTCACGGCTGCCGCCTCAGCCGGTGTCGTGCTCACTGCTCAGCGCTCCCCTCGACGTCCGCTGGCGTTTCCTCGACGTCGGTGATGATGCCGAGCTCGCGTTCCCGCATCACCGTGTAGATGCGGGCAATCTCCTTGCGCACGGCACGCAGCCGTCCGTGGTTTTCCAGCTGGCCGGTCGCACCCTGGAAGCGGAGGTTGAACAGCTCCTCCTTGGCCTCGGCCAGCTTGCTGCGAAGCTCCTCCGGGCTGGAGGACCGCAGCTGTGCGGCGGTCAAGCCCGCAGCCATCAGGCCTCACCCACCTCTCGCTTGACGATCTTGCACTTCATGGGGAGCTTGTGGATCGCGCGGCGCAGCGCCTCGCGGGCCACCGGCTCCGCCACTCCCGATAGCTCGAACATCACGCGGCCAGGCTTGACGTTGGCGATCCACCATTCGGGTGAACCCTTGCCCGAGCCCATGCGCGTCTCGGCTGGCTTCTTGGTCAGCGGGCGGTCCGGGTAGATGTTGATCCACACCTTGCCGCCGCGCCGGATGTGCCGGGTCATCGCGATACGGGCCGCCTCGATCTGGCGGTTGGTCACGTAGGAGTGCTCAAGAGCCTGGATTCCGAATTCCCCGAACGTGACCCGGGTGCCTCCGCTGGCCATACCCGTCCGGTGCGGACGGTGCTGCTTGCGGTGCGCGACCTTGCGCGGAATCAGCATTGATCAGCCCTCCCCAGTGGTTTCCGCCTGCGGCTCCGCCGCGGGGACGGGGGTCCGCTCGGGCCGGTCGCCCCGGTTCTCCGGGCGGTCGGCCCGGCGGCGGCGCTGCGCCTGCTGCGGACGGCCGGCACGCTGCTGCGCGGCGCGCAGCGCGGCCTGCGCCGCCTCCCGGCCGGCCCGGGTCGGGGCGGCGTCACCGCGGTAGATCCACACCTTCACGCCGATCCGGCCGAACGTCGTCCGCGCCTCGTAGAAGCCGTAGTCGATGTCCGCGCGCAGCGTGTGCAGCGGCACCCGGCCCTCGCGGTAGAACTCCGAGCGTGACATCTCGGCGCCGCCGAGGCGGCCGGAGCACTGCACCCGGATGCCCTTGGCGCCGCCCTTGATCGCGCTCTGCATCGCCTTGCGCATCGCCCGGCGGAACGAGACACGGCTGGATAGCTGCTCGGCCACGCCCTGCGCCACCAGCTGCGCGTCCACCTCGGGGTTCTTCACCTCGAGGATGTTGAGCTGGATCTGCTTGCCGGTGAGCTTCTCCAGGTCGCCGCGGATCCGGTCGGCCTCCGCGCCGCGGCGGCCGATCACGATGCCCGGCCGCGCGGTGTGGATGTCCACCCGCACCCGGTCGGTGGTCCGCTCGATCTCCACCTTGGAGATGCCGGCCCGCTCCATTCCGCGCTGCAGCATGCGCCGGATGGCCACGTCCTCGGCGACGTAATCCTTGTACTTCTTCTCCGCGTACCAGCGGCTCTTGAAGTCGGTGGTGATGCCCAGGCGGAACCCGTGCGGGTTTACTTTCTGTCCCACTAGCGGTTCCCTCCCTCGGTGTCGTCGGAGACTATGACCGTGATGTGGCTCGTGCGCTTGTTGATCCGGTAACCGCGGCCCTGCGCGCGCGGCCGGAAGCGCTTCAGCGTCGGGCCCTCGTCGACCCAGGCCCGGCGCACCCAGAGCATGCCCCGGTCACGCCCGCCGATCGCGTCCGCGTTGGCGATCGCGCTGGCCAGTACCTTGCCAACCGGCTCGCTGGCGCCTGCGGGGAAAACTCCAGAACCGCCTGCGCCTGGTCGGCGGGCAGCCCGCGGATCAGGTCCACCACGCGGCGGGCCTTCCGCGGCGTGACGCGCACGTACCGCGCCTTAGCCCTGGCTTCCATTTGGTGCGTTCCCTTTCAGGCTTATCGCCGGCTGCGCCGGTCTTCCTTGACATGGCTGCGGAAGGTCCGCGTGGGCGCGAACTCGCCGAGCTTGTGCCCCACCATCGACTCGGTGATGAACACCGGGATGTGCTTGCGACCGTCGTGGACGGCGATGGTGTGACCTAGCATCGCCGGAACGATCATCGACCGCCGGGACCACGTCTTGATTACGGTCTTGGTGCCCTTCTCGTTCTGCGCGTCCACCTTCTTCAGCAGATGGTCGTCGACGAAGGGCCCCTTCTTCAGGCTACGAGGCATTTCAGGCTTGCTCCCTACCGCTTGTTCTTGCCGCGGCGGCGGCTGATCAGCCGGTCACTGGGCTTGTGCGCCCGCCGGGTACGGCCTTCCGGCTTGCCCCACGGGCTGACCGGGTGGCGGCCGCCGGAACTCTTGCCCTCACCGCCGCCGAGCGGGTGGTCGACCGGGTTCATGGCGACGCCGCGCACCGACGGCCGCCTGCCCTTCCAGCGGTTGCGGCCGGCCTTGCCGAGCTTGATGTTGCCTTGCTCGGCGTTGCCCACCTCGCCGACGGTCGCGCGGCATTCCACGCTGACCCGCCGGATCTCGCCCGACGGCATGCGCAGCGTGGCGTAGCCGCCCTCCTTGGCCAGCAGCTGGACTCCCGCGCCCGCGGAGCGCGCGATCTTCGCGCCGCCGCCGGGGCGCATCTCGATGGCGTGGATGAGCGTACCGGTCGGGATCGAGCGCAGCGGCAGCGCGTTGCCCGGCCTGATGTCCGCGCCAGGCCCGTTCTCCACGCGGTCGCCCTGGGACAGCCCCTGCGGGGCCAGGATGTAGCGCTTCTCGCCGTCCACGTAGTGCAGCAGCGCGATGCGCGCGGTGCGGTTCGGGTCGTACTCGATGTGCGCGACCTTCGCCGGGATACCGTCCTTGTCGTGCCGCCGGAAGTCGATCAGCCGGTAGGCGCGCTTGTGGCCGCCGCCCTGGTGCCGCGCGGTGACCCGCCCGTGCACGTTCCGGCCGCCCTTGCCGTGCAGCGGGCGCACCAGCGACTTCTCCGGCTCGCTCCGGGTGATCTCGGAGAAGTCGGAGCCGCTGGCGCCGCGCCGGCCTGGGGTGGTCGGCTTGTACTTACGGATTCCCACCTGCTTCTCCTTAACTAACCGGTCCGCCGAAGATATCGATCCGGTCGCCCTCGGCCAGGGTCACGATCGCGCGCTTGGTGTCCGGCCGCTTGCCCCAGCCCTGCCGGGTGCGCCTGCGCTTGCCCGGCCGGTTGAGCGTGTTCACGCCGGTCACCTTGACCCGGAACACCTCCTCGACCGCCTGCTTTATCTGCGTCTTGTTGGCGTCCGGCGCCACGACGAAGGTGTACTTGCCCTCGTCGAGAAGGCCGTAGCTCTTCTCCGACACCACCGGGCGCAGCAGGATGTCCCGCGGGTTGTAGATCCGGCTCACTGCGAACCCCTTTCCACGAACGCGCTCAGCGCGGCCTCGGTGAAGACCACGTAGTCGCTGGCGAGCACGTCGTAGGTGTTGAGCTGATCCTCGGCGAGCAGGTGCACGGCGGGGACGTTGCGCAGCGACTTCCAGGTGAGCTCGTCGTCGTGCAGCGTGACCACGAGGACGTTCCTGTCCGCGCCGCCGGTTACCTTGTCCAGCACGGCCAGCGCGTCCTTCGTGCGCGGCACGTCGCCTTCGATGAACGAGGTGACGACGTACACGCGCTCGTTGGCCGCCCGGTCCGACAGCGCGCCGCGCAGCGCGGCGGCCTTCATCTTCTTCGGCGTCCGCTGCGCGTACGACCGCGGCTGCGGGCCGTGCGCGATGCCGCCGCCGGTGAACTGCGGCGCGCGGGTCGAGCCCTGCCTGGCCCGGCCGGTGCCCTTCTGCCGGTACGGCTTCTTGCCGCCGCCGCTGACCATGCCGCGGGTCTTCGTCGCGTGCGTGCCCTGGCGGGCCGCCGCGCGCTGCGCGACCACGACCTGGTGCATCAGCGGGACGTTCACCTGCGCCGCGAAGATCGCGTCAGGCAGCTCGACGGTACCGGCCTTCTCGCCCGTCGGTGAGACGACGTCCACGGTGGTCATCGGGCCCCCTCTCGTACCGCCGAGCGCACCATGACGAGCCCGCCGCGCGGACCGGGCACAGCGCCCTTGATCAGCAGCAGGTTCTTCTCGCTGTCCACGGCGTGCACGGTCAGGCTCTGCACGGTGACCCGCTCAGCGCCCATCCGGCCCGCCATCCGCACGCCCTTGAACACCCGGCCCGGGGTGGCGCAGGCGCCGATCGAACCGGGCGAGCGGTGCTTGCGCTGGGTACCGTGCGAGGCCGAAAGCCCGCGGAAGCCATGGCGCTTCATGACGCCGGCGGTGCCCTTGCCCTTGGACTTGCCGGTCACGTCGACTCGCTGGCCCGCTTCGAACAGCGAGGCCGAGAGCTCCTGGCCGAGCTGGTAGGTGGAGGCGTCCTGCGTGCGGATCTCAGCGATATACCGGCGTGGCGTCACCCCGGCCTTCTCGAACAGGCCGGCCACGGGCTTGGTGACCTTGCGGGGGTTGATCTCCCCGAACCCGATCTGGATGGCGGAGTACCCGTCGTTGTCCGGCGTGCGGACAGCCGTGACCACACACGGACCGGCCTGCACGACCGTGACAGGCACCACCTGTCCGGTTTCGTCGAAGACCTGGGTCATGCCAAGCTTGGTGCCCAGGATCCCTGTCATTGCCATGATCAGTGAGTCCTCAGAGCTTGATCTCGATGTAGACGCCAGCCGGAAGGTCGAGCCGCATCAGCGAGTCAACCGTCTTCGGCGTCGGATCGATGATGTCGATCAGCCGCTTGTGCGTCCGCATCTCGAAGTGCTCCCGCGAGTCCTTGTACTTGTGCGGCGAGCGGATGACGCAGTACACGTTCTTCTCGGTAGGCAGCGGCACGGGACCGGCGACGCGCGCGCCGGTACGGGTCACCGTGTCGACGATCTTGCGCGCCGAGCTGTCGATGACCTCGTGGTCATATGCCTTAAGCCGGATGCGGATCTTCTGTCCCGCCATTGTGGCCTCGGTTCCTTCTCTGTTATCTCCCGGGGGCCGACCCCCCGGGGACCCCCGCATGGGGGGACTGCCCGTCCCCCCATGTCCCCCGGGCCCCGCTCGGGGGACTGTCCGTCTCCCCGGGCCCCTGCCCCCGTACGGGGGCTTCCTAGGGGGGCGCGCCAGGGGTCCTTTCCGCGTGACGATGGCCCGGCATTAAGCCGGGCCATCGTCTCTGCCTACTTGAGGATCTTGGTGACCCGGCCGGCGCCGACGGTGCGGCCGCCTTCCCGGATCGCGAACCGCAGTCCCTCTTCCATGGCGATCGGCTGGATGAGCTGCACCCTCATGTCGGTGCGGTCACCCGGCATCACCATCTCCGTGCCCTCCGGCAGGTTGACCACGCCGGTGACGTCGGTGGTGCGGAAGTAGAACTGAGGCCGGTAGTTGTTGAAGAACGGCGTGTGCCGGCCGCCCTCGTCCTTGGACAGGATGTAGACCTGGCCCTCGAACTCGGTGTGCGGGGTGTTGGTGCCCGGCTTGATGACGACCTGGCCGCGCTCCACCTCCTCGCGCTTGATGCCGCGGAGCAGCAGGCCCACGTTGTCGCCGGCCTGGCCCTCGTCGAGGATCTTGCGGAACATCTCCACGCCGGTGACGGTGGTGGTCATCGGCTTCTCCTTGATGCCGATGATCTCCACCGTGTCGCCCGTGTGGATGACGCCGCGCTCGATCCGGCCGGTCACGACGGTGCCGCGGCCGGTGATCGAGAACACGTCCTCGACCGGCATCAGGAACGGCTTGTCGACCTCGCGGACCGGCTCGGGGATGGAGTCGTCGCACGCGGTCATGAGCTCCAGGATCGACTCGCTCCACTTCTCGTCGCCGTTCAGCGCCGGGTAGGCCGCGACGCGGACGACGGGGACCTCGTCACCCGGGAACTCGTACTCGGTGAGCAGCTCGCGGACCTCGAGCTCGACCAGCTCGAGGATCTCCTCGTCGTCCACCATGTCGCACTTGTTCAGCGCGACGACGATGTACGGGACGCCGACCTGGCGGGCCAGCAGCACGTGCTCGCGGGTCTGCGGCATCGGGCCGTCAGTGGCGGCGACCACGAGGATCGCGCCGTCCATCTGCGCGGCACCCGTGATCATGTTCTTGATGTAGTCGGCGTGACCCGGGCAGTCGACGTGCGCGTAGTGCCGCTTCTCGGTCTGGTACTCGACGTGCGAGATCGAGATCGTGATGCCGCGCTCCTTCTCCTCCTTCGCGTTGTCGATCTGGTCGAAGGGGGTGAAGGGGTTGACGTCCGGCATCTTGTCGTGCAGCACCTTGGTGATCGCCGCGGTCAGCGTGGTCTTGCCGTGGTCGATGTGCCCGATGGTGCCGATGTTGACGTGCGGCTTAGTCCGCTGGAACTTTGCCTTCGCCACTGGTTTCTCCTCGTTGCGATCCGGCCCACCGCGGTGGGTCTGGAGTATTTCCTGGTTCCTTGCCTGCTGGTGCGCGCCGCGGTTACTCGCCGCGCGCCTTGGCGATGATCTCCCTGGCGATGTTCGCCGGCACCTCAGCGTACGAGTCGAACTGCATGCTGTAGTTCGCCCGCCCCTGCGTCTTGCTGCGCAGGTCGCCGACGTAGCCGAACATCTCCGACAGCGGGACGAGAGCCTTGACCACCCGGGCCCCGGATCGTTCCTCCATGGCCTGAATCTGGCCGCGTCGGCTGTTCAGGTCGCCGATCACGTCGCCCATGTACTCCTCGGGCGTCGTGACCTCGACGCTCATCATCGGCTCGAGCAGCACAGGACCCGCCTGCGCGGCGGCCTTCTTGAAGGCCATCGAGCCGGCGATCTTGAAGGCGAGCTCCGAGGAGTCCACCTCGTGGTAGGCACCGTCGACCAACGTCACCTTGACATCGACCATCGGGAACCCTGCCAGCACGCCGAACTCGGCGGCTTCCTGGCATCCGGCGTCCACCGACGGGATGTACTCCCGCGGGATGCGGCCGCCGGTCACCTTGTTCTCGAACTCATAGCCGCCGCCGTCGCCGCCAGTCGGCTCCAGGTCGATGATCACGCGGCCGAACTGGCCGGAGCCGCCGGTCTGCTTCTTGTGCGTGTACTCGACCTTCTCGACCTTCTTGGTGATGGTCTCCCGGTAGGCGACCTGCGGCCGCCCGACGTTGGCCTCGACCTTGTACTCGCGGCGCATCCGGTCGACCAGCACCTCCAGGTGCAGTTCGCCCATCCCGGCGATGACGGTCTGCCCGGTCTCCTCGTCGGTCCTGACCTGGAAGGTCGGGTCCTCCTCGGCGAGCCGCTGGATGGCGGTGCCCAGCTTCTCCTGGTCGCCCTTGGTCTTCGGCTCGATGGCCACATGGATGACCGGTGCCGGGAAGGTCATCGACTCCAGGATCACCGGGGCGTCCTGGGCGCACAGCGTGTCGCCGGTGGTGGTGTCCTTCAGGCCCATCACGGCGACGATCTGCCCGGCGCTGGCGGACGGGCGCTCCTCGCGCTTGTTCGCGTGCATCTGGTAGATCTTGCCGATGCGCTCCTTGCGGCCCTTGACCGGGTTCAGCACCTGCGTGCCGGCCTCCAGCGTCCCCGAGTACACCCGGATGTAGGTGAGCTTGCCCAGGTGCTGGTCGGCCATGATCTTGAAGGCCAGCGCCGCGAACGGCTCGTTCGGGTCGGCGTGCCGCTCGATGACCTGCTCCTCGTTGCCCACCGCGTGACCCTGGATGGACGGGATGTCGACCGGGCTGGGCAGGTAGTCGACGATGGCGTCGAGCATGGGCTGCACGCCCTTGTTCTTGAACGCCGTGCCGCACAGCACCGGGGTGAGCCTGCTGGCGATCGTGGCGCGGCGGATCGCGGCGACAAGCTGCTTCTCGGTGGGCTCGCCGCCCTCGAGGTACAGCTCCATCATCTCGTCGTCGTTCTCCGCCACGGTCTCGAGCAGCTTGTCGCGCCACTCGCGGGCGGCGTCGGCGTGGTCGGCGGGGATGTCGACGGTCTCGTAGGTGGCGCCCTTGTCCTCGGTGTGCCAGAGCAGGCCGCGCATCCGGACCAGGTCGATCACGCCGCGGAAGTCGGACTCCACGCCCCACGGGAGCTGGACGACCAGCGGCGTGGCGCCCAGCCTGCTGGCGATCATCTCCACGCAGCGGTGGAACTCGGCCCCGACGCGGTCCATCTTGTTCACGAAGCAGATCCGCGGCACGCCGTACTTGTCAGCCTGGCGCCAGACCGTCTCCGACTGCGGCTCCACGCCGGCCACCGCGTCGAACACGGCGACGGCGCCGTCGAGCACCCGCAGCGAACGCTCGACCTCGACGGTGAAGTCCACGTGCCCGGGCGTGTCGATGATGTTGATCGTGTGGTCACGCCAGGACGTCGTGGTCGCGGCGGACGTGATCGTGATGCCGCGCTCCTGCTCCTGCTCCATCCAGTCCATGGTGGCCGCGCCCTCATGGACCTCACCGATCTTGTAGTTGATGCCGGTGTAGTACAGGATTCGCTCGGTAGTCGTAGTCTTGCCCGCGTCGATGTGCGCCATGATCCCGATATTGCGGACCCTGGCGAGGTCTACTGCGGTCTGGGTGGCCACGTTAAGCGTCCTTCGTTCGTGTTTTCGTTCTCGTTCTTACCAGCGGTAATGCGCGAACGCCTTGTTGGACTCCGCCATCTTGTGCGTGTCCTCGCGGCGCTTGACGCTCGCGCCAAGGCCGTTGCTGGCGTCCAGCAGTTCGTTCATCAACCGCTCGGTCATCGTCTTCTCCCGGCGCTGGCGCGCGTACATCACGATCCAGCGCAGGGCCAGCGTGGTGCTCCGCGACGCGCGCACCTCCACCGGAACCTGGTAGGTGGCACCGCCGACCCGGCGGCTGCGCACCTCAAGCGTGGGCTTGACGTTGTCCAGCGCGCGCTTGAGGGTCACCACGGGGTCGTTGCCGTTCTTCTCCCGGCACCCCTCGAGCGCTCCGTAGACGATGCGCTCGGCGAGCGAGCGCTTGCCCTCCTTGAGCACCTTGTTCGCGAGCGCGGTAACCAGCGGCGAGCCGTAGACCGGGTCGGTGACAAGCTGCCGCTTCGTCGCGGGGCCCTTGCGCGGCATCTCAGCTCTTCTCCTTCTTCGCGCCGTATCGGCTGCGTGCCTGCTTGCGGTTGCGGACCCCCTGGGTGTCCAGCGAACCGCGGATGATCTTGTAACGGACACCGGGCAGGTCGCGGACACGGCCGCCGCGCACGAGCACGATGGAGTGCTCCTGGAGGTTGTGGCCCACGCCCGGGATGTAGGCGGTGACCTCGATCTGGCTGGTCAGCCGGACCCGGGCGACCTTGCGCAGCGCCGAGTTCGGCTTCTTCGGCGTGGTCGTGTAGACGCGCGTGCAAACACCACGGCGCTGCGGGCTCTGCTTGAGCGCCGGCGTCTTGTTCTTCGACACCTTGTCCTGGCGGCCCTTGCGGACCAGCTGCTGGATCGTGGGCAACCGAGTCTCCGTCTTTCCGTTGTGTTCCTTTTGATCGAGCTTGTCGATCAAGCCTGCATGCCTGCCCGGAAACCGGTGCGCTCACAAACGAGACTCGAAAATCGCCGGTTTCCCGTCGTTTCCGCCCGTTTGACCTGCGGGTTTCCGCTCCCCGCCGACCCCCGAGGTCGGGTGTGTCGCACTCGGTCTCAACCGACGGCGAACACTATCCCTTGCTCTGCTGGACTGCGGAGGGAGAGAGTCCACACGGCCAGCCGCGCAGCCACCCGTATCCGGTCCGCTGGACCAACGTCTCGCTGACTGCTGGCACGCAGGTACCCGCACGGTCACGGGCACGAATGTAAAAGGTACCATCCGCATGCCCGTCGGCCAAATTAGCCCGGCCTTCGCGCGGCTTACCCGCGGGCTAGTTTAGCCGCTTCCCGAGCCGCGCGCAGACATAGCGGACATAGTGCGGGCGTTCGCCCCGTGCAACCATCCGCCGCCCCGTTTCATTCCCCGGCGGGCACGGCGGTCCGCGGGAGCGGTGAGGTCCGCGGCCGCGAGCCCCCAGGATGAGGCGGGGGCCGGCGGCCTCAACCGGACGGCGCCCCAGCGCACCGCGGCCGTGGCGGGCGGCGGCGAGGTTCTGAGCATCCGAACGTGCGCGTGGTTCCCCTGAGGGGCTCAGCTTCGGCCCCCGGGAGCCATCACGCGTACGTTCGGGTGAATGAGGAAAGAGACGGGGTGGCCGGCGAGCCAGCTTGTCGCCGGCCGCCAGCCACCCCGTTACCGGTAAGGCAGCCGCTTACCTGTTGTACGAGCCGAAGTCGTACTCCTCCAGCGGGACCGCCTCGCCCGACCCCTGGCCGAAGGCGTAGGTCTCCGCCTCCGGGTAGGTCGCCGCCGGGTAGGCGGCCGACCGCGCGTCGTCGGTCGGCTCCACCCGGATGTTCCGGTACACCTGCATGCCGGTGCCGGCCGGGATCAGCTTGCCGATGATCACGTTCTCCTTCAGGCCGAGCAGCGAGTCCGACTTGGCGTGGATCGCCGCGTCGGTGAGCACCCGCGTGGTCTCCTGGAAGGAAGCCGCCGACAGCCACGACTCGGTGGCCAGCGACGCCTTGGTGATGCCCATGAGCACCGGCCGGCCAGCGGCCGGGGTGCCGCCGTCGTTCACCACCGCGCGGTTGATCTCCTCGAACCGCGGCCGCTCCACCAGCTCGCCGGGGAGCAGTTCGGTGTCGCCGGACTCCAGGACGTTCACCCGCTTGAGCATCTGGCGGATGATGATCTCGATGTGCTTGTCGTGGATCGACACGCCCTGGGAGCGGTACACCTCCTGCACCTCGGCCACCAGGTGCTGCTGCACCGCGCGCGAGCCGAGGATGCGCAGCACCTCGTGCGGGTTCACGGCGCCGGCGATGAGCTGCTGGCCCACCGTGACGTGCCCGCCGTCGGCGACGAGCAGCCGGGAGCGCATCGGGACCTGGTAGGCGACCTCTTCGGAACCGTCGTCCGGGACGACGATGATCTTCCGGGTCTTCTCCGTCTCCTCGATCTTGACCCGGCCCTCGACCTCGCTGATCGGGGCCATGCCCTTGGGGATGCGGGCCTCGAACAGCTCCTGGATACGCGGCAGGCCGTGCGTGATGTCCGCGCCGGCCACGCCGCCGGTGTGGAAGGTGCGCATGGTCAGCTGGGTACCGGGCTCGCCGATGGACTGCGCGGCGACGATGCCGACCGCCTCGCCCACGTCCACCCGCTTGCCCGAGGCCAGCGAGCGGCCGTAGCACTTGGCGCAGACGCCGATCTTCGCCTCGCAGACCAGGACGTTGTGCACCCGGATCGTGTCGACGCCCGCCTCGACGAGGCGGTCGATCAGCGACTCCGTGGTGTCGTCGCCGGCCCTGGCCAGCACGACGCCGTCCACCTCGATGTCCTCGGCGATGGTGCGCCCGGTGCCGGTGTTCTCGATGTTGTCCAGCTTGCGCAGGGTGCCGTCGGCGCCGCGCGCGGCGATCTGCATCGGGAACCGCCGGTCCGTGCCGCAGTCCTCCTCGCGGACGATGACGTCCTGCGCCACGTCCACCAGGCGCCGGGTCAGGTACCCCGAGTCCGCGGTCCGCAGCGCGGTGTCGGCCAGGCCCTTGCGGGCGCCGTGCGTCGAGATGAAGTACTCCAGCACGGTCAGGCCCTCGCGGAAGCTCGACTTGATCGGCCGGGGGATCGTCTCGCCCTTCGGGTTCGACACCAGGCCCCGCATGCCGGCGATCTGCCGCACCTGCATCGGGTTACCGCGGGCACCGGAGTTGACCATCATCCACACCGGGTTGGTGGCGGGGAAGGCGTTCTCCATGTCCTGGGCGACCTCGGCGGTCGCGTGCGTCCAGATCTCGATGAGCTCCTGACGGCGCTCGTCGTCGGTGATCAGGCCGCGGTCGTACTCGCGCTGCACCTTGTCCGCGCGGCGCTCGTAGTTCTCCAGGATCTGCGCCTTGTTCGGCGGGGCGACGACGTCCTCGATCCCGATCGTCACGCCCGCGCGGGTCGCCCAGTGGAAGCCCGCGTCCTTGAGGTTGTCCAGCGCCTGGGCGACCTGGACCTTCGGGTACCGCTCGGCGAGCGCGTTGACGATCCCGGTGAGCTGCCTCTTGCCCACGTTGTAGTTGACGAACGGGAAGTCGTCGGGCAGCGCCTCGTTGAAGATGCACCGGCCGAGGGTGGTCTCCAGCCGCAGCGGCTGGCCCGGCTGCCAGTCCTCGGGGACGGGGTAGTCCCTCGGCGGCACGATGTTCTCCAGCCGGACGCTGATCCGTGCCTGGAGCTCGAGCTCGTTCCTGTCGTAGGCCATCAGCGCCTCGGCCAGGCTGCTGAACGCGCGCCCGGTGCCGGCCACGCCCTCGTCCTCCCTGGTCAGGCAGAACAGCCCGATCACCATGTCCTGGGTGGGCATGGTCACCGGCTTGCCGTCGGCGGGCTTGAGGATGTTGTTCGTGGACAGCATCAGGATCCGCGCCTCGGCCTGCGCCTCGGCGGACAGCGGCAGGTGCACCGCCATCTGGTCGCCGTCGAAGTCCGCGTTGAACGCGGTGCAGACGAGCGGGTGGATCTGGATGGCCTTGCCCTCGACCAGCTGCGGCTCGAAGGCCTGGATGCCGAGGCGGTGCAGCGTCGGCGCCCGGTTCAGCAGCACCGGGTGCTCGGTGATGACCTCCTCGAGCACGTCCCACACCACCGGGCGGGCCCGCTCCACCATCCGCTTGGCCGACTTGATGTTCTGCGCGTGGTTCAGGTCGACCAGGCGCTTCATCACGAACGGCTTGAACAGCTCCAGCGCCATCTGCTTGGGCAGGCCGCACTGGTGCAGCTTGAGCTGCGGGCCGACCACGATGACCGAGCGGCCGCTGTAGTCGACGCGCTTGCCGAGCAGGTTCTGGCGGAACCGGCCCTGCTTGCCCTTGAGCATGTCGCTCAGCGACTTAAGCGGGCGGTTGCCGGGCCCCGTGACCGGCCGGCCGCGGCGGCCGTTGTCGAACAGGCTGTCCACGGCCTCCTGGAGCATCCGCTTCTCGTTGTTCACGATGATCTCGGGCGCGCCGAGGTCGAGCAGCCTCTTCAGCCGGTTGTTCCGGTTGATGACCCGGCGGTACAGGTCGTTCAGGTCCGACGTGGCGAACCGGCCGCCGTCTAGCTGGACCATCGGCCGCAGGTCCGGCGGGATCACCGGGATGCAGTCGAGCACCATGCCCATCGGGCTGTTGCGCGTGTTCAGGAACGCGGAGACGACCTTGAGCCGCTTCAGCGCCCGGGCCTTCTTCTGCCCCTTGCCGGTGCGGATGACCTCCCGCAGCTCGTTGGCCTCCGCCTCGAGGTCGAAGGTGGCGAGCCGGTCCTGGATGGCCTGGGCGCCCATGCCGCCGCGGAAGTACCGGCCGAACCGGTCCCGCATCTCGCGGTAGAGCAGCTCGTCGCCCTCCAGGTCCTGGACCTTCAGGCTCTTGAACCGGGTCCACACCTCTTCGAGGCGGTCGATCTCCTTGGCGGCGCGGTCGCGGATCTGCTTCATCTCGCGGTCGGCGGACTCACGGAGCTTGCGGCGCGCATCGCCCTTGGCGCCGGACGCCTCGAGCTCGGCGAGGTCGGCCTCGAGCTTCTTCTGCCGGGCCTCGATGTCGTTGTCCCGGCGCTGCTCGAGCTGGGTCCGCTCGACCGTGATCCGCGCCTCCAGGGACGGGAGGTCCCTCTGGCGCGCCTCGTCGTCGACGTAGGTGATCATGTACGCGGCGAAGTAGATGACCTTCTCCAGGTCCTTCGGCGCCAGGTCGAGCAGGTAGCCGAGCCGGCTGGGCACGCCCTTGAAGTACCAGATGTGCGTGACCGGCGCGGCCAGCTCGATGTGCCCCATCCGCTCGCGGCGGACCTTGGCCCGGGTGACCTCGACGCCGCAGCGCTCGCAGATGATGCCCTTGAACCGGACCCGCTTGTACTTACCGCAGTAGCACTCCCAGTCCCGGGTAGGGCCGAAGATCTTCTCGCAGAAGAGCCCGTCCTTCTCCGGCTTGAGCGTGCGGTAGTTGATGGTCTCCGGCTTCTTCACCTCACCGTGTGACCACTGCCTGATGTCGTCGGCGGTGGCGAGGCCGATGCGGAGGTCGTCGAAGAAGTTGACGTCTAGCATTGCGGTATCTCTTCCCCCTTCTTGGTCAGACCTCTTCGACGCTGCTCGGCTCGCGCCGGGACAGGTCGATGCCGAGTTCTTCCGCCGCGCGGAAGACGTCCTCGTCGGTGTCGCGCATCTCGATGGCGGCACCGTCGCTGGACAGCACTTCCACGTTGAGGCAGAGCGACTGCATCTCCTTGATCAGCACCTTGAAACTCTCCGGGATGCCGGGTTCGGGGACGTTCTCGCCCTTGACGATCGCCTCGTAGACCTTGACCCGGCCAAGCACGTCGTCGGACTTGATCGTGAGCAGCTCCTGGAGCGCGTAGGCGGCGCCGTAGGCTTCCAGCGCCCACACCTCCATCTCACCGAAGCGCTGTCCGCCGAACTGCGCCTTACCGCCCAGCGGCTGCTGGGTGATCATCGAGTACGGGCCGGTGCTGCGCGCGTGGATCTTGTCGTCCACCAGGTGCAGCAGCTTGAGGATGTAGATGTAGCCGACGGACACCGGCTCCTTGAACGGCTCGCCGGTGCGGCCGTCGTACAGGATCGTCTTGCCGGACGAGCCGATCAGCTGGTCACCGTCCCGGTTCGGCAGCGTGGAGCCGAGCAGGCCGGTGATCTCCTCCTCGCGCGCGCCGTCGAAGACCGGCGTGGCGACCTTGGTGCCTGGCTCGCTGGCGTCGGCGCCGATGGCGCGCAGCCGCTGCTTCCAGTCCTCGTCGTCGCCGTCGACCCGCCAGCCGGCCCTGGCGACCCACCCCAGGTGCGTCTCCAGGACCTGGCCGACGTTCATCCGGCCGGGCACGCCCAGCGGGTTCAGCACGATGTCCACCGGGGTCCCGTCGGCGAGGAACGGCATGTCCTCCACCGGCAGGATCTTCGAGATGACGCCCTTGTTGCCGTGGCGGCCCGCCAGCTTGTCGCCGTCGGTGATCTTGCGCTTCTGGGCCACGTACACGCGGACCAGCTGGTTGACCCCGGGCGGCAGCTCGTCGCCCTCATCGCGCGAGAACACGCGGACGCCGATGACCTTGCCCTCCTCGCCGTGCGGGACCTTGAGGCTCGTGTCGCGGACCTCGCGGGCCTTCTCGCCGAAGATCGCGCGGAGCAGGCGCTCCTCCGGGGTCAGCTCGGTCTCGCCCTTCGGGGTGACCTTGCCGACCAGGATGTCGCCGTTGACGACCTCGGCGCCGATCCGGATGATGCCCCGCTCGTCCAGGTCGGCGAGCACCTCGTCGGAGACGTTCGGGATGTCGCGGGTGATCTCCTCCGGGCCCAGCTTGGTGTCCCGGGCGTCGACCTCGTGCTCCTCGATGTGGATGGAGGACAGGACGTCGTCCTGGACGAGCCGCTGGGAGAGGATGATCGCGTCCTCGTAGTTGTGGCCCTCCCACGGCATGAAGGCGACGAGCAGGTTCTTGCCCAGCGCCATCTCGCCCTGGTCCGTGCAGGGGCCGTCGGCGAGCACCTGGCCCTCCTCGACGCGCTGCCCCTCGTCGACGATGGGCTTCTGGTTGAAGCAGGTGCCCTGGTTCGACCGGCGGAACTTCTGCACGTGGTAGGTCGTGCGGGTGCCGTCGTCGTTCAGCACGGTGACGTAGTCCGCGCAGGATTCCTCCACCACGCCGGCCTTCTCGGCCAGGATGACGTCGCCCGCGTCGGTCGCGGCACGGTATTCCATGCCGGTGCCCACGAGCGGCGCCTCGGACCGCAGCAGCGGCACCGACTGGCGCTGCATGTTGGACCCCATCAGCGCGCGGTTGGCGTCGTCGTGCTCGAGGAACGGGATCATGGCGGTGGCCACGGACACCATCTGCCGCGCGGACACGTCCATGTAGTCCACCTCGTCCGGCGGGATCTGGTCGACCTCGCCGCCCTTGCGCCGCACCAGCACGCGGTTGGTCGCGAAGGAGCCGTCGGGGTTGATCGGCGTGTTCGCCTGCGCGATGACGTGCCGGTCCTCCTCGTCGGCGGTCAGGTAGTCGATCTGGTCGGTCACCTTGCCGCCGACCACCTTGCGGTACGGCGTCTCCACGAAGCCGAACGCGTTGACACGCGCGTAGCTGCTCAGGGAGCCGATCAGGCCGATGTTCGGGCCTTCCGGCGTCTCGATCGGGCACATCCGGCCGTAGTGGCTGGGGTGCACGTCACGGACCTCGAACCCCGCCCGCTCGCGGGACAGGCCGCCCGGGCCCAGCGCCGAAAGGCGGCGCTTGTGGGTGAGCCCGGCCAGCGGGTTGGTCTGGTCCATGAACTGCGAGAGCTGGCTGGTGCCGAAGAACTCCTTGATCGAGGCCACCACCGGGCGGATGTTGATCAGGGTCTGCGGCGTGATCGCCTCGACGTCCTGGGTCGTCATCCGCTCCCTGACGACGCGCTCCATCCGGGCCAGGCCGAGCCGGACCTGGTTCTGGATCAGCTCGCCGACGGTGCGCAGCCGCCGGTTGCCGAAGTGGTCGATGTCGTCGGTCTCCAGCGGGATGACGCGGTCGCCGGCGAGCATCTCCTCCTCGCCGGCGTGCAGCCGGACCAGGTACTCGATCGTGGAGACGATGTCTTCCTCGGTCAGCGTGCCCTGCCGGATCGGCAGGTCCAGGCCCAGCTTCCGGTTGACCTTGTAACGGCCGACCTTGGCCAGGTCGTACCGCTTGGGGTTGAAGTACAGGTTGTCCAGCAGCGCCTGCGCGGACTCGCGCGTCGGCGGCTCGCCCGGGCGCAGCTTGCGGTAGATGTCGAGCAGCGCGTCGTCCTGCCCGGCCGTGTGGTCCTTCTCCAGGGTGGCGCGCATCGACTCGTAGGCGCCGAACCGCTCCAGGATCCGGGCGTCGTCCCAGCCGAGGGCCTTCAGCAGCACGGTGACGCTCTGCTTGCGCTTGCGGTCGATGCGCACGCCGACGCTGTCGCGCTTGTCGATCTCGAACTCGAGCCAGGCGCCCCGGCTCGGGATCACCTTGCAGGAGTAGATGTCCTTGTCGCTGGTCTTGTCGACCTGGCGGTCGAAGTACACCCCAGGCGAGCGCACGAGCTGGCTGACCACGACGCGCTCGGTGCCGTTGATGATGAACGTGCCCTTGGACGACATGAGCGGGAAGTCGCCCATGAAGACCGTCTGGCTCTTGATCTCACCGGTCGTGTTGTTGATGAACTCCGCCGTCACGAACATGGGCGCGGAGTACGTCATGTCCTTGTCCTTGCACTCCTCGGCGGAGTACTTGGGCGGCTCGAACCGGTGGTCGCGGAACGACAGGGACATCGTCCCCGAGAAGTCCTCGATCGGGCTGATCTCTTCGAAGATCTCTTCGAGTCCCGACTGCTCAGGCACGTCCTTGCGTCCCGCCGCCTTGGCGGCCTGGATACGCGCCTTCCACTTGTCGTTCCCGAGCAGCCAGTCGAACGACTCGGTCTGCAGGGCGAGAAGATCCGGAACCTTCAGGGGTTCGTTGATCCGCGCGAAGGACACGCGGTAGGGACCAAGATTCGTGGCGGAGGCGCTGCGCGATGCTGCCAACAGGGGTCCTTCCGAACTTGTCGCGGAACTATCACCGCACGCACGCCAAACGCCCCGCGGCGAAAACCCCAGAGAGGTGAAGGAGGCACCGAGGACGTTAGAGTGCAGCGCAAATGGTCAGTGTAGCCAACGGCTGCACTGCTTGTCAACGGCAGGCCAATATGTGGTTCACCTTGCTCCGCAGCATCCCCTTTCGGTGGCGAAACGTCAAGCCGAAACGGCATGGTTCGAGCGGGTTGGCCGCGTGATGGATGCCACACGCGTGCGGACGTGTAGATGGTAACGCCGCTGGGTATCACGATTATTCCGGCCGGCGCCGGGACATCTGGCGCCGGGACATCTGGCGCCGGGACATCTGGCGCCGGGACATCTGGCGCCGGGGCACCGGCCGGCGCCGGGACGGGCGGCACCCGCACCCGCCGCCGCGGGGCCGCTCGCGCGCCGCGGGGCCGTTTCCCGGCCGCTCGCACGCCGCGGGCCGCTCGCGCGCAAACGCCGCCGCGCAAACGCCGCCGCGCAAACGGAAGGCGCCGCCCGGGAGGCCCGGGGCTTTCCCGGGCATCCCAGACGGCGCGCTGCCTTGGTCAGCCGTGGCCGCGGTCAGGTGGCACGGCGTGAGGGCTACTTGACCGTGACCGTGGCGCCGGCGCCCTCAAGGGCGGCCTTGGCCTTGTCCGCGGCCTCCTTGTTGACCTTCTCAAGGACGGTCTTCGGCGCGCCGTCCACCAGGTCCTTGGCCTCCTTCAGGCCCAGGCTGGTCAGCGAGCGCACCTCCTTGATGACCTGGATCTTCTTGTCGCCGGCGGCCTCGAGGATGACGTCGAACTCGTCCTGCTCCTCGGCCTGCTCGGCCTCGCCGCCGCCGGCGGCCCCGGTGGCGGCGGGGGCCACGCCGGCGACCGCCACCGGGGCGGCGGCCTTGACGTCGAACGTCTCCTCGAAAGCCTTCACGAACTCCGACAGCTCAAGGAGGGTCATCTCCTTGAACGCGTCGAGCAGTTCGGCGCTGCTGAGCTTCGCCATGATCGTTTCCCTTCGTTCCCTAGTCCTGGGTCTGCGACTCGGTGTCGCTTGCGTCGGCGGACGCGGCCGACGCCGGGGCGCCGGCCTCGAGCTTGGCGCGCAGCGCGTCGGCCAGCAGCGCCATCTGCGTGGGCAGCGCGTTGAACGTCGCGGCGGCATTGGCCATCGACGCCTTCATCGCGCCGGCCAGCTTGGCCAGCAGCACCTCGCGCGGTTCGAGGTCAGCCAGCTTGCCGACCTCAGCCGCGGTCAGCGGCCTGCCGTCGAGCACGCCGCCCTTGATCACGAGCAGCGGGTTCGCCCTGGCGAAGTCCAGCAGGCCCTTGGCGGCCTGCGCGACATCCCCTTCGACGAACGCGATCGCGGATGGCCCGGACAGCATCGGCTCGACCTGCTCTCCCAGGCCGGCCTCGGTGGCCGCGATCTTGGTGAGCGTGTTCTTCACCACGGTGAACGTGGCGTTGCCCTTAAGCGAACCGCGCAGTTCCGACAGCTGGGCCACTGTCAGGCCGCGGTACTCGGTGAGCACCGCGCCGCTTGACTGGCGGAACATGCCGGCGAGCTCCTCGACCGCGGCCGTCTTCTCGGCGTTTGCCATGCGCCTCCTTCCCATGTGTCGTCCTGCGGTATCGGCGCCGAAAACGGAAAACGCCCCGGGCGCAGGACGCACGGGGCTGCCACCGCGGCCACCGCGGATCCGCCGGAACGGACCCGCCAGCAGCGGTTGAGGCTCACGGTCGCCTGCGCGGGATGCCCGTCCGCGGAGACCCTCGCGGCCTCCGCCGGAACCTTCGGCCGGCCCTTGCGAGCCGGCATCCAGCGGTCTTCGGCGAAGACAAGTGTACGCGCAACGAGCGAGTGCCGGTAACGCGGACGGCGGCGCTCCCGGACCGGGAGCGCCGCCGTCACGCGGATGCGCGCCGGGCCGGCCTCAGGCGGCGGCCGCGGCGGGCTCGTCCTCGATGAAGCCGCGGGTCTTGTTCGGGTCGACCGGGATGCCCGGCCCCATCGTGGTGGTGAACGTGACCTTCTTCAGGTAGCGGCCCCTGGCGGCGGCCGGCTTGAGCCGGATCACCTCGTCAAGCGCGGCCGCGTAGTTTTCGAGCAGCGCCTTCTTCGGGAACGAGGCCTTCCCGATGATGAAGTGCAGGTTCCCGTGCCGGTCGGTGCGGAACTCGATCTTGCCGCCCTTGATCTCGGTCACCGCCCGGCCGACGTCCGGCGTGACGGTCCCGGTCTTGGGGTTCGGCATCAGGCCGCGCGGACCGAGCACCCGGCCGAGCCGGCCGACCTTGCCCATCAGGTCCGGCGTGGCGACCACCGCGTCGAAGTCGAGGAATCCGCCCTGGATCTGCTCGATCAGGTCATCGGAGCCGACGTAATCGGCTCCGGCCGCCCTGGCCTCCTCCGCGCGGGCGCCGGTCGCGAAGACCAGCACGCGGGCGGTCTTGCCGGTGCCGTGCGGCAGGTTGACGGTGCCGCGGACCATCTGGTCCTGCTTGCGGGGATCGACGCCCAGCCGGAGGTTAACCTCGACGGTCGGGTCGAACTTGGTCACCTGCGTGGCCTTCGCCAGTTCCACCGCCTCGGCGGGGCTGTACAGGCGTCCGCGGTCGATCTTCTCGGCGGCGTTCTGATATGCCTTGCTGCGCTTCATCGTGCTCTCCCTCGGTGGGGTCGTGGTCCTGTGGGCCCAGCGCTAGGCCCTGCCACTCCGTTATGGAACGTTGCTGACTTTCCGCCCGAACGCACGCGGCCGGCTCTTAGCCGCTCACCGCGCGCCCGGTACGCTATCCGCGCGCCCGCCACGGCGGCCTTGCCGCCGGGCACGCAGCCGGGGGGTCCGGGGGGTCGTCCCCCCGGGAAGATGCAGCCGGGGGTCCGGGGGGTCGTCCCCCCGGGAAGAACTAGCCCTCGACCTTGATGCCCATCGAGCGGGCGGTGCCCGCGATGATCTTCTCGGCGGCCTCGATCGTGGTCGCGTTCAGGTCGGGCATCTTGGTCTCCGCGATCTGGCGCAGCTGCGCCGCGGTGAGCGAGCCGACCTTGGTCTTGTGCGGCTCCTTGCTGCCCTTGTCGACGCCGGCGGCCTTCTTGATCAGCTCGGGAGCGGGCGGCGTCTTGGTGACGAACGTGAACGACCGGTCCTCGTAGATCGAGATCTCGACCGGGACGATGTTGCCTCGCTGGGACTCGGTCGCGGCGTTGTACTGCCTCACGAAGTCCATGATGTTGACGCCGTGCGGGCCCAGCGCGGTACCGACGGGCGGGGCCGGCGTGGCCGCGCCCGCGGGCAGCTGCACCTTGACGACGGCAGCGAGCTTCTTCCTTCTTGGCGGCATGGTGGTGGGATTCCTCTCTGTCTCCCGGGGGAGCCACCCCCCGTATCCCCCGGATCAGATCTTCGAGACCTGGTCGAACGAGAGCTCGACGGGCGTCTCCCGGCCGAAGATCGACACGAGCACCTTGAGCTTCTGGGTGACCGGGTTGACCTCGTTCACGGTCGCGGGGAGCGTCGCGAACGGCCCGTCCATAACGGTAACCGACTCGCCGACCTCATATTCCGGAGTCGGCTTCCTGACGGTCTCCGGCTGCTTGACGCCCTCGGCCGGGGCCGGCGCGAGCAGCGCGGCCACCTCGCTGAGCGGCAGCGGCGACGGCTTGCTCGACAGCCCGACGAAGCCGGTCACGCCGGGGGTGTTGCGGACCACGGCCCACGACTCGTCGGTGAGCTCCATCCGGACCAGGATGTACCCCGGCAGGACCTTCTCGTTGACCGTCTGCTTCTTGCCGCTCTTGACCTCGGTCACCTGGTGGATGGGAACCTCGATCTGGAAGATGTAGTCCTCCATGTTGAGCGACGTGATACGGCTCTCCAGGTTGGTCTTCACCCGGTTCTCGTATCCGGCGTAGGAGTGCACCACGTACCAGTCGCCGGGCAGCGTGCGCAGCTCCCGGGTGAACTCGGCGATGGCGTCGGACTCCTCGGCAGGCGCGGCGGCGCCGTCGGCCCCGGCGCCGTCGGCCCCGGCGGCGGCAGGCTCGTCAGCGAACCCGGAAGTCTCGTCGGTCACGTCGGCTGCCTCCCCATCCACTGCGCCGGTCGCCGGGTAGTCCTCGGTGTGCAGTTGGGACTCGGACACGGTCACTCACTCTCTTGTCTGCTCGCTGGGCCAGCGCTCGCGCGGTCGCCCGCCCGGCGAGGAACCCCCGGTAATCATCGTGCCACGTCGTGCGCGCGCGGCGCGCGACCCGGGGAGTCCGGGATCTGGCGTCAGCCGAAGATCCAGAACATCAGCTTGGTGAACCCGTAGTCGAGCGTCAGCACTATGGCACTCATGACGACCACGAACACGAGCGCGACCGCCGTGTAGGTCACGAGCTCCCTGCGGGTCGGCCAGATTACCTTCCGGAGTTCCGCCGCTACCTGCCGGGTGAACAAGGCGGGAGTGGTCCCCCGCCTGGCGGCACGACCAGACCCGCTCCGTCGCTCCGCGCTCTGGCCTCGCGTCTGGGTCGCCATGTCCTCACCTGTACAGCACTGAACGGATCACCACGCGCGGGCCAGCCGGACCGGGCTGGTCCAGCCAGTCTGCACTGGCAGGGCAGGAGGGACTCGAACCCCCAACCGCCGGTTTTGGAGACCGGGACTCTACCAATTGAGCTACTGCCCTCCGGATTGCAACCACCAGAGTGTACGTCGGATAGACCCCTCCCGTCGAACCGGACGCGGAATTTGCCCGGGGGAACGGCCCCCGGACCCCCGGCTGCCCTCGGCGGCCTTGTGCCGGCGGCCGGGACCACGGACCCCGGCAACCCCGCTTCGGGTACCGCCCGGACCGCCGGGCGGCGAAACCAGTTCGTCCTCGGCCCACGGAAGATGACACCATGGACGCATGCCAACCACGAGAATATCGGCCCGCGTGTCCGCCATCTCCGAATCCGCGACCCTGGCCGTAGACGCTAAAGCCAAGGCGCTCAAGGCGGCCGGCCGGCCGGTCATCGGGTTCGGCGCCGGCGAGCCCGACTTCCCGACGCCCGGCTACATCGTCGAGGCCGCGCAGAAGGCCGCGGCGCAGCCGCGATTCCACAAGTACACCCCGGCCGCCGGCCTGCCCGAGCTCCGTCAGGCCATCGCCGACAAGACCGCCCGCGACTCCGGTTACATCGTGACCGCCGACCAGGTGCTCGTCACCAACGGCGGGAAGCAGGCCGTGTACGAGACGTTCGCCACGCTGCTCGACGACGGCGACGAGGCGCTGCTGCCCGCCCCGTACTGGACCACCTACCCGGAGGCGATCGCGCTCGCCGGCGGGGTGCCCGTCCCGGTGCACACCGACGAGAGCACCGGCTACCTCGCCTCGGTGGAGGCTCTCGACGCCGCCTGCACCGAGCGCACCAAGCTGCTCGTCTTCGTCTCCCCGTCCAACCCGACCGGCGCCGTCTACCCGCCGGAGCAGGTGAGGGCGATCGGCGAGTGGGCCGCCGCCAAGGGCATCTGGGTGGTCACCGACGAGATCTACGAGCACCTCGTCTACGGGGACGCGACGTTCTCCTCGGTCCCGGTCCAGGCGCCGGAGATCGCTGACCGGTGCGTGGTGCTCAACGGCGTGGCGAAGACGTACGCGATGACCGGCTGGCGGGTTGGCTGGATGATCGGCCCGAAGGACGTGATCAAGGCCGCGGCGAACCTGCAAAGCCACGCCACCTCGAACGTGGCGAACGTCTCGCAGGCGGCGGCGCTGGCCGCGGTCTCCGGTGACCTGTCCGCGGTCGCGGCGATGCGTGAGGCCTTCGACCGGCGGCGGAAGACGATCGTCCGGATGCTGAACGAGATCGACGGCGTCGTCTGCCCGGAGCCGCTTGGCGCGTTCTACGCCTACCCGAGCGTCAAGGGCGTGCTCGGCAGGCAGATCGCGGGCCAGCGGCCGCAGACCTCCTCCGAGCTGGCCAGCCTGATCCTCGACGAGGCCGAGGTCGCGGTGGTCCCGGGGGAGGCGTTCGGCACGCCCGGCTACTTCCGGCTGTCCTATGCGCTCGGGGACGCGGACCTCGAAGAGGGCGTTTCCCGGATCGGCAAGCTGCTCGCCGGCGCGCGCTAGGGGCGGGTCGCCGGGCCTGGGGAGCTTGCGCCGGCGCTCCTTCGGAGCGCCGGCGGGTAACTCCCCCCGCGCCCCGGGTCTCCTAAAGTCATAGAGCATGCCGCACGATCTGGCCACGCTGCCCAAGGCGCATCTGCATCTGCATCTCACCGGGGCCATGCGGCATTCGACGCTGGTCGAGCTGGCGCGGGCGCATGGGGTGGCGCTGCCGGCGGCGCTTACGCAGGAGTGGCCGCCGCAGTTGTCGGCGGCCGATGAGCGCGGGTGGTTTCGGTTCCAGCGCCTGTACGACACGGCGCGCTCGGTGCTGCGCACCCCGGCGGACGTCTACCGGCTGGTCAGGGAGACCGCCGAGGACGAGCGGGCGGAAGGTTCGGGGTGGCTGGAGCTCCAGGCCGACCCCTCCGGCTACGCGGCCCGGTTCGGCGGCATCACCGCGTTCACCGAACTGCTTCTCGACGCGGCCGCCACCGCCGCGCAGGCCACCGGCGTCGGGATCGCGGTCATCATCGCGGCGAACCGGACCAGGCACCCGATGGACGCCCGCACGCTCGCCAGGCTCGCCGCGCAGTTCGCCGGGCGCGGTGTCGTCGGCTTCGGCCTGTCCAATGACGAGCGGCGCGGCCCGGCAGAGGACTTCGAGCGGGCGTTCCGCATCGCGGAGCGGGCCGGGCTGCTGCTGGTGCCGCACGCCGGCGAACTGCTCGGCCCGGCCAGCGTCGCCGCGGCCCTGGACCGGCTGCACGCCGACCGGATCGGGCACGGCGTCCGCGCGGCCGAGGACCCCGACGTCGTCAAGCGGCTCGCCGCCACGGGGGTCACGCTCGAGGTCTGCCCGTCCTCCAACGTGGCGCTCGGCGTCATGCCGGACGCGGCCGCGGTGCCGCTGCGCGCGCTGTTCGAGGCCGGCGTGCCGGTGGCGCTCGGCGCGGACGACCCGCTGCTGTTCGGCCGGCGGCTGGTGAGGCAGTACGAGATCGCCCGGGACGTGCACGGGTTCACCCCTGCCGGACTGGCCGAACTCGCCCGGATGTCCGTCCTGGCCTCCGCCGCGCCGCCCGGCGTCCGCGCCCGCCTCCTGGCCGGCATCGACGCCTGGCTGGCCGCGCCCGCGTGAACGCCTCGCCGGCAGGCGCATAGCCCGGCCGCGCCCGCCCGGCGCGGCCGGGCGGCTGGCGCTAGAGGGCGACGCCGACCAGGGTGGGCTCGGGCTCCAGGGTGACGCCGAACGCGGCGCGCACCCCGTCGCGGATCTCGCGGGCCAGCGCCAGCAGGTCGGCCGTCGTCGCGCCGCCCGCGTTGACGAGCGCGAGCGTGTGCTTGGACGACACCCGCGCCCGGCCCGGCGCGCCGTATCCCTTGCCGAAGCCGGCGCGCTCGATCAGCCACGCGGCCGGCACCTTGACCCGGCCCCCGCCGGCGTCGAACCGGGGGACGGGTCCGCCCGCCGCCGCGGCCACCCGGGCGAACTCCCCGGCGCTGAGCACGGGGTTCGTGAAGAACGAGCCGGCGCTCCGGCTGTCCGGGTCCCCGGGGTCGAGCAGCATCCCCTTGCGTGCCCTTATGTTCAGCACCCCCGAACGTACCTCGCTGACTCCTGCCCGCTCCCCCTGCTCCACGTCGAGCTCGGACGCCAGTTCGGCATACGTCACCGGCATCGAGCGCGCCTGCCGCGCCAGCCGGAACGTCACGTCGAGGACCAGGTACCGCCCGGGCTCGCCAGCCTTGAACAGGCTGGTGCGGTAGGAGAAGCGGCACCGTTCGTTCGGAAGGATCCGGATCTGGCCTCCTCGCCGGTCGAATACCCGCACGGCGGTGATGACCTCGGCCACCTCATGACCGTAGGCGCCGACGTTCTGGATGGGCGTCGCGCCCGCCCGGCCGGGGATCCCGGACAGGCACTCCAGTCCCGCCAGGCCCTCGGCGACCACCGCGGCCACCACGTCATCCCAGTCCTCGCCGGCCGCGACCGTCACGTCCACGTGGCCGTCGGCGGCGGCGTAGCGGACGCCGCGGCTGGCGACGTGGACCACCGCGCCGGGAAAGCCGTCGTCGGCGATCACCAGGTTGCTCCCGCCGCCGATGAGCAGCACGGGCTCGCCCGCCGCGTCGGCGGCCCGGACCGCGTCGATCAGGTCGGCCTCCGTCGAGGCGGTCACGAAGGTCTTCGCCGGGCCGCCCAGGCCGAGCGTGGTGTAGTCCGCGAGATCGGTCACGGCAGGCGCACGACAGCGCGGGCGCGGGTCAGCACCTTCGTCCCGCCGGCGCGCGCGGTCAGGTCCACCGCCACCTTGTTGTCCCCGAGCTTCTCCGCGACCGTGCCGCTGACCTCGATGGCTGCGCCCTGGTCGTCGTCGGGGACGGGGACCATGGCCGAGAACCGGACGCCGAACTCGGTGACCGCCCCCGGGTCGCCCGCCCACTCGGTGACGAACCGGCCGGCCTGCGCCATCGTGTACATACCGTGCGCGATGACGCCCGGCAGGCCGACGGCGCGGGCGAGCCGTTCGTTCCAGTGGATGACGTTGAAGTCGCCGGACGCGCCGGCGTACTTGACCAGGTCCAGGCGCGTGACCCGGTAGGTCCGCGGCGGGAGCTCGGTCCCCGGTTCGACATCGGCGTACGTGACGGCCATCGTGTCCCGCCTACTGTCCGCGCTCGACGATCGTGGACCTCGCGGTGCAGACGTGCTCGCCACTCGTCGTGCTGATGTCCGTGGACGTCACCATCATCGTCATGCTGCCGACCGCCCTGATCGAGTCGACCGTGGTGGTCGCGACCACCACATCGCCTGCGTGCAGCGGGCGGGCGTAGCTGAAGCTCTGCTCGCCGTGCACGACCATCGAGTAGTCGAGCCCGAGGCCGGGATCGGCCTGCACCTTCGCGGTGGACGCCATGCTGATCACGATCGCGAAGGTCGGCGGCGCGATCACGTCCGGGTAACCCGCCTGCCGTGCCGCTTCCGGGTCCCGGCAAAGGCCGCTCGGCTCGCCGATCGCGTCGGCGAACTCGGCGATCTTCACCCGGCTGACCTCGTAGGGCTCGCCCGGCCCGAAAACCCGGCCGGCGTACTCGGTGTTGAGGGCCACCCCCGGCGTCCGCCCGGCTAGCGGGTCTCGCGGTGCGGCCGGTGGCAGCGGCAGTTCGGGCAGTACTTCTTCAGCTCCAGCCGGTCCGGGTCGTTGCGCCGGTTCTTCCGGGTGATGTAGTTCCGGTGCTTGCACTCCTGGCAAGCCAGCGTGATCTTCGGCCGGATGTCGGTGGCAGCCACGGGTGGAGCGCCTTTCTACACGAGAGCCTGGTCGGTCAAGGTTATCTTGACAGGTTATGGCCTGCTGGGTAGCGGAGGCCGGACTTGAACCGGCGACACAGCGATTATGAGCCGCTTGCTCTGCCTGACTGAGCTACTCCGCCATAGGGGACCATGTAAGGTTACCCGATCCTGGAGGTGCCCGCGCGCATCCCGGGGCCACGAGATGGGCAGCGCGCGGCGGCAGCGCGCGGCGGGCAGCGCGCGGCGGGCAGGGCGCGGCGGAGCTGGCGTGGACCCGGCCCCCGGATTTCCCGCGCGCTCACCTGGCGGGAAGTCCGGGGGGGCCGCGCTCACCTGGCGGGAACGCGGGGGTGAGCGCGGTACCTGGCCCTCCGGTACAGCGAACGGGCCGCCGACCCAAGGCGGCTCGCCCACACGCCGCCGCCGCTCACCCAGTACGACGAGTTTCCAAACCACTGCTTGTACCGGTCCTGGCCATAGCCGAAATCGACTCTCCCCACCCCGCGCGCGGCCGCCTCCTTGAGCAGCGCAAGCCATCCGATCGTCCCGGGCGAGAAGCGGGAATGCTCCGGGTCGTAGGCCAGGATCCACGGGGCGAGGATATGGCCGCATCTCAGGCTGAGGACAATGGAAAGCGGTCTCGTCCCTGCGTATAGCACGCTGGTCACGCCTGAACAGTCCTCATTATCGCTGCTGGCCAGCTCTCGCACCAGCGTCCGGCACGAGGGGGTCGACAGCCATCGGCGCACGCTCTCGAACTGATCCGATTTCCATTTAAGCAGCAGATGCAGGTGGGATGGGTCACCGCTATTCCACTCGAGTGAGACTTCGCCCATTTCGCGCTGAAGAGCCCGCCGGTATCCCTCGGTGCGGGAGATTCTCCTCGCCACGCCCCTGGGCAGGGCTCGCACATAATCATCGTAACCGCTGGGCATATCGGCATAGCGGACTTCCGCCCAGTGGCAGCCGCCCTGATAGCGGTACGGATCCAGGGAACGCTGCTCGGCAGGCGCACGGGAAAAACGCCAGCCGCGCAGGCCGGCGCGGCGGACGACTGCCCTCAGGTCAACGGGGTCATCCGATGAGACCAGGCCGTCCAGGCCGGTCTGGCCCCCGCCGAGCGTGGTCGCTATTCCGTCATCGCCCACCGCATAAGGGATAAACGCGCGTATCGCGCCGCCATCTTCCACGATGGCGACGCGCCCGTTCCCATCGGCACGGCATACGGCACGCGCATACGTCAATGACAGGCAGGGATGGGCTGCCATCGGGGGCGCACTTTGGAGTTCGCGCCACCGCTTCTCCTCGCTTATGCCTAGTTCCGCAGGCCGGACTACTCTCACCTGCATTGTCATGGCCATCCGCTCCGTTGCGTACTCGATGCCGGCGGGGCCCGGCCCGGCTCAAATCAGCGCACGCCGGCCGTATCCCCGTTCCGCATGCCGTCCCGGTTTCCGGCAATCCTGGCCATGCGCCATCT
>Ga0209061_1001535_pt1 | contig 37448 bp, 31 predicted proteins | sample Coa_R1_10_FD_187157 | JGI IMG/M metagenome (GOLD analysis project Ga0209061, IMG submission 187157) | Surface soil microbial communities from Centralia Pennsylvania, which are recovering from an underground coalmine fire - Coalmine... | ecosystem: Environmental > Terrestrial > Soil >... | reverse complement strand
GTTCCGGCACCGACGCTGGCCGACGCTGAGCCCCCTCGCTCGCGCGTGAGGCATCTGCTGCGACAACGCTGGTAGGCGCTGACCTGACCGTCCGCTACGCGTAATTGGGTTTGGAAGCCCCCCATCACATGCCCGCCTTGCCCTCTCGAGGATCCCGGCCCTCCCGTAGCCATGAACCCCCCAATGAGACTGCCTTCCATGCCCAATCTCAGCGATCCAGCGTCCCAGCGCGAGCACCTGATTGCCGCCTTTGAGGCCTGCTGCGGCGCGTTGCGTTCGATTGAGGTCGCCGCCGTCCATCTGCGCCAGAGCGATCAGACGGCCAGCGAGCGTCACCTCCACCTGCAGCGCGCCGCCGTGCAGGTGCAGGCCGCGATCGCCGAGCTTCGACTGGCCGAGGGCGATTCCGGCCTCTTTCCGGCCGGGCTGGTTCTGCCCGGGGAACCCGACGCCCCCGGGCCGCCGGGCCCGTCCGACGCCCCTGGGCGGGGCGCACCAGACTCGCTGGGACCTGCTGGCGCGTCCGATACCCCCGGGCCGTCCGACGCCCCCGGGCCGGGGGCGCCAGACTCGCTGGGACCTGCTGGCGCGTCCGATACCCCCGGGCCGTCCGACGCCCCCGGGCCGGGGGCGCCCGACTCGCCCAGACCTGCCGACGCGTCCGGATCGGCTGGGCCCTCCGAGGCGAGTTGATCCGACCGGGGCTGCTTTGCCTCATCCGTCAGCGCCCGCCCGGCCTGGTCCTCGCCCACCCGGGCCGCCCGGGTCTGCGCGCCACGCTCCCTGGTCTGGCGCCCGGGCTCCTGGTCTGGCGCGCCCGCCCTCCGTGGCCCATCCGGACCGCCTGGGGCTAGTCTCCCAATCCCCGACGCGCCCTCCGTCCTGGGTTGTATCTGGCTCGCACGCCATGAGCCCCCTCCGCGCCTCGGATGCAGCAGCGCTACGATCCTTGCGGACCGTGCTAGGCGGGGTGCTAGCGGTGCCCTGTACCCGCAATCCGCTCTAGCGGGGCTGAATCCCCTCCCCCGGGGCTCAGGCCCCAGGGTCAGCGCCGCGTGCTGGGCGTTGATGGCTCGGTCCCGCGGCGGTGGAGGCCCGTGAACCAGGTCAGGTCCGGAAGGAAGCAGCCTTAAGCGGTCACCTTCAGGCGCCGCGGGGGCGCCGGGCCGGAGCCACAGGACGCAGGCCGCGCCCCGGGTACCGGCCACAAAGGAGGGTGCACGGTCCACTACCCGAGGGCCTCCCCGTCCCTCACTACAGGGGCGCCGCGACCAGCAGCCGCATCACCCTCGCGACTAGACTCGCCATCCTGGTGTCCACCGGCCCCTCGCTCTACCGCCGCCACCGCCCCCGCACGTTCGCCGACGTGGTCGGCCAGGAGCACGTGGTGCGCACGCTGCGCAACGCGGTCGAGCAGGACAGGGTCCACCACGCCTACCTGTTCGTCGGCTCGCGCGGCACGGGAAAGACCAGCATGGCCAAGATCCTGGCCGCCTGCCTCAATTGCGAGCGGGGTCCCACCACCTCACCCTGCGGGCGCTGCGATCCCTGCGTCTCGATCCAGACCGCAACCTCGCTGGACGTGATCGAGATGGACGCAGCGTCAAACAACTCCGTGGACGACATCCGCGACCTCCGGGAGAAGGTGGCCTATGCGCCGGTGTCCGGTCGCCACAAGGTCTACATCCTGGATGAGGCGCACATGCTCTCCTCCCAGGCCTGGAATGCCTTTCTGAAGACGCTCGAGGAGCCGCCGCCGCGCACGATCTTCGTGCTCGCAACCACCGAGGCTCAGAAGGTGTTGCCCACCGTGGTGGATCGCTGCCACCGCTTCGACTTCACCCGCCCCTCGATCGAGGAGGTGGCGATTGTGCTCCGGCGGGTGGTGGAGGCCGAGGAGATCGATGTTGACCCGGCCGCCGTGGCCCTGATCGCCCGCCACGCCACCGGCAGCTTCCGCGACGCCCTTGGCACGCTGGAGCAGCTAGTGACGTACGCCGGCCCACGCCGAATCGAGGCCGCCGACGTCCTGGCGGTGCTGGGGGTGACGGACTCCGAGCAGCTGTTTGAGGCGGTGCAGGCAATCGTCGCCCATGACGCGGCGGCGGCGCTGCGCGCCGCCGCCGCCCTGGCCGACTCGGGGCGGGACCCGGGGCAGGTGCTCAGAGACCTCGAGGCCCACGGCCGCGAACTCCTCGCCGTCCAGGTGCTGGGCGAGGTGCCGCCGGAGTTGCGGGTCACCCCTGAGCGCGACCGCCGTCTGGCCGAGCAGGCCCGGGCGCTGGCCGAAACCGACGCCGTCCGGCTGCTCGATCTGGTGTCGGCGGCACTCGAGGCCACCGCCAACGGCGCTCAGGCCCGGATTCAGCTCGAGCTCCTGCTGGTCAAGGCGGCGGCACCCCAGTTCGACCCCTCGCTGGCTGCCCTGCTGGCGCGGATCGAGCGGCTTGAGGCCGGCGCCCGGAGGGGGAGCGGGCCGGCCGGTGTCGCCGGGGGCCCGCCGTCGGTCGTCCCGGCTTCCGCCGGGGATCCCGCGTCGAGGGGTGGAGCGCCAGCTGGGGATCCGTTGTCGAGGGGTGGAGCGCCAGCCGGTGATCCGGTGTCGAGGGGTGGAGCGCCAGCCGGGGATTCACCGTCGGTGGATCGGATGCCCGCCGAAGGTCCAAGGGGTCGAACGTCCGCCGGGGGTACGGCGTCGGGGGGTCGAACGTCCGCCGGGGGTGCGGCGTCGGGCGGTCGAACTTCCGCCGGGGGTACGGCGTCGGGGATGAATCCGCCAGCCGCAGCCCCACGTGCCGAGGATCCGCCTCCACCTGCCGCCCGGGATCGATCCCCGGCGGCAGGTCCCGCCCTCGGGGATCCAGCTTCATCTGCCGAGCCGAATCCCGGAGACCGATCGGCGGCGTCCCCGCCGGTGCGCCGGCCATCGCTCGCCGCAGATCCGCCCGGGCTTGCTGCCGTCGAGCCGCCTCAGCCACCGGCCGCAGCGGGCGCGGCCCCCACCGGAGAGGAGCGCACTGTCGGGTTCGACCTCCGGTCTGCGCAGACGTCGTGGCCGGCGGTCATCGACCTCCTGCGCGCCGATAACCCGATGCTGGCCACCGCCCTGGCTGCCGCGCGGCCGATTGACGTGCGCGGCAATGAGCTGACGCTCGCCTTCCCCACCGGCGCCTCGTTCCTCAAGCGCAAGGCTGAGCAGGACGACTACCGGCGGGCGGCGGCGGAGGGGGTGCGCGCGATCACCGGGCAGCGCGTGTCGCTGCGTTACGAGCTGCGCGACGTCAGCGACGGTGTCGACCTCGACCAGCCCAGGCTGTCCGGGGAGGAGCTGGTGCGTCGCTTCATCGAGGAATTCGACGCGGAGGAGATCTTCGGCGATCAGTCCGACCAGGGCGCGACGGGCTAGCGTAGGTCACCCACGCGCCCATCACGACGCGCTCATCACGAAACCACGAGGGATCACGCACATGCCCCAACAGCCGAACATGCAGCAGTTGCTCAAGCAGGCCCAGCGGATGCAGCAGGAGATGCTGGCCGCTCAGGAGTCGCTCAAGGACGAGGTGGTCGAGGCCTCCGCCGGTGGCGGAATGGTGACCGTCCGGGTCTCCGGCGATCTGAACGTGAGGTCGATCACCATCGATCCGCAGGCGGTCGACCCCGACGACGTCGAGCTGCTCCAGGACACGGTGCTGGCCGCGGTCAACGAGGGGTTGCGAATGGCCCAGGATCTCGCCTCCAGCCGCCTCGGGGGCATTGCGGGCGGACTGGGAGGGCTGGGGCTGCCGGGGATGTGAATTGATCGGCTCCGCACCGGGTTCGGAGGCCCTGAGCCTTCGGTGCGGGCTGGGTTGCCGGGTGCTCGATGGAGGGGCCGGGTCGCCGGGAAGCGTCGGTGCGGGGCGGTCGCCGGGTGCTCGGGGGCGATCTGGGTCGCCGGGTGCTTCGGCGCGGTTTGGGTCACCGGGGGCCTCGGTGCCGCCGGGACTCCCGCGGCGAGGGACCGCCCCGCCCGCCGGAGGCGCTGCGGGCCGCCCGGGAGGCGCTGCGGGCCGACCGGAGGCGCTGCGGGCCGCCACCACGGACACGACATCAGCCGATCCGCCGCCGCACCCGCTGAAATCCAGCCATGACCGTCTATGCCCCACCCGTCCAGCGGCTGATCACCGAGCTCTCGAAGCTGCCCGGTGTCGGCGGACGCACCGCGCAGCGGCTCGCCTTCCACCTGCTGCGGGTCAGCGAGGAGGAGGCGCTCGCCCTGGCGGACGCGATCCGTGAGGTCAAGGACCGGATCGGCCTGTGCGAGGTGTGCTTCAACCTCGCCGACGGCCCCCGCTGCCGGATCTGCACCGACGAGCGCCGGGATCCGGAGGTGATCTGCGTGGTCGAGGAACCGGCGGACGTGATCTCGATCGAGCGCACACACGAGTTCCGCGGCCGCTATCACGTGCTGGGCGGGGCACTCTCCCCAATCGACGGCGTCGACCCCGAGGATCTGAAGATCGCCGAGCTCTACGAGCGGGTGCGCACGCAGGGGGTGCGCGAGGTGGTGGTGGCCACCAACCCCACCACCACCGGAGAGGCGACCGCCCTGCATATCGCCGACGGTCTGAGGGCCGCCGCACCCCAGGTGTCGGTCACCCGTCTGGCCAGCGGGCTGCCGGTGGGCGCCGATCTCGAATACGCCGACGAGCTCACACTCGGTCGGGCGCTGGCCGGCCGCCGGGCGCTGTAAGCCTCCACCGCCGGGCGCTGTCCAGGGCCGCCCGCCGCCGGGCGCTGTAAGCCTCCGCCGCCGGGCGCTGTCCAGGGCCGCCCGCCGCCGGTATCCGCGGCGCCACACCTCTCCCAGAGGAAGCCTGGCCGAATAAGCGGCCTATATGGCCGCTTATTCGGCCAGCCCTCGCCGGCAGGCCCAGGGACGACCTAACGCTCGCCCCTAATAGCCCGCCAGTTGGATGATCGCCCACACGATCAGCACTCCGATCGCCAGCGCGACCAGCAGGCCACCCAGCAGCCGGGCCGGCGAGACGATGGGACGCACCGGCGGGCTCCCGCGCGTCGACAGCGCCCCGCGCGTCGGCAGCTCCCCGCGCGTCGGCGGGTCTCCCTTCATCGGCAAATCCCCATTCATCGCCTGCTCTCCCCGCGCCGCCTGCTCTCCCCGCGCCGGCAGCTTCCCCCGCGCTGGCTGCTCCCCCTCCGTCGGCTGCTCCCCCTCCACCGACGGGTCGGCCTGCGGCACCAGCTCGGCCTCCATCAGCACCTGACGGGCGGCCACCACGCCGGAGGCGGGGACGAGCACGTCGCGCGGGCCGGCGGCGAGGAAGTCGGGCACATCGAAGCCGGCGCTGCGCCGCAGGACGCTTGGGATGCCCTCCTCGAGCAGCAGCGCCTGGATGAACTCGGCCTCGGGCTGGTTGGCGGCGCCCGCCACCCGCATCAGCCGGCCCTCGCTCAGCTGCGGCTTGACCTTGCGCGCCCGCCGGTGGACGTCGGTCAGGTCCGGCGCGCCCGTCGGCGCGAGCGGCAGCCCGCAGCCGACGCAGAAGCGCCGCCTCCCGCCATATTGCCGTCCGCAGCCCGGGCACACCAGCGGATCGGCCGGGCTGGCCACGGCTACCCGATTACCAGCTCGGCCTCGCGCACCTGGCCATCGTCGATCCGCCACAGGCGCACCTCGGGCTCCTCCCCGGACAGCCCCACGATCAGCCACAGCACGCCCGGCCACAGCCTGGCGAAGCTGATGTCGGTCTGCGAGGGCCGCGGCTCGGTGCGGGTGTGCGAGTGGTAGATGGCGGCCAGCTCCAGGCCGGCGCGCTCGAGCTCGCGGTCGATCTCCAGCTGCTCCTTCGGGTCGATCATGAACCGCAGCGGGCTGTGCTCGACATTGGTGGCCGGGTACACGCGCAGGGCCTCCTCGGCCCGGCCCCCGATCATCCCGCAGCATTCATTCGGCGCCTCCCGGCGGGCGTGCTCGACCATCTCTTCCAACAGGGCCGGTGCCAGTCGCATCAGGCCGAGGGTAGCTAGGAGGAGCCCTGCACGAACGGATAGGGAACCGAGATCATCACGTCCCCGTGGTGCTGGATTCCGCTGAGCACGGACCAGTGCTGGGCATCGGAGCCCATCAGCTCAGCCGCAGCGCGAATCAGCGCCGGTTCCTGGAGGACGGACACGGCCTTGAAGTACGCCCCCTCGGTGAGTGACTCGACATCGATCAGCACCCGCAGCGCGTCATGCTGGGTGGGGATGTGGGTGATGCTGCGGTGAACCTGATGCCGGGTGAGCAGCGCCTGGGCGGCGGCCACGTCCCGAGGGGAGGGAGACGGAATGCGTGCGCCGAGCTGCGCCAGCAGCTGCTCGAGCCGCCCCACATGCTGGCGCTCCTCGGCCGCCAGCAGCCCAAGCTGGCGGCGCACGGCGGGGGTGAGAACGTTGGTTGCCAGCGTCTGGCCGTAGACGATCACCCCCAGGCGTTCCATCTGGAGCGCGTAGGCGAGCGCCCGGACCTGGGGATCCGCGCCAACCGCCCGCGCCAGGGCCTCACCGCCCCCCCACACCGACAGCCCGGCCGCGAGGCCGCCTGCGCGCCACACCAGCTCCCGTCTGGTGGCCTTGCCGCCCATGTCCAGGCCCCCTACCCGGCGACGAGCGCGCCGGAGGTCGGCGTCTCGCCAGCCGCCATGCGCAGCACCGCCAGGTGCTGGGCTTCGTTGGCGTAGATCGTCACCAGGGTCGCCCGCACGTGGCCGCCGGACAGGTCCGGAAGCCGCTCCAGGTAGGCCCCCAGCTGCACGTCCTCGACGTGCTGGAGCAGCGCCAGCGCCTGCGCCTGATCACGCGGATGGCCGAGGTTGTAGCTCGCTGGCGGCTTGTGCGGCCTGCCGCCCGCCCGGTGGACCAGATCCGACAGCTCAACGGCGTGGGCGAGCTCCTGAGCCAGGAACTGCTTGCCGGCGCGGGCTGCGGCGGGGCCGAGCAGCGGGATGGCGGCAGCATACGCGGCGATAGCGTAGTGCTCGACGTCGAGCAGCGCGTTCAGCGGCCCCAGATCACCGGGGGCCACGTGGGCGCCGTCGCGGATCTTCTCCCGCAGCGGCTTTGATCCGCAGCCGGCGAGCGCCAGCGCCGTCGCCCCGGCGGCGCCGGCCAAGAGTGAGCGGCGCGAGCGCGCGGGGACGCTGAGGGTGCGGCGCGCGGGAGCGCCGACGGCGCTCAGGGTGCGGCGCGCGGGCGGAGGGCCGACGGCGCCGACGGCGCGGCGCGCGGGCGGGTCGCTCACGGCCAGGCTGCCCGCACCGGGCTCGCCGCGGTCGCCAGCACTCACGCCGACCGTTGGCTCGATGCCGGCCCTGACGGCAGCCGACAGATCGCCGCCGGCGCTCACACCGACCGATGGGTCGACGGCGGCCCTGACGGCAGCCGACGGATCGCCGCCGGCGCTCACACCGACCGATGGATCGATGCCGGCCCCGACGGCAGCCGACGGATCGACGCCGCCGCTACCACCAGACGGTGGCGTCCAGGTTCTCGATCTCTTCGACAGGACGGGTGTAGATGCCGGACGACAGGTACTTCCAGCCGTCATCGGCGACGAGGAAGACGACGTTCCCCTCCTCCAGCTCGCTGGCGATCCGCACCGCCACCCGGGCGATCGCGCCCGAGGAGACCCCCACGAACAGTCCCTCCTCGTCCAGCAGCCGACGCGTGAAGCTGATCGCGTCGGCGTTGGTGACGAAGATCTTGCGGTCCAGCAGGCTGAGATCGAGGATCGGCGGGATGAACCCGTCCTCCAGCGACCGCAGCCCCTGCACGGGCTCGCCCTGCATCGGCTCGGCGGCCACGATCTTCACCTGCTCGCCGAGCTCCTCCTTCAGCCGGCGGCCGTTGCCCATGAGAGTGCCGCCCGTCCCCAGCCCGGCGACGAACGCGGCCACCTCGTCGAGCTCCTCCAGGATCTCGACCGCCGTCCCGTTGTAGTGGGCGAGCGGATTGGCCGGGTTGCCGTACTGGTAGGGCATGTAGTAGGAGGCGTCCTTCTGGGCCATCTCGAGCGCCAGCTCGACCGCTCCGTTGGACCCCTTGGCGCCCTCCGAGTAGACGATCTCCGCGCCGTACATCCTCAGCAGCTGCGTCCGCTCCCGGGTCACGTTCTCGGGCATCACCACCTTCAGCGGGTAGCCCTTGCGGCGGCAGATCATGGCCAGCGAGATCCCCGTGTTGCCCGAGGTCGGCTCGAGGATCGTCTGACCGGGGGAGATCAGCCCCTTCTCCTCGGCATCCTCGATCATCGCGCGTGCCACCCGGTCCTTCACCGAGCCGGTCGGGTTGCGCGACTCGAGCTTGGCCCAGATTCGGACCCCCGGCTTGGGGCTCAGGCGCTTGAGCTCGATCAGCGGCGTGTGCCCGATCGACTGGACGATGTCGCCGTACCGCCCCCCGCAGGGCTTGTTCTGGAGGCGCTCCGCGGCCATGCTTTACGAAGTGTAGCCAGGCTGTGCGGTCCGGCCCGGGCGGGCTCGGGCGGCGCAGATCACGCCATCCCGCCCGCCATCGCAGGCAGGATCACCAGGGTGTCGTCGGCGCCGACCGCCGTGTCCAGGCCATCGAGCACGCGCACGTCCTCGTCGTTGAGGTACACGTTGACGTAGCGGTTGAGGCCGCCGTCGGGGGCGAACAGCTGCGACTCGGTGTCCGGGTGCTGGCTGGCCACCGCGCGCAGGATCTCGCCCACCGAGCTGCCTTCCGCGCTCAGCTCCTTCTCGCCGCCGACGGCGGGACGGAGAACGGGGGGGATTCGCACAATCGCCATGACCGAGAACCCTAGTGTGCTCCGGCGCAGAACGCCTCGTAGTCGGGGAACACACCCATCTCCTCGTCGGAGATCTCCTCCGGATGGCGCGAGCAGATCGGGCAGTTCGGGTCCCGCCTGACCTTCACCTCGGTGAGCGTCGCCGCCAGCGCGTCGTACATCAGCAGCCGGCCGATGGCCGGCTCGCCGACGCCGAGGATCAGCTTGATGACCTCGGTGGCCTGCAGCAGACCCATCGTCCCCGGCAGCACGCCGAGCACACCGTTGGCGCCGCAGGAGGGCGCCAGCTCCGCCGGCGGCGGCACCGGGAACAGGCAGCGGTAGCAGGGCCCGTCGTAGGGCTTGAACACCGACAGCTGGCCCTCGAAGCCGAGGATCGCCGCCGACACCACCGGGATGCCCAGGCGCACGGAGGCGTCGTTCAGCAGGTAGCGGGTGGGGAAGTTGTCCAGCCCGTCGAGCACCACGTCGTAGCCGGGCAGGATCTCCATGATGTTCTCCGGGCCGAGGCGGAGGTTGTACTTCTTCACCTCCACGTCGGGGTTGAGCGCCTTGATCGTCGCCTCGGCCGAGTCGACCTTGGCCACGCCGATCCGCTCGGTGGAGTGGATCACCTGGCGCTGGAGGTTGGAGACGTCCACCGCGTCGTTGTCGACGATCCCGAGTGTCCCCACCCCGGCGGCGGCCAGATACAGCGCCGCCGGCGAGCCCAGCCCGCCGGCTCCCAGCAGCAGCACCTTGGCGTCAAGCAGCTTCTGCTGGCCCTCCGGGCCCACCTCGGGCAGCAGCAGGTGGCGCGAGTAGCGCTCGCGCTGCTCGGCGTTCAGCGTGCGCGGCACCTCGACCTCGTAGCCGCGGTCCTTCCAGAGCGTGAACCCGCCGGTCATGCTCTCCACCTGCTCGTAGCCGAGGTCCTCGATCAGCGTGCGGGCGGCCCAGGCCGAGCGGTTGCCGGAGGCGCAGTAGAGGATCAGGTGCTGGGAACGGTCGGGCACGGCGGCCTCGATCCGCGACTCCAGATAGCTCTTGGGCACATGCTTGGCGCCCGGGATGTGACCGGCGGCCCACTCCTCGGGCTCGCGCACATCGATCGCCACGGCACCGTTGGCGAGCTGCTCGCGCGCGGCGGCGGGATCGATCTCGTCGATCCTGCTCTTGATCTGGCGGAGGACCTCTGCTCCGGACGGGCTCATCGAAAAGCTCCTAAACGCGGTCGGGATTCAATACTTCAGAGAGTATAGCGCTGACCGCCAGCGCCGGCAGACGGCCCTCGGCGCTCCCGCTGAAAGCGGCCACGCCGACCCGGCACGCCCCAGAAAGCGCTCGGGGCGCCCGCTGCAGGGGCGCCCCGAGAAGACCAGACCCAATCGTTCGCCGTCGCCTCCTGCGCTCCTTGCGCAAAATCCTTGTGGGAGCCGGCACCGGGATTATCGACGTCGGCCGGTTTGGCCGATATCGGGGCTAGACCCCATCTTGGCCGCGGCCCCGCCGGCCGACGCAACCCAGGTGGGATCGCGCCTTGCGATGAAATCCCGCTCGCTGCTCACCCAGGTGCTGGTGGTCAACCTCGTGCTGGTCGCGGGGACGGTGCTGGTCGCCGCGGTGGCCGTCGACCGCAACCTGCACGGCGCCTTCAGGGGCCGCGAGGAGATCGTCCTCGGGCTGGCGCTGGTGGCCACCATGCTCGGCAACTGGCTCGTGCTCCGGCGCCGCTTCAAGCCGCTCGACGAGCTGATCTCGGCCATGGAGCAGACCGACCTGGTGGCCACACAGCCGCGCAGCCGGGCGGCGCGCCGCGGCGACAGCTCGGAGGTGCGGCGGCTGGGGGTGGCCTTCGACCGCATGATGGAGCGGCTCGAGGCCCAGCGCCGGGAGGCGGGCCGGGCGGCGATCCAGGCCCAGGAGCGCGAGCGCCGGCGCATCGCGCAGGATCTCCACGACGAGGTCAACCAGGCGCTCACCGCCGTCTCGCTGCGCCTGCAGGCATCGATCGAGCAGGCGCCCCCGCCGCTGCGGCGCGAGCTCGCCGAGACCAAGCGGCTGGCCACGCAGGCGATGGAGGAGCTGCTGGTGCTGGCGCGGCAGCTGCGCCCCGCGGTGCTCGACGACCACGGGCTGCTGCCGGCGCTGCACAGCCAGGTGCGCGATTTCACCCATCAGACGGGCATCCAGGCCACCTTCAGCTCCCGGGGCACGATGCCCAAGCTGACGCCCGAGCAGCAGCTGGTGATCTATCGCGTGACCCAGGAGGGTCTGTCGAACGTCGCCCAGCACGCGGATGCTCGGCGGGTGGAGGTCGAGCTGTCGTTCGTGGGGCGCACGGTGCTGCGCATCAGCGACGACGGCCGGGGCTTCACGCAGCTGAACGGGGCCAGCCGCAACGGCGGACTGGGTCTGCTCGGCATGCGCGAGCGGGCGCTCTTGATCGGCGGCCAGCTGTCGCTGTGGTCGGCCACCGGCGAGGGCACACGGGTGGAGCTGACGATCGACCGGTGAGGGTGTGGCGGTGAGCGTGCGCGGCGGGCGATCGACGATCAATCGAGCAGGAGGGAAATGACGATGAGAATCCTGGTTGCAGACGACCACGGAATCGTTCGAGCGGGCATCAAGCTGCTGCTCGAGCGCCAGCGCGACCTCGAGGTGGTGGCCGAGGCCTCGGACGGGGTCGAGGCGGTCGAGCAGGCGCTGGCCGTGCGTCCCGACCTGTGCATCCTCGACGTGGGCATGCCGCGGCTGACCGGGCTTCAGGCGGCGCGCGAGATCCGCGCCCACCTGCCCGACGCTCGGGTGCTGATGCTCTCGATGCACGACGATGAGCACTACCTGTTCGAAGCGCTGAAGGCCGGGGCGTCGGGCTACGTGCTCAAGCGCGAGGCCGACCAGGACCTGGTGGGGGCGATTCGCGCGGTCGGCAACGGCCACGCGTTCCTCACCAACGCCGCCGAGCGCTCGATCATCCGCGAGTGGATGGAGGACGACAACGGCGGTCCGAGCATCCCCCTGACCCCCCGCGAGGAGGAGGTGGTCAAGCTGATCGCCGAGGCGCACACCAATGCGCAGATCGCGCAGATCCTCCACCTGTCGGAGAAGACGGTGGAGTCCCACCGGGCCAACGTGCTGCGCAAGCTGGGGATGCGCGACCGCGTCGAGCTGGTGCGCTACGCGATCAAGCGGGGCCTGATCGAGGCCTGACTGGCGCCAACGCCGGTAGCGCAGGCACCGCCGGACGCGCCCGCCAGCGGCAGCGCCGCCCGCGGCGTCCGGGGCGCCACCGGGCTCCGGACGCGCCCCGCCAAGGCCACCGCCGCCCGCCCGCCGCCCGAGGCGCGACCGGACACCGGAGGGCTGCGCCGGCGCCACCGCGCCTACCATCGGCGACGGTGCGCGCCCCCGTGGACCACATCGCCGCCCCCGCGTTTCCGCCCCGGCTCGAGTGGGTGGGCAGCCCGCCGCTGCGCATGCACGAGCTCGTGGGCGGGCCGGTGCTGATCGAGTTCTGGGACTTCTGCCGCGCCAACTCGCTGCGCACCCTCCCGTACCTGAAGGGCTGGCACGAGCGCTACGCGCCGAGCGGCCTGGCGGTGATCGGCGTGCACGCCGCCGGCTTTCCGCCCTCGGCCGACCCGGCCGCCGTCCGGGCGGCGGTGCACCGGCTGCAGATCCCCTACCCGGTGGCGATCGACGCCGAGCTCGAGCTCTGGCAGGCCTACGGGAACCTCGGCTGGCCGGCGCGCTACCTGTTCGACCAGCGGGGGATGCTGTTCGAACAGCACTACGGGGAGGGGGCCTACGAGGAGACCGAGCGGGCGATCCAGGAGCTTCTCGGCCTCGAGCGGCCGCCCCTTCCCCCGCTCCGCCCCGAGGACGCCCCGGGCGCACGGCTGGAGCCCCAGAGCGAGGACGTGGAGGGCCCCTACAGCGGGCCCTACCGGGCCGGCGGGGTGTGGGCGGTGCTCGAGGGCACCGGGAGCGTGACCGTCAACGGCCGCACCATCGCCGTGGAGCACCCCGGCGCCTACGAGCTGCTCAGCCACCCCCGGAGCACCGAGGGCGTGCTCGACCTTCAGCTGAGCCCCGGCGTGCGCTGCCACGCCGTGTGCTTCACGCCAGGACTGGCACCCGGGCGTCGAGCAGATTGAGCACCCGCGGCGGCCCCGAGTCCTCCAGGGTCACGCAGAATCCGGGCCGGTAGGGGTTCTCGCGGTCCCAGTCGCCGACGAACGCGCGATCGTAGGTCCAGCTGCCGGTGTTCAGCAGCGAGGTGGACCCCACCCGCCACTCGGACGGCGGGTCCCCGTCCAGCGGGCCCGGCCGGTGGGTGTGGCCGAAGATCACATACGGCGCCCCCACGCCCAGGCGCTCGAGCACCTCGGCGAACGCCGCCAGCCCGGCGCGGCGCAGCGCCGGCGCGGTGACGTCACGCTCAAACGGCCCCAGCTCGGCCCGGTTGAGCGCCCCGATCAGCGCCGCCCAGGCGGCCGCCAACCCGACCCCGCGCAGCGTGCGGCCCCCGCCGGGGCGCTGCAGCGCTCTCCAGGCCCGGACCTGCAGGCCGCCGCTGCCGCGCCCGCGCACGCCGCCGCTCTGGGCGACGCTGTCGATCCAGGCGTACATCGGCGCCAGCGTCGCCTCGTAGTCCTCGACCCGCCGCGGACCGCCCTCCGGCTCGGCCACCACGCGCGTCATCAGCGCCGCGCCCAGCCGCTCGATGATCGGGACCGTGTAGTGGCGATCGGAGTAGTGGCCGTGGGTGGCGTAGACGTCCTCGCGCAGCCAGACTCCCGGGTAGCTCACCCGCACGCGGGCCGGCGCCAGCCACCCCGCCACGGTGGCCAGCGGCTCATCGGGGCGCACGTCGACCGTCTCCTCGAGCCCCAGCGGGGCGGGCGCGGGCGCCGCCGCCCGGCGCTCGAACCAGCCGCGCAGCAGGCGATGATCGTGGTTGCCGATCAGCATGAGCGCCTCGCCCCCGGGTCCGAGCGCCTGGCCCAGCTCGCGCAGGACCGGCTCGGCGGCCTGCAGCGCGGCCCGCAGCGGGCCGTGCCTGAGCTCCACCGTGTCCCCCAGGAGCACGAGCCGGTCGCAGCCGGCCACCGCCTCCACCAGCGCCGCCCGCACCTCCTCCTGGCGCAGCACGTCGACCTGCGTGCGCGCGCCCAGGTGCAGGTCGGAGACGACCAGCGTGCTGGCCAGGGCTCCCCGTCCTAGGCGGAGGCGGTCGCCATCGCCTGGCGGATCGCCTTGGGGAGCATGAAGCGCACGTCCTCCTTGACCACCTCGAGCTCCCGCACCTCGCGGGTGCCGCGGGCCCGGAAGAACTCCACCAGACGCTGGACCAGCTGCTCGGGGGCGCTGGCCCCGGAGGTGATCCCCACCACCCGCTTGTCGGTCAGCCACTCCTCGCGCACCTGCTCCAGGTGGTCGATCAGGTGCGAGGGGCAGCCCTGCTCGCGCGCCACCTCGACCAGGCGGTTGGAGTTGGAGGAGTTGCGCGAGCCGATCACCAGCACCAGGTCGCACTCCCGCGCCAGCTCCTTGACCGCCGCCTGGCGATTGGTGGTGGCGTAGCAGATGTCGTCGGTGCGCGGCCCGACGATGGCCGGGAAGCGCTCGCGCAGGCGATGGATGATCTCCCGCGTCTCGTCCACCGACAGGGTGGTCTGGGAGATGTAGGCCAGCTTCTCGGGATCCTCCACCTCCAGCCGGTCCACGTCCTGCACCGACTCGATCAAGACGATCCGGTCGGGGGCCTCGCCCATCGTCCCCTCCACCTCCTCGTGACCGGCGTGGCCCACGAGAACGATCGTGTACCCCTGGGCGGCGAACTTCCGGGCCTCCACATGCACCTTGGTCACCAGCGGGCAGGTGGCGTCGATCGTCCGCAGCCGCCGGCGGTCCGCCGCCTCGATCACGCTGGGGGCGACGCCGTGGGCGGAGAAGACCGTGATCGAGCCCTCCGGCACCTCCTCCTCGGAGTCCACGAAGATCGCCCCGCGCTCGCGCAGCTCCGCCACCACGTGCTTGTTGTGGACGATCTCCTTGCGCACGTACACCGGCGGGCCGTAGAGCTCGAGCGCCCGCTCGACGGTCTGCACCGCCCGATCCACGCCAGCGCAGTAGCCGCGGGGAGAGGCGAGCAGCACGGTTTCAGGACAGCTGGCCATCGGCGGCCAAGTGTAGGGGCCAAAGATAAGCGCCAGGCTAGGAGCGGCCCGACCGGCGGACATCCGTCCCCTGCCCGCCTACCCCGAAGGACAACCGGCGAGCGTCCGGCGCCAGGGGGATAGTCTTTGCGCCCCGTGCAACAGCACCTGGACCGGCTGAGCTCGATCGACGCCTCCTTCCTGCACCAGGAGAGCCCCTCCGCGCACATGCACATCGGCGGGGTGCTGACGTTCGCCGGGCCCCCGCCGCCGTTCGAGGACTTCCTCGACCACATCCGCGGCCGCCTGCACCTGGTTCCCCGCTACCGGCAGAAGCTGGCCACCCCGCCGCTGGAGACCGGGCATCCGCTGTGGATCGACGACCCGAACTTCAACCTGGAGTTCCACGTCCGACACACCGCGCTGCCCGCCCCCGGCACCGAGGAGCAGCTCCTGCAGATGGTGGCCCGGATCCACTCCCAGCCGCTGGACCGCTCCAAGCCGCTGTGGGAGAACTGGCTGGTCGAGGGGCTGGACGGCGGCCGTCGGTTCGCGATCATCTCCAAGACCCACCACGCGCTCGTCGACGGCGTCTCCGGCGTCGATCTGGCCACGGTGCTGTTCGACGCCGAGCCCAATCCCGCCCCCCGGTCGACCGCCGAGCTGGAGCCCTGGCAGCCCCAGCCGGAGCCCTCGGTGGCCGAGCTGGCGCTGGCCGGCCTGCGGGGGATGGTCGGTGGCGCCGTCGGCCTGGCGGTCAAGACGCTGGCCGCCGCCAGCGCCCCGGGAGAGACGCTCACCCGGCTGCGCGACGCGCTCGAGGGGGTGGGCGAGCTCATCTGGGAGGGGCTCAACCCGGCGCCCGAGACGCCGCTGAACGTGGAGATCGGCCCGCACCGGCGCTACCTGGTCGTCCGCCAGCGGCTCGATGACTACAAGCAGGTCAAGAACGCGCTCGGCGGCACCGTCAACGACGTGGTGCTGACCGTGGTCTCCGGCGCGCTGGCCCGGTGGCTGCGCTCGCGCGGGATTCGCACCGAGGGACTGCAGATGCGCGCGCTGGTGCCGGTGTCGGTGCGGACCCAGGACGAGCACGGGACGCTCGGCAACCGGCTGACGGTGATGCGCGGGCCGCTGCCGGTCTACATCCGCGACCCGGTGGCGCGGCTGCGGTGCGTGAGGCGGGCGATGGACGGTCTGAAGGAGTCAAAGCAGGCGGTGGGCGCCGCCACGCTGGCCGCCGTCACCGACCTGACGCCGCCCACGATCCTGGCCCAGGCCTCGCGGCTGAACTTCTCCACCCGCCTGTTCAACCTGATCGTCACCAACATCCCCGGCCCCCAGGTGCCCCTCTACCTCCTGGGCCATGAGCTGTGCGACCTGTTCCCGATCGCCTTTTTGCCCAACAACCACGCCCTGGCGGTGGCGATCATGTCCTACAACGGGCGCCTGGAATACGGGCTGCTGGCCGACTTCGACGCCCTGCCCGACCTCCAGGTGATCGCCGACGCGATCGACGAGGCGCTGGCGGAGCTGCTCGAGGCGGCGCGGGGCAGGGCTGCGCCGCGCGCCCACGGCACCCCGGCGCGCCGTCCCGCCCGCAGTCCCCAGGCCAACGGCGGCGGGCGGGTGGCGATCCTGCCCACCGGCCGCCAGCGCTCGGCGCGCGGGCCGGCCGCCGACATGCGTGCCAAGCGCGGCCGCAGCCGCACCCGCCGCGACGGCCCCGCCCCTCCCGGGGCCTAGCGATCGCCGGTCGCTCCGGGCCTCAGAAGCCGAGCGCGAACTTGGCGTCCTCGCTCATCCGCTCCGGCGTCCACGGAGGCGAGAACGTCATCACCGGCTGGACCTCCTCGACGCCCTCAAGCTCGGAGACGAACTCCTCGATCTGCTCTGAGACCTGCGGGCCGATCGGGCATCCGGGGCTGGTCAGCGTGTAGGTGATCCGGACGGTGCCGCCTTCGATCTCGATGTCATAGATCAGGCCCAGCTCGACAAAGTCAAGGCCGAGCTCGGGATCGATCACATCCCGCAGCGCGTCGGTCACCGCTTCCACCGTTGGCATGGACACGCACCCAGTTTAGGCCAGCGCCCGCCAGGCTGAGAATCGGTCCGCCGCCCTTGACCATCCGCCTGACCTTCCGGTAGGTTGCCGGAATCGTCGAATTTGATCACACCCGCGCGGTGCTCCACTGTCGAGGCGACGAGGACCGAGCGACCCAGGTTCAGCGGCGCCGTGCGCTGGCCCAGGCGATCAAGGCCGGGTGCGACGTCACCGTCGATCTGAGAGACCTGGCCTTCGCCGATTCCTCGCTGATGGTCGACCTGGCCGTGCTCGCCCGGCGCCAGCGGGTGCGCGGCCACGAGCTGCGGCTGCGGGACCCGCAGCCGCAGGTGCGGGCGGTGATCGAGGGCGTGGGGCTGCACCGGCTGCCCGGCGTCCAGCTCGAGCACGCGGCGGCCGCCGTGGCCAGCTGACCGGCGATCGGCAACGGCCTGCGGCCGGCGGGCTGGCTGTCCCCACCGGACCATCCCCAGTAGTCTCCGGCTCACGATGTTCCCCAGACCGGCGCGGCATCAGCGAGGCTTGTGAGCGCGGTCCACGCGCTGGCGTTCGGGGACGCTCAGCTGTGGGGGGCGGTGTGGGCGAAGGCGCTCCCCGGACCGGCCCGGCTGGCGGTGGGCAGCGCGGGGAGCGCGCACGTCCTCGAGGTGGAGCTGGGCGAGGCCGGCGAGACGTGGCGACTGGAGGGCGAGACGGCGTCTCTGGTGCTGGTGGCCGAGGACACCCCGACCCCCGCCAGCACGGCTCTCGGTGAGCTGCGCAGCGCCGATCGGCTGTGCTCGGTGAGCGGGACGCTCCGGCTCGACGACGACGCCGAGCGGATCGAGGCCCGGGGCTGGCGCAGCCGCCTGGAGTCATCGCGCTGGGGCGGGGAGATCGACTCGGTTCGCCAGCTCGCGGGCTGGTTTGCGCCCGCGCAGGGGTTTGCCGTGGCGGCTCTGCGCCCGCGGCGCGCCCGCGGCCAGGAGGGCGATCTGCTGGCCGCCTGCCTGCTGGAGGATCATCCGGGCGCCACGCTCACCGATCCCCGCCTGTCCACCACCTACGATCGGGAGGGGCGCCCGCTGCGGGCCGGCGTGGAGTTCTGGCTCGAGCAGGAGCGGGAGGCGGATGCCGACCAGGAGCTCGGCGCGGCGCTGCCGCGGCGGGCGATCGGCGAGGCCAGCGCCCCCGGGATCGAGTGGCGGCTGGATGAGGTCCAGCTGTACGCCCGGCCGTTTCGCTGGTACAGCCGCGGCGAGACGGGAAACGGCGTCTACCTGCTCGGGAGCATGGACAGATGAGCGGGCCCGACGGGCGGGAGCCGGGCGCTCGGATCCAGGCGGTGATCAGCGACTTCGGCGGCGTCCTCACCTCGCCGCTGATGGACTCGTTCCTCGCCTTCCAGCGGGCCTCGGGGGTGCCGCTGGCGGCGCTCGGACAGGCGATGGCCGCGCTGGCCGATCGCCAGGGCAAGAACCCGCTGTTTGAGCTCGAGACCGGGCGGCTCTCGGAGGCCGAGTTCCTCGCCCAGCTGGGCGAGCAGCTCAGCGCCCAGCTGGGGCGGCCGGTCAGCCTGCAGAGCTGGGGGCAGCACTTTCTCGGCCAGCTGGCGCCCAACCCGCGGATGATCGAGTTCATGCGCGAGCTGCGGGGACGCGGCTACCGGATGGCCATCTGCACCAACAACATCCGGGAATGGGACGCGCTGTGGCGGGCCAAGCTGCCGGTGCAGGAGATCTTCGACGTGGTGGTTGATTCGGCCTTCGTCGGACACCGCAAGCCCGAGCGGCGGATCTATGAGATCACGCTCGAGCGGCTGGGCGTGGCGCCCGCCGCGGCGCTGTTCATCGACGATTTGGAGGTGAACTGCGCCGCCGCCGGCGCGCTGGGGATGACCACGGTGCACTTTCGCGACAACGACCAGGCCATCGCCGAGATCGAGCGGGCCCTCGGAAGCCCGCCACCGGCCGACGGGCGGCGCTAGTTGTCGGCCCCGAGCCGATCCCAGCAGTAGAGCTCAAGGCACTCGTGGGCGAGCTGCACGCAGCGCTGCTCCGAGAGCCAGGGCAGGACGGTGTCGAACGCCTCATCCTCCCCCACCCCGGCCTCGAAGGCCTCCTCGCCCCGGAAGCTGGCGGCGATCTTCAGCGCCTCCCGACGATGGTCTCCCAGCGACGGGAACACGTTGACCAGGAACTCCTTGTTGGGGAGCGGATGCCCGACCTCCAGCGACGCGTGCCAGGCGGCCAGCAGCGAGAGGTCATGCTCGTCGAGATCGGCCACGGCCTTGGCGTAATGGGATTCCAGCTCGGACTCGGGGATCTCGTCCACCCACGCCCGCACCACCCCCTCGAGGATCTGCCGGCGCGCCTCGCGCCCGACCGAGTCGGCGATCACCCTGATGGCGTTCTGGGGCTCGATGAAGCAGAGTGGCATTGCGGCTCCCGGATCGCTCGCGGACCGGACGCGCACAAGGTAGGCCCCGGCTCGGACGTAACCGCGCTCAGAGCTCCAGCGCCAGTCGGGCCGCCGCCAGCTCCGCCTCACCCGGCTCGGCCCCGGGGCCCAGGCCGCCCGTCACCCGCTCGCCCCGCTCCCAGCTGTGGAGGGCGAGGTCGAGCGCGGCCAAGGGCGCCTGGCAGGCCTCGGCCAGCTGGGCGGCGCGGCGCTCGAGCAGCAGCGGATCGCCGATCCCCAGCGCCCGCTTGGCGGCCACCGTCACCTCGTCGCCGCCGCCCAAGGCGAGGCTGGCGGCCCGCAGCTCATACACCCCCAGGGCGCCCAGCGAGGTGAGCAGCTCGAAGCGCAGCGCCCGGCTGAGGCCGGGCAGCGCCAGCCGCTCAAACAGCCTCGAGAACCGCCGCTCCGGCGTCCAGTCCGGCTCACCGCCGAATGCCCGCGCCTGCGAGCCGGCCCGCCCGGCCCAGGCGCGGTAGGCGCCGATCGTCGCCGGCCAGCGGTCGGGGTCGAGGCTGGTGCGCGGGCCGGTCTCGGCCCCGGCCAGGCTCAGCTTCTCCGCCTTGGCCCAGTCGGTCCGCAGGCGGCGGATGGCGGCGAACGGATCGGCGGCCTCGAGCGGGTAGAGGTAGGCGATCAGGAACGCCAGCCAGGTCCGCTCCTCCAGCTCGGAGGCGGTCTCGCCCTCCGGCCCCGCCGGTCGGGGGCGGCTGGCGAGGCCCGCCACCTCGGCGTACAGACCGGGGGGATCGGTGGCCAGGCGTCGCAGCCGGGTGGCGGCAAATGCGATCTCCTCGGCCAGGCGGGCGGCCTCCTGGCTTGACTTCAGGCCCGGCACCAGCGGCGAGCGGTAGCCGTCGTCGACCGTGCTGCGCAGGCGGCGGATGCGAACGCCGCCGCGCCCCCGGGCGGGCTCGGCGGGCTGTCGGCGCGCGGGCGGGCGCGGGGCGGCCGGGCGGGGCTCGGCCACCCGGGGGGCGCTCGAGCTCACCAGCGGGCGCATCTCCACCGCCTGCTCGCGGGCGCAGATGGGGCAGTTCTGAAGCAGGCGGTTGTGGCGGCAGAACTTCGGCATCCTCCTAGTGTGCCCGCTCGGCGCCCGCCCCGTCCGCTCCGCATCGGCGCGCGCAAAAAAATCCCGGGGGCCCAGATCCTTCTGGGACACCCCGGGGAGTCAGGGAAGTGGGGGCGCAGTTCCCTGACCGTACAGGGACGAGTTACCCCGTCCCAAGCTTCTCCAAACCTGGATCCCTTCCCCACGCACGGGGGAACGTCCCCTCAGACGCGGAGCATATCACGCGCGTCTGCGCGGATTCCGCCACCTGCCCGCGGGTCCGCCACCTGCCCGCGGGTCCGCCACCCGCCCGCCGCTCCGCCACCCGCCCGCCGCCCGGGCCGGCGCGCGCGCCCGCCGCTAGCGCGCCCCCGGGCCGGTGAAGAACTCCTCCCCGGGGCGCAGCGTGCCCGCCGCCTCGGCCTCGTGGCGCAACGTCCGGTCGGCCTCGCCGCTCCAGGCGCCCAGCGCCAGCATCTCCCGGTCGGCGTCCATCGGGCTGCCGCCCAGATCCTTGTTGACGATCCGGGCGCACTTGCGCCCCTCGGCGATCGCCGTGACCACCAGCGACTGGCCGATGCGGGCGTCGCCGCAGGCGTAGACGCCCTTGCGCGAGGTCCGATAGGTCATCTCGGTGCGGATGTTGCCGCGGCGGTCCAGCTCGAGCTCGAGCTGCTCGACCAGCCCGGTGTGCTCGGGGTGCTCGAAGCCGATCGCGATCAGCGCCAGGTCGGCCTCCAGCACGAACTCGCTGCCCGGCACCGGCGTGAGGTCGCGGGAGGAGGTTCCGGTCACCTGCCGCGCGTAGACATGCGAGAGGACCCCGTCGCGCCCGCCGAACCCGGTCACCTCGGTCCCCCACCAGCGCCGGCCCCCCTCCTCCAGCGCGTAGGTGGTGGGCGTGCGCTTGGGCGGCAGCGGCCAGGGATGGCGCGGGTCGCGCCCGGACTCAGACAGCGCGGCGTAGACGTCGAGCATGATCACGCTGCGCGCCCCCTCGCGGTGCGCGCCGGAGATGCAGTCCATGCCGGTGTCGCCACCGCCGATCACGATCACCCGCCGGCCGGCGGCGGAGATCTCCTCCCCCGGGGGGGTGGGCCGAAACCGCCGGCCCTGCTGTGCCGCCACCCAGCGGTTGCGCTGGTAGAGGTAGTCCATCGCCGGGTGGATGCCGCGCAGCTCGCGGCCGGGGACCGGCAGCTCGCGCGGGACGCGCGAGCCGATCGACACCACCACCGCGTCGTAGCGCTCGGTCAGCTCGGCGGCGTGCAGGTCGCGTCCCACGTCGGTGTCGTAGACGAACTCGACCCCCTCCTGCTCCAGCAGCGCCACCCGGCGGTCGATCACCCACTTCTCCAGCTTGGCGTCGGGCACGCCGAAGCGCATCAGCCCGCCGGGTGCCTCGTCGCGCTCATACACGGTCACCTGATGCCCGGAGCGGTTGAGCTCGGCGGCCACGGCCAGCCCGGCGGGTCCGGAGCCCACGACCGCCACCGTGCGCCCGGTGCGCCGGGCGGGCGGCTCGGCGGCCATCCATCCCTCGGCGAACGCCCGCTCGGCGATCGCCAGCTCGATCTGCTCGATCGTCACCGGCTCGTCGTTGATCGTCAGCACGCAGGCCGACTCGCACGGCGCCGGACAGATGCGGCCGGTGAACTCGGGGAAGTTGTTGGTCATGTGCATCTGGTCGGCCGCCTCGCGCCATTTGCCCCGGTAGACCAGGTCGTTCCAGTCCGGGATCAGGTTGCCCAGCGGGCAGCCCTCGTGGCAGAAGGGGATGCCGCAGTCCATGCAGCGGGCGCCCTGACGGCGGAGCTCCGGCTCGGGCTGGAGGCGGAAGTACTGGTTGTGGTCGCGGATGCGCTGGCGCGGGTCGCGCTTGTCAAACCCCACCCGGTGGATCTTCAGAAACGCGCCCAGCTCGCCCACGGGACTACACCTCGACCGGCGTCTGTGACTCGCCCGCGGCCTGACGCCGGGCCTCGAGCACGCGTCGGTAGTCGCGCGGCATCACCTTGATGAAGCGCTCGCGCGCCCCCTTCTCCCAGGAGGCCAGCAGGTTGCGTCCGACCAGCGACCCGGTTCGCGCCACGTGCTCGGCGATCAGCCGCCTCACCAGCTCCTCGTCGCCCTGCTCGAGCGGCTCGAGCTCCACCAGCTCGAGGTTGCAGCGCTCGGCGAACCGGCGGTCCTGGTCGTAGACGAAGGCGATCCCGCCGCTCATGCCCGCGGCGAAGTTCCGCCCCGTGCGCCCGAGCACCACCACGTGCCCGCCGGTCATGTACTCGCAGCCGTGGTCCCCCACCCCCTCCACCACCGCCTCGGCGCCCGAGTTGCGCACGGCAAAGCGCTCGCCGGCCAGCCCGCGGAAGAACGCCCGGCCGCCGGTCGCCCCGTAGAGCACGGTGTTGCCGACGATCACGTTCTCCTCGGCCAGGAACCGCGCCCGCTCCGGGGGGCGCACGGCGATGATCCCGCCCGACAGGCCCTTGCCGGCGTAGTCGTTGGTCTCGCCCCGCAGCGACAGCGTGATCCCGGGCGCCAGCCAGGCGCCGAAGCTCTGGCCGGCCGACCCGCTGAAGGCGATCTCGATCGTGCCCTCGGGCAGGCCCCGCGCCCCCCGCCGGCGCGCGAGCTCGCCGGACAGGATGCCGCCCACCGCGCGGTTGACGTTGCGCACCGGGATCGGCCCCAGGCGCACCGGCTCGCCGCGCTCGAGCGCCGGCTGGCACTTGCGCACCAGCTCCCAGTCGAGTGCATCGTCGAGCACCGGCACCTGGGCGCGGGTGCGCCGCCGCGGGGTGCCGGGCGGCAGCTCGGGTGAGGCGAGCACCATCGACAGGTCGACGCGCCGCGCCTTCCAGTGCTCGATCGCCCCGTCCATCTCCAGCAGCTCGCTGCGGCCGATCAGCTCCTCGAACCGGCGCACCCCGAGCGAGGCCATGATCTGGCGCACCTCCTCGGCCACCAGCATCAGGTAGTTGACCACCTGCTCGGGGGTGCCCCGGAAGCGCCGGCGCAGCTCCGGGTTCTGGGTGGCGATGCCCACCGGGCAGGTGTTCAGGTGGCAGACGCGCATCATGATGCAGCCCATCGCGATCAGCGGCGCGGTGGAGAAGCCGAACGCGTCGGCCCCGAGCAGCGCGGCGATCACCACGTCGCGGCCGGTGCGCATCCCGCCGTCCACCTCGACGCTGATCCGCGTGCGCAGGTCGTTGAGCAGCAGCGTCTGCTGCGTCTCGGCCAACCCGATCTCCCACGGGATGCCCGCCCCGTAGATCGAGGACTGCGGCGAGGCGCCGGTGCCGCCGTCGTGTCCGGCGATCGTCACGTAGTCGGCGTTGGCCTTGGCCACGCCGGCGGCCACCGTCCCCACCCCCACCTCGGAGACCAGCTTGACCGACACCGACGCGCCCGGGTTGGCGCAGCGCAGGTCGTAGATCAGCTGCTTGAGGTCCTCGATCGAGTAGATGTCGTGGTGGGGCGGGGGCGAGATCAGCCCCACCCCGGGGGTGGAGTTGCGGATCCGGGCGATGTAGGCGTCCACCTTGTGGCCGGGCAGCTGGCCGCCCTCGCCCGGCTTGGCGCCCTGGGCCATCTTGATCTGCAGCTGATCGGCGTTGACCAGATACTCGATCGACACCCCGAAGCGTCCGGAGGCCACCTGCTTGATCGCCGAGCGGCGCAGGTCGCCGTTGGGGTCGGGCAGGTAGCGGGCGGGATCCTCGCCCCCCTCCCCGGTGTTCGAGCGCCCGCCGATCCGGTTCATGGCGATGGCCAGCGTCTCGTGGGCCTCGCGGCTGAGCGAGCCCAGGCTCATCGCGCCGGTGGTGAAGCGCTTGACGATCTCGCTGGCCGGCTCGACCTCCTCCAGCGCGACCGGCTGGCCCGCCGGCCGCAGCCGCATCAGGCCCCGCAGCTGGCCGCGGCGGACCGCCTCCTCGTTGACCAGCCGGGCGTATTCGGCGTAGGTCTCGCGCGGGTCATAGCCCTCCGGGCGCTCGCCGTTGCGGGCCACCGCGTGCTGCAGCTTGGCCACCGTGTCCGGATTCCACACGTGCAGCTCGCCGTCGCGCCGCCACTGCATCACGCCGCCCACCGGCAGCAGCTCGCGGTCGGTGCGGGGATAGGCGCGGAAGTGGCGCTCCATCGCCTCGGTGGACAGCTCCTCCAGCCCCACGCCGCCGATCCGCGACGGGGTGCCGGTGAAGTGCTGGTCGATCAGCTCGCGCTCGAGTCCCACCGCCTCGAAGATCTGCGCCCCGCAGTAGGACTGGATGGTCGAGATCCCCATCTTGGAGATCGTCTTGAGCAGCCCCTTGCCGATCGCCTTGACGATCCGCCGCTCGGCCTCCTCGCGCGTCAGGTCCTCGGGCAGCAGCGAGCGGTCGGCCAGCTCGTCGATCGACTCGAACATCACATACGGGTTGATCGCCGCCGCCCCGTAGCCGATCAGCGTCGCCATGTGGTGGATGTTGCGGGGCTCGCCGGACTCGATCACCAGCCCGGTGCGCAGCCGCGTCCCCCGGCGAACCAGATGGTGGTGGACGGCGGCCACCGCCAGCAGCGAGGGGATCGCCACCCGCTCGGGCCCGAGGTTGCGGTCGGACAGGATCAGGATGTTGGCCCCATGCTCGACGTGGTTGGCCGCCTCGGCGCACAGGTCGTAGAGGCGGATCTCCATCCCGTCGGGACCGTGCTCGATCGGCCAGGTGATGTCGAGCGTGGCGGCATCGAACACCTCGTGGGAGACCTGGCGCAGCTTCTCCAGCTCGTGGTTGCGCAGGATCGGCTGGTCCATGACCAGGATGTGCGCCTGCTCGGGTGCCTCGCTGAGCAGGTTGACCTCCGCCCCCACCCCCGCCTGCAGGCTCATCACCACCTGCTCGCGGATGGGGTCGATCGGCGGGTTGGTGACCTGGGCGAACAGCTGCTTGAAGTAGGAGAACAGGGGCGGCTGGCGGTCGGAGAGGACGGGCAGGGCGGCATCGTGGCCCATGCTGGCCACCGGCTCCTCGCCGGTGGCGGCCATCGGCGCGATCACCAGCCTCAGGTCCTCCTGGGAGTAGCCGAAGGCCAGCTGCTTGGAGCGCAGCGGCTCGATCCGCGGGGTGCGCGGCTGGCGGTCGGGCAGGTCGGAGATGTGGACGACCGAGCGCTCATACCACTCGCCGTAGGGCCGGCGGCGGGCCACCTTGCGCTTGACCTCCTCGTCCTCGACGATCCGCCCCTCCTCCAGATCGACCAGGAACAGCTTGCCCGGGGCCAGGCGGCCCTTGCGCTGCACGTCCTCGGGCGCCACCGTCATCACCCCCGCCTCGGAGGCGAGCACGACGTAGCCGTCCTTGTCCTGCACCCAGCGGCCCGGGCGCAGTCCGTTGCGGTCGAGCACCGCCCCGGCCACGCGCCCGTCGGTGAACACCACCGCCGCCGGGCCGTCCCACGGCTCCATCAGGCAGGAGTGGAAGTCGTAGAAGCCCTTGACGTCGGGGTCGAGATCGGTGCGCGTGCGGTAGGCCTCGGGCACCATCATCATCACCGCGTGCGGGATCGAGCGGCCGGCCAGCACCAGCAGCTCGAGCACGTTGTCGAAGATCGCCGAGTCCGAGCCGCCCTCCCGGACCACCGGGATCACCTTGGCCAGGTCATCGCCGAACAGCTCGCTGGCCAGCTGCGACTCCCGCGCCCGCATCCAGTTGACGTTGCCGCGCAGCGTGTTGACCTCGCCGTTGTGGGCGATCATCCGGTAGGGATGGGCCAGCTCCCAGCTGGGGAAGGTGTTGGTGGAGAAGCGCGCGTGGGCGAGCGCCAGCCGGGTGGCCATCCGCGGGTCGCGCAGGTCGGTGAAGTAGCGCGGCAGCTGGGGTGCGGTCAGCATCCCCTTGTAGACGATCGTGCGGCTGGAGAAGCTGGGCAGCGCCAAATCCGCCCCGGCCGCCCGCTCGATCACGCGCCGGATGACGTACAGCTTGCGCTCGAAGGCGTCCTGGTCGACGATCTCCTCGCCCGCCTCGATCAGCACCTGGCGGATGACCGGCGCCGACAGCCGTGCCGTCTCGCCGATCTGGCGCTCGTCCACCGGCACATCACGCCACCAGATCGCCCGCTGGCCCTCGGCGGCGATCGTCTCCTCGATCAGCTGCTCGAGCACCGCCTGGCGCTCGGGGTCGCTGGGCAGGTAGCAGACGCCCACCCCGTAGCGCCCCGGCGGGGGCAGGTCCACCCCCGCCGCCACCCCGCGCAGGAAGGCGTCGGGGATCTGCAGCAGGATCCCGGCGCCGTCGCCGGTGTTGGGGTCGGCGCCCTCGGCGCCCCGGTGCTCGAGGTTCTCCAGCGCGTCCAGCGCCTTCTCCACCACGGCGTGGCTGGCCTCGCCGCGCAGCTTGGCCACCAGCGCGATGCCGCAGGAGTCGTGTTCGTGTTCAGGGTGGTAGAGGCCGGTGGCCCCTGGTGGGGAGGTTCGAGCCATGATCGATGAGGCTTCTGCGCCCAGACGTCGCCAGAGGCCGGGCGGCGCGACGGGGCCGCAAAGAGTACCAGCGGGGCTGGGGGTGCCCGCCCCGCGCGCTCAGCGTCGCGCGGGCGCGCCGCGCCCGTTGGCCGTGCTGGAGCGTCCCGCCCGCTGACCGCGCCCGTTGGCGCCGCGAGCGCTCAGCGTCCGACCCGCAGGCCCCGCGGCTTCCGGCGCCGCGAGCGCTCAGCCTCCCGCCCGCTCGCCGCGTCCCGCGGTGCCGGCCCGGCGGCGCGTGCCGCCGCCGCCTCCGGCCCGCTCGCGCGAGCCGCCGCTTCCTCCATCCCGCTGGGCGCCGCCGCCCCCTGCTCCATTCCGCGTCCCGGACGCCTGGCTGCGGGCTGTCCGTCCCCGGCTGGGTGCCCGGCGCGCGCGCGAGCGGCCCTCGGCGCCGTCGCCGCGCACGGCGGCCAGGCTGGCCTCGAGCGCGGCCATCAGGTCCGGCGCAGCCGCCGGCTCCTCCGCCTGCGGCTGGACGGCGATCTCCTCGCCCGCCGCCTTGCGCTCGATCATCTCCAGCACCCGCTCGCGGTACTCGTCGTGAAAGCGCTCGGGCTCGAACTCGGCCGACAGCGACTCGATCAGCTGCTCGGCCATCCTCAGCTCCCGCTCCGAGGCCTCGGCCTCGCTCACCGACTCAAGCTCATCCAGCCGGTCGGGCGGCAGCACCTCATCGCCCCACAGCATGGTGGTCAGCGTCAGCACCTCGCCGGTGGGCCGCAGCGCGCACAGCTGCTGCTTGGAGCGGATGACCACCCGCCCGATCCCCACCTTGCCGGACTCCCGCATCGCGTCAAGCAGCAGCCGGTAGGCCTTGGCGCCGCCGGGGCCGGGAGCCAGGTAGTAGGAGTGGTCGTAGTAGATCGGGTCGATCTCCTCCAGGTTGACGAACTCCTCGATGTCGATCGTCCTGGTCGCCTTGGGGTCGAGCGCCTCAAGCTCCTCGGGCTGGATCACCACGTAGCGGTCGGGGGTGATCTCATAGCCCTTGACCACCTCCTCGTAGGGCACCTCCTCGTTGGTCGAGGGATCGACCCGCTTCTGGCGGATCCGCGCCCCGGTCTTGCCCGACAGCTGGTGGAAGCGCACGGTCTTCGGCTGGGTGGCGGAGTACATCTTCACCGGGACGTTGACCAGCCCGAAGCTGATTGCGCCTGACCAGATCGCGCGTGCCATGCAGATGTGTATACCCCATGTGCGGCGACTGACAAAGCCGTGGGCGCAGAGTTGCCCCTCGGCGCAGGGCAGATGTTTCTCACGCCACGGCGCCGCGCTCCGTTTTGATCCCCGTGACCCTCCCGCCCTTCCAGCAGCTGCTCGACGCGCACGGGCCGGACGTGCACCGCTTCCTGCTCGCCACCGTCGGGCGCGACGCCGCCGATGACTGCTATCAGGAGACCTGGCTCTCGGCGCTGCGCGCCTACCCCCGGCTGCGCGACGGCTCGAACCTGCGCGGGTGGCTGCTGACGATCGCCCACCGCAAGAGCATCGACCTCCTCCGGCGCCGGCGCCGTGCGGCCGTTCCGGCCGGCGAGCTGCCGGAGGTGGCGGTCCTCGACGCCCCCGCCGAGGATCACGGGATCTGGCGGCTGGTGCGGGAGCTGCCGCCCAAACAGCGGACGGCCGTCGCACTGCGGTATGCCGTCGATGCCGACTACGCGCTGATCGCGGCCTCGATGGGCATATCCGAGGCCGCCGCCCGCCGTAACGTGCACGAGGGACTGAAGCGACTGCGAAGGGAGTACGCGCCGTGAGCGAACTCGATGCCGCCCTGCGGGGGGGCCTGCCCAACCGCCCCCTGCCCGACCTGGCCGCCGCGGCCGCCGAGGCGGGTCTGCTCGACGTCGGCTACGCCACGCTCGATTCCCCGGTCGGGCGGCTGCTGGTCGCCGGCACGCCCCAGGGAGTGGTGCGCGTCTGCTACGTGGACGACGAGCGCCAGCTCGAGGCGGCGCTGGGACGGCTGGCCGAGCGCGTCTCGCCGCGCATCCTGAGCGCCCCCCGGCGGCTCGATCAGGCCCGCCGCGAACTCGAGCAGTACTTTGCCGGCCGCCGCCGGCAGTTTGAGGTCGCGCTCGACTGGCGGCTCACCCGCGGGTTCGGCCGCCGTGTGCTGCGGGCCGCGGCGCGGATCCCGTTCGGGTCGGTATCCACCTACGGGCGGGTGGCCGCCGCGGCGGGCAGTCCCCGCGGCGCCCGCGCGGCGGGCAATGCGCTGGGAGCCAACCCGCTGCCGATCATCGTCCCCTGCCACCGCGTCCTGCACGCCGGGGGCGGGCTGGGCGGCTACACCGGCGGCCTCGATCGCAAGCGGCTGCTGCTGGCGCTCGAGCAGGGCGGTGACATCGGTCTTAGCGTTGACACGACATCATGAGGATGTCATGATGCTGTCATGCAGCTGTCAGGCTATCTGGAGGCCGTCTCGGGTGACCTCGCCCGGATCGCGGCCGTCGGCGATGAGCAGACCGCCCGCGCGGCGGAGCTGCTGGCGGCCGCGCTGGAGCCATCCCTGACGCTTCGCCTCCAGGAGGCGCTGGGCGAAGCCGCGCTCGAGCTCTCGGCCCAGCTGGAGCAAGGCCACGTCGAGGTGCGCATGGCGGCCGAGGATCCTGAGCTCGTCTACGTGCCAGATGCTCGACCGGCGCCGACCGAACCGGCCGACCGGGCGCTCGCCGCTCGCATCACCCTGCGATTGCCCGAGGGGCTGAAGAGCCGGCTGGAGGCCGCCGCCTCGGCCGACGGGGTTTCCGTCAACACCTGGCTGGTGCAGACCCTGGCCCGAGCGCTGGATTCACGTCCCCCAACCGCTGGGCCCCGCCACCGACTCACCGGCTATGGCCGGAGCTGAAGGAGCCCTCATGTCACCTGTCGTTGAGCAACGCTTTGCCACCCCCGACCCGATCCGGCTGGAGGTGAGGATCCCGGCCGGCGACATCCACATCTGCGCCGGCGAGGAGCCGGAGGCGACCGTCAGCGCCGATGGACCGCGCGAGCTCGTGGACCTGATGCGGGTCGAGCTGGTCGGCGACTCACTCGTCGTCCAGCTTCGTCGCAGGTCGCTCATGGGCCTGTTCGGCCGCTTCGATTCGCCGCTGCGTGTGAGCGCGACCGTGCCTCGGCACTCCCGCGTGCGAATCACCGCCGCGTCCGCCGACACGACGCTGGAGGGGGTGTTCGGCGGATTGGAAACGAAATCGGCCTCCGGCGAGGTCAGAGCGCTCGGCGAGATCGACGGCCATGTCGTGAGCAAGACCGCCAGCGGTGACGTTCGCCTCGACCATGTGGGCGGCGATCTGCATGTCCGAACCGTCTCGGGCGACGTCGGCGCGGAGACGGTGACGGGCGCGGTGAACGTCAGGTCGGTCTCCGGCCAGGTCCGGATCGGGTCGCTGCGCGCCGGCAAGGCCGACGTGCAGAGCGTCTCGGGCGATGTGGCACTCGGCGTTGCGCCCGGCGTCAACGTCGACCTCGACGCGGTCTCGGCCTCGGGCGAACTCAGCTCAGAGGTCCCGCTCTCCGCCGTGCCGGTCGAGAGCGGCGGACCATCCCTGGTGGTGCGGGGCAGGACGGTGAGCGGCGCCTTTCACCTGTTCCGCGCAGCCTGAGGGGTCGGACGACGCGGTGAGCGTCGCCCTTCGCCCGTACCGCGCAGCCTGAGAATCAGAACAGCTGCTCGGGCGAGACCCGCCGGGTCACCTCCAGCGGCCACGCGCACAGGCCGCCCTCGCCCGGGCAGCCGTGGCACAGGCGACGGTGCGGGGTGTCGCTGACCGGGAACTCCCCGCCCTGCAGCAGACCGCCGGCCAGCTCCGCCAGCCGGCTCCGGAGCGCCGCCGCCTGCTCGCGGGTGCAGCGGCTCCAAACCGGCCGCTCCGGGGCCTCGAGGAACACGTGCGCGACCTCGACCTCGCTCGCCCCGGCCTCCAGCGCCGCCAGCGCATAGATCAGCCGCTGGGCACCGTACTCGCGTTCAACCACCGTGGCCGGCTCCGCCTCGCCCAGCCGATCGGTCTTGTAGTCGACGATCAGGTGGCGCGCCTGAGGCTCGCCGGCGATCACATCGAGGGTGCCGCTGACCAGCGCGCCCCGCAGCGGGAAGGCGAACCGCTGCTCGCGCCGGATCCAGGTGGCGCGCGCGAGCCGCCGGCACACCTCGCTGGCGGCGAAACGCTCCACCAGCGCCGCCACCTCCTCCAGCTCGGCCGCGCCGAGGGGCCGCGGCGCCGCGGCGAGGATCGCCGCCGGCGAGGGGATCAGCGGGCGGCGGAAGTCGAGCCGCTCAAGCAGGGCATGGACGAGCGTGCCGCGCTCGGCGGCGCTGAGCGCCGCCGCGCCGCCCTCCCCAGCCGACGGCGCCGCCTCCCCCTCCTCGACCGGCGGCAGCCCCAGCACGCGCTCGAGGTAGAAGCGGTAGCCGCAGCGTTGATGGGCGGCGATGGCGCTGTAGGAGAGCGTGCGGATCACGGGTCCGCCGCTCCGCTCCGCCCGCTCGGGCACCGGCGGGCCCGGCGGGGACAGATCGGGCCCGGCCGCGGCCGTGTCCGGCCCGCACGCTGGCTCACCTGCAGCCCCGGCGGCGGGATCCGGCCCGCGCGCCGGCTCACCTGCGGCCGCGGCGGCATCCGACGCCCGCGCCGGCTCACCTGCGGCCGCGGCGGCATCGGCCTTCCCGGCCCCCTCTCCCGGGCGCACAACGCGAAACGCCACCCCCTCGCTCACCCCCGCCCCCGCGGCGATGTCCCCCACCAGCGCCGGCCCGAGCCAGGTGATCGGCCCGCCCGCTCGACTCGGCGCCCCCCACGCCTCGACCTTCGCTCCCCCGCTCAGGATCAGCCGTTCGCGTGCCCGGGTCATCGCCACATACAGCAGCCGCCGCTCCTCCGCCGCCGCGCGCCGTCGCTGCTCGTCGGCGAGCGCCTCGTGATCGAGGGCGGCCACCCGGCCGCCGCCGCCGGGGCGGGCCAGGCGCAGGCCGAGGCGGCCGTCGGCGCCGACCCGCAGCAGCTCGCCGCGGTTGCGCGCTCCCCTTCCCAGGTCGGCCACGCACACCACGTCGAACTCCAGCCCCTTGGCACGGTGGATCGTCATCAGCCGCACCGCGTCGAGCGCCTCTCCCTCGATCGGTGCCTCGCCCTGATCCGGATCCGGGCGCCAGCCCTCCGCCCGCTGGCGGATGAGCTCGACGAACTCGTGCAGGCGGGGGCCGTGCTCGGCCAGATGCTGGCGGCCCAGGCGCATCAGCTTGCGCACGTTCGCCAGCCGCCGCCGGCCGCCGGGCAGCGCCAGCACAAACAGGTCGTAGCCGGTCCGCTCCAGCGCCCGGTCGAGCAGCTCCTCCGCGCCCCGCCTGGCCGTCCCCTGACGCTCGTCGGCCAGCCAGCCCGCCGCCGCCACCAGCCGCTCGCGCTCCGGCGCGGGAAGCTCGGCCAGCTCCTCGGGCCGCTCGCGCAGCACCGTCCAGGGGTCACGGTCGGCGGCGCGGGCCGCCGAGGCCAGCAGCACCAGGGCATCCAGCGAGGCGCCCACCAGCGGCGAGGCGAGCACCGCGTAGAGCGCCTGCTCGTCGCGCGGATTGGCCAGCACCCGCAGGTAGGCGACCATGTCGAGCACCTGGGGATGGGACCAGTACCCCCGTCCCCCCACCGTGTAGGTGGGGATCCCCCGCTCCTCCAGGGCGCGCTCGTAGGCGCGCATGTCGGTGCTGGCCCGCAGCAGCACCACGATCTGGCCAGGCCTGAAGCCCTCGTCCACAAGCTCATGCACCCGCCCGGCCAGCGCCCGCGCCTCCGCCACCCGCCAGGCGGCGGCCGGTCCCTCGGGCGTCCACTCGCCGCCCCGGTCGGCGACGATCAGCTCGACGCGCGGCGCCCCCTCCCCGCCCTGCTCGTGCCGCGGCGCCCCCTCCCCGCCCTGCTCGTCCCGCGGCGCCCCCTCGCCGTCCCCGTTCTGCGGTGCCCGCTCGACGTCGGCCGGCACCTGCGCCCGGCGGCCCGCCACCAGCCGGACGAAACCGTCCCCCAGCTCGCGGGCGAACACCCGGTTGACGACCGCGAGGATCTCCGGCCGGGAGCGGAAGTTCGCGCGCAGCCTGACGCGCCGGCCGCACCCCTCAAGCCGCCGCCCGCGGGCCTCGAACAACTCGACGTCGGCGTGGCGAAAGCCATAGATCGACTGCTGGGCGTCGCCGACCGTGAACAGGTTCTCCTCCGAGACAGCCTCGATCAGCTCCAGCTGGACGGGGTTGGTGTCCTGCAGCTCGTCCACCATCACCCGGGCAAAGCGCCGGCGATATGTGTCCCGCAGCTCGGGGTCGCGCAGCAGCTCGCAGCAGAGCAGCTCGAGGTCCTCGAAGTCCAGGCCCGAGCGCTCGCGCTTGGCCCGCTCGTAGTGCTCGCCAAAGCCGACCAGCAGCTGGTCGAGCAGCGCCAGCGTCGGCTGCGCCCAGCCGGCCTCGCAGCCGGCGCGAAGCCGGGCGAGCGCGCTCTCGTACTCGGCGCAGGCGGCGGTGCTGAGCGCGGCGCCGTTTCCCCCCGGGAGCCGCAGCCGGTCAAGATCCTCCGGCCACGGCATCCGGCCACCCAGCCCCGGCAGGCCGCCATCCCCGCCCGCGAACGGGGGCCCGCCCTCGCCCCCGGGGACGGCGCCCCCGGGACCGGCGCTCCGGGGGAGGGGGCCCCCGGGACCGGCGGCCCCCGGGAGTCCGCCCCCGGAACCGAACCCCCCTGGGAGTCCGCCCCCGGGGACGGCGCCCCCGGGACCGGCGGCCCCGGCCAGCGCGCCGACGGCCACCGCGCCGACGGCCAACTCGCCTACGGCCAGCTCGCCGCCAGTCAGCGCTCCCCCGACCAGCTCCTCCACCCGCGCGAGCCGCTCGAGCGCCTCCAGCACCCGGACCGAGGGCGCGGCGATCGCGCTCAGCTCGGCCCGGACGCGCGCGGCCGCCCGCACCAGCTCGCGGGCCGCCGCCTCCAGGTCGAACGGCTCGGGCCGCAGCGCGGGAAGCCGCGGGCGGCGCTGGCCGCGCGAGCGCAGCTGCCGGTGGATGGCCTGGATCGCAGCCCGCAGCTCACCGGCCCCGTATGCGGCCACCAGCTCCACCCCCCCAGGCCGCTCGCCGGCCAGCTCGGTCAGCGCGCGGTCAAATGCGGCGTCGGCCAGGCGCCCGGCCTCCAGTTCGTCGAGCACGGTGAAGGCGGGATCCAGCCCGGCGGCCAGCGCGTGGGCGCGCAGGACCCGGGCGCAGAACCCGTGGATCGTGGAGATGAACGCTCCCTCGGTGGCGCTGACGGCCGTCGCCGCCCCCGCCTGCAGCAGGCGGGCGCGGATCCGGTCTCGCATCTGCGCGGCGGCCTTCTCGGTGAAGGTGATGGTGAGGATCGCTCCCACCGGCACCCCGTCCTCCACCACCGCGCGCACGAACCGCTCCACCAGCACGGAGGTCTTGCCGCTGCCCGCCCCGGCGTCCAGGAACAGCTCGCCGTCGCGGGCCCGGATGGCGCGCAGCTGCTCGGGGGTGAAGCGCTGAGGCTCGGCCGGGGTCATGTCGAGCGGCAGATGGACGGATACAGGCAACCCTGCCGGGAGCAGGTCTCCGGGCAGGGACGCAGATCCCCGGCCCGCAGCCGGCCGGCCAGCGCCACCGCCCGCTCGGCGGCGTCCGCCAGCGCCGCCCGCAGGGCCTCGGGATCGCGCGCGTCGGTGGCGACCAACTCGGCCCCCACCGCCTCGCCCTGCAGGAACATCCCCCGCGCCCGCAGGTCCGACCCCCTGAGCGGCTGGTAGACCCCGGCCACCGGCTCGAGGCCCAGCAGCTGGCGCACCGCGAGCATGTACAGCGCCACCTGCAGCTGCCGGCCGCTGCTCCACCTGATCCCCGAATGCTCGGGCCGTCCGCTGCTCTTGTAGTCGCGCACCACCGCCCGACGGCCGTCCGCGGCCACGTCGATCCGGTCGATCGCCCCCCGCACCAGGACCGGCTGCTCGCCCTCCCCCAGCCGCAGGGGCGGCAGCGAGCCCTCCTCTTCCTCGAAGCCGAAGCGCACCTCCAGCCCGCGCGGCGGCCAGCCGCAGCCGGTGGCCGCCTCGTGGCACAGGTAGCGGCGCAGTTCGGCGGCCAGGGCCGCGGCGGCGGCGCGCTCTAGCGGCTCCGGTCGACCGGGCGCAAGCGGCTCTCGCTCCTCGGCCAGCACCTGCTCGAGGATCTCCAGCGCGGCTGGCAGCGTGGCGGGCGTGACCGCGGAGCCCAGGCGCTGAAGCACCCGCTCGAGCACGTCGTGCATCTGGCTGCCCCGCCGCATCGCCTCGGAATCGGGCTCCAGCCCCCGCGGCCGGAGCTCGCGCTCGACCAGCCACTTGACCGGACAGTCGGCATACAGCTCCAGGGCGCCCGCCGAGACCACCCGGCTGTGGCGCAGGCGGCCCAGCGTCGCCGGCGCCAGCCTGCGCATGGCCGGGTCCGGGAGACGCGCGGCCGAGTCGGGGGTGGACTCGGCCGAGTCGGGGGTGGACTCGACCGAGTCGGGGGTGGCCGCAGCCGAGCCGGGGGCGCACGCGACCGAGCCGGGAATCCGCGCGGGCGGATCCTCGGGACGGTCAACCGGGTGCGCGGAAAGGGCGGCGGCGCGCGCGCGGGCCAGCTCCCGGGCGGTGGGCGCCTCGCGCTCGGCCCACACCACGTCCGCGAGCAGACGGCGACGGCGGCGCTCGCGCCAGTCGTCCTCCAGCAGCTCGGCCACGTCGGCCACGAACGGCGAGGGGAGCTCGAGGTTGCCCTCCTCGTCAGAGCTGCGGTAGCTGAGCACGACGGCGTCGGTGGCGCGCGAGAGCGCGGCGTAGAACAGGTAGCGCTCGGCGTCGAGCCGATCCTCGCGCGGGCGCAGTTGCAGTCCCGCGCAGGCGGCCAGCTCCCGGCGCAGCTCGTCGGGGAGGAACGGATCGCCGCCGCCCAGCCGCGGGAACTCCCCCTCCTGAAGCCCGCACAGGAACACCGTCCGGAAGCGGCGGGCGCGGATCGCCAGCGGGTCGGTGAGCAGCACGGCGTCCCCGGCGTCCGGGGCGGCGTCGAACTCGAGGCGCTCGAGCAGCGCGATCAGCTCATCGCGGTCACTGCCCCAGCCGAGTTCCCGCAGCTCGGCCAGCCCGCGGGTGAGCGCGGCCAGTCCCCGCGCGTCGGGCTCCTCCTCGGGCCGCAGGCGAGCCGCCGCCCGCGGGTGCGCTGCCGCCAGCAGCCGGCGCGCCTGGCGCACGAGCTCCTCGGCGGGATTGGGGGCCTCGGCCAGGGCGTCGATCTCCCGCAGAGCCAGCCCGCTCGCCGCCCGGGCCTGGGCGGCGCTGCTCAGCCCGTGGCGGCGCACCCGCAGCTCGAGCGCGTCGGCCGGCTCCGGGCGAGGAAGCACGCCCGGGGTGCGCAGGTAGATGAGCAGCTCCTGGGCGGGGCTGTCCTGTGGACGCCACGCGCAGCGGGCGAGCGCCAGCAGCCCCCGGCCGAGCGCGGTGGTGGCCAGCGCCAGGCGGCGCGGGGCAGCCAGCGGAATCCCGTAGGCGGCGAACACGCGGGCGACGGCGGGCAGCGCCCGGGCCGGCGAGCGATAGACCAGCGCGATCTCGTCGGCCGGAACGCCGTCGGACAGCAGCGCGAGCACCTCGGCCCCCACCAGCTCGGCCTCCGCCCGCTCCCCAGCCGCCTCCAGCAGCCGCACCACCCCCGGCGAGGGCAGCCGCACCACCCCCCGCGAGGGCAGCCGCTCGCCGTCGGCGGCGGGCTCGAACAGACGGCGCTCGAGATGGTGCAGCACCCGCCGGGCGGCGGGCGCGTAATGGGTGTCGACGGCGGGCAGCTCCACCACCCGCCCCGCCAGCTGCCGCAGCTCCTCGGCGGTGTGCGCCCGCGCCCGCAGGGCGGCTCGCCCCGGCTCGTAGGTCAGCGAGACCATCACCTCGACCCCCACGATCCGGGCCAGAGTCTCGACCGCGTCCAGCTCCAGCCGGTGCATGTCGTCGAACCCGTAGAAGAACACCGCGTCGCTCCCCCAGCTGGCCGGGGCGGCGCGCAGCGCGTCGAGCGCCCGCCAGGCGAACAGCTCGGCGTCCGGGCGCCCGGCACGCTCGAGCTCGCGCGCGTAGGCGCGGTAGAGGGCGGACAGATCGTGCGCGTGGGCGGCCCGGGCGGGCGCCTGGGCGGACCACCGGGCCATCGCGGCGGCGAACCGCTCGGGGGAGATCAGCGCCCGCTCGAGCTCGGCCACCAGCTCGCCAGCCGCGGCCGCGAACCCGGCGGTGGTGGCCGCCCCGGCCAGTTCCTCCAGCCGGGCGGCGGATGCGGCGCGCTCGATCAGCCGCTCGCGCTGCAGCCGGGTCAGCCGCCGGGCGCGCACGCCGGTGCGCCGGGCGATCTCCTCGGCCAGCCCGGCGAACGTGAGCACCGA
>Ga0209061_1001534_pt1 | contig 37449 bp, 48 predicted proteins | sample Coa_R1_10_FD_187157 | JGI IMG/M metagenome (GOLD analysis project Ga0209061, IMG submission 187157) | Surface soil microbial communities from Centralia Pennsylvania, which are recovering from an underground coalmine fire - Coalmine... | ecosystem: Environmental > Terrestrial > Soil >... | reverse complement strand
GTTCGGGTCAAGGAAGCAGGGGGAGAAGTACGCGTGGTCGAGGAGGCTGAGTTACAGCGAGCGGCCGGCTCACAGGCGCGCCATCAAGGGTTGGTTGCCAGTGTGCGGCCCTATCAGTACTTGACGACGGCCGATTTGATCGAGGCTGGGCCCGAGCTGATCGTGTTGATCGACGGGGTGACTGATCCGCGCAACTTGGGCGCCATCCTGCGGGTGGTCGAATGCGCGGGCTTCAAGGCGGTGATTATCGCGCGCGATCACACCGCCCAGCTGAGCGCGGTCGCGATCAAGGCTTCGGCCGGGGCCTGGGTGCATCTGAGACTGGCCCAGTGCGGTAATGTCGTGCGCACTCTGGAAGAACTGCAGCAGGCCGGCTATTGGATTGCGGTCCTTACCCCAGAGGGTGAGCAAACTCTGGAGGAACTCGACGTGCAGCGTCGCCTGGTCGTGGTCATTGGGGCGGAAGGAGCTGGCGTGCGACCGCTGGTCAAGAAACGAGCCGACTTCGGGCTGCGGATTCCGCTCTACGGCAAACTCAAATCGCTCAATGTGGCGGTCGCCAGCGGGGTTGCCTTGTTCTCCATCCGCCGGCGCCGTGAGGGACTGTTCGGCGCCCTGGTCAACGCGCTGTGAGCACACGCCCGGCTCTTCGCGGCCGCACTGGGTAGGTTGCCATCCAAACTTGGGCGAAAAGATGGCAAAAAACCAGCATGATCGGCCATCGTGGGCGCGCCTTTATTGACACTGCGACGCGGGCAGCATACAGATTACGCTTTAGCCTCAGCCGATGTAGCTCAAAGGTAGAGCAACTGACTTGTAATCAGTAGGTTGCCAGTTCGATTCTGGCCATCGGCTTATGGGCTGGGCAAGCGAGGAGAGGTTCCCGAGTGGCCAAAGGGAGCAGACTGTAAATCTGCCGGCTAATGCCTTCGGAGGTTCGAATCCTCCCCTCTCCACCAGCACCAGACCTGGGCGGAGAGCGGGAATAGCTCAGTTGGTAGAGCGCGAGCCTTCCAAGCTCGGGGTCGCGGGTTCGAGTCCCGTTTCCCGCTCCACGGAGCAGGGCGGCTGAAAAGGGTGCCCATGTAGCTCAGTCGGTAGAGCACTTCCTTGGTAAGGAAGAGGTCACGGGTTCGATTCCCGTCGTGGGCTTTGACATTATACGAGGCGAGCAATGCGAGATTTGATCGGGCTGGCGTGCGATAACTGCAAGCGTAGGAATTATACCACTACCAAGAACAAGAAGCGGCAGCCCGACAAGTTGGGAATAAAAAAGTTTTGTCCTGCCTGTCGCAGCCATACTCCGCATAAAGAGACGAAGATTTAATTTAAGAGACGAAGATTAATTTTGGCGAAGGGCACCCAGCCAAGCTTGGCCGGTTCAGGGTCAGTAGCTCTAATTGGACAGAGCATCGGACTCCAAATCCGAGGGTTGCAGGTTCGAATCCTGCCTGGCCCGCCACTCCCTCTGCCCCAGCCATATAGGAATTTGGCTTTCTGATGGGTAAGATTAAAGCGCGAATAACGCAAGCGGTCGATTTTTTCACCGAATCGTGGACGGAGCTGAGCAAAGTCCATTTCTCCACGCCTAAAGAAGCGATGCGTGCTACGGCGGTAGTGGTGGTGATTACGCTGCTGATGGCGGTATGGCTGGGATTGGTGGATTTGGCCGCTACCCGGGTAGTACGGCAGTTGTTGAGTTAAGCGCATTTTGCGCTCTAAGAAGCAACTGAACTTAGAGGACAAGCAGGTGCCAGCCGACGAAACGGTAAGTCATGAGGTCGTGCCCTCCAGCCGCCCTAAGAAATGGTATGTGATTCACACCTATTCGGGGTATGAGCACAAGGCTAAGGCGGCGCTGGAGGAGCGTATCCGGACGCTCAAGATGGAGGACAAGTTCGGACGTGACCATGAAGGGCGTTTCCTGGTCTTGGTACCGGTAGAGCGAGTAGTGGAACTGGGCAAAGGGGGGCAGAAAAAGACCTCCAGCCGCAAGTTCTTTCCCGGCTATATTTTTGTCAACATGGAACTCGACGATGAAACCTGGCACGTAATCAAGAATACGCCCAAGATCACCGGCTTCGTCGGCCATGCCACCGCGCCGCCCGAGGTTCCTGAGTCGGAAGTGATGGAAATCACTCAACAGATGCAGCAAGGGGCGCTCAAACCCAAGCCCAAGGTCTTGTTTGAGGTGGGAGAATCGGTCAAGGTGGTCGATGGTCCCTTTCAAGATTTTAACGGGACCTTGGAAGAGGTACGGCCTGAAAAGGGCAAAGTGCGGGTTTTGATTTCGATTTTTGGGCGGGCTACACCCGTCGAACTGGATTTCATTCAGGTAGAAAAAGCCTAGTCCCACCCGCGGCGCATCGCTGGGGGTGAAAGCCTGGGCCGTGTGTGTTTTTGTCCGACCGTGAGCCGGCGGACGGTGGAGTTTCCAAAGTCGTGGCAAAGAAAATAGTCGGGCAGGTCAAGTTGCAAATTCCTGCGGGCCAGGCCAATCCTTCCCCACCGGTGGGACCGGCGCTGGGTCAGCGTGGGGTCAATATCATGGAGTTTTGCAAGGCCTTCAACGCCCAAACCCAGAACATGCAGGGGTTGGTGATTCCGGTGGTGGTTACGGTGTACGCCGACCGTTCCTTCACTTTTATTACCAAGAGTCCACCCGCTTCGGTGCTGTTACTCAAGGCGGCTGCGGTAGGCAAGGGCTCGCCCACTCCCAACAAGAGCAAGGCCGGCAAGGTCACGCAGGCGCAGGTCGAGGAGATTGCCAAGACCAAGCTCAATGACCTCAACGCCAAGGACCTGGAGGGTGCAATGCGTACCGTGGCGGGGACCGCGCGCTCCATGGGAATCGACGTCGTAGGTTAGCGCGATGGCAGGGAAGAACTATCGCAAGGCGGCCGAGAAGATCGATCGCGCGCGTCGCTACCGGCTGGAGGAAGCGCTCCAAATGGTGGTAGACAACCGAGTGGCCAAATTCGACGAAACCGTGGAGCTAGCGGTGCGACTCAACGTCGATCCGCGCCAAGCCGACCAAAACGTGCGCGGCACTGTGGTGCTGCCCAACGGTACCGGTCGCAGCGTGCGGGTACTGGTTTTGACCAAGGGCGATAAGGAGCGTGAGGCCCGCGAGGCGGGCGCCGATATCGTCGGTGGCGAGGAACTGGTGGCGCGCATCGCAGACGAGGGCTGGCTGGAATTCGACAGCGTGATCGCAACCCCTGATATCATGGGGGCGGTCGGCCGTATCGGGCGCATCCTGGGCCCGCGCGGGCTGATGCCAAATCCGCGGCTCGGGACGGTTACCTTTGACGTCGCCAAGGCGGTAGGCGAAGTCAAGGCCGGCAAGGTGGATTATCGAGTCGATAAGGGTGGCGTAATCCATGCGCCCTTGGGCAAAATCAGTTTCGGTTCGACCAAGTTGGCCGAGAACGCGCGAGCGCTGCTGGCCGCGCTGATCCGGGCCAAACCTCCCACCGCCAAGGGCAACTACATACAGAGTGTGACCCTGTCCTCGACCATGGGGCCGGGAGTGCGGGTTGACAACAATGAAGCGAGCGCGGTGGCGGCCGCGGCCGCCTAAGGGAAGCGGGTCGCGGGCAGGCTATGAAGCGAAGTGACAAAGGGGCGTTGGTGGCCGCGCTGACCCAGCGCATGGGTGAGGCCAAGCTGGCTCTGGTATCGGAATATCAAGGCATGACCGCGGCCCAATCAACCGAATTTCGCCGCCGCATGCGGGCGGCTCGCGCCGAGTTCAAGATCGCCAAGAATACCCTGATGCGTCGCGCTATTGGCCAAGGTCGGTTCGCCGGCCTGGAGCGTTACCTGGGTGGGCCGGTGGGCGTGATCCTGAGCTTCGGCGACCCGGTGGCGGCGGCCAAGGCGGTCAGCGAATTTCGCGACGCCGGAGACAAGTTCAAGCTACGCGGCGGCTTGCTGGACGGCCAGGTGCTCTCGCGCGAAGAAGTCCTGCAGTTGGCCGCGATGCCGCCGCGCGAGGTGGTAATCGCGCAGTTGTTGGGGCTAATTCAAGCCCCGGCCAGCCGCTTGGTGCGCCTGCTCAATGAGCCCGGCGCTGGGCTGGCCCGCTTGATGGACGCGCTCGCCAAAAAGGCACAGGCGGCCGAGCCGCCGGCGCAGGGCTGAAGCGGAAGTTGACGCGTCGGGCCCCGCGGCCGGCGCCCAAGCAGTTATCTCAGACTGGAGTTCGAGGAGAACAAGCGCAATGGCAGAAGCACAGCTCAGCCGCGACCAGGTCAAGGACTATCTCAAAAATTTGTCCCTGCTCGACGCGGCCGCCCTGGTCAAGGAGCTCGAAGAGGAGTTGGGCGTGTCGGCAGCGGCGCCGATGGCGATGATGGCGCCTGCGGCGGGCGCAGGGGCGGCCGCGGTGGCGGCACCCGAGAAAGACGAGTTCACCGTGGTTTTGACCGGCTCGGGGGATAAGAAAATCCAGGTTATCAAGGTAGTACGTGAATTGACCGGATTGGGGCTCAAAGAGGCCAAGGATCTGGTCGATGGCGCACCGAAGCCGGTTAAAGAGGGGATCAACAAGGCCGAGGCCGAAGAGATTAAGAAGAAGCTGGAAGAGGCGGGCGGGAGCGTGGAGCTCAAGTAGCGCGAGCCTCTTTCCCGGAACCGCGGTAAGGCTCACAATGGCAACAAGGATAGCGAGCGCGGCGTTCCTATCCCCAGAACTAGCCTTAAGCCGTGACACTTTGATTCGCAGGCAGTGACAAAATCGCGGGCTCGTCCTGAGGGGCGCGGCCCGCATTCCGACCCCGCGGGTCGCCGCCCGCCGCTGAGGCGGGCGGCGACCCGCGCGGGTGCGGGTGGGGAGAACATGGCTCAGCAGTCGCAGGTTACGACCAACCTTCGTCTTCGCCGCTCCTTTGGCAAAATCAAAAAGATCATCGATATTCCCAACCTGATCGAAATTCAAAAACGCTCCTACGACGACTTTTTGCAAGCCGAGGCCTCGATGGAAGAGCGGGCCGACGTTGGCCTGCAAGGGGTTTTCAAATCGGTGTTCCCGATCAAGGACTTTAACGAGAACGCTTCGTTGGAGTTCGTCAGCTACGAACTGGGTGCGCCTAAGTACGACGTCGATGAATGCCATCAGCGCGGCATGACCCTGGCCGCACCGATCAAGGTCAAGATCCAGCTGGTCATCTGGGACGTAGAAAACGGCCGCCGTTCGATCAAGAACGTTAAGGAGCAGGAGGTTTACTTCGGCGAAATTCCGCTGATGACTCGCAACGGGACCTTCATGGTCAACGGCACCGAGCGGGTAATCGTCTCCCAGCTCCATCGCTCGCCCGGAGTCTTCTTCGAGCACGACAAGGGCAAGACTCACTCCACCGGCAAGCTGCTGTACTCGGCGCGCATCATTCCGTACCGCGGCAGCTGGATCGACTTCGAGTTCGATCCGCGCGATGTGCTCTACGTCCGGATCGACCGGCGGCGCAAATTTCCGGCCACCGTACTGTTGCGGGCGTTGGGCATGACTACCGAGGACTTGCTCAACTATTACTATCGCAAGGACACCATCATCCTGGAGGGCAAACAGCTCGCCAAGCAGTTCAAGCCCGAACAGTTGCTGGGCACACGGGTCAGCCGCGATGTGAAGGATCCGAAAAGCGGCGAACTGCTGGCGCGCGAGGGGCGCAAGTTCAACAAGGCGGTGGTGCGTCAGATGGAAGCCGCCCATTTGGAAGAGGTGCCCATCGCGATCGACGAGGTACGCGGGCGGATCGCGGCTCACGACGTGGTGGATCCGGCCACCGGCGAGGTCCTGCTGCAAACCAACGAAGAGCTGAGCGAGGAACTGATCGAGCAACTGCGCGCGCGCGGAATCAAGCGGCTGGAGGTGCTCTACACCGAGGATCAACCCGGCGGTGGGCCGCTGCGCCTGACCCTGTCGCAGGACAAGCTGGGCGGTCCGGACGAGGCGATTATCGAGATCTACAAGCGGCTGCGGCCCGGCGATCCGCCGACCATGGAAACCGCGACCGCTTTCTTCAACAACTTGTTTTTCAATCCCGAGCGCTACGACCTGTCGCGGGTGGGCCGGCTCAAACTTAACCACAAGCTCAAAGTCAACGTCCCCTTGGAACAGGGCACCCTGCGCCGCGAAGACATCTTGGAGGTAGTGCGCTACCTGATCGAACTCAAAAACGGCAACGGCCAGGTCGATGATATCGATCATCTGGGCAACCGACGGGTGCGTGCGGTGGGCGAGCTGGTGGAAAATCAGTTCCGCATTGGGCTGGTCCGCATGGAGCGCGCGATCAAGGAGCGGATGAGCCTGCAGGATATCGAGACCTTGATGCCGCAGGAGCTGGTCAACTACAAGCCGGCGGCGGCGGTGATCAAGGAGTTTTTCGGCTCCTCCCAGCTCTCTCAGTTCATGGATCAGACCAACCCGCTCTCCGAAATAGCCCACAAGCGCAGGTTGTCGGCGCTGGGGCCGGGCGGGCTGACTCGCGAGCGCGCCGGCTTCGAGGTGCGCGACGTTCATCCCACTCATTACGGACGGGTCTGTCCAATCGAAACCCCCGAGGGGCCCAATATCGGGCTTATCGCCGCGCTGTCGACCTACGCCCGGGTCAACGAGTTCGGCTTCATCGAAACCCCCTATCGGGTGGTGGAGAACAGCCGCGTGACCGATCGGCTGGTCTATCTGTCGGCGCTGGATGAAGAGGAGAAGGTGATCGCGCAGGCCAATGCCGAGCTGGACAGCCACGGACGCTTCACCAGCGAGCTAGTCTCGGCCCGAATTGGGGGCGAGTTCACGGTGGTGCGGCCCGAGGAAATCCAATACATGGACGTCTCTCCTAACCAGCTGGTGTCGGTGGCGGCCTCGCTCATTCCGTTTTTGGAGAACGATGACGCCAACCGCGCCTTGATGGGATCCAATATGCAACGCCAGGCGGTGCCGTTGCTCAAGACCGAGGCCCCGCTGGTGGGTACGGGGTTGGAGAAGACGGTGGGGCGGGACTCGGGGGTAACCGTGCTGGCCAGGCGCGACGGGGTGGTGGAGAGCGTAGACGCCGAACGCATCGTGGTGCGCGCCGACCGCCAGGGGCGCGATCCGCATGACGCTGGGGTGGATATCTACAACCTGATCAAGTATCAGCGCTCCAACCAGAACACCTGTATCAACCAGCGTCCGGTGGTGATCAAGGGCGAGCGGGTCAAGGCCGGTGACGTAATCGCCGATGGCCCCTCCACCGACAAGGGCGAGCTGGCGCTCGGGCGCAACGTGTTGGTGGCCTTCATGCCGTGGGGCGGCTACAACTTCGAGGATTCCATTCTGATCTCGGAGCGCGTGGTCAAGGAAGACCTCTTCACCTCGGTCCATATCGAGGAATTCGAGTGTATCGCGCGCGACACCAAGCTGGGTCAGGAAGAAATCACGCGCGACATCCCCAACGTGGGCGAAGAGGCGCTCAAGAATCTTGATGCCAGCGGAATTATCCGGATCGGCGCCGAGGTGCGTCCGGGCGATATCCTGGTGGGCAAGATTACACCCAAGGGCGAGACCCAGCTTAGCCCCGAGGAAAAGTTGCTACGCGCGATCTTCGGCGAGAAGGCTGGCGAGGTGCGCGACACCAGTCTGCGGGTACCGCCGGGGGTCGAAGGCACGGTCATCAATGCCCGGGTTTTTTCGCGCCGTGGGGTAGCCAAGGACGACCGCACCCAGGAGATCGAACATATCGAGATCGAGCGGCTCAAACAGGACGAAGTCGAAGAGGTCCGCATCATTCGCCAGCAGACCGCGCGCAAGCTCAAGCGCGCGCTGGTGGGCAAGGAGCTGACGGCGCGGATCATTTCCGACGATCGGCGGGTGGTGCTCCCCAAGGGGCATCAGGTGACGGCCGACGACATCGACGAGCTGCCGGTGCCGTTGTGGGGCCAGTTGCGAGTGGAGAGCGAGAGCGCCAGCAACGAGGTCAGCCAGGCGCTGGAGGCTATGGAGCAGAACGTCAGCCAGGTCAGCTCGCGCTACGGCAGTAAGATCGAACGCTTGCGCGCGGGCGACGAACTGCCGGCGGGCGTGATTAAGATGATCAAGGTGTTCGTGGCGATCAAGCGCCGCCTACAGGTTGGCGACAAGATGGCTGGCCGCCATGGCAACAAGGGCGTGCTATCGCGCATCCTGCCCGAGCAGGACATGCCCTACCTGGCCGACGGCACGCCGGTGGACATGGTGCTTAATCCGCTGGGAGTGCCCTCGCGCATGAATGTGGGGCAGATTTTGGAAACTCATTTGGGCTGGGCGGCACGCGAGTTGGGTCGCCAGCTCGAGCGCGATCTGCACGACTCAATCACGCCGGCCCAATTGCGCAAGAAGTTGCTCGATCTGTATCCTGGCAAAGAAAATCAGGACTTTATCGAGGACTTGCCCGATTCTGAGCTGCCCAAGCTGGCGAGCCGCTGCCTGGCGGGGATCCACCTGGCCTCGCCGGTCTTCGACGGGGCGCGCGAAGAGGAAATCTTCCAGATGCTCAAGCGGGCCCATCTGCCCGACTCCGGCCAGTGCGAGCTTTACGACGGCCGCACCGGGCTGCCCTTCGAGCAGCCGGTGACGGTAGGCGTGATGTACATGCTCAAGCTGCATCACTTGGTCGAAGACAAGATTCACGCCCGCTCCACCGGCCCCTACAGCCTGGTTACTCAGCAACCGCTGGGCGGCAAGGCCCAGTTCGGTGGCCAGCGGTTGGGCGAAATGGAAGTGTGGGCGCTGGAGGCCTACGGCGCGGCCTACGGGCTACAGGAGATGCTCACGGTCAAGAGCGATGACGTGGCCGGCCGCACACGGATGTACGAGGCGATCGTCAAGGGCGAGAACACGCTGGAGCCGGGGCTGCCGGAATCCTTCAACGTAATGGTCAAAGAGCTGCAGTCGCTGTGTCTGCAGATTGACCTGCTGGAGGAAACCGAGCGGGCCTAGGGGGCAGCGCGGGAGCAAAAGTAATATGGAAGACATTTTCGGAGTTTTCGACAAGCCCAAAAATCCCGTGGCCTTCAACGCCATTCGGATCTCGATCGCAGCGCCGGAAACCATCCGGTCGTGGTCGCACGGCGAGGTCAAGAAGCCCGAGACCATCAACTATCGTACTTTCAAGCCCGAGCGCGATGGGCTGTTCTGCGCCAAGATTTTCGGCCCTACCAAGGACTACGAGTGCAATTGCGGCAAGTACAAGCGCATGCGCCATCGCGGGGTGGTGTGCGAGAAGTGCGGGGTCGAGGTGATTCAGTCCAAGGTTCGGCGCGAGCGCATGGGTCACATCGATTTGGCCGCACCGGTGGCTCACATCTGGTTTTTGCGGTCGCTGCCCTCGCGCATCGGCACCCTGTTGGACATGACGCTGAAGGAACTGGAGAAGGTGCTCTATTTCGAGTCCTACGTGGTGTTGGACCCGGGCGAGACTCCGTTGCAGGCGCGCGAGCTGCTCACCGAACGCAAGTATCGGGAGGCGCGCGAACAGTACGGTGAAGGTTTCAAGGCCGACATGGGAGCCGAGGCCATTCGCTGGCTGTTAAGCGCGCTTGAACTGGACAAGTTGGCGTTGGAGTTGCGCCAGGAGATGAAGAGCACCTCCTCCGAGGCGCGGCGCAAAAAAGTCGCCAAGCGCTTGAAGGTGATCAACGCCTTTCGCGAGTCGGGCAACAAGCCCGAGTGGATGATCCTGACCATCCTGCCGGTCATCCCGCCCGACCTGCGGCCGCTGGTGCCGTTGGACGGCGGTCGCTTCGCCACCTCGGATCTGAACGATCTGTATCGGCGGGTCATCAACCGCAACAATCGGCTCAAGCGGCTGATCGAACTCAATGCTCCTGACATTATCATTCGCAACGAGAAGCGGATGTTGCAGGAGGCAGTGGATGCGCTGTTCGACAACGGGCGGCGTGGGCGGGCGATCACGGGTCCCTCCAAACGGCCGCTCAAGTCGCTCAGCGACATGCTCAAGGGCAAATCGGGTCGCTTCCGGCAGAATCTGTTGGGCAAGCGAGTGGATTATTCCGGACGTTCAGTGATCGTGGTGGGTCCTGAACTGCGGCTGCATCAGTGTGGGTTGCCCAAGAAGATGGCCTTGGAGCTGTTCAAGCCCTTCATCTATAACAAGCTGGAGGAGAAGGGCTACGTCACCACGATCAAGAGCGCCAAGAAAATCGTCGAGAAGGAAGGCAAGGACGTCTGGGATATCCTGGACGAGGTAATCAGGGAGCACCCGGTGCTGCTCAACCGCGCCCCAACCCTGCATCGGCTGGGGATTCAAGCCTTCGAGCCGGTGCTGATCGAGGGCAAGGCGATTCAGCTCCATCCCCTGGTCTGCGTGGCCTACAACGCCGACTTCGACGGTGACCAGATGGCGGTGCACGTGCCGCTATCGGTGGAGGCCCAGATCGAGGCCCGCGTGCTGATGATGTCCACCAATAATATTTTGTCGCCGGCCAGCGGCAAGCCTATCATCGTGCCCACCCAGGACATGGTGTTGGGGCTGTATTACATGACCCGCGAGCGACCGTTGGCGCGCGGCGAAGGCAGGACATTTTCCTCGCCGGAGGAGGTTCGGATCGCGTACGACCACGGCGAAGTTGATCTCCAGGCCCGCGTCCGGGTACGGCTGCCGGTGGTCAAGCAGGAGCACGCTCTGTATCTGTCGGTCGAGGAGGGAGATCAGTTGCGGCCGCTGGCAAACGGCGACGGCCGTGGCCCGGAAGTAGCGTTGGTCGAGACCACGGTAGGACGGGTGCTGCTCTACGAGATCGTACCGCCGGGGCTGGCTTTTGCCGAAGTCAACCGGACGATGAAAAAGCGCGAATTGGGCAACCTTATCGATTTAGCCTACCGCCAGTCGGGCAACAAGGCCACTGTCATCTTCGCCGATCGGCTCAAGGATATCGGCTTTGAATTCGCCACCCGGGCGGGGATTTCGATTTCGATTAAGGACATGAAAATCCCCGAGCAAAAGCCCAAGCTTCTGGAAGAGGCGCAAAAGCAGGTCGCCGAGATTCAAAAGCAGTACAACAACGGCGTCATCACCGACGGCGAGCGCTACAACAAGGTGGTCGACATCTGGGCCGAGGTTCAGGACAAAATCGGCGGCGAAGTGCTCAAGGGGTTGTCCACCCAGGTCTTTCGCGACGGTGACAAGAACGAGGTCACCGGTCCCTCCTTCAATCCGATTTTCATCATGGCCGATTCCGGCGCGCGCGGCTCCGAGCAACAGATTCGTCAGCTCGCTGGTCTGCGCGGCTTGATGGCCAAGCCCTCGGGCGAGATCATCGAAACCCCGATCACGGCCAATTTCCGCGAAGGCTTGACCGTGCTGCAGTACTTCATCTCGACCCACGGCGCGCGCAAGGGACTGGCCGATACTGCGCTCAAGACCGCCAACTCGGGCTACCTGACCCGCCGTCTGGTCGACGTAGCGCAGGATTCGATCATCACCGAGGAGGATTGCGGCACCCTGGATGGTATCGAGATGACGCCGCTGGTGGAGGGCGGCGAGATCATTGAAGGGTTGGGCGACCGGGTCCTAGGCCGGGTAGCGCTGGAGGATATCCACGATCCGTTTACCAATCAGGTGCTGGTGCGGGCCAACGAGCCGATCGACGAAGACCGGGTCAAGCTGATCGAGGATGCTGGGCTAGAAAAGGTCAGTATTCGCTCGGTTCTGACCTGCCAGTCGCGCCGCGGGGTGTGCGTGCGTTGCTATGGGCGCGACCTAGGGCGCGGCCATCTGGTCAACCTGGGCGAGGCGATCGGAATTATCGCGGCTCAGTCGATCGGCGAGCCGGGCACGCAGCTCACGATGCGCACCTTCCATATCGGTGGTACCGCCAGCCGGCGCGCCGAGCAGACCACCTTGGAGGCGCGCAATGATGGGATAGTGCGGCTGCACGGGGTCAATACCGTGCGCAGCCGCGACGGCCACCTGGTGGTAATGTCGCGCCACGGCGAGGTTGCGATCGCTGAACCGCTGGGCGACGGCACGGTTCAGCGTGAACGTGAGCGCGAGCGCTACCCGCTGGTGTACGGGGCCAAATTGCTCAAGGGCGAAGGCGACCGGGTTAAATCCGGCACTCTCATTGCCGAATGGGATCCGTATACCACTCCGATCATCACCGAAGTGGGCGGGATCGCCAAGTACGGCGATATCCTGGAGGGGCGCACGATGGAGGAGCGGGTGGACGAGCGTACGGGCGCTCGTTCCAACGTGATCGTCGAGTTCAAGGACCTCGACGTACGGCCACGCATTTCCATCAAGGACACCGGGGCCAAGACTGCCAAGTTGCCGGGCAGCGATTCCCAGGCGCGCTACTTCCTGCCGGTTGGCGCCTATATCAACGTGGCCGACGGAGCCGAGGTCTTTCCCGGCGATATCCTGGCTAAGATTCCCCGCGAGACCACCAAGACCAAGGACATCACGGGCGGGCTGCCGCGGGTGGCCGAGTTGTTCGAAGCGCGCAAACCCAAGGAATTCGCCGTGATCTCCGAGATCGACGGCCAAGTCTCCTTCGGCAAGGATACCAAGGGCAAGCGCAAGGTGGTGGTGACTCCGGAGGTCGGCGAACCGCGCGAGTATCTGATCCCCAAGGGCAAGCATATCGGCGTACACGAGGGCGATGTTATCAAGGCCGGCGAACCGTTGATGGAGGGTTCCTCCAATCCACACGACATACTGACGATCCTGGGCGAGAAGGCGCTGGCCAAATACCTGGTGGACGAAATCCAGGAAATCTATCGCCTACAGGGCGTGCGGATCAACGACAAGCATATCGAAGTGATCGTGCGCCAGATGCTGCGTCGGGTCCGCATCAAAGAGGTTGGCGATACCGATTTTCTGGTCGGTGACCAGGCCGAAAAATGGCGTTTCGAAGAGGAAAACGGCCGGGTTCTTGAAAAGGGCGGCGAGCCGGCGATCGCCGAGCCACTACTCCTAGGAATCACCAAGGCCTCGCTGTCCACCGAGAGCTTCATTTCGGCCGCCTCCTTCCAGGAGACTACCAAGGTGCTGACCGAAGCGGCGATCAACGGCAAGATAGACCGCCTCGTGGGGCTTAAGGAAAACGTCATCATGGGTCGCTTGATCCCTGCCGGGACCGGGCTGTCGAGCTATAACCAGGTGACAGTCCACGTCGAGGGTGGGAGTGAAGGGGAAGCGGTGGGCAAGCCCGGACTGGAAGGTGAACTGCTGGAAAGCCGCTAAAGGACGGCTGCGAGCAGCGTCAGCCTAGGTAGGCCAAGATGAAAATGCGAGGGCCGTTGACACGGCCCTCGCAAGTCCGTAAATATCATCAGTTACGCCCAAGGGTATAAGGCCCTTGGGCGGTTCGTTTGTGTCTCAGGCGCCCGCTTGGAAGCGGTGGGGCCAACCAGTATAGTGAAACACCCATCGGCCCGATGGGGCATGAAGAGCCAGAGCAATTTCGACCGGCGGGGGCGGCGGATTCCGGGCAGCGGTCGAAGGGAAGAGAAGAGTTTTTAAGGTGCCAACGATTAACCAGCTTATCCGCGGTGCGCGGGTCAAAAAGCGCTATAAAACCAGTGCTCCGGCCCTGCAAGCCTCGCCCCAAAAGCGCGGCGTCTGCACTCGGGTTTACACCTCGACGCCGAAGAAGCCCAATTCGGCGCTCCGTAAGGTAGCACGCGTGCGGTTGTCCAACGGTTATGAAGTAACGACCTATATCCCCGGGGTCGGACACAATTTGCAGGAGCACTCGGTGGTGCTGATCCGCGGCGGTCGGGTCAAGGATTTGCCCGGCGTGCGCTACCACGTGGTGCGCGGCACGCTGGATTCAATCGGAGTGCAGGAGCGGCGGCAGGGCCGCTCCAAATATGGCTCGAAGAAACCTAAGTAAATAAGAAAATGCCACGCAAAGGTTCAATCAAGTTACGTGAGGTTGCCGAGGATCCAAAGTTTCACGATCGCACGGTAGCTAAGTTTATCAATACCGTGATGGAACGGGGCAAGAAGTCGCGTGCCGAGCAGATTTTCTATGGCGCGCTGGACTTGGTGGCCGAGCGTACCAAGGAAGAGGGGCTGGCTGTCTTCAAGCGGGCGCTAGAAAATGTGCGACCCGCGGTCGAGGTGCGATCGCGCCGGGTGGGCGGGGCCAACTACCAGGTACCGGTGGAGGTGCGGCCGGTGCGGCGCTCCTCGCTGGCAATGCGCTGGCTGGCGCAAGCGTCGCGCTCGCGGAGCGAGAAATCTATGGTGGAACGGCTGGCGGCCGAGATCGGGGAAGCTGCGGCCAACCGCGGCGGTGCGGTCAAGAAGCGCGAAGATACTCATCGCATGGCGGAAGCCAATAAAGCTTTCGCCCATTATCGCTGGTAACTCAGTTTAACCAAGTAGTTTTTTCATGGCTCGTGAAACACCGATAGAACGGGTGCGCAATATCGGCATTATGGCGCACATCGATGCCGGCAAGACCACCACGACCGAACGGGTGCTGTACTACACCGGGATCAATTACCGCATCGGCGAGGTCCACGAAGGGACCGCGACGATGGATTGGATGGTCCAGGAGCAGGAGCGCGGCATTACCATCACGTCGGCTGCTACCACCTGTTTTTGGCGTGACCACCGTATCAATCTCATCGATACGCCCGGTCACGTCGACTTCACAATCGAGGTGGAACGCAGCTTGCGCGTGCTCGACGGCGCAGTGGCGGTCTTTTGCGCGGTGGGCGGTGTAGAGCCGCAATCGGAGACCGTGTGGCGCCAGGCCGACAAGTACCGCGTTCCGCGCATCGCCTTCATCAACAAGATGGACCGGGTCGGCGCCGAGTACGAACGCGTGGTCGAGGAGATTCGCGACAAACTCAAGGCGGTGCCGGTGCTGATTCAACTGCCGGTGGGCAGCGAAGAACGCTTTACCGGTGTGATCGACCTGATCGAAGCGCGCACTCTGATCTGGGACAAGGATACGCTGGGCGCACAGTACCGGCTGGAGCCGATTCCCGCCGATCGGGTGGCCGAGAGCGAAGCCGCGCGCGAGCGGATCGTGGAAATTCTGGCCGACCACGACGAAGCCCTGATGGAGCTTTATCTGGAGGGCAAGAAGCCCGCGCCCGAGCTGATTCGCCAGGTGCTACGCCGCGCCACCTTGGAGATGAAAGTGGTCCCGGTCCTGATGGGCTCGGCCTTTCGTAACAAGGGCGTGCAGCCGATGCTCGACGCGGTGGTGGACTATCTGCCCTCGCCGGCGGACGTGCCGCCGGTCACCGGCTTGGTGGGCGAGAAGGTCGAGGAGCGCTGGCCACGCGACGATGCTCCCTTCGCCGCGTTGGCGTTCAAGATCATGACCGATCCCTACCTGGGCACCCTGACCTTCTTGCGGGTTTATTCGGGCAGCCTAGAAAGTGGCTCCTCGGTGCTCAACTCGACCAAGGGTAAGCGCGAGCGCATCGGACGGATTTTGAAAATGCACGCCAACAAGCGTGAAGAAATCACCGAGGTGCTGGCAGGCGATATTGCCGCGGTCGGATTGCGCGATACCACCACCGGCGATACCCTGTGCGACCCGGCCCATCCGATCATTCTGGAATCGATCGAGTTTCCCGAGCCGGTTATCCGCATTGCGATCGAGCCCAAGACCAAGGCCGACCAGGATAAGCTGGGCGAGTCGCTCAACAAGCTGGCCAAGGAGGATCCTTCCTTCCGGGTTTCCACCGATACCGAAACCGGGCAGACCCTGATAGCCGGGATGGGCGAGCTGCATCTAGAGATTATCGTCGATCGGCTGCTGCGCGAGTTCAAGGTCGACGCCACAATCGGCAAGCCCCAGGTGGCCTATCGCGAGACTATTCGGCGTACGGTGGAAGCCGAGGGACGCTTTGTGCGTCAGACCGGCGGCCACGGCCAGTTTGGCGTGGTCTTGCTGCGAGTCGAGCCGCTGGGCAAAGGCACCGGGTTCGAGTTTGTCGACGCCACCAAGGGCGGTTCGATTCCGCGCAACTTCATTCCATCGGTGGAGACCGGGGTTAAGGAATCGATGGAGAACGGGGTGTTGGCGGGCTATCCAATGGTGGATATCCGGGCTACCCTGCTCGACGGCCAATATCATGAAGTGGACTCCTCGGAAATCGCCTTCAAGATCGCCGGCTCGATGGCATTTCGGGAGGCGGCCGAGAAGGCCAGCCCGATCCTTTTGGAGCCAGTGATGGAAGTGGAAGTGGTGACGCCACAGGAGTTCATGGGCGAGGTGATCGGCGATATCAATTCCCGCCGCGGCAAGATTCTGAGCATGGAGAGCCGGGCTGGAGCGCAAGTGGTTGAGGCGCGGGTGCCGCTGGCCACGATGTTCGGGTATGCGACCCGGCTGCGCTCGATCACGCAGGGACGAGCGACCTATACGATGCAGTTTGCGGCCTACGAAGCGGTGCCGCAGCAGATTTACGAAGAACTAATGGCGCGTGCCAACGAAGGCGAAAGGGCGCGGGCTTGAGGCTTCAAGAGGGTTAAAGCGGAGGGCAGAACATGGGCAAGGCTAAATTCGAACGTAACAAGCCGCACGCCAACGTCGGCACGATCGGCCATATCGATCACGGCAAGACGACTCTGACCGCGGCCATCACCCGGGTCCTGGCGGCGCGCAAGCTGGCCCATTTCGTAGCCTTCGATCAGATCGACAAGGCACCCGAGGAGCGCGAGCGCGGCATCACCATCGCGATCGCACACGTCGAGTACGAGACCGCCAAGCGCCATTACGCCCACGTCGATTGCCCAGGCCATGCCGACTACATCAAGAACATGATCACTGGCGCGGCCCAGATGGATGGTGCGATCTTAGTGGTGGGGGCCAACGACGGGCCGATGCCGCAAACCCGCGAGCATATCCTGCTGGCGCGCCAGGTCGGCGTGCCCTCGATCGTGGTCTTCATGAACAAGGTGGACATGGTCGACGATCCGGAGCTGCTTGATCTGGTCGAGTTGGAAGTGCGCGACCTGCTCAAGAAGTACGAGTTTCCCGGCGACGATATTCCCATTATCCGGGGTAGCGCGCTGAAGGCGCTGGAATGCGGTTGCGGCAAGGATGATTGCGCCAACTGCAAGCCGATCCTGGAGCTGATGAATGCGGTGGATAGCTATGTGCCGCAGCCGGAGCGCGAGGTTGACCGCCCCTTCCTGATGCCAATCGAGGACGTTTTTTCGATCTCCGGCCGCGGCACCGTGGTCACCGGCCGAGTGGAACGGGGTCGGATCAAGGTTGGCGAGGAAGTGGAAATCGTCGGCTTCCGCGATACGCAGAAGACTGTGGTCACCGGGGTCGAGATGTTTCGTAAGATTCTGGACGAGGGCCAGGCGGGCGATAACGTCGGTGTCCTGCTGCGCGGCGTGAAGCGCGAGGAGGTCGAGCGGGGGCAGGTCCTGGCTCAGCCCGGATCGATCACGCCGCATACCAATTTCGAGGCCTCGGCTTATATTCTGACCAAGGAAGAGGGCGGGCGTCATACGCCGTTTTTCACCGGCTATCGGCCGCAGTTCTATTTCCGCACCACCGACGTGACCGGAGTCCTGCATCTGCCCGAGGGGACCGAAATGGTCATGCCGGGCGACAACATCAAGATTGTTGGCGAGCTGATCACGCCCGTGGCGATGGATGAAGGCTTGCGCTTCGCTATCCGCGAGGGCGGACGGACCGTGGGCGCGGGTGTGGTTTCCAAGATTATTAAGTAACAGGTCGGGCGCTTTGGCCTGGTCCAGGGGTACGTCGAACAGGAGCCTTGGGACGTGGCAGACAGGATGAACGATAAGATACGGATACGTCTTAAGGCGTACGATTACCGCTTGCTCGATCAATCGGTGCGCGAGATCGTCGATACTATCCGGCGCACTGGCGGTCGGGTGGCGGGACCCATTCCACTTCCCACCCGGATCGAGCGCTTCACCGTCAACCGCTCGCCCCACGTGGACAAGAAATCGCGCGAGCAGTTCGAGATTCGCACACATAAGCGGCTGCTGGACGTGCTCGAACCCACGCAACAGACTATCGACGCCCTGGGCAAGCTGGACTTGGCGGCCGGCGTCGATGTCGAAATCAAACTTGAGTAGGAACGTGCTGAGCGGATTGATCGGCAAGAAATTGGGCATGACGGAAGTGGCCGACGCCAGCGGGCGGCTGCGCGCCGTGACGGTGGTGGAGTTAGGGCCGTGCAGTGTGACCCAGCTCAAGACTGTCCCCACCGACGGCTACGATGGCGTGCAGGTGAGTTTCGGGCGCAGGCGCTCCTCGCGGATCACGGCACCGCTGCGCGGCCACTTCGCCAAGGCAGAAGTCGCTCCGGGCGAGGCCACGCGCGAGTTTCAGCGCCTGGGCGAGGGTGAGCTTAAAGTGGGTCAGGCGGTGACCGTGGCCGAGGTGTTTAAGGCGGGCGACCGGGTGGACGTGGCCGGAGTCTCCAAGGGACACGGTTACGCCGGCGTCATCAAGCGCCATCACTTCGCCGGCTTTCCCGGCTCTCATGGCACTCACGAGTACTTTCGCCACGGTGGATCCATCGGTAACCGCAGCTATCCCGGCCGGGTCTTCAAGGGCCTGCGGATGGCCGGGCAGATGGGTAATGCGGCGGTGACGGTGCCTAATTTGGAAGTCTTACAAGTGCGGCCTGAGGATCAGGCCATTGTGATCGCCGGAGCGATTCCGGGGGCGCGCGGCGGGTTGGTGATAGTGCGCCATGCCACCAAACATCGGCGTAGCGAAGCGGAGCGAGCTCATGGCTGATTCGATTACAGAGAGCGCGACTACCCGTCTGCCGCTGTTCTCGGCCAGCCAGCAAGCCAGTGGCGAAATCGAGTTGAGCGCGGCCGTCTTTCGCCATCAGGGTGACCCGGCGCTGATGCACGAGGCGGTGCGCATGCAAATGGCCAACCGGCGGGCGGGTACCGCGGCGACCAAGACCCGCGGCCTGATTTCGGGCGGCGGGATTAAGCCGTGGAAGCAAAAGCATACCGGACGGGCTCGCGCCGGCTCCACGCGCTCGCCATTGTGGCGCCATGGCGGGACTACTTTCGGCCCTCAGCCGCGCGACTATTCCTATCGGATTAATAAGAAGAGCTGGCTCAAGGCGCTATGTCTGGCGCTGTCGGACCGGGCGCAGCAGGGCCGCGTGGTGGTGGTCGAAGAGTTCTCCCTGCCCGAACTCAAGACCAAGGTGGCGGCGGCGGCGCTCAAGCGATTGGGATTGGAGAGCGCCCTTATTTTGCTGGCCGAGGGCGAAGAGAAAGTAGTGTTAGCGCTGCGCAACTTGGCTGCGTTCAAGGTCTTGCCGGTGAACGCGGTCAACGTGTATGACCTGCTGCGCTATCCCGCGCTGTTGCTCACCACGCGGGCGGCGCGCGCCCTGGAGGAGCGGCTGGGAGGGGGGCAATGATCGACTACGCAATTATCGAGGCACCCCTTATCACCGAAAAAGGCACGGTGGTGGGGGAGAAGGCCAACCAGTTCGTCTTCCGGGTGCGGCGCGATGCCAGCAAAGGGGCGATCGCCCAGGCCGTGCAGGAGCTGTTCAAGGTCAAGGTTTTGCAAGTACGCACCATCAATATGATGGGCAAGCGGCGGCGGGTGGGCCGCAGCCAGGGGCAGCGTTCGGATTGGAAGAAAGCTTACGTCACCCTCAGGGAGGGTGATCGGATCGAGTTCTTCGAGGGAGTATAGGGGCGCGAAATGGCGACGATTCAGTTAAAACCGCGCACCCCGGGCCAGCGCTTCATGCAGGTGGCCGACTTCAGCGGGCTCAGCCAAAAGCCGCCCGAGAAACGGCTGCTAGCGCCGCTGAAGAAGTCGGGCGGGCGTAACAACCGCGGTCGCATGACCGTGCGCCATCGCGGCGGCGGCCATAAGCGGCGCCTGCGGGTGATCGATTTCAAGCGCGACAAGGACGGCGTGCCGGCGGTAGTGGCGGCAGTGGAGTACGACCCGAATCGCTCGGCCAATATCGCGCTGCTCCATTATCGCGACGGTGACAAGCGCTACATTCTGGCGCCCGAGGGGTTGAAGGTCGGCGACGCGGTGGAATGCGGGCCAGCAGCCGATATCAAGCCGGGCAACGCACTGGCCTTGCGCAATATCCCGATGGGCACCTTCGTTCACGCCATCGAACTCAAGCCGGGCAAAGGCGCGCAGCTTGCGCGCGGGGCCGGCGCGCAGGCCCAGTTGATGGCCAAAGAGGGCAAGTTCGCGCTGCTCAAGCTGCCCTCAGGCGAACAGCGGATGGTGCTGGCGGCCTGCCGCGCCACGGTGGGCCAGGTTGGCAACCTGGATCACGAAAACCTCTCGATGGGCAAGGCGGGCCGGATGCGCCATCTGGGCTGGCGATCGCGGGTACGCGGGGTGGCGATGAATCCGGTGGACCATCCTCATGGCGGGGGCGAGGGCCGCTCCAAGGGCAATCATCCGCAATCGCCGTGGGGGATGCCGACCAAAGGTTACAAGACGCGGGGTAAGAAGCTGTCGGATCGCTACATCGTCAGCCGCCGCCCGCGCGGGGTGCGAGGCTAGAGAGTTATGAGGTCGCTCAGCAAGGGGCCGTTCGTCGACGAACATCTGCGCAAGAAGGTGGCGGCGGCGATCAGTTCGGGGGAGAAACGGATCATCCGGACCTGGTCGCGCCGCTCGACGATTACGCCCGAGATGGTGGCGTTGACCTTCGCGGTCCACAACGGGCACAAGTTCGTGCCCGTGTATTGCACCGAGAACATGGTGGGACACAAGCTGGGCGAATTCTCGCCCACCCGCACCTTTCACGGCCATGCCGGCGATCGCAAGGGCGAAGTGCGCGGGCAGCGGGGCTGAGGGTAGAAGGCGATGGAAGCGGTAGCGAGGACCAGGTTCGTGCGCATCTCGCCGCAAAAGCTGCGGCTGGTATGCGCTTTAATCCGTGGCAAGAGCCTGGAGCAGGCGGTCGCGGTGCTGCGCTTTACCCCCAAGCGGGGCGCGCGCATCCTGTCCAAGACCCTGTTGGCGGCGGTGGCCAACGCGCGCAATCAACAAAACGTGGACGAAGATCGGCTGTTCATCAAACGGGTGGTGGCCGATGCCGGCCCGACCTGGAAGCGCAGCATGCCGCGGGCCCATATGCGAGTGACCCCGATTTTCAAACGCACCAGCCATCTGACCGTGGTGGTCGATGAGCGGCCCGAGTAGATAAGGCTTAAGCGATGGGACAGAAGACACATCCGCGGGGCTTTCGCCTGGGCGTAATCGAAACCTGGGATTCCAAGTGGTTCGCGCATCACCCCTATGCCAGTTTGCTGCATGAAGATTTACGCTTGCGCGATTTTATCAAGAAGCGGCTTTATCATGCCGGGATTTCGCGGATTGAAATCGAGCGGATGGCGAACAAGGCCAAGATCAATATCCATACCGCGCGCCCGGGTATCGTGATCGGCAAGAAGGGCGCCGAGATCGAGAAGCTAAAGGTCGATATCCAGAAATTGATGAAAGGCAAGGAAGCCTACATCAATATTCACGAGGTACGCCGGCCCGATCTCGATCCGCAGTTGGTGGCGGAAAACGTGGCCCTGCAACTAGAACGGCGGGTCGCCTTCCGCCGCGCGATGAAGGAAGCGGTGACGCGGGCGATGCGGATGGGCGCGCAGGGGGTCAAGATTCACGTCTCGGGCCGCTTGGCCGGGGCCGAAATCGCGCGGCGAGAATGGTATCGCGAGGGGCGGGTGCCGCTGCAGACCTTGCGCGCCAACGTGGCCTACGGCTTCGCCGAGGCCAAGACCACCTACGGGGTGATTGGGATCAAGGTCTGGATCTTCCGCGGCGAGGTTATCACGCGGCAGGAGGAAGAGGATAAGCGCGCCGCCGGGATGGCCTGAGCGGGCTTAGGATCGGCATGTTACAGCCTAAGAAAACCAAGTACCGCAAGATGCAGAAGGGACGTCGGCGCGGCACCGAATCGCGCGCCGTGGAGCTGGCCTTTGGCGATTACGGCCTCAAGACTCTGGAGCGGGCCTGGCTGTCGGGACGGGCGCTGGAAGCGGCTCGAATCGCGCTTACCCGCCATATCAAACGCGGCGGGCGGGTGTGGATCCGGGTGTTTCCTGACAAGCCTATCAGCAAGAAGCCGGCCGAGACTCGGATGGGCAAGGGCAAGGGGGCGCCTGAGGCCTGGGTGGCGGTTATCAAGCCGGGGCGGATTTTGTTCGAGATGGAAGGGGTAGATCCGGCCACGGCCCATGAAGCGTTGCGGCTGGCGGCACATAAGCTGCCGATTCGGACCATGGTGATCGAGCGGGAGGCACAGGCGGTTGGAGCTTGAAGAATTACGGCAAATGAGTGCCGAGGATCTGCGGGTCAAGGAGCGTGAGGTGCGCGAGGAGCTATTTCGCTTGCGGCTGAAACTACGCACCAACCAGCTCGACAATCCCACCGGTTACCGGCGGGCGCGCCAGGAGTTGGCCCGAATCCTTACCCTGATTACTCAAAAGCAGCGAGCGGCGGAGGGCGCTAGCGCCCATGCGTGAGCGAATAAAGCAGCGCGAAGGTTTGGTGGTTTCGGCCAAGATGATCAAGACCGTGGTGGTACAGGTCGATCGCTTGGTGGTCCATCCTTTGTACGGCAAACGGATGCGGGTCCATACCCGGGTCAAGGCCCACGACGAGCAGGGGCAGTGTCGGGCGGGTGACCGCGTGCTGCTGATCGAGAGTCGGCCGCTATCTAAGGACAAACGCTGGCGGGTCAGCCGTATCCTGATCCGGGCGGCGGGTTGAGGGGCGCGCGGCGATGATTCAGACCCAAAGTGTATTGGACGTGGCGGACAATTCGGGCGCCCGCAAAGTGATGTGCATCAAGGTGTTAGGGGGTTCCAAGCGCAAGTACGCGACCATCGGCGACGTCATCGTGGTAGCAGTCAAGGAGGCTATCCCCAACGCCAAGGTCAAGAAGGGCGACGTGGCCAAGGCGGTGATCGTGCGCACGGCCAAGGAGATCGGGCGGGCTGACGGTAGCTACATCCGCTTTGACAACAACTCGGCGGTGCTGGTGGACAATCAGCATGAACCGATCGGGACCCGTATTTTTGGCCCGGTGGCGCGCGAACTGCGGGCCAAGCGATTTTTGAAGATCATCTCGTTGGCGCCCGAGGTGCTGTGATGGTGTCGCGCAAGATCAAGAAAAACGATCTGGTGATGGTCGTCACTGGCCGCGAGCGGGGCAAGACCGGCAAGGTGATGCGGGTGCTGCCGCGCGAGGGCAAGGTCGTGGTGGAGCGGCTCAACGTGGTCAAGCGCCACAGCAAGCCGCGCGGTGCGGCCAGTCCGGGCGGGATCGTGGAGAAGGAAGCACCGTTGGATTTGTCCAACGTGATGCTGTTTTGCGAGCGCTGCAACGCGCCGGTGCGGGCCGGCTTTAAACTGGCTTCCGACGGCAGTAAAAGCCGCATCTGCCGGCGCTGCCAGGAGGCCCTGGGGAACGACTGATGGCGGACAAGCAACCCAAGGGTGCGCGGCCCGAGGCAACGCGCACCGCGAGCGGGCAAGGCAAAGCCGCTCGGCAACGCAAAAGCAGTGCGGCCGAGCAGCCGGTAGCCGCGGCGGAAGCGGCCGAGCAGGTCGCGCAGCAGCCGGCGGGGCCGGCCCGCCTGCGGCTGCATTACGAGCAGCAGATCGCGCCCGAGCTGATGCGTGAGCTCAAGATTGATAACCGCTGGCGGGTACCGCGGCTGGACAAGATCGTGATCAACATGGCGTTGGGCGAGGCGCGCGAGAACGTCAAGATTCTGGATTCCGCGGTCGAAGAACTCGGCCTGATCGTGGGTCAGAAGCCGGTCATCACGCGGGCCCGCAAGGCGATATCGAACTTCAAGCTGCGCGAGGGGATGCCTATTGGCGTGATGGTGACCTTGCGGCGCGACCGGATGTATGAATTTTTCGATCGGCTGGTCAACGTGGCTTTGCCCCGCGTGCGCGACTTTCGCGGAGTCTCGGAGAAAGCCTTCGACGGCCGAGGCAATTATTCGCTGGGAATTCGCGAACACACGATTTTTCCCGAACTTAACCTGGACAAGGTGGAGCGGGTCAAGGGGCTTACTGTCTCCATCATCACCACCGCGCTTAGCGACTTTGAAGGACACATGCTGTTGCGCGCGATGGGGATGCCCTTTCGTGGCGCGGGCGGCGAGCGCGACGCCAGGACGGCGGCGTAAGCCGGGGAGCTATTGGGATGGCGAAGACGTGTTTGATCGTCAAGGCGTTGCGGACGCCCAAATTCAAGGTGCGCCAGCACAACCGATGCACCCACTGCGGGCGGCCGCGGGCCTTTTATCGACGCTTCAAGATTTGTCGGATTTGCCTGCGCAACCTGGCGCTCAAGGGCGCTTTGCCGGGCGTGATCAAGGCGAGTTGGTAGGGTAGGGCAAGATGTCGCTCAGCGATCCGATCGCTCAGATGTTGACCAGTATCCGCAATGCGGCTCATGCCCGCCATGCGGAAGTGGAAGTGTCCCATTCGCGCTTGCGCGAGGCGCTGGCCCGCGTGCTGGTGGCCGAGGGTTTTTTGGCGTCGGCTGAAGTCAGTGGCGAAGGGTATCGCCGCAAATTGCTGTTGCGCCTGCGCTATACCGAAGAGCGCCAGCCGGTAATGCGCGGTCTGCAGCGGGTCAGTCGGCCCGGCCTGCGCCATTATGCGGGCGCGGGCAAGATGCCAAAGATTCGCGCCGGCATGGGCTTGCACGTGGTTTCCACCCCGCTGGGAGTGATGACCGACCGCGAGGCGCGGCGCAAGAACGTTGGCGGCGAAGTGTTGTGCGCGGTCTGGTGAGGCTACCATGTCACGGATAGGAAAATTGCCGGTGGTGCTGGACAAGGGAGTCAAGCTCCAAACCAACGGTCGGCTTGTCAAGTTGGAAGGGCCCAAGGGGAAGGCCGAGTTGGAGTTGCCCACCGGCTTCGGGCTGGAGCAGAGCGATTCCACGGTCGAGCTCAAGCGACCGGGGGATTCTAATCGCGAGCGTGCTCTGCACGGGTTGACCCGCAAGCTGCTGGCCAATATGGCTCAAGGCGTCAGCAGGGGTTTTACCCGGGTTCTGGAGATAAATGGGGTGGGCTACCGTGCGGAATTGCGCGGCACCAACCTGCATATGACTCTGGGCTATTCGCATCCGATCATATTTCAGCTGCCGCCCGGTATCAGCGCCCGGGTGGAGCGACAGGTCTTGATCACTCTGGAAGGGAGCGACAAGCAGCTTTTGGGAATGGTAGCTGCGCAACTGCGCGCGCTGCGGCCGCCGGAGCCGTACAAGGGTAAGGGCGTGAAGTACGCCGAGGAAACGATTAAGCGCAAGGCGGGCAAGGCTGCGGCCGGCTCCAGCGGAGGCTGAGGACGATGATTTCCAGGGTGGAAAAACGCATGGCGCGGCGGCGGCGGGTACGAAAGCAGGTGCGCGGGACAGACGCCCTGCCGCGACTGTCAATCTACCGCTCGCTCCATCATATCTATGCCCAGGTGGTATCGGACGAATCGGGCCGCACGATGGCCGCCATCTCGACCGCTGTCCCGGCGGTGCGCGAGCAGCTCAAGAGCACGCGCGATATCAAGGCGGCACAATCGGTGGGCCGCGCAATTGCCGCGCGCTGTCTGGAGATGGGTTTGGCGCAGGTCGTTTTCGACCGCAATGGCTTTCTCTACCACGGTCGGGTCAAGGCGCTAGCGGACGCCGCCCGCGAAGCTGGGCTTAAGTTTTAGAGGGAAGAATTATCGTGGCCGAACGAATTGATCCGCAGGGAATGGATCTGAAGGACAAGGTGGTCCATATCAACCGCGTGGCCAAGGTCGTCAAGGGCGGTCGCCGCTTTTCGTTCAGCGCCTTGGTGGTGGCTGGCGATCAGAATGGATTGGTCGGCTTTGGCTTGGGCAAGGCCAACGAAGTGCCCGAGGCCATTCGCAAGGGTGGCGAGCGGGCTAAAAAGAGTCTGATCCGGGTACCCCTGCGCGATGGCACGATTCCGCATGAGGTGCTGGGTCGTTTTGGCGCGGGCAAGGTGATGCTCAAGCCGGCAGTGGAGGGGACTGGCGTGATCGCGGCGGGCGGGGTGCGCGCGGTGGTCGAGCTGGCCGGAATTCGCAACGTTTTGACCAAGCGACTGGGCTCCTCCAACCCGCACAACCTGGTCAAGGCGACGATCGAGGCGTTGACGGAATTACGGACACCCGAAGCAGTGGCGAAGGTGCGCCAGATGGCGGCAGTGGCGGCCGAACCGGCCACCGCCAGCTAAGGAGTTCAAGCAATGGCCGAGATGATTCGGGTCAAGCTGGTTCGCAGTCCGATCGGTACCACCCGGCGCGTGCGCGAAACCTTGCGCGGTTTGGGCCTGACTCGGATGGGGCGCGAGCGCGAGGTTCCCAATACTGCTGCGATCGCCGGGATGCTGCGGCGGGTCCGCCATTTGATTCAACAACAGCCCGGGGCTTAGGTCGCGGGAGTAACCTGGTAGAGATTTTAGATGGACCTCAGATCCTTGCATCCGGCACCGGGCTCGACCAAACGGCGCAAGCGCGTCGGACGTGGAATCGGTTCGGGGAACGGTAAGACCGCTGGGCGTGGCCATAAGGGGCGCGGCTCGCGCAGTGGCGGCAATACTCCGCCCAGTTACGAAGGCGGCCAAATGCCGCTGCAGCGACGCCTACCCAAGCGCGGTTTTCATCGTTTGCCGAGCAATCAGCGCGAGCGCGACAGTGTCGCCGTGGTCAACCTGAATCGGCTCGGGGATTTCCCGGCTGGGTCAACCGTCGACCCGCAGGAGTTGGTAGCGGCCGGGTTGGTCCGAGCCGGCGCACGAATTAAAGTTTTGGGTGAAGGTGAGCTGGGCGCCGCGCTTACCATCAAGGCCCACGCGTTCTCCAAGAGCGCTCAGGACAAGATCACGGCGGCCGGTGGGACCGCCGAAATTATCGAGGCAATTTGAAGTAATGCTGGAAGGTTTTTCCAACGCCTCCCATATTCCCGAGTTACGCCGCCGGTTGTTGTTCACGGTGGCGATGCTGGCGGTGTACCGCATCGGCGTCGCGGTCCCGACTCCGGGAATCGATGGGCAGGCGCTGGCGGCCTTCTTTGACGCCGCTCAGAGTACGCTGTTCGGTTGGGTCAACCTGTTTTCAGGTGGCGCCTTGGAGCGCTTTTCGGTCTTCGCGCTGGGCATCATGCCCTACATCTCGGTGGCGATCATTTTGGACTTGCTGAAGGTCGCCTCGCCCTATCTGGACGAGCTGTATAAAGAGGGTGAGGCCGGGCGGCGCAAGATTACGCAGTACACCCGCTACGGCACAGTGGGATTGTCCATCGTGCAGGGCTTGATGATTGCGATTTCGCTGGAGAAGATTCAGGCCCCCGGCGGCGGCTCGGTGGTTTATGCGCCAGGGTGGTCCTTCCGCATCATCACGGTGTTGACCTTGACCGCGGGCACGATGTTCATCATGTGGGTGGGTGAGCAAATCACCGAGCGCGGGATTGGCAACGGGATCTCGCTGATCATCATGGCGGGAATCGTGGCTCGGCTGCCCAGCGCTTTGAGCACCACCGTGCAGTTCGTGCGGGAGGGCGAAATGAGCCTGTTCCTGCTGCTGTTCGTGCTGCTGGTCTCGGTGGCGGTGACGGCGGGAATCGTCTACGTGGAGACCGCTCAACGGCGCATCCCCGTGCAATACGCCAAGCGGGTGGTCGGACGGCGCATTTACGGCGGCCAGAGTTCCCATCTGCCGCTCAAGATCAATACTTCGGGCGTGATCCCGCCGATTTTTGCCTCGTCCATTCTGGTCTTTCCGGCCACGGTGGCGACCTTCGTGCCCTCGCTCAAGAACTACTCGGCTTATCTGACTCCCGGCGGCTGGATTTACGACGTGGTGTACGTCGTATTGATCATATTTTTCACTTATTTCTATACAGCGGTCACGTTCAATCCAGTAGATGTAGCGGACAATCTTAAGAAATACGGCGGCTTTATTCCGGGGATCAGACCCGGGCGCTACACCGCCGATTACATCGATCGGGTGCTGTCGCGTATCACTTTGGGCGGGGCGATTTACGTAAGCGCGGTATGCGTACTACCCACAATCTTGATCGAGCAGTTTAACGTTCCCTTCTACTTTGGCGGCACCGCGCTACTGATTGTGGTGGGAGTGGCATTGGATACTTTGGCGCAGATGGAGACCCATCTGCTGACGCGTAACTACGAAGGTTTCATGCGGCGGGGTCGGATTAAGTCCAGGAAGGGTTGAAACAACGGTGCGCGTGGTTTTACTGGGGCCGCCCGGAGCGGGTAAGGGTACTCAGGCCAAGATGTTGGAGGACGAGCTGAACATTCCTCAAATCGCCAGCGGCGATCTGTTACGCATCGCGGTGCGCAACAAAAGCGCGCTGGGACAGGAAGCGCGCCGATATATGGAGCGTGGCGCATTGGTTCCCGACGAATTGGTCTTGCGGATGATCGAAGAGCGTTTGCAACAGCGTGACACCCAGGGCGGCTTTGTGCTGGACGGCTTCCCGCGCACCTTGGCGCAGGCCGAAGCGCTGCGCCTGACGCTCGAACGGGCCGGAGGGCCGCTGGACCTGGTGCTGGCGCTATTGGTCAGCGACGAGGAAGTGGTCAGGCGCATCTCCGGACGACGCACCTGCCGCACCTGCGGGGCGATTTACCATTTGATTTTCGATCCGCCGCGCAATATCAACGTGTGCGACCGCTGTCAGGGCGAGCTTTATCAACGCGATGATGATGCCGAGGAGACGGTCAGGAACCGCCTGGCGACCTACCATCGGCAGACTAAACCGTTGCTGGACTATTACGAGCGCCAGGGACTACTCAGGTCGATCGACGGACAGGAGCGGATGGAGGCCGTGCACGAGCGGATCATGGCGGCGCTGGGCGCGGCGGCGCAGCGAGCATGATTGAACTAAAAACTGACGCCGAGTTGGCGGTGATGCGCAAGGCCAGCCGAATCGTGGCCGAAATTCTGGACGAGCTGCGCCAGACCGTGCGGCCGGGGATTTCCACGGCGGAACTGGATGAGCTGGCTGAGCGGCGCACTCTGGAGAAGGGTGCGCAGCCGGCTTTCAAGGGGTACGGGCCGCATGGAATCCCGTTCCCGTGCAGCCTGTGCGTGTCGGTGAACGAAGAGATCGTGCACGGTATTCCGGGGCGTCGCCGCCTGCGGCCGGGTGATATCGTCAGTTTGGATTTTGGCGTAATTTATCAAGGTTTCTACGGCGATGCGGCACTGACGGTAGCGGTCGGAACGATCAGCCCGCAAGCCGAGCGTTTGATGGAAGTTACACGGGCCGCCTTGTATGCCGGGATCGAACAGGCGCGGGCGGGCCAACGGATTAGCGATATCGCTCGCGCGGTGGAGCGAACAGCCCACCAGGCGGGCTTCGCGGTAGTCGAGGAATTTGCCGGTCACGGGATTGGCCGCCGTTTGCACGAAGAGCCGCAGGTGCCCAATTATTTCAGCCGCGGGATGCCTAATCCGCGGCTGCAGGTGGGAATGGTGCTGGCGATCGAGCCGATGGTCAATCAGGGCGGGCGCGATTTACGCATTTTGAGCGATGGCTGGACGGCAGTGACGACCGATGGCAAGTTGTCGGCCCATTTTGAGCATTCGGTCGCGATTACCGAGCGCGGCCCGGAGATATTAACCGAGCTATAAGTATGTCCAAGGGCGATGCCATTGAAGTAAGCGGGGTGGTGCAGGAAGCTCTGCCCAACGCCATGTTCCGGGTTTCGCTGGACAATGGCCATCGAGTGCTGGCGCACATCTCCGGCAAGATGCGCATGCATTACATCAAGATTTTGCCCGGCGACAAGGTGACGGTGGAGCTGTCGCCCTATGACTTGTCGCGCGGACGTATAACGTACCGGATGCGCTAGGAGGTAGCCCGATGAAGGTGCGGGCATCGGTGAAACGGATTTGTAAGAACTGCAAGGTGGTGCGCCGCCAGGGGGTGATCCGGATTATCTGCGCGACCAATCCCCGCCACAAGCAGCGCCAAGGATAAGCAGGGATAAGGACGAGGTCTAATGGCACGCATCGCAGGGGTGGAATTACCGCGGGGCAAGCGCGTAGAAATCGCGTTGACCTATATCTACGGCATCGGGCGCAGCACGGCGCGCAAGCTGTGCCTGGAGGCCCGGGTCGACTTGGATAAAAGCAGCGATGACCTGAGCGATGACGAGCAGGTACGCATTCGGCAGCTTATCGATCAGCGTTACAAAGTGGAGGGGGATTTGCGGCGCGAGGTACAGCAGTCGATCAAGCGCCTGATGGACTTGGGTTGCTATCGCGGTCTGCGCCACCGGCGTGGGCTTCCGGTGCGCGGTCAGCGCACTCATACCAACGCGCGCACTCGCAAGGGGCCGCGCAAAATCGTGGCGGGCAAGAAGGCGCCGCCCTCCAAAGGCTAAGCGGGTAACGGGCTAGGATTCAGATGGCGGAAGAAAAAAAACCCCGGGAACAGGGTGCCAAGGCGCCGGCGGGCGAGGCGGCTAGCGCGCCGCGCCGCCGCCGCACGCGCCGGTCGGTACCGGAAGGGGTGGCGCACGTTCATGCCACCTTCAACAATACCGTGGTGACCATCACCGACCCTCAAGGACAGGTGGTCTCATGGTCGAGCGCGGGTGCGGTGGGTTTCAAGGGATCGCGCAAAGGGACGCCGTTTGCGGCTCAGATGGCGGCGGATGCAGCCGCGCGCAAGGCCGCGGACGTTGGGATGCGAGCGGTGACGGTTTTGGTCAAGGGGCCCGGGGGCGGGCGTGAATCGGCGGTGCGCGCGCTGCAGGGCGCGGGCCTGGCGGTGAGCTCGATCAGGGACGTGACTCCGATTCCGCACAATGGCTGCCGGCCGCCCAAGCGGCGGCGGGTGTAGCCGGGGACAGAGGAAGAGATTTGTGGCGAGATATATTGGTCCGGTATGCCGGTTGTGCCGGCGCGAGGGGCTTAAGCTGTTTTTAAAAGGCGAGCGCTGTTACACCGACAAATGCGCAATCGAGCGGCGCAATTATCCGCCCGGAGCGCACGGTCAAGGGCGCACGCGTTTTTCGGAATACTCCATCCGCTTGCGCGAGAAGCAGAAGGTCAAGCGGATTTACCGCCTGTTGGAAACTGAATTTGCTGGCTACTTCGAGCAGGCCGAGCGGATGACGGGCATTACCGGCGAAAATCTGCTGGTGCTGTTGGAACGCCGACTGGACAACGTGGCGTATCGGCTGGGCTTCGCCAATTCGCGCGCGCAGGCGCGCCAGCTGGTCCGCCATGGCCATATTGCGGTCAACGGCAAGGTGGTGGATTTGCCGGGCTATCTGGTGGCCGTAGGCGAGGTCGTGAGTATCGCCGAGAAAAGCCGGCCACTGAAGGCTATCACCGAGGCTATCGAGCTGTCGCAGCGGCGTGGTACGCCGCCGTGGATCGCGCTTGAGCGCGAGCAGTTTCGTGGTTCGTTGCGCTCCTTGCCGGCGCGCGCCGATTTGACCATTCCGATCAGTGAAAAACTGATAGTTGAGCATTACTCTAAGTAGGGCTCTAAGCAGGGCTGGGAGCCGCACACAACTTTGAGGGCCACCGCCGCGGTGGCGGGGCCGCTCAGGGTAGGGACAGTATGCAAAAGGACTGGCGTAATTTAATCAAACCCAAGGCGATCGAGTTCGACGACAAGGAACTCACCGCAACCTATGGCCGCTTCATTGCCGAGCCGTTCGAGCGCGGTTATGGGATCACGATCGGCAACGCGCTGCGTCGAATCCTGCTCTCCTCGCTGCCGGGCTATGCCGCGGTGGCGGTGCGGATTCAAAACGTGCTGCACGAGTTTTCAGCGCTACCTGGGGTCAAGGAAGACGTCACCGACATCATACTCAACCTCAAGGAAGTGCGAGTGCGGCTGCACGACGGCGACCAGCTCACCGCTACGCTCAAGGCCAAGGGCGAAGGGGTGGTGCATGCCCGTGACATCAGCGGCGGTCCCAACCTTGAGATCCTGACCCCCGATCAGCACATTGCCACCCTGGACAAGGGGGGCGAGCTGGATCTGGAGCTGGTGATTCGCGAGGGGCGCGGCTATGTTCCGGCCGAGCGGGGCGAAGATGACGAGGCGGTTGGTACAATTCGCCTGGATGCCACCTTTTCGCCCATTCGTAAGGTCAATTTTGTGGTGACCAACGCCCGGGTTGGCCAGCGCACCGACTACGACCGCTTAACCCTGGAAATTTGGACCGACGGCTCGATTTCGCCGCGGGACGCCTTGGTGTACGCGGCCCGGGTAATGCGGGATCAGATGGCGATTTTTGCCGGCGCCGAAGAGGAAGTAGAGAGTACCCTCGGCGGTGAGCGGCTGGAAAGTGGGGTCGAGCCGCTCAACGAAAACCTGTTCCGGCCGGTGGAGGGGTTGCCGATCTCGGTGCGGGCGTTCAACGGCCTGCAGAACGCCGACATCAAGTACGTGGGCGAGCTGGTTCAACGCACCGATCAGGACATGCTCAAGATCAAGAATTTCGGCCGCAAGTCCCTCACCGAGATCAAGGAGATCCTGGCCGATATGGGGCTGTCGTTGGGGATGCGGCTGGAGAATCTGCCCCCGCGCAGCGAGTTGGATAAAATGCGCGAGGAGCAGGAGCGGCGCGAATCCGCCTGAGCGACGAGGCTACGAGGAACTATTCGCCATGCGTCATCTCAATCAAGGCCGCAAGCTGTCGCGCACGGGAGCCCATCGTCGGGCCCTGATGCGCAATCTGGTGCTCAGTCTGATGCGACACGGCCGCATTACCACCACCGATGCCAAAGCCAAGGAATTGCGCCGCTTCGCCGAGCGTATGATTACCCTGGGCAAGCAGGGCGACCTCCCGGCGCGGCGCCGGGCTTTCGACTTCATGCGTTCCCACGGTGCGGTAAAGGCGCTGTTCGATGAGATTGCGCCGCGCTTCAAGGACCGTGCCGGTGGCTATACCCGAGTTATCAAGTTTGACCGGCGGCGCGGTGATGCCGCGCCGCTGGCGGTAATCGAATTGACCGGCACCTCGGAAAGCGCCCAAGCGCCGCGTAAAAAGACGACCAGAAAAACCGCTTCCTAACCCTATCTCAGTCGAAGGCGGCGGTGGTAGCGCCGGCAGCGCTAGCGCGCGGTTCGTGGCGGTGGCCGTTGCCGCCCAGCGCGTTGCGCACCAGCCCCAGAGTAGTCTCGCGCAACGCTATCCGGCCTGCGAAGGCCAACAGGGTCATGCCGGTTTTACTGCGCAATCCGCCGGCGAGCACGAAGCCGGCCAGTGCCGCGATTCCCAGCGCGCTGATCGGATAGCGTTGGATGCGCTCCTCCAGTCGCTCGATCTGAGACATGACTTCGTGTTGACTCACGCTGTCCATGATCAGGGCATCCGTTTAATTATCTGGGCGGCGATGTAACCGACAACGAAAGCGCCGGCCAGCGCTAGCCAGGGCTCGCGGCGAACAAACTCACTCAAGCTCTCGCTTGCTTCGCCAAGCATGCCGCGGCCGCGTTGGATATATTCGCGTGCGGTATCCAGCCTTGGATCGTTGAAGGCTTGGCGTCCGGCTTCGCGCACCCGCTGTGCGGCCTGGGCGGCCTGGTCGCCCGCTTGGGACACGGTCTCGTCGATTGTGTTTGCCATTGCTTTATGCACCTGTCTTGTTAACTGGCCGCGTGCTTGATGGTTTACAGCCTGCGGTCACAATCAAATCGTGGCGCGCGCCGACGCTTGGGGTCAAGTAAAAATGCTGATTGCTGCGCAAGGCTGCGAATTCAAGCTGAGCCGGGGCCCTTACGGGCGGACAGAGGCGTGGTTGGATGTCGCGATGAGCGCCCGATGATAAACTAATAACGAGGAGCGTACCAGATGGCAGACCCAATTGTTGCAGCCGAGCGCTTTTTTGCGGAACGTTACGGCTTGAGCCAGCAAGCGTGCGAGAAGACCCTGGATGCGGCGCTGGAGCGTAAGGCCGACTACGCCGACTTGTATTTCGAATTTCGCAACAACGAAGCGCTGACCTTGGAGGAGTCCATTGTCAGTCGAACGGCCAAGAGCATCTCGCAGGGAGTTGGGGTGCGGGTGTGCGCCGGGGATCGCACGGGTTACGCCTACTCCGACGAGGTGACGGTGGATCGGATGAGGTTGGCGGCGCATACGGCGCGCGCGATCGCCGATCGGCACGGTGGCCAGCCCGGTGCGGTGGCGGTAGGTGCCGCGTCGGCCGGTCACGATCTGTATGCGCTGGCGACCAATCCGATTGACGCCGCCATCTCCGACAAGGTGGGCCTGTTAGAGCAAATCGATCGCGCAGCGCGCGCCGCCGACTCTCGGATCAAGACCGTAGTGGCCTCCTTCGCCGCCGAGGACAAGCTGGTGATGGTGGTCAACAGCGAGGGGCGGCTGGTGGCCGACCGTCAGCCGCTGTGCCGGCTGAGCGTGAGCGTGGTGGCCGAACAGGGCGGCCAGCGGCAGGGGGCGAGCTACGGAGGCGGTGGCCGAGTAGAGTTCAGCTACTTTTTGGAGGAAGAGCGTTGGCGTCAGTACGCGCTTGAAGCGGTCCGCCAAGCCCTGGTCAACCTCGACGCGGTAGAGGCGCCCGCAGGCGAACTGGTGGTGGTGTTAGGGCCGGGGTGGCCGGGGGTCCTGCTGCACGAAGCGATTGGGCATGGCTTGGAGGGCGACTTCAATCGCAAGGGGGTGTCGGCTTTCAGCGGCCGATTGGGACAGACCGTTGCGAGCCCGCTGTGTACGGTGGTTGACGACGGTACGATCGCCAGCCGTCGCGGCAGCCTCAATATCGACGACGAAGGCGTTCCCACCAGGCGCAACGTGTTAATCGAAAAAGGCGTGTTGCGCGGCTACCTGCAGGATCGGCTCAACGCGCGGCTGATGAAGACTGCGCCAACGGGTAACGGACGGCGGGAAAGTTTCGCTCATATTCCGATGCCGCGCATGACCAACACTTTCATGCTCGCTGGCGACAGCGAGCCCCAGGATATCATTCGTTCAGTCAAGCGCGGCCTGTACGCGGTCAACTTTGGCGGCGGGCAGGTGGATATCACCAGCGGCCGCTTCGTGTTTTCAGCCAGCGAAGCCTACCTGATCGAAGATGGGCATGTTACCCGGCCGGTCAAGGGCGCTACCCTGATCGGTGACGGGCCGCGGGTGCTGACCCGGGTCTCGATGGTAGGCAATGATTTGAAACTGGATGCCGGCGTGGGTACCTGCGGCAAGGATGGTCAGTCGGTGCCGGTCGGAGTTGGGATGCCTACCATCAGGATCGACGGCTTGACGGTGGGCGGTACCAGCGCATTGGGAGCCTGAAACAGAATGGATATCGGTCTGGAGTTGGGTCAGCGGGTACTCGAGCAGGCGGCCGCAGCGGGGGCCAGCGCGGCCGAAGTGATGATGGTTGGTGGGGAGTCGCTGAGCGCGGGAGTGCGCCTGGGCGAGATCGAAAAGCTCAAAAGCGCGCGCGAGCGGCGGCTGGGCATCCGGGTCTTCGTCGGCCAGCGCGCGGCCACTGCCTCCACCGCCGACCTTGGCGATGACTCGTTGCGCCGTCTGGTGACTGACACGGTTGGCTTGGCGCGTTTGACTGCGCCCGACCCGATGGCCGGGCTGCCGCGCAGCGAAGAGTATGCGCGCACCTGGCCGGAGTTGGATTTAGCCGATGCCAATCACCGCATCGTTGATGCCGAGCAGGCCCTGGCGACGGCTCGTGCCGCCGAGGCCGCAGCCCTGAAAAGCGACTCGCGTATCAAGAATTCGGAAGGAGCGGAATTCAATTGCGGCTTCGGCGAAGTCTTTTTGCTCTCGAGCGCCGGATTCAGCGGCTCCTATCTTTCCACCAGCTTCAGCTTGAGCGTTGCGGTGGTGGCACAGGACGAACAGGGCGAAATGCAGCGGGACTCCTGGTATTCCGCTAATCGCCATCTATCGCGGCTGATGCAACCCGAAGAAGTTGGTTTGCTTGCAGCACGCCGTGCGCTGCGCCGCTTGGGTGCGCGCAAAATCAAAACCACGCGCGCGCCGGTGGTGTTCGAGCCCGAGGTGGCCGCCGGCCTGATTCGTACTTTGGCAGCAGCGGCGTCGGGTACCGCACTGTACAAGCGATCCTCCTTTTTGCTCGATCAATTGGGCGAAGCCGTGGCCGCGCCGACGGTGACGATTGTCGACGACGCGACCGTGCCAGGGCTGCTCGGCTCGCGTCCCTTCGACGGTGAGGGGCTGCCTACACGACGCAAGTGCGTGGTTGAGCAGGGGGTGTTGCGCAACTATCTGCTCGATTGTTATAGCGCGCGCAAGTTAAATCTGCGCTCCAGCGCCAATGCGGCGCGCGCAGTAGGCGAAGCGCCAGGGGTAAGTGCGTTCAATTTGCACTTACAGCCAGGTTCCTATAGTCCCGCTCAGATCGTTGCTTCGGTGCGCAGTGGTTTACTGGTGACCGAACTTATCGGATTCGGAATTAATCCGGTAACGGGCGATTATTCCCGCGGTGCCAGCGGCTTGTGGATAGACAACGGTGAGATTGCCTTCCCGGTGCAGGAGATCACCATTGCTGGCAATCTTAAGCAGATGTTCCAGGCCATCGAGATGGTGGGTGACGACCTGGTATGGCATTCATCTTCGGCGGCGCCGACCCTCAAGATTGGTGAAATGACTATAGCTGGAAGTTAGTATTTGGTTCATAGCGTTTGAGCGCCCTTTAAATTCTGTAAACATCGTCTGAGCTCTCCAGGCTCGCATAGGCCGCAGATAATACGTTGCTCTAGGGTCGCGCTTCGTCGGCTAGGACAGGGTAGGCATATCTTGGCCTGATAATGTTCATAACAAGATGTAGAATTACATGACATCCAGATTTGTCACGATGCGTTTGCTCGACCGCGCGTTGCAACTCTGTGGTAATCAAAGCATTCTTTGGCCTGTAGCTCTAGAATTTTCTGAAACTTTACTTGCTAGCGGACCAAATAGTCAGGTATTAACTGTCTGGAAACATCGGCTGCTGGGCAAAGGGCAGGTAGCCGCATGTCAAAGGGGGGATACGAGACAATGAGTGGCAACGGCGACACCTACGTCCGTTCGCGCGCCCGGTCTTCGCATCCGCGCAATGACCGAACGATTTGCCCGACTGGGCCGGCTGACCGGTTCGGCGGGACACCATCAAGGAAAAGGGCGTGGCAATGAATTCACAGCCGTTTGCGCAGGGACAGAACCGGTTGCTAATGTTGCTGGAGCAGTGTGGATTGCCCAAGCAGGCGATCAGCGCGCTGGTGGGAAGGCACACGCTGGTGCGCTATCCGAAGGGGTCGCCGCTGTTTTTGCAAGGCTCGCCGGCGGACGTTATTTTCGCGGTTTTCAGCGGGCTGGTGAAGGTGTATTGCCCGCGGGCCGAGGGCAGCCGGATTTTGGTGGAATTAGCGGGGCCGGGCGACTTGGTGGGCTATGCCGATTTTTT
>Ga0209061_1001533_pt1 | contig 37458 bp, 32 predicted proteins | sample Coa_R1_10_FD_187157 | JGI IMG/M metagenome (GOLD analysis project Ga0209061, IMG submission 187157) | Surface soil microbial communities from Centralia Pennsylvania, which are recovering from an underground coalmine fire - Coalmine... | ecosystem: Environmental > Terrestrial > Soil >... | reverse complement strand
CCTACGCGTTACGCGACCGTTCGCCGCTAGAGACACCCCTTGCGAGGTGCCTCCCGCTCGACTTGCATTTCTTAGGCACGCCGCTAGCGTTCGTCCTGAGCCAGGATCAAACTCTCCGTTAAAAACCGGTATGCTCAACCGCCTAAAAGGCGGCTCGCAGACTTGTTTGGTAGTATAGATCCCTGCTCGATTTATGTGGCACGCAAAACGTTGTGAACTCCACAGAGCCCACACAAAACGTCATCACGCGATTGTCAAAGAGCTTTAGCCTTCGCGCTTCCTTTGAAGCTCTCCATCCGAAGGCAAAGCGTATTATACGCCATAGGCCTTCGCATTGTCAAGAGCAGAGCCAAAAATTTTTTACAGCAAGGGGGGATGGAGGAGAAGCGGGCACATCGGTATTTTGTGGCGCGTTATCGGGCTTGGGAGTTAGCCAACGGCACACATCTGCCGCAGTACAGCAGCAATGGACTCATGGGGAACCGTCTAGGTGAGGGCTTTTCTGAGGAAGCGGAGTAGGTTCTGGAAGGGTTGCGACCAGGAGGGAGCAATGAGGGGGAAGGGCGTCGGCCTTGATGGCGAAAAAAAAGGTCGCCATTGACAGCTTAAATCACGGCGACCTCATCCAAAGGAGACATCACAAATGGCAAGAAACAACGAAACAGCATTTTAAATTATACCACAATAGAAGATTCCGGTTCCTTGGGTTTGGGCTTCCTGGTTTTGATAGAGCTAAACTTTCTCGGCCTCCTGACGAATTACCGGTCTTGGACGTTGGTTAACAGAATGATTACTTTGGATGCAGTGTTGGGGTATCTTCCGTTGCGTAAAGAGTTTGGAGCAGAGAAGGCCGGATAGGAGGAGCCGTCTACGCCAATATTACCGCGCACGCCTAAAGGCGGCAGTTTCTGCCCGCGTTTTCTATGACACCTGCCGGTGGTGGAAAAGGCCAGCGCTTGGGCGTTGACGCAACATGGGTAGAACTGGACGTTACCGACGCGGCTATGATCGCGCCTCCGGTGTAACCCTTGGACGGTTGTATCGGCTCATCGCAACGTTCCATCCCTCTCTCAAAACGTCCTCTACCGCATCCGCCGCCCTCTCTATCGCTTCCTGAATGAGTGGCTCCTCCTCCTTCTTGAAACGCGACAACACATAGGAGACCACATCGCCGTTGGAGGGTCTACCTATCCCCACTCTTACCCGCGGTACCGCCTCGGTGCCGAGTTGCTGCAAAATGCTCTCTAAGCCCTTCTGCCCCCCCGAACTTCCCTGCGTTCGCAATCGAATCTGCCCCACCGGTAGATTCACGTCGTCTAAAATCACGATCATCTCCTCAGGAGGAATCCGATAAAAACGACTTACAGCCCCTACCGCCTCGCCCGAAAGATTCATATAGGTCATCGGCAAAAAAAGACATACCGGCTGCCCTGCTATGGTTCCTCTACCATAAAGCGCACGAAAGCCACGTTCGCCCAGCGGAATGTTGTGGCGCCGGCTTAAAAGCGTCACCACTTCAAACCCCACATTATGACGGGTTCCGGCATACTCTCGTCCCGGATTACCTAACCCAACGATGAGTTTCACAGGGCCAATCTCTCCTTGCACTTGCCATTCTACCGCAGAAACCCGCTCCTAGAAAAATAGGCTCGTGCTCCGAAGGTGCTTGCGGAGCACGAGCCAACCCTGCCCCATTGCAGGGTCATTGACAGGAGGACCTAGCTTAGAAGAGAAGTCGCTGCCATTTCCCCAAAGGAACCCTCAGCGCATTCCCAAGTAATTCTAACTCCTTGTACATTAAGCTTCGTTTAAGAAACGAAACTCGGCGATATGCTTCTCTAGCCCAAACACACTTTCCGATTTGTTGCCCCATTTTGCTATTCTTATAGCAGAGAAGCAGTTTCCAGACGCGCTAAGGAGCCACAGGATGATCAACTGCCCAAATTGCAAAAGGCTTGTCGAAGAGGATATCTACACGCACTGCCCAAACTGCCATCACCCGTTGCCGTCTCATCCCACCGTTCAACTCAATATGCCTCCGCCAGGTGTCACCCCCATAGCCTCCTCCTCGGTTCCACGCCTCCACACCCTAATAGGCATAGGGTTCGTCCTTGTGCTTATTGGCATCTCACTGTTCGGGGTTGACGGCTATCTCCGGTGGCGAAGCCAGGTAGAAACCGATCAAAAGGCGGCCGAGAGCACGGTCAAACAGTTCATGACCGCTCTGGCCCAACAGGATATGGGCACGGTCTATAATCTTTCCCTTCTGCCACCCAGCGATGAAATCGCCTACCCTGACTCCGCCAGCTTTGTAGATAACTTCATTTACCGCCGAGAAGAGCTATTTCAGTCGCAAGCCACAAAAGACCTTATGGAGATATTCGCACTTTATGTTAATCCGTTTCGAGACACATCTCAACTCGATATAGCAACGATTACAACCCCATACATCTTTGACTTAATCTACCGTCGCTTCAATACGGTGCGAATAGGTCAAGCCCATCTCTTGAGCGATGGCGCGGAGGTTCCTATCTACACCGACAATTTCACGCGGATTTACATCTTTCTTGCGCTGGATAAGCTCTTTGAAGGTCTGGAAGATCAGCTGCAATCCGCCATTGTCTCTGGCGAAAATAGCATGGGTAATGGTTTTCCGGGCCTCTATCCGACCCCAGGTATGCACAATTTTCTCGAACAGTTGGGTCACCAAATCTTCTTCGAGGACATTCAGAAACATCTTTTCGATAGCCCTTCGGACACCGTCAAAATGCGCAATTTACTGATGTGGACGCTCCTGCCAAACGACAAAGACCCAGAAAGCCACATGGGCCCTTTCTTGCTGAAACTCCGCAAAGTGAACGGAACCTGGCGAATTGATTTTAGCAACTTTCCCAAAGCCGTCCCGGCACTTACCCTCGAAAAACCCGATCTGCAAAGCCCTCAATCGAAATAAGCGACCTCTGCCTGTTGCTGCAGCCCATCCTCTAGTTAGAGAGAGGCAAGGCCAAAGAGCTTACTCTCGGTTTCCTTGTGATAACCTCTGCTTTGAAAAACCTGCTCCCTAGCCCCCTTTCTCCCGAATCGGGGGAAAGGGCGGGATAGGGGGCGAGCAAAGTCGCCTTGTTTTGTAAACTACCTTTAGAACCGTGGGAGTGTCAGTCTCTGGAACCCCACCCTATCCCCCTCAGAACTGGTGGGCATTGAAACTTAAGATTTCTCGCCTTCGGCTCGAAATGACGGGCGTATCACCGGCTCTTCAAGGCCGACGCCTACAAGCCCCCACCCCCCCCGCCCCTCCCCCTACAGAGGGAGGGCTGACCACCTCAGCGGCCTGTCTTATTCCCTTCATCGCCTATCTCACTGGCCGCTGCTTCGCCGTCTGCTAAGACCGCTGCGTTGCTGTCTGCAAGACGAAAGGAGGAATAGAGGCAAACAAAACCGGCTTCCGCAGATAAGCCGACAGGAGGAACTAGGAACTGGCCTCGATCTTTTCGAGACCGTGAAGATAGGGGCGCAGAACGGTAGGAATGGTCACACTGCCATCCTCATTCTGATAGTTCTCCAGAATGGCAATCATCACGCGAGGAAGTGCCAGCCCGGAGCCGTTGAGGGTATGCACAAACTCCGGTTTCGCGCCCGGTGCAGGACGGTAGCGGATATTGGCACGACGCGCCTGAAAATCGCGAAAATTGGAACATGAGGAGACTTCAAGCCACTCTCCGCCCTCCTCCCCCTTGCTGGCCGGAGCGTAAACCTCAATATCGTACTGGATAGCGTTAAACTCGCCCTTTTCGCCCGTACAAACTAACACAACCCGATAGGGCAACTCAAGCTTTTGGCAGACCTCTTCGGCCTCCTGCAACATTCTCTCCAGCTCGGCGTCGGAGTCTTCGGGGGCGCAAAAGCGCACCATCTCCACCTTGTCGAACTGATGGCCACGCTTGATGCCACGCACATCCCGACCTGCCGACATCTTCTCTCGGCGAAAACAGGGGGTGTAGGCCACATAGCGCAGGGGAAGTTGTGAGGCCTCCAATATCTCATCTCGATGGAGATTGGTAACAGGCACCTCGGCCGTAGGAACGAACCAGTAGTCCTCTTCCGCGTCATGATAGAGGTTATCGGCAAATTTGGGAAGCTGGCCTGTTCCGATCAGGCACTCCTGTTTCACCATAAAAGGCGGGTAGACCTCCAAATGCTTATGCTGATAAATATGGAGATCGAGCATAAAGGTGATGAGCGCTCTCTGCAGGGCAGCACCGGCCCCCCGAAGCACGTAGAAGCGCGAGCCGCTGATTTTAATGCCACGTTCGATATCAAGAATGCCGAGTTGTGTGCCTATCTCCCAGTGCGGTTTCGGAGGAAAGGGGAAGGTACGAGGAGTACCCCATGTGCGTACGATCACGTTATCCTCCTCGCCGGTTCCATCGGGTACCCGCTCATCGGGGATATTGGGCAGAAGGAGCATTCGCTGATGCAACTGGCGCTCTAGCTCCTCCCTTTGAGCGTCGAGAGCCTCAATGGCATCGCCAAGTTGGCGCAGTTCAGCACGCCTCTGTTCACGCTCCTCCGGGCTAAGACGCCCAAGGGCTTTGGAGGCTGCGTTAAGCTCATGGCGCTTTTGCTCAACCTCCGTTTTCAGAGCACGTACTTGAGCGTCAAGCGCTCGAATGGCCTCGATCTCCTCCCGAGGCACCCCCATGCGCCCTAGTCCGGCGATTACCTTTTCCGGTTGCTCGCGGATAAGCCGAATATCTAGCATCCCTTCTGTTTTCTCCCTCCAGGCCTATCGTGACAGAATACCTCCTCACTCCGCACCGAAATTCTGCTCGGTGTTGTGGGTAGGCACAAGATATTGAGGTTCGTTCGTGAGGTAAAAGTGAAGTCCGTTCCCTTCTGCCGTCATCACAAAGCGCGCACCCGTCAGCCCGATCACCACCACCTTACCGCTAAGCTGGGGAATCCGCACCGGATGGGGCAGCGCCTCAGTAGTCCACCACGGCAAGCGCACCTCGTTACCTCGAGCAAAGAGAAGACAATAGTCGTTGGGCGACCCCAGGTCGAGGCGTTTACGAAAAACAAAGCCATCGAGTGTGTGGGCCAGCGTTTGCGCTGCGAGATAGGTAGACTTAGGCTGATAGTTATTAAAGACCGTGCCGAAATGGTGTTCGGCGTTGTGAGGGTCGAGGCCATCATCGTGCCAATCGTACCAAATGGTGAGCAAAAGGCCATTAGCGATGTTAGAAAGAAACTCGCGAACGATGTAGCGGCTCTGTTTTTCGAGATCAAGCCCTTGATACAGCTCTGAATAGCCCCATTCGCTTGCCAATATCGGCACCGATTTGCCCGGCGGAGCATACTGCCGGATCAGTTGGCGCACCCGTTCAAAATCGGGCGCAGCCGTTTCCGGTGCACTATCGCGATAAGGATGAAACGAGACGGCATCCCAATATTGCAGCAGGCCCCGCTTGAAGCAGCCCTCGAGAAAACCAAAGTCCATGCCGGACATACCGGGGCCAATATACCACTCATCCGGCGCAACACGTCGGATGGTTTGGCCCACGGCCAGGGCGAGATCGGCATACTGGTTTACATCGGGGTGGGGCTGCCAAAAGCCGATGTTGGGTTCGTTCCACATCTCCCAGAGAATGCCCTGATGCCGGAAGTGCGTAACAGCCGCGGCGACCCACTTGCAGAAAGCCGCTCGTGCTTCGGGCGTGGTGGGGGCTCCATGCTGATAGAGGTCGTTACCGTAGTCCAGGATGAAGAGAGCACGAATGTGATATCGCCGTAGCCCCTCCATAAGGCGGTCGTAATCGGAAAAGTTGTAGACCCCTCGCTCGCGCTCCGTGTCAGACCAACTGAAATCCATGCGGATCCATTTAAAACCGCCAGCAGCGAGAAGGTCAAGGCGATTTGGTGCCGGATCGGTGAAGTGGATGTTAACCCCTAAAGAGTCCGGAATAGAGGGGGTCGGCAGCGGATACTCCTGGCGATATTCAGCCCACACCGGTTTAAGCAGAGCTGTTATGGCGAATAAGGTGAAAAAGAGGAGGCACCGTTGCTTGCAGCACATACGTTTCTCCTTTAGGAACCGAGCTGTTCGAAATATATCCAAAACTAGGTGCTATGCATTATACCTTTTCACAGCGGGAAGACGGCCTAAAACTTTCTCTCATGTCTACCCATCCGCACTCAGGCCTACAGGCACATACCGTTCCGGCATATAGCACCCCATGGTTAGTTGGGCTATCCTAGTCGAAAGCATAGGGGGCAATTGAAACTAAAGAGGCGCTTAAATAACTAGATCGAAATAGAGATAACAGTCTGGAGGCAAGAACAGAAAGAATGGATAAGCAGTTTGAGGTTATTTCCTTAAATGGGGCGCAGCCAGGTCGGGATGAATTTAGCCAAGCCCAGAGAGAAGCGCCTGTTTCAGAGACAGAGGCACTCGATGCCTACTCGCAGGCGGTGATACATGCCGCGGAAACGGTGGGTCCATCGGTCGTCTGTATCGAAGTTGAGACAATAGAGCGTGGACGGCAAGGGCGTGGCAGCGGATCGGGATTTATTTTCACTCCAGACGGCTACATACTTACCAATAGTCACGTGGTGCATGGCGCCCGTCGGGTGGATGTGACGCTGACGGATGGTCGCCGTTTCACGGCCGATCTCATTGGAGACGACCCGGCGACGGATTTGGCCGTTGTGCGCATACACGCGCCCGACCTGCAACCGGCGCGACTAGGCGAAAGCAGCAAACTGCGTGTCGGGCAACTCGTGGTAGCCATAGGAAACCCCTACGGTTTTCAGTGGACGGTAACCGCCGGAGTGATCAGTGCGCTAGGGCGTTCCCTAAGAGGCATAGGCGGGCGGATGATTGACAATATCATTCAGACCGATGCCGCCCTGAACCCAGGCAACTCCGGAGGCCCCTTGGTAAACTCACGCGGAGAGGTCATCGGGGTGAACACGGCGACGATCTTGCCTGCTCAGGGGCTTTGCTTTGCTATTGCCATGGATACGGCGAAGTGGGTGGCCGCCAAGCTCATTCAAGAAGGGCGTGTTCGCCGCAGCTACATCGGGGTCGCGGGGCTTACAGTGGAGTTGCCGCGCGTGGTGGTACGACAGCTCGAGTTAGCCCACAACCACGGGGTTCTCGTGCAGGCCGTAGAGGCCGGCAGCCCGGCCGAACGTGCCGGACTTCGCGCCGGCGACGTGATCGTCGGCTTCGACGAGAAGCCCATCGGGTGTGCAGACGATCTGCTACGCCAGCTCACCGGAGAGCGTATCGGCAAAGAGGTTGCCCTACACATCCTCCGGCGTCAGGGGCGTCTGCTCGAGCCTCTTACGCTAACGGTAGTGCCGGTCGAGTTGCCCGAGAGAAGATAGGGCCGAAGCCGGTAGTGGGGTGAGCCGTTGGCTCACCCCATCCTCACTTAGCAACCACATACCAGACTTTCCACTCCCCTCTTTGAACTGCCGAACAGCAGCAACGACCTAAGCCCAGGCGTAAAAAGATAGGTTGCTTTTTATGTTTAAAAGCACGATGAAAGCCGGCAAGGTATAATGCATGAGAGGGAAAACGAACAAGATGAGCCATGTGCGTCTAGCAGAACGCCTCGTTGGGCGTGAACTTATGGATATCTATGAAAAGGTCATCGCCGGCGAGCGATTAACCTATGACGACGGTGTGCGCCTCATTCAACATCCGGATTTGACGGCGGTTGGCTATTTGGCCAACATTGTCCGAGAGCGCCTACATGGCCAGAAGGCCTATTATGTCCGTAATCAGCACATCAATTATACCAACATTTGCAATAAATTTTGCAAATTCTGTTCGTTTTATGCTAAAAAAGGCGGGCCGGAACCTTACGAGTTGAGTTTAGAAGAGGTGCGGCGGCGACTGCTCATGCACATAGATGTGCCCATCACCGAGGTTCACATGGTGGGCGGCATCAATCCACGATTACCTTACCAGTACTATCTTGACCTGCTCCGAGTCGTTAAGGAGGTGCGCCCCAACGTTCATATCAAAGCGTTCACAATGGTGGAGTTGGTGGAGATTCAGCGGCAAGCTCAGAAGCCCTTGGAAGAAGTGCTGCGCGAATTGATGGCTGCGGGGCTTGATTCTCTGCCCGGAGGGGGAATTGAAATACTCTCCGAGCGAGTTCACCGAGAGCTGTTCGACCGCAAGATTGATGGTGAGGAATGGATGGAGGTGGCGCGCACGGTGGCAAAAGTGGGGCTAACCCAATACGCCACGATGTTGTATGGACATATCGAGACATTGGAGGAGTGCGTAGAGCATCTTGTGCGCCTGCGGGAACTTCAAGACGAAACGCGCCATTTTGTTACCATGACCCCCTTGGCGTTCCATCCCGAAGGCACCGAACTTGCCGATCTCCCTCACTCCACCGGCGAAGACGATCTGCGTACCATTGCCGTCGCCCGCCTTATGTTGGATAACTTCGCGCACATCAAATCCTTCTGGATCATGAACACGCCTCAGGTTACCCAGGTGGCCCTCTGGTATGGGGCCGATGACGTGGACGGCACCGTGCATGAGTACGAGATAACCTATAAAGATGGAGAGCATGGCAATAAGCGACAGGTTCTCACAAGGCGCCAGATGATACGCCTTATCGAGGAGGCCGGCCGTATCCCTGTGGAGCGCGATAGTCTCTACCGAGAGGTCACTGCTCCGCCGGAAGAGCCTCAGCCACAGCGCCATTTCGTTCCGTTGCCGGTTGTTGGGTAAGATGCGACCGCCCCCTCGTCTGCGTGCCGGCGATCAAATAGGCATTATCGCACCCTCTGGCCCGGTACCCAGTGAAGAGTTGTTTCAGGCCAAGTCCTTTATCGAACAGCGTGGCTACAAGGTTGTGCTGGGAGACCATGTGCTGGTCCAACATCCAACCAACAACTACCTGGCCGGAACAGACGAGGAGCGGTTTTCCGACCTCCAGAGCTTTCTTCGCCGTCCCGAAATTGCCGCCATATTTTGCGCTCGTGGCGGGTACGGCGTCCAAAGGCTCTACCCCAAACTAACTCCAGAGCTTTTCGACGGCCCTCCCAAAATCGTAACGGGCTACTCTGACATCACCGCACTGCACCTCGCTATCTCTCACTACACCGATTGGATCACCTTTTATTCTCCCAACGCCACCAGCCTCATTCGTCTGGATGGTGCTAAATCCGAGGTGGCGCTAAATTGTTTTTGGAAGATGCTCGAAGAACCTCAACCGTTCGGTACTCTGCCGGCATCACCGCAAACCATCGAGACGTTAGTAGGTGGAGTGTCGGAAGGGCCTCTTGCCGGAGGCTGTCTTAGCCTCTTAGCACACGCTTGCGGTTCGCGCTTCCAACCCGATTTTTGTGGGAAACTGGTGCTGATCGAGGATGTGAACGAGCCGGTCTATCGTGTAGACCGCTACCTCACCCAACTGCTCAATGCGGGAATTCTACAGGAAGCGGCAGGTTTTATCGTGGGTACGGTCACCGGATGGCGGAAGCACGAACAGGAAGATTCGTCAAACCAACTCTATTCTCTATGGGAAGACCTGCTGTTGCCTTTAGGCAAGCCGACGATAGTGGGTTTTCCCTTCGGACACGAGCCGAACCCCCTTACGCTGCCCTTAGGCACGCGAGCACAACTCGATGCCGACGCCAAAACGCTAACGATATTAGAGCCGTCGGTCGTTTGAACAACGTCCTAACTCCTTCCTAGCGGTTTCTTTGGTGGGTGCCCACAATCCACAATCTGTAGGGGCAGGCCTTGTGCCTGCCCAAATAGGACAATCCTAATGGGGTAGCCACAAGTGGGCAACCACTAGGGTTGCCCCTACATCCCGACGCCAATAGCCACTCCCCCTAACCCCCACAGCAAAAGCCCAAACATTCTACCAACGGGGCGTAACTTACAGGAGTTTCGGAGTATCTAATGGAATATAATGAGAACATACAGGTGCATCCAGACTAAAAAGTTTTTGTTGAGGAGAAGACAAGAGCGATGAGACGCTTATTCTATAAGGTGGGTGTTTGCATGGTGCTTCTGGCGTTCTCTGCAGCAGGCTGCCGAGCCGCTGCCGCCGCGCCAGACCCGCTGATCATACAGGCACAGAAGGCCGTGCAAAAAGGCATCGGCTATCTGCATAGGGTACAGGAAAAAGACGGCTCCTGGAGCCACTATCCCGGCACCACCGCCCTGGCACTGGCCGCCCTCCTGCGCAACGGCCATAACGAGCTAAACGACCCCGCCGTCGCGCGTGGAATACACTATCTTCTTCATCTGGTGAAACCTAACGGTGGCATCTATGACGACCGCGATCCCAATCTTGCCTTGCCCAACTACAACACCAGCCTTAGCATGATGGCTCTCTATCTCACCCACAACCCTGCCTATAAACCCATCATTGCCAAAGCGCAGAAGTTTCTTGAGGACTCTCAGTTCGGCGCTACCGACGGTATGAAGCCCTCCAACCCCTTCTACGGCGGCATCGGCTACGGGTCCGACCCGGATGATCACCCCGACCTCTCCAACCTTGCCACCGCTCTCGAAGCCCTTAAAGATACCGGCGTGCCCGCCGATGCGCCGGTCTGGAAACGGGCCATCATCTTTCTGCAGCGCGTGCAAAACCGCAAAGAGTCTAACGACCAGGCCTGGGCTAAAACGGGTCCCAACGACGGCGGTTTCGTCTACGACCCGCTAGGTGGCTCGAAATCGCCTCAAGGCTACCGCACCTCCTACGGCTCCATGACCTACGAAGGCCTCAAGAGCTACATCTACTGTAATGTCTCACGACAAGACCCTCGCGCTCAAGCGGCCTGGAACTGGATTCGCGCCCACTACTCCGTTACCACCAACCCGGGCATGGGCACCGCTGCCCTCTACTACTACTATCACACCATGGCTAAAACCCTCGCCGTATACGGCCAAAAATATGTTGTTGATACCCACGGCAAACCGCACTATTGGCAAAAAGACCTTATCCGGCAGCTTATCCGGCTTCAGCATCCGGATGGCTCCTGGTTCAACACCAATGCGCGTTTTTGGGAAAACCAGCCTGCCCTTGTTACCAGCTATACATTGATCGCACTCGCCTATTGCCTTCATCCCAATTCTTGAAAGGAACCCAATTCGACTCGATGACAGTAACCTCATCACAAACAACACAAGACGACCTGGAAAGACTGAAGCAGCTGCGTGAAGCCTTCGATACGATGCGTGCCGAAATTGCCCGTGTGGTGATAGGCCAAGATACCGTTATCGAGGAGCTGCTTATGGCCATCTTCGCTCGCGGCCACTGCATTCTCGTGGGAGTGCCCGGCCTTGCCAAAACGCTTCTTGTTAGTACCCTAAGCCGAGTGCTCTCTTTAACCTACAAACGCATCCAGTTCACTCCAGACCTCATGCCCGCCGACATCACCGGCACCGAGGTCATTCAAGAAGACCCCATCACACGAGAACGGAAGTTCGTTTTCCTGCGTGGCCCCATCTTTGCCAACATGATCCTTGCCGATGAGATCAACCGTACTCCGCCGAAAACCCAGGCGGCACTGCTCGAAGCCATGCAGGAACATCGCGTCACCGTGGGGGGACACCCCTATCCCATGGCCGAACCCTTTTTCGTGCTCGCCACCCAAAACCCCATCGAGCAAGAGGGAACCTACCCGCTGCCCGAAGCACAGCTCGACCGCTTCATGTTTATGATCGTGGTGACCTACCCTTCACCGGAAGAGGAGGTGGCCATCATGAAAGCCACAACGGGCGGCCAGCAGGTTGAATTGAAGCCCGTTCTCACCGGGGAAGACATCCTGAAGCTTCAAGACATCGTGCGGCGTATTCCTGTGGGGGAGCACGTGTTCCGCTATGCCGTAGCGCTTGCCCGTGCCACCCGACCCACCGAGCCGGAGGCGCTCGACATCGTGCGTGAGTGTGTGAGCTGGGGCGCCGGCCCTCGCGCCTCACAATATCTCATCCTCGGCGCCAAAGCGCGTGCCGCCCTCTACGGACGCCCCTACGTCACCACCGGCGATGTGGCCTCCGTGGCGCTGCCTGTGCTGCGCCATCGCATCGTGACCAACTTCAATGCGGAGGCCGAAGGCATCTCCGCCGATACCATCGTTCAAAAACTGCTGGAGCGTATCCCCCGACCCACCGATCCGGATAAATAACAGATGGCTACCCATCCGCGTACGCTTGCCGACCCTCAAACGCTGGCGCGCATCACACGCCTGGAGCTACGTGCCCGTGCCGTTGTGGAGGGAGTTATCTCCGGTATGCATAAAAGCCCGCATCGGGGCAGCAGTGTAGAGTTCGCTCAACATCGAGACTACGTTCCCGGCGATGAGATACGCCACATAGATTGGAAGGTCTACGCCCGTTCCGACCGATACCACATTAAGCAGTTTGAAGAAGAGACCAACCTCAAAGCCATTCTAGTCCTCGACACCAGCGAAAGCATGAACTACAAAGGCCTTCGCTCTGCTCTGTCTAAACGCGAATATGCCACGGTTTGCGCTGCCGCACTGGCCGTCCTCCTTATGCGACAACGCGATGCCGTTGGTCTCGCGCTCTGCGACGATGGCGTACGTCAATTCATCCCCCCAGCCTCTACCTCCTCGCACATGCGCCTACTACTGGAGACCCTAGAACGCAAAGAGAGCGCTCCCAAAACCGGCATCGCCGATACTTTCCACGATCTCGCAGAACGGGTGAGGCGTCGCAGCCTTCTCATCGTCTTCAGCGATCTCTTCACAAATCCCGCCGATATCCTGCGGGGGCTTCAGCACTTCCGTCACAGAAAACATGAGGCCATCCTTTTCCACATCCTCGATCGTGATGAACTAACGTTCCCCTTCCGCGAAACAAGCCGTTTCGAGGGCATGGAAGGCGAAGACCCCCTGCTGATCGAGCCAAACGCGCTTCGCCAGGAGTATCTACGCACCTTTCAAGCCTATGTGGAGACTCTGCGACGCGGATGTCGTGAGCTAGATATGGACTACGTGCAACTGGTTACCGACCAACCGGTAGACATCGCTCTCTCGCACTATCTCGCCGAACGGATGGGTCAGACACGCTGATGTCTTTCTTGGCACCTGCTTTTCTCGGCGCCTTAACGCTGCTGGGTATTCCCATCCTCATCCATCTCATTCGACGGCGTCGCCTTCATGTCGTGAGATGGGCCGCCATGGAGTTTCTACGCCACTCACAACGTAAGCTCCGACGCCGCCTTCGCATCGAGGAGCTGATTCTGTTAGCCCTGCGTCTCCTCATCGTTCTCTTGGCCGTGCTCGCTTTTGCCCGGCCGGTGCTTAGGGCCGTCGGACTATCTGTGCTCGGTCAGAATGCCCATGTCTACGCCATCGTCGTCGTAGATAACTCGTTTAGCATGGCACAGCGCGTGCCTAACCAAAACACAGCCTGGGAGAGAGCCGTGCAGCAAGCCAAAACCATCCTTACCCACGTGCTTCGCCCCGGCGACGCCGTTAGCCTTCTCCTTGCTAATGATCATCCCACGGCGCTTATCGGCTCTCCAACCTACGACCTACGCCTCGCCTATGCCCGCCTCAACGCCGCAAAGCTCTCTACCCGCGGAACCGACTACCTCGAAACGGCCAAACAGATAGTGGCCCTCCTCAAAAAATCTCCTCTTCCCAACCATGAGGTCTACTGGATCAGCGATGATCAGGCCGATGCCTGGAAAAGCAGTCAAGCCGAATCGGCGCATGGCGTTTGGAAACAGCTCGGAAGCAAGGCGCGCCTTATATGGATATCGGTCGGCGCCCCGGCCTCCCAGCGCGATAACCTCGCCGTGCATATGGAGCCACTGGAGCGCGAACTGGTGACGCCCCATTTAGCGGCCCGTATCTCCGCAAAAATCAGCAACTATGGCACACGCTCTTACAACAGTCTGCCTATTGTGCTCCGTCTCGACGGTCAGCCGGCAGGGATGACGAAAGTGAATCTAGCCCCACACTCCTCATCTTTGGTGACCTTTACCCCCTACCTGCCGCAAGCAGGCATTCATGTGGGAAATGTTGAGTTGGCCGATCCCGAACACGCCGATAATCTTCCTCTCGATAACGTTGCCTCTTTCGTGCTGGAGTCGCGTGCGAACCTCAGGGTGCTTGTACAAGAGATGCAGCCGCAGAGCGCCACCTATGCCCTCGCGGCACTGGCACCTGTTGGCGGAGGCAATATCTTTCAGCCCACACATATTGAGGGTGAAAGCCTAGAGACCGAAAACCTCAGCAACTACCAGGCCATCATCATTACAGGCCTAACGCACCTCTCTGGCGATGAAGCCCACGCTCTTGCCGATTATGTACGTGCCGGTGGAGGGCTTCTTCTCTTCCCTAGCGAGGCAACCCAAACCGACGAGGTAAACGCGGTGCTTAAGGAGGCCGGTCTGCTGCCTGCCGCCTTGGGAAAAATCGTTCGCTTTCCCTACGAAAACGCCCAAACCCTCAACCCAGGCTCTATTGGCAACTATGCGCCGCTCGGCTTTTTTAAGGACACCTCCAACATCAATCTCGGTCTTGCCCGCTTCACCGCCTATCGCCAGCTAACCCCTCTTGACGATTCAAGTAACCCCGGCAGCATTCAAGTGGTGCTTCGGTTCGGCGATGGCTCACCCGCCCTGGTGCAGCGCCAGGTGGGTCGAGGCCAGGTGATGCTGGCCGCAAGCAGCGCCGACACCTCCTGGAACGACCTACCCCTCACCGCCAGCTATGTGCCCCTGCTCTATCAACTGCTGCTTGCCCTCAGTGCCAGTGCGGAGGTGCGGCATAACCTTGCTCTGGACATGCCTTTCCAGCTTCCTCTTCCGCTCTCGGCTGCAAACTCCCAAATCCGCATTACCCGCCCCGACGGCACCGTAGATACACGCACACCTGTTCTCGGCACCGAAGGCGCCGAACTGCAGTACTCCAATACCCAGATGGCCGGGGTCTACCGGGTTTCCGGCGGCTCCATCCATGAGGCCTTTGCGGTCGCCCTCCCCGAACAGGAATCGGATTTAACCTATGTGGCCCCCAACGCGGCCCTATCCCAAATAGGCTACCCTCTTGCACGGGCAGCCTTTGTAACGACCCCCGAGCAGCTAAGCACGGCCGTCAACCGTTCACGCTACGGGGTCGAGATTTGGCGTCTGCTGGTGGAGGCCGTCATCGTTCTGCTCTTTTTAGAAAGCTTCCTTGCCTGGAAATTCGGCCGCAGAGGGTAATTGTTAAAGACGAATCCGCATTCGCCAATACATCGCCTATAGTCCTTCGTGCTGGGCATTTGATCGCGAAAACCCAGAGGCAAGCACGCAGGTTGCGACGGGAGACCACCGACAGGCCTCACAACACCATAGACCACCTCATCATCAATTTGATCTACGAGAGGCCGCAGCGTCACCGGCGCGATGCCGACCGCGGTAAGCGCCTCTTCCTCTGTCAGTTGGAAGCGGAGGAAGTGCTCACACGTCAGACCGAAAAATTATCCAAAATCGGTGAAGCCATGCCTTTCCGCTTTTCGTCTTTCCATTGGTAGTAGATTATTGCAGTACCTGTTCGATCACTCTATAGGAGGAACTTGCAAATGTCTAAAAAGCCTATCTACGACCAGTCCTGGCGCCTTCTCGGCTACAACGACGAGAATGACGACGGCTCGGGCACCGTCTACGACTCCCTGTTTCGCGTGCAGGGCTATATGCAGTCCACCCCCGACAACTCGTCCAGCGTCACCGACGCCCTATTCGGTTATCGCGGTCGCATCCAACAGAGCGTTGACGGAAAGCAGGTCGGCTACGATTCCATGTATCGAGTCGTTGGATATTACGACCCGCAAACCAATAGCACATACGATGCCTGCTATCGGTTCGTAGGCTATGGCAACCTGCTTCCCTGGCTCATCTCACGCGGCTAAAGGCTCAGCCCACCAGCACCAAGCCCCTAACCGAATCGGTTAGGGGCTTCTCTATTTCTTCATCCGTTCACAGCAAATGCAGAAGGTGTCCAAAATCTGATTGACAAAATGTGGTATAATGGTTTCTAGTAGATTCGCCTACACGGTAATATTCTAACCGAAAGGAGGTCCGGCGATGGCAAAAGGCCTCACGGAAAAACAACAACAGATTTTGGACTTTATCGTCAAGTACATCGAAGAGAAAGGCTACCCCCCCTCTATTCGTGAGATCGGCAACGCCTTTAACATCTCCAGCCTGCGCGGGGTCACCGTTCACCTCGATGCCCTACAGCGAAAAGGCAAGATAACCCGCCTCAGCACCTCACGCTCCATTACGGTTGTGGGGCATACCGGCCCTTCTACCCGCCATCGAGAGTTTTCGCTTGTGCCTCTGGTGGGTACCATCGCAGCCGGTCAACCTATCACGGCCACCCAAAACGTTGAGGGCTATGTGCCTGTACCACCCAACCTGAGGGCGAGTGGCAATCTCTTCGCCCTCCGCGTACGTGGCGACTCGATGATAGATGCCCATATCCTCGATGGCGACATCGTCATCGTGAAGGAGCAGAACACGGCCAATAACGGCGATATCGTGGCCGTTCTGCTCGGAGACGAGGCCACCGTAAAACAGATACAGTTCACCCCACAAGGGGCTAAACTCATCGCTGCGAACCCGGCCTATCCTCCCATCCCCATTCAACGCGAGGATAGCCGCATTATGGGTAAGGTTGTAGGCCTCATCCGTAACTACGAAGGCACTCCACGGTTCTAAGGCGGTTGCATTTGTAGACGCGCGGTTCGTCTGTCAGAGGCACCGCCTGCTTATGCAAGTTGGCCATATAGGGGTAACCTGCTCGGTTACCCCTATTTTGGGTTTCCTCTGATCAACCACAGAAGGGTTTTGGCCTGCACAAAAGGACAGGCCTGGCCCTAATGCGTTATTTGCCCGATAAATCCTACCAACCACAGTTACCCTGGCCCCGTTGGATGTGGAAATCCGGAGCGGAGGACTGATTCAATCCACCTAACTTAGCGCCTTCGACTGTCACATGACTGAACTCGGCCATTCCGGTCGCATTGTCTCGGATCTCAATCCCGTATGTCCCCGCCCCGTGGATCGTCAGACCATCTACCGTCAAGTGGGAGACCCTGAATGGGCCGCGGATTTCAAACCCCTGGTAAGTACTGTCATTGACCACGTTTTCCCGAATCACAATAAGGGCGTTAATATCCTGTTTAATGGCACTGATCCAGATTCCTCCGAACGGCTCTTTCCCGTTGTATTCGTACCCCCCGGTGCGGTTCAACGTATTCCGCTCCACGACGACACGCCCCACAAACGGGTACATTGGAAAGTTAGTGCTGATGTTGATGCCGCCTCCAAATCCCATAGTGTCTGACAACACATTATCCGAGACGGTACTGTTTATCCCCCCGTATATGCCAATGTTGTTTGCAAGCCACGGGAGCTGCACGGTGTTGAAGCGGAACGTGTTGTCCTCGCTTGGCAGCTTCGTCTTGTATAGAGACGACCAAATCGCCAAACCGTCGTCTCCTGTATTACGCAGCTCTGACTGCTCCACCATCGAGTGGCTTGTCCCTCCGGCAAAATTGATTCCGTCGGCCATCGTATCTCGAACACGTACACCTACAATGTACAGATGGTCGGTGGGCCAATTAATCCACAAGCCACATTTCTTGTGTTCTATCCAAACATTCTGGATGATAGAATCCTGGCCCAAATTATCGTCAAAACCGTTGTCAGGCGCGCTGTCATCTCGGTGATTCGTAGTGCCCATAATGGCAAAGTCATAGCATTGGAAGCTTCCCCCTTCTCCTTCGAACCCAGCGTTGGGGCCTGTCAATACGGAGTACCAAGGGCCCGCTCCGCGGATCACCACTTTGCCACTGATGGGGATTCGACTGCTAACAATATTGTACTTGCCCGGTGGGATCCACACCCCTTTGCCCTCTGATTCGGCCTTAGAAATCGCCTCTATGAACGCCGGTGCCGCGTCCTTACCGCTGTTGGGAACTGCTCCAAACTGAGTAACGGACACGTAACCCATAGGCCGCGGATAGGGCTTTGGCACCTGTTCCATATCGATCAGGTCAATGAGGTACCAGGGCGCCTTATCGCCCGGATCGCGCTGAAGCCTGATAAGCGTGCCTGCCGGCAACTTCCGGCCTAGCAACATGTGTACCTCGTCGTAGAAGTGATGAGGATTTCCATCCGCCGGGTTTTTAGACCAAGGAAACGCTCCGTACACCCAGGCATACTTGGAGGTCAAGAGAACCTCACGGTCTTTGTGTCCATTGATGTAGAGACTAATAGATGCCGACATGCCGGTACCCGACGCGCTGTCCGGAATCGCGTAGCGAACATCTATTGCATTGGCCGGCTTCACCAGCCTGATCTGCACATACTGACCGGACTTAGCCAGCAGTACTGCACGCCGCCCAGATGACTCGGCTGCGTACGTGCCGTAATCTCTGTTAGGCCCTATGATGGTGCCATTGGTCTGTCCGTCCTCGGCCTCATATTCAACATAGGGCAAAGAAGCCCCGCGCGATACGTTGTCCGCCCCCAGTACCGAAATATCATCCAAGTGAATGCCGCCCGAGTCCCCTTTGTCAACTTCTAACCAAAACGTGTTCAACCCGGCGCGCATCGGGATGGACTGGCGTTTGGTTTCCCAATTTGTCCATTGGCCGGTGGGTGCGAATGACACTTGCCCAAGCGGCAATCCGTTTACGTATTCCGTTAGAGTGCCCGCAGCCTGGTTCCCGTTGGCGTATCGGATAGATACCGGATACCGTCCATCGGACGGCACAGCGACTGCGAATATAACACGACACTGCCCTACGTTGGAAGCATTGAGACCATCTACGTATCCCGTGCCGCGGTAACCCGTGTCCCTGTTATCTATGTGGGCACCGCCCATCAGCTCTGCCTGTTCCGCCTCCAATACGATCCCTGAGGGCGACAGCGAGGACGCCAGCTCCGCCCGTACCGGATGGGTAAGACCGGCCAACGATGTACGCACCGGCGATGGCATCGCCAAAGCTGCCAGCGTAATCGCGGCTACCACGATTCGAATGGATTGGATCATTTGACCACCAATAGTTTGATAACCCTCTACTGCTGAGCCGTTTGGGGTGAGAGAGCTTGTTTCCAGCAGCTTACCACACTCTGCCGATGGGCTCCAGAAGCTTACTTACTAGCCCCTTTGCTCCCAGATCGGGGGATGGGAGGATAGGAGGCGAACAAGATGGGCTTGCTTGGTTAACCTGCTCTTGAGCCGGAAGGCCGTCAGCCCCACCCCCTGCAGGGAGTGGGGAGACCGGCAAGTTCATTGTTGTTTTCCTTTGATAATCTTTCCTCTGGAAACTAATCATACTAGCCTTCTTTCTCCCTGATAGGGGGAAAGGACGGGATAGGGGGTGAACGAAATAGGCTTGTTCTGTTAACTTGCTCTAGAACCGATTTCATGATGGGGGTAACCCCAAGACCGATGGTGCTGCGCACTGCACCTTGCCCTCAAGGCCTATACCGGGGTCTCCAGAAAATCGAAAGATTTTCTGGGGAAAGGCGCCCTTCCCCTCATCCACAAGGACGAAAGGAAGGGATAGGGTGAACAAAGTCGGCCTGCTCCACAAACTCACTCAAGAACCGAAAACTTGCTCGCTAATCGCGACGCTGTAGCTCCATAAGCAACTGCAAAATCAGCCAAAAGAGGTTGATGAGGTCCAAATAGAGGCTGATAGCCCCCACAATCTCCTCACCCGGGTAAAGTCGGCGCATGATCAGCGAGGTGTCGTACAAAACGTAGCCCGAAAAGATCAACACCCCGATGATGCAGTAGAGGGTGTAGAGCGCCGCCACATGCACAAACATCATCACCAAACCGCCAATGACGAGGGCGATCAGCCCCACAAACAACATCCCGCCCAAAAACGAGAAATCTTTCCCAGACTGCAATGCATAGAGGGACAATCCTGCAAAAACCGCCCCCGTCAGCACCGCCGCCTCTAACGGAACCCCGGGCGCCACGCGCGAAACAAGCGTCATCAAGGGGCCGATGATCATTCCCTCTGTCGCCGAGAAGAGGTAAAACAGAGCGATGTTCAAACCGGTGGTACGGCGCGCAAACGCCATAATGATGCCCAGCACGAGCTGTACAATGAGCAGCGGCAGCAGCATGGGCATAAGCGTGGCGGCAATGGCCTGTTGCGCACAAAAAGCGCTTACCAGAATGGTCACAAGCACCGAAACAAAGAACAGCCCGTAGACCCGACGCACAAAGGTCGCTCTTACTTCCGCAGGCGCCTCGGCCACCGTTCCATAGGTGGGCACAAACCCATAGTTCATTACGATCCTCCTAAAAGCCACTTTTATATGCTAAGCGTATCTAGAACTCTGATTAAGTATACCGCCCCCTCGTAAATACGGTTCCCACTCTCAAAACCACATTGAGCAGGATTTCATTGCCCATAAGCAGAAGAGATAAGGTGTTAGGTAGGCAAAAACCTTTCAGGAGAAGCCGATGAGAGCTTACACCATGATGTTCGGGCTAGGTCTTCTGCTTGCCGGTGCCGCAATGACCTTAGCAGCCCGGCCCCACGCCGATTTCTATGTGGCCACAAACGGCAACGACAACTGGTCAGGGCGCTTGCCGGCCCCCAACTCGCACCGTTCCGACGGCCCCTTCCTTACTCTTCAACGCGCTCAAATGGCCGTGCGCACCTTCCGGCAACAACACCCCAACCTACATCGCCCTATCATCGTGCTTGTAAGAGGCGGTTTCTATACTCTCACAAAGCCGCTTGTGTTTACCCTAGAAGATAGCGGAACCGCCGACTCCCCAACCGTTTTCGAGGCCTATGCCGGGGAAACGCCTATTATTAGCGGAGGTTCCCTGCTTAAAAATTGGCACATGGAAGGGCCCGATCGTTGGACAACAACGTTGCCCGATGTCAAAAACGGCCAGTGGAACTTCTGCCAACTCTGGGTCAACGGCGAACGGCGCTATCGGCCCCGCCTGCCGATGAACGGCTACTATATCATTACTCAAGATGGAACCTCCTCCCCGACTGCTCAAGGGAAGGGGTTCGACCAATTCGGTTACGCGCCGGGCAGCTTCGACCCGCACTGGGCGAACCTCAACGATGTGGAGGTTATTGTGTTTCATACTTGGGCCGCCGGACGTTATCATGTTGCATCGCTCGATACGAACCATTCTATCGTCACTTTAGAAGGACACACTCCAGGAACCGAGTGGTGGGCGAGTTTCCCAAAGGGAAATCGCTATCTTATCGAGAATGTGAAAGAGGCGCTCTCCCAGCCCGGCCAATGGTATCTTGACCGCCCCACCGGTGTCTTGACCTATCTACCCAAAGCGCAAGAGCAATTACAGAGCGCCCAGATCGTCGCTCCTCGTCTCGACCAACTCCTCACCCTTCAAGGCAACCCCAACACCGACACGCCGGTCTCCTACCTGGTCTTTCGCGGGTTAACCTTTGCCTACTCCAACTGGAACCTGCCCCCAGAAGGCCATGATGCCCCCCAGGCCGAAGTAGACCTTCCGGCAGCCATCGAGGCGACCATGGCGCATAACTGCCTGTTCGACCGATGCCGCATTATGCATACCGGTGCTTGGGCTATCTCCCTTGGCGAAGGTTGCCAAAACAACCGCATCCAAAACTGTGCTTTAACCGACCTGGGTGCCGGTGGCGTCAAGCTCGGAGAGACGATGATTCGTGACCAGTCCCAGCTCATCGCTTCAAACAACACCGTGCAAAACTGCCTTATTGCCGATGGAGGACGCCTCCATCCGGCGGCAACCGGTATTTGGATCGGCCAATCCCCCTATAATCGCCTCATCAACAACACCATCGGCAACCTCTACTACACCGGCATCTCTGTGGGCTGGACGTGGGGCTATGGGAAGAGCCTTGCCCACGACAATCTCATCGAGAACAACCTCATCGAGAACATCGGCCAAGGCCTGCTCTCCGATATGGGCGGCATCTATCTGCTAGGCATCTCGCCGGGAACGGTTCTTAAACACAACCTCCTGCACCACATCCGTTCCTTCACTTACGGCGGATGGGGCATCTACTTCGATGAGGGCACCAGCGATGTGCTCGCAGAGGATAACATCGTGTACGACACGAAGTCGGGCGGCCTGCACCAGCATTATGGAGCCAACAACCGAGTAATTAACAATATCTTTGCCCTCAATCTCGAAGCCCAGCTTGTACGCACCCGCGCGGAAGACCACCTCTCGTTCACCCTGGAGCATAACATCGTCTACTATCGTCAAGGCACACTACTCGGTTCAAACTGGTCTGGCAACAACTACCATCTTGACTATAATCTCTACTGGAATGCCGCGGGGCAACCGGTTACTTTCGATGGCATGAGCTTTTCCCAGTGGCAACAAAAAGGACAGGATATCCACTCGCTCATCGCCGACCCTGAGTTTGTTGATCCAGAAGAAGGCGATTTCCGACTAAAGCCAAGCTCGCCCGCTTTTAAGCTTGGATTTAAGCCGATCTCGTTAAAAGGCTTCGGATGCAACCTTGATCCGCACGAAGTGGAGGCCGCCTTTCATACCCCAGCGGCTTTTCCTCTTCCCCAACTCGATGTGGGGCAACGACCATGAACGATCTGCCCTATGCGATGCTCGCCGCCGTCTATCGCGGGAAAGATAAAGTGGTGCTCGAACGTCTCCCGATTCCAACCGTCGGCCCAAAAGAGGTTCTTATTAAGATAGAGGCTTGCGGCATCTGCGGCACCGACCTCAAAAAAATTCACTTCGGCCTCGTGGAACCGCCTCGCATCTTCGGGCACGAGATGGCCGGACGTATCGTCAAAATCGGTGAGGAGGTGGAGGGTTGGGAGGTCGGCGAGCGCGTGGCGGTGGTACATCATGTGCCCTGTCTTTGCTCCGATTGTCCCTACTGTCGCCGTCGTGCTTTTGCTCAATGCCCGGTCTATAAGCAAACCGGCACCACCGCCGGGTACGAGCCGGCAGGAGGTGGCTTTGCCCAGTTTGTGCGCGTGATGGAGCGGTGCGTAAAACATGGCATGATACGGCTGCCCTCTAGCGTCACGGCGGAAGAGGCTGCCTTCATCGAGCCGCTTAATACCTGCCTAAAGGGTGTTCGCCAAGCCCACATCCAGTCGGAGGATGTTGTGCTGATTCTCGGTCAAGGCCCCATCGGTCTCCTCTATACTCAGCTCTGCCGTAGAGTGGGAGCGAGGGTGCTCGTGGTCGATCCGCTCGCCTCACGGCGCGCCCTGGCGCTACGGCTTGGCGCCGACGTCGCCTTCGCAACCACAGAGGAGGCCAAAAGCTATCTCACCCAAAACGCTCCAACCGCAGGGGCCGACGTGGCGATACTGGCCGTCGCCAACAGCAACCTCATTCAGACAGCGCTCGATCTCGTGCGTCCGGCAGGCAAAGCACTGCTTTTCGCCCAGACCTACCTGCAAGACTTTACCCAAATAGATGCAGGAGCCATCGGCATGCTCGAAAAACAGCTTCTAGGTTCCTATAGTGGCGACATCACCCTGCTCCAGGAGACCGCAGACCTTATCTTTCGGCATGACATAGAGGTGCAACCGCTTATCTCGCACCGCCTGCCGCTCTCAGCCGTTCAAGAGGCTCTCGCCCTCGCTTCCCACCCTAGCGAGAACACCCTCAAGGTGATTTTGCAACCATGGGCATAATGCAAGCGGCCGTTCTTTACGGGCCGGAGGATGTGCGGATCGAGGAGGTGCCTATAGGGGAACCGGCCGAAGGGGAAGTACGGGTGCGAATACATGCCGCATTAACCTGTGGCACCGACGTGAAGGTCTATCGCCGTGGGTACCATGCGCGCATGATTCGGCCTCCCGCGTTGTTTGGGCATGAGTTTGCCGGAGTCATCGAGGCCATCGGGCCTAACGTTCAGGGGTGGCAGGTAGGTCAGCGCGTTGTCGCTGCAAATTCGGCTCCGTGCGGCCGATGCCTCTTTTGCCGACGTAAACAACCGGAGTTGTGCCGCGATCTGCTGTTCCTGAATGGGGCCTATGCTGAAACCATCCTCGTGCCTGCTCGCATCGTCGCAACGAACCTTTTGCCCATACCCCCTCACCTCGATTTTTCGGAGGCGGCCCTTGTAGAGCCTCTAGCCTGTGTGGTGCACGGGTTAGAACGTCTGCCTATCTGCCCTGGAGAGAGCGTGGCGGTGCTCGGTCTTGGCCCTATAGGCCTCCTGTTTGTACGCCTTTGCGTTCTGGCCGGGGCGAGAGTTCTTGCCGTTGGGCGACGTGAGGGACGGCTTGCGCTAGCCAAAGCGCTCGGTGCCGACAAAGTTTTCGATCTCCAAGCGGGAGAGGAGGTTTTTCAGCACCTCAAAAGCCTCACGGAAGAGGGGCTAGGTGCCGACTGGGTTATCGAAGCCGTAGGTACCCCGCAGGCATGGGAGAACGCGATCACGCTGGCCCGGCCCGGCGGAACGGTGTGTCTTTTCGGCGGCTGCCCCGCCGGCAGCTCTATAGCTCTGGATACCCATCGCGTTCATTATGAGGAGGTCACTCTCACAAGTGCCTTCCATCACACACCTAGCGCCGTACGGCAAGCACTGGCCCTGCTTTCAGAGGGACAGATTCCCTCGCACCTCTTTCTACAGCATCGGGCTACTCTCTCTCAGCTTCCCGACGTGCTTGCCGGTCTGGCCAACGGCAAACTCGACGTTGTAAAGGTGGTCGTTACCCCCTAGAAGCGCTCGGACACGGATTTCGCCTGCAAGAAGAGACCTAGGTAGTCCGGGCCACCGGCTTTGCTGTCGGTGCCCGACATGTTGAAACCGCCAAACGGTTGTACTCCCACAAGGGCACCGGTGCATTTCCGGTTAATGTAGAGGTTTCCAACATGAAACTCGCGGCGTGCCCTCTCGATGTGCTCGCGGTTGTAGGAAAACAGGGCACCGGTAAGGCCGTATTCGGTGCCATTGGCGATCTCCAATGCATGGTCAAAATCTTCCGCTTTAATCACGGCAAGCACCGGCCCGAATATCTCCTCTTGAGCGATCCGAGCGTTCGGCGCCACATCCCGAAAGATGGTCGGATGAATAAAGTAACCGGTCTCGTCCGGCTCCGCAGGGTCTACCCCGCCCATAACAAGTTCCCCTTCCGTTTTGCCGATGGCGATATAGCTTTGGATTTTTCGGTAGGCGTCGGCATCTATCACCGCGCCCATATCTATGCCATATTGTGCCGGATCGCCCACACGCAACCGCCGTGCCTGTTCAATAACCTTCTGTAGCAACGGCTCATAGAGGTTTTTATGTATGATGAGGCGCGAGCAGGCGGAGCACTTCTGCCCCTGAAACCCAAACGCTGACCGTACGATCTCGGTAGCAGTGGTTTCTAGCCCTACCCCATCATCCACAATAATGGCATCTTTGCCGCCCATCTCAAGAATGGCACGACGCAGAAACTTTTGATTAGGCTGCACCGTTGCCACCCTTTGGTAGATATGTATTCCAACCTCCTTGCTACCGGTAAAAGCAACAAAGCGGATTTTGGGGTGCCCCGTTAACGCCTCTCCAACGGTCTCACCGGGGCCGGGCATCAAGTTGACGACCCCAGGAGGAAACCCCGCCAAATCTAACAGCTCCATCAACTTGGCCGCAATCACAGAGGCCTGCTCCGCCGGCTTCACGATCACCGTGTTGCCCGCTACCACCGCAGCCATCGTCATACCGGTGAGGATGGCCAGAGGAAAGTTCCACGGCGCGATCACGGCCCCAACCCCTAAAGGCAGATAGAAATAGACGTTCTCTTCGCCGGGGAAATCCACCGTGGGCTTGCCTTGTCCCCAACGAACGGCCTCACGGGCGTAATACTCCAAAAAGTCTATGGCCTCAGCCACATCGGCATAGGCCTCGCTCCAGCTTTTGCTGACCTCATAGACCATCCAAGCCGCAAACTCGTAGATGCGACGACGTAGAATAGCGGCCAACTTTACCAGGTGTCTTGCTCTTACCTCCGGCGATAGGCTAGCCCATGCCGGAAAGGCGCGTTCCGCCTCTAAAACCGCCTTCTCGACCAACTCCGGCGGGGCCGTACAGACCTGCCCCACAACTTGGTGCGGCTTGGCAGGATTGATGCTCACTAAACGCTCCGTGCTCTCGATGCGAGAGGTACCTAAATAGACCGGATAGAGCTTGCCCAACTGCCCCGCAACGGCCTGCAAAGCCTCTTCCATCTTCTTACGAGGGCGCTCTTCGCTGAAATTTGGATACGGATACTCGTTCTGGAATGGCGTAAACATGAGATCGGTTCCCTTTCTGAAAATAAATCTAAAAAAACCCTTCTTCCCTATCTACTAGACTCTCAAAAAGGCCTCCCCTGTTCCCGTGGAATTTTTATATAGTGCCTTCCCGGTCGAATGTTGCCGCGCACCAAAGCCCCTGCAGGCATCTCCACAACAACTCGCGTGCCCCAAATCGGCCCACAGATTCGCCACGGCTTTACATGCAGGGCCTTATGCACCGCAAGGCCGCTTTTGTCTAAAAAGAGGAGGTCAATCTCAAAGCGCATGCCAAAGGTGTGTACCCCGTTGCACGGCTCGATCCATAACCCCTCGCTCTCATCTAATCCCCTTTTGCCTAGCAGTCCAACCACCTGCTTCCAAAAAGTATCTGCAACATGCAAATTCTCTATCACCACGTTGCCGCTCTCTACTTCCAAAAGCGAATACAAAGCTTCTCCCATGCCATCAGTCTACCTCACGAAACCTTCTGGCCGCCGAAACCGGTGCGAAACTTCGATGATGTAGACCGACAGAAACCCATAGACTTGCAATAGATTGAGTCTCAACAAAACGTAGGACACGCTGCAAAAAAATTCTTCTTGACAAATTGGCATACAGGCTTTATACTTTTTTGATGACCACCGGGCATATACCGGAATTCGTTTCCTTCTTTAGGAGGACGTGTATGCAAATTAGAGGTCGTGTTAAGTGGTTCAGCAACGCTAAGGGATATGGGTTCATCGAAACCCCGGAGGGTAAGGACATATTCGTCCACTACTCCGCCATTCAGCAAGAGGGCTACAAAACGCTCACGGAAGGGCAGGAGGTCACTTTCGAGATCGTTGAGGGCGCGAAAGGGCCGCAGGCCGCGAACGTCATCGCCATCAACCCAACGAGCTGAGTACCTACGCCATTGCTGCCGGAGATAGCCTCTCCCCTAGCCAAAACCACTCGGATACCCCCCGACTAAAGGCAGGGGCTTGTGCCTAACCCGATACCTTCTGGTTGACACAATAGGCCGCCAGACAAGGGCAGGTGCCCTGCAGCCCGTGCTTCTATTTACACACGGCGTTCACGTCGCCGTTACATACGAAGCCACAATGGAAAGACACCCCGACGCGCCCCTCGCTCGAAGAGAGAGGCGACGCCTTCGGAGAGTTTGACCCAATAGGAACGGGCATTATAGCGGACAGAGTAGAGGGCAGATTGAGGGCAAGAAACAGACTTCTCTTGCTTTCTTCGCACTTCAAGGCCAACGCCCTCCCCCTCGGGAGATTTAAGTGATTCGGTGGCTTTTATGCGGGGAGAGGAACAGTTGCGACGGGAGTGTAGGGTAAGCGGTACGCAGGCTCTTGTAGGTGAAGTGATGCAGGCGCGTCCCGTTGCGTTGCCGGTTGCCCACCCGTAGCGGCACACGCCATTGAAGCAGTCGGTGACCATGCACAAAGTGTCCAACAAGACCGCTTTTGTCACTTCGTTTGTGTGCAGTTTCAATCGCAGGGTGAGATTCAAAGGTGTGCCCTTCTGGTTCACGATGTAGGCCCAAACGACGCTATCAAGAACACAATACCGAAAAACCCAAAGAAGTGTCTAAATTCCTCGAAAGAAAGGAAGACGCGCTTAACCTCACTGACTAAAGGCAAGGAGGCTCTCGCCTCTATTTTACGATCAGGCTAGATTGCGAACCCTATAGGAACTTCTCTCTAGGGCGGTTCGTAAGTGCTATCCGAAGCAGATCGTTGCGAGGGTTCTAGGCCTGCCTCTCTCGCAACGATTTTGTATCCCAATCTACTTTAAACGGAGGTTCATGACCTCTTAACGGTTAGGAGTCAACTCTATGAGTCATGCTCGCCCCCTTACCGCCTCCGAGTTCGAGGCGGAAGTCATCAAATCAAATGTACCGGTCGTAATAGATTTCTGGGCAGAATGGTGCCATCCATGCCGGCTCATTGCCCCCCACGTGGAAGCGCTTGCCCAGGAATATGCGGGCAAAGCCAAAGTCTTTAAGGTGAATGTAGACGAGGAAAGAGAGATCGCCGAGAAGTACAATATTCTCCAAATCCCAACGCTTCTCTTTTTCAAAAATGGGAAGGTTGTGGATCAGTGGATCGGCACCACCACGAAAGACACCCTTGCCCGCAAGCTAGAAGCGCTGTTATAACGCTTCCACCATGATAAAAGACCACCGATGGTCGAGAGGTTTCGACCATCGGTGGTCGGATTAAGTTCCCTATTTGCTCGCGTTCGTCGCACTGGCTGCCGCCTGTGCTTTTTGCAGCTCCTTCAAGAGAGGCACAATGCGGTCATAGTCAAGCAGTGCGGTGGCAACCCACAAGTTGAACCACTGGGCGTCTGTACCCTGCTGCTTGTTGAACCCAGGGATAGTGTGAGCTAACTTTACAGCCGTTCTTATTTGGTCGTCGCTCAACAGAGGACGGACGCTATTGGAGACCGCGGCAATATTCTTGTTGTTGATCACATCGCGCTCCTTCAATACGGCGTTTAATGCGTCATCAAACTTCTGCTGCAGATCGTCTGGTGGCTGCTTGCCGAGAAGCGCTGCCCGATGGGCTGCCTCGATCTTAGGAACTAGGTCGGCAAAATACTTGGCCGCCACGGCCCTCATCTGCTTATCGTAGTCCTTGATGGTTGCCTCAAGAATGGCCTCGATTTTGGTAAGCTGGGCGTCGCTTAAATGAAGCGGGGTGATCAGTTGCAAACAGGCGATCTCCTGCATCTGGCGCATCAACACATCTGCTTCCACAGGGCTGCTCTGCGCATTCGGCCCACCTGCATCCGCCCTCGCCCATGGGCTAGCTCCCAATAGGACGAAGCCACATAGCCAACACAACCCTAACAATAGCCGCCCTATTCGGGTAGAATAAGAATGCATTTATCCCTCCTTACAGATAAGACGTAATGCCCACTGCACGGTTACAGCCTTGCCTAATATAAGAGTGTAGCGCATCGAGCACGAAAAAAGATGACAGTCAAACAACAACTCCTTCAAGGCTTGAAAGGCGGCCTCATCGTCTCTTGCCAAGCCGATCCATCTACTCCACTCGGCCACCCCCAGGTGCTTGCCGCCCTCGCGGCGGCAGCGGAGCAAGGTGGAGCAGTGGGCATACGGGCAAATGCGCCGGCCAATATCGCAGCCATTTCCAAACAAGTCTCCGTGCCGATTATTGCCATTTACAAGCAAATGTACCCCGATTTTGAGGTCTATATTACCCCCACGCCGCAAGCGGCACAGGAGGTCTTCTCGTGCTGTACCCCCTCACCCGCCATTATCGCCTTCGATGCCACCTCCCGCCCACGCCCCAATGGCCACACTTGGCAGGAGATTCTTCGCTTCATTCAGAACGAGTTGGGCGCTCTGGCAATGGCCGACATTTCCACCTTTGAAGAGGGGCTGGCGGCAGCAGAGGCCGGCGCCGATCTCGTCGCCACTACCCTGAGCGGTTATACCGCTTCCACTGCATACAAGCGAGAACAGGGCGGCCCCGATCTGGAGCTTGTCGCTCAACTCGCCAAAGAGGTTTCATGCCCCATTATCTGCGAAGGGCGTATCCGATCGCCGCAGGAGGCCTGTGAGGCGCTCTGTGCCGGCGCCTGGGCCGTTGTTGTAGGTACGGCGATTACGGCCATCGATCGCGTTACCGCCAACTATGTGGCCGCCATGAAAGCCCATGCTCGGTGATGTTTATTCTGTATCCGTTCGTAATTTGCATTGGAGAATAAGATGGCGCAAAGTCTACTAGCTTTCTTGAAGTCGCAATCTAGTAAGGCATACCGAAACTTCTTGAGGGAGATCGAGGCCGTCACCCAACAAGAAGCTCTTTACCACAAGCATCCCCGTTGGCCAGGACAGACCTGGGGCATCGGCCAAGATGGCTCCATTGCGGGCATCGTCTATCATGTGGCCGCCTGGAAACAGGCTTCGCTTCCCCTGCTGCGTGGAGAGGAGGCCGTCTCTCCGATGGAGCATCCGGAAATCCTACCACCGCCGTCCATCTCCTGGCCCGAAATCTGTACCTGGTATCGGGAGGTAGGCGCCGCATGGTGTGACCAACTGGAGAAACTGCAGGAAACCGACCTCGATCGCAACTGCTTTTTCTTCGATGATAACCCTATTCCGTTGTCAAAACTTATCTCGGAGATCATGTTGCACGATGTTCAACATGCATCCCAAATAGAGTATCTTCGCCAACATCTTCGTGCGGAAGAAATCACGCGCTAATGCGTAAAAGAACAAAGAGGCTTTGTAGGCCTTTAACCCTAGAATGAGGTCGTTATGAAGCGTATTCTCACGAATAACATTACCTTAGTTCTCTCTGCCTTCGGCATTCTGCTAGCCGGCTATTTAACGCTTACCCATTTCATGCCCTCGGCACCGCTGCCGTGCAGCATGAAGGGGGCAGGATGCACGGAGATTCTCCACGGCCCCTATTCCCATTTGGGGCCGATACCGACTGCAGCGTTTGGATTGGGCATGTATCTGCTTGTTTTTGCGCTCGCACTGCTCCGCAGAAAACTGCTGCCCACCGCGGAAGCGATACCGGCCTCTCTTCCCGAGCCGGCCATGGCCCCAGCAGGCGCTGTCACGGAAACCGCCTCGGCTCTGGCGCAAGTCCGCGCAGCCTCCATCCCCACCGTTCCCGATAGGAAAACCGCTCTTAGCCCCGCCGTTCTCTCGCGTCTACTGTTCTATGACCGCCTCATCTGGATACTTACTACCTTGGGCTTTTGCATCTCCTGGTGGCTGCAATATATCGCTATCTTCGTCCAACACTCCTTCTGCCCCTACTGCTTTACCTCTGCCCTCACCGTAACTATTCTGGCCGGCATTGCTTGGTACGACTATGTACAACAAGGCCGTCCACTAAACAGCGAACAGAAAATGTTGGCGCTGGTGCTGAGCTTCATCTTGGTGCTGTTGGGCTTCATCTACGTCCCCGGCATCGTTGCTATGTTGGGAAGCATCTATACCGGCCCCGTTCAGCACTCTATCAATATGCGCTCCATTCTCGTTCGACCGGGGGCGCACATCTACGGCAACCCAAAAGCCAAATATACCTTGGTGGAGTTTGCCGACTATAACTGCCCCCACTGCGCCGAGGCGGCTCAGGCGCTACCTGGCCTGTTGAAATCCCACCCCGATATCTGTCTCGTCTTTCGCAACTTTCCGCTTGGCCTAGACACCGTTCTCCACTTCACCTATTCCGGCATGGCGGCGCAAGCGGCGGAGGCCGCAGCCCTTCAAGGAAAGTTCTGGCAGTACCACGATCTACTCTTCAAAAACCAGGCCGTTATGCAAGCGCCGGGCTTCTCCCCAAGCCAGTTCGCCGATTTCGCCAGAAGCCTCGGAATGGATATCCAAAAGTTTACTGCCGATATGAACAGCCCTGCCATCATCCAACGGGTGCGCCAAGACTACATGGATGGTCTACAGGCCCGAGTCAATTCCACACCAACCTTCTTCCTCATCACACCCGACCATATCTACTCGTTTATAGGTATTGACGAGTTCGAAAAACTTCTCAAAGAGCCAAATAACGAGGTGTGGAAGTGAAACCCTTTTTCGCCATCCTAGCCACAATGCTCCTTTTACTCGCCGGAAGCCTGGCAGCAACAGCCGCCGACATGGTCTATGTCTCCGGCCAAGTTACCGATGCCGATGGGCAGCCTCTCTCCAACGCGCTTGTGGCCGTGTTTAATGACAGGAATCAGGTGGTGGACTACGCGCATACCGACGATAACGGCAACTATATTCTCGCCCTACCGGTAAGCGCTCTCCATCTTCCCCAACATCACAGCCAAACGTTTTTGGCGCAAGTGTTCGATACCGCCGGTCATCTTGTCGGAGGGCTTTTCGATTTTATCGCAAACCCATTGCGTGCCGGTGTGCACGCCGCCGCAGCCGGTGTGGCCGCAACCACTCCCAACCCCCTCACTAAAGGCGGCATTGCTATTGGCGCAGGCGTGGTAGACCAAACCCTCTTCGCTCTCTCGCCAGACAAACAGTCGCCCGCCCAACAGCAAGCGAAGCGAAAGCAACCCGGTGTCCTGATGCTGAAAGTCATCGCACCCGGGCACAAAGACTTTGCCGCCCCCGCAAGTATCTACTGGATGGAAGAGGATATCTTTCATGTGGCCGGACGAACGCAAAAGGCGACCGTTGCGTGGGTCGATCCGGTGCAACTGGCCTCTTTGAACACCAAAGAGGCTTCTCGCGCCGACTCGAACTATCTCGCCTTCACAGAGGCTCGTCTCTCGCCAAGCCTGGCCTCCTACGGTCAAACGGTGCGGATTGAGGCGTTGCTCCCCACCCCATCAGTACCGAAAGTCGCCATTGTGGTTGTGGCACGCGATGACCACAACGGTCTCATCTGGCAGCTCTATCCTAAAGGAGACGGCTGGTACGAGGGTGAGTTCACGGTGGATAGACGGTTTCCTGTAAACGACCAAACGATCAGCATTCTTGCCTATGGAGCCGACGAACAGCACCCGGGCCGTCGCCCCGATGTGGAACGCAACATCCTACGCGCCGGGCTTTGGGATCCTCACAAACCCTTCCTTTACAATCCGCTTTTAGTGTGCAGCCGTAACCGAGCCGACTTAACTCTAACCGTGCTGCCACCGGTACAGCGCTAGTGCTTCAAGACCTTCATACCTCGATCGATCGCCCCGTCCGCGCCGACTCGTAGGCGGCTAAAATAATCTGCACGTTCCGGCGCCCTTCCTCCGGCGTCGCTCGCAAGGGAGCGCCCTCTAAAAGCACATCCAGAAAGTGAGCCACCTCGGCATCAAAGCTCTCTTGCCAATGATGGTTCTCAATAAGCACCTGAGGTTCGTTGTTGGCAGGAAACCACACCAACCCTCGTCTTGGCCAAAACGCTTCCAACGTGAGGCTGCCCTCGGTGCCGAAAACGGTCAGTAGAGGGGAGCCTCCGCGATTGCGCGTGGCGTGCCCGGCAAACAACTGCCCAAGGTGCCCCGGTTGGAAACGAAAGTTCAGCACACCGGTGTCCTCGCTTTGAGGCCCTAACTCCGGACGATGCTGTGTGGTCATCGCTTGCACCTGCACGATCTCTCCACCGATATGACGGAGGATGTCTACATGATGTATCGCCGCATCCATAAGCTGCCCTCCACCCGCCTCTTCCGGTCGCGCACGCCAGCCGCGGTTCATAGCCTCTGGCTGCCAGTGGGCGTAGGTCTGCTGTAAACCGGTGATGGTGCCTATTCGTCCCTCACGTACGATCTCCGCCGCCCGATTCACCACCGGATCAAGCCGCATGTTTTCTCCGTGAAACAGCACCACGTTCGCCTCTTTGGCGGCGGCGATCATGCGATCGCAGTCCTCTAAAGTGTTGGCCAGAGGCTTTTCACATAAAATATGCTTCCCCGCCCTCGCGGCCGCAATAGCATATTCCGCATGAAGATGATGGGGCAGGCAAAGGTCCACCGCATCTATCGTTTTATCCTCTAAAACCTCATCATAAGAGGTTAAGATTCGGCTTTGGCTTGCCCGGCCTAGCCGCTGTTCATAAAGCTGGCGAGCATGCTCCGCCTTCTCTCTGTCGAGGTCGCAAAAGGCCACAAGACGTGCGCGCTCTTGCTGTTTGGCAAAAGCAGTAATATGCTGTGGGGCAATGACCCCACAGCCAACCAGGGCCACTCTAAGCATGTTCTCTCCCTTGTTTGCTAATATCTGGCTCAGCGCTGTTTCGTGCAAACAGAGTCTACCGCATCTTTTCCCCAAGCGCGCCATCGCTTCCCACGTCCTCAGAGTGCGACTTCTATATTTCCCTACTTCTTTTCCCATCTAAATTTTGCTCGTCGGTAACCCTAGATAGCCTCGCTTCAACAATAGAGTTTGGAAGTGTATGCGATTTTTGTTTCAGAACATTTCACGATAATTTCACATCTTTATGCTATGATATGAAGAGTGAAATTCGAAATATATTGATATTCAATGATATGTGTTGAATTTTCTACATCTATAAGCTCGACTTTCAATCACTAAGAAATTTGGTTCGGCAAGATCAATGCAGTTGTTTACTTCTCGATGGGCCATGATGCAAGCTCGAAAATACCGTGTACGAGGAGAGAAACAGTGCCGTTCTATCTACATCCTGCTGCACAAACCAAGACGTTGTGCTGTCTGTCCGAAGCGGAGCGGATAGACTATCTTTGTCGCACCTACCGTGACAACATCTTTCGCATCTGCTGCCGGTTTCTCCACGACCCGGAAGATGCTGAAGATGCTGCACAGGAGGTTCTTTTACTCGCCGCCAAGCATCTTCCCCAATACCGTGCAGATTGCGCTCTCATGACATGGATTTGGCACATCGCTCGCAACTACTGCCTCAGTTATCTGCGTGCACGAAGTGCCCATGCCACCGACAAGCTTGCGGAGGAGACACATTCCGGCGACAGCCCTATCAGCGAGAGTGAATTTGACAACATTCTCTTCTGTCATCAGGTGGAGGCCATCGTTCTCTTTCGTCTCAGCCTCTGCGACCGCCTTATCTACACATACCACTTCCACTATGAGATGAACTCCAACGAAATAGCCTCTGCTCTTCCTGCCACGATGCACCTCAGCGCTTCTGGAGTTCGTACTCGTCTCTGCCGAGTCATCCGTCCGACCATTCAACAGGTACTCAGCGAAATGGAGTAGACACAAAACCTCTGCAACGATCCGGAGTGACGGGCGACCTCTTTGATGTCTTCTTAACCCCGAACAACACACCGCCGGCAGCCTGCTTGCCGGAGCTACTCTCGCCGTGCGATATCGAATGTACAAACATATCGCCAATCACATTCTTGGAAACAAACACGCCTAGCGAAATGTAGAAAACAGACTTTGACTCAAAGGCCCACCGGGCGCTCCCATCTCCCTGTTCTCCTTTAAAACGGGAGCGCCCTATCCCAATACCCGTATCCGCGACGCAACATCCTGCACACAACGGCCGATCACCACAGGGTTTGCAACCCCGTTTGCTCTCAAAGCCTCCAGCAGCGCATCTACACCCTCCGGTGCCACCACAATGGCCAGGCCTCCGGAGGTTTGTGGGTCGAGCATCACGCTGAGACGGGTGGCTGCGACTCCCTCGGCCACCTCCAGGTGCGCCCCCAAATACGCCCGATTCTCGTGTTCGCCTCGGGTTACATTGCCGGCAGCCGCCAAACGCTCGACCTCCGGCAGGAGAGGAAGCACTGAACTCTCCAACTCCATGCCCACGCGGCTCGCCTTAGCCATCTGGAACAGGTGCCCCAGCAACCCATAGCCCGTGATGTCGGTCGCCGCGTGAACCGGCAGCTCCGCACCTATTCCCACCATGCGCATGGCCGCCGCTGCTCCCCTATTCAGCATGGCCATGCTCCGACAGGCCACTTCGAGAACCTCCGCGGGGCACTCGTCAAACTTGGCCGCCGTGGTGATGATCCCTGTGCCCAACGGCTTGGTCAGCACAATTACATCTCCAGGGCGCGCCCCGGCATTTGTGGCGATATGTTCGGGATGTACCAGACCTGTAACGGCCATACCGAACTTCGGCTCGGTATCTTCCACGCTATGCCCGCCTAATAATGCCACTCCCGCCTCACGGGTCTTCTCTGCACCGGCCTCTAAAATGGCACGTAACTCCTCGGCAGGCCGCTCCCGAATGGGATAACATAGAATGTTGAGGGCCGTGATCGGCTCACCGCCCATCGCATAGACATCCGAAAGGGAGTTGGCTGCGGCGATAGCCCCAAACCAACGCGGGTCGTCTACGATCGGCGTAAAAAAATCTACCGTCTGTACCAGCGCCGTCGTTTCGTTTAGCCGATAGACGCCAGCATCATCGGCCGTATCGAAGCCCACCAGCAGCGCCTGGGAGACGGATGGAGGCAGTTCGCGCAGCACCTGCGCGATCTGGGCTGCTCCAATCTTGCTGGCTCAACCGGCACAACGCACCAAATGTGTCAGTCGCGTCCGCTGATCGATTGGCTCGCTCACAACCTCACCCCCTTTCCTACTCTCTTGTGGCTCTGATCATCTTACCATCGAAATCCCCAAAACGAAGGGAAAACCTCTGTGTTTGGCAATCGAAAGCGCTGGGACACAAACATGATACTATACTATATGCTCGTGCTTTAACCCTATACCAACTTTACTGTGTAAAGGTTCTCGGTTTGAGGACAACAGCATGGCACTAACCTATATATAGACATGGCTAAATCTTTGAAAATAAACAACCTCTTAGCGTATAATAACGTGAGAGCTTAGTTCGGGCGCTGCACCCCGCACCTCTAAATCAGATAGGGACATGGAGGGAGAAAAGATGAACAATAATTTAAGAGTGAGTCATCGCCCACGGTGGATAATTACATTGAATATACCACGCTTCTATGGCATCGTCAGTGCTATGATCCTACTATTCTTTTTGGAGTCTGCAAAAGCGGCAAGAGCACAGTTTACAAATGCCACGATCTCCGTGACGTTTGGTTCTCCTGACGCTATCTCTGCTGCCGCAACTTGCTCTGCACCGAATCCAAATGATGGAGTTGAGATTCAAGGCAACATCTACCAAGTCATTGTCTACTATGACTCAAACAATGAACCCATAGCAACTGTTCAAGTTACCGCCTCGGATACGTATGGAACTGCTGGTCAGGGCAGTGTTACACTTTACATTCCGGCTTCCACAACTCCCTATTCGTATTTAACATGGGACGGTTATGATACAGTATTTCAAAACAAACCGATAGATGCAGCATCCGCAGTATATTATATCAAGCCTGCTTTACAGCTGGAGATATATCGTCGGGGCAGAGTTTGGGCGGAATTACCGTGAACTCCCAACAATCTAATAGGATATCGTTGCAACCATAGAAATCCAACGTTCACATACACTCACGGAATGTCTATGAAATACCGTCTAGCGCTCCTGTTAAGTATAGCCCTATTGGGAGGTCTCGTCTATTATAACGTAAGATACCGACATCACCAGCATTTTGTCTCCCATTCAACGAGGATTGTTATACCATCTCCCCCTCCTCACACACCTTTCCTTGCGGCAGCTATCAACCTAGATACCCCTTCAACCAGAGAATGGTCGAATACTCCTCAATTAGAACATGTCATAACCCTATCTTTTCAACATACAACAGTTTCGAGGTTTCTTCATCTGCTCTCTCAAC
>Ga0209061_1001531_pt1 | contig 37525 bp, 28 predicted proteins | sample Coa_R1_10_FD_187157 | JGI IMG/M metagenome (GOLD analysis project Ga0209061, IMG submission 187157) | Surface soil microbial communities from Centralia Pennsylvania, which are recovering from an underground coalmine fire - Coalmine... | ecosystem: Environmental > Terrestrial > Soil >... | reverse complement strand
GGTTGAGGTAGTCGAGGAGCGAACTGGCGCCGCGAATCTCTTTCAGTTTGTTGGTAGCGAAGACATAGCCCTTGATGTGGTCGGTATCAAAGGCAATCAGTGACAACCCCACGATAGCATTACCTCCCACCTTTGAGTGTTCATGGTTTGACGGATAGCTTAATCACCATGCATGAGTATAGCACAGTTGGGAATATCCAGTATGAGAAACTCTTCTGAATTTTCTCAGAGTTTCTTCTGATTTTCAACATAGTAGGAGTTTACGTTGCTGATGAAAACTTTACACGGTCATAAGGGCAGGTTACTGTAGTGTCATTCTACGGCCCTATTAGAAGAAACGAAGTAGAGGCCATAATCAAACGAACCACCCATGATATCAGGTTAAATGGGTGGTTCGCGTCTGTATCAAACCCGAACGGGATGGCAGCCTGAAGGTTGCCACGTGAACTACGATGTAGCCAAAACATTAGCTCGTGTCAATTCCAAACGGAGAAAGCAGTCATGAGGACTCGCATAGATAGATTATAGCATATCGAGGCAAATTCTAAGTCCCCTCTGTAGAAAGCCTGAAAATTTTACCGGATATAACCTGCTTACATAGAGGGTAGATACGATAGATGAAAAAACAACCTAAGGCTGCCTTGCGTTATAAGGCAGCCTTAGGGGTAATTGTGAAGATTAAAAGTCAATCTGTTAACCAGCTCCACAAAAAGTGGAGCAGGTACGGAAGCGTTAATACGAGATGACACTTCCCTGCGGCACATTGTTCGCCCAGTACGACAAGAGAAGCTGCAACAGACACAAGGGCAATCACCGCTGCAATGATCTTGGTACGGACAAACATGATCTGAGTGCGAACGAGAGAACGATGAAGTGCTTCAATCCCACTCTTGTCAGCTACAATTGCTCCGGGTTTGCTCTTGCAAAGAGCAAACCCGGATGTTAAGACCTTTGGATGCTGGACAACATCTAGCCCATGCCGACCAGAACCAGGTTTAAGGATCAACTGATTGGGTCTGGCAAGAGCTACATGTTTTGGCAGCATCGGAGTCAGCGTGGATGGTTTCCTGAAACGCTTTCGTTTCGGACGGTGCTTTTGATTTCTGCTCATAGTAAAATCCCTTTCTTTAGTATTGGTGTTCAGACTAATTTTGCATAAAGCAGCCTGTGGAGCGGCCTGTTGCCGTGTGACTCTGAATTGTATGAAACCGCTTCCCGCCTGGCTTCACAAGAATTTAGTCTAAAACGCCAATTTAGTAAAATGAGACTAGACTCACGACAAGTTGAGCCTCTGACCGTTTCGCAGGTTGATCCAAAGCAGTTCAAACTGGCACTCGTTACCGCTGAATGCTTCAATCTACCATGTTTACATATTACAATATAAATCACCGATTTTGCAATGTGGCAAAAAGTACCGTTGTTCGTTAGACCTAAGATTACTGATTACCCCTTTTTACTGGATAAGTAGAAAAACCATGAATATTTAACCTCTGCATACTCAAAATATGACTAACATTTGAACAAGGGGACATATTCTTATACATAAAAAGTGTAAAGAGAATTGCAAATAGGAGTGAGTAAGCAATATGCGGTGCTTGGCGAGGTGATGCTGAAATTTACCGATCAAATCCGGGCCTGTCATCCTGAGCGGCAGCGAAGGATCTGCGTGTCCGATGAAGCAGATCCTTCGCTGTGCTCAGGATGACATTCCCGATGGGGGTGGCAAAAATCATCATAAGACATTCGGAATTCTTCAGAGAAATTTATGATGCACGGCACTTAAAATCCGTTATACTTAGAGGGAAAAAGATGGAGGAAGGATGCTGCTCTTAAATTTTACGCACCCGCTCACCCGGGAGCAGTGCGCGCAGATCGAAGAACTGGCAGGCACGCCTATCGAGGAGGTGCGCACCATTGCGGTGCAGATTGAGCAGGCAGAGCCGCTCGCGCCGCAGATCGCCGCCATCGTCGAGGCGGCCGGTCTCTCGCCGCAGGAGTGGCAGACGCGTTCACTGCTCATCAATCCGCCCGGCTACGCGCCAGCCGCCTTCGTGCTGCTGGCCGAACTGCATGGACGCATCGGCCACTTTCCGTCCCTGGTGCGCCTGCGCCCGCGACCTGGCCCGCTCACAACCTATGAGGTGGCCGAACTGCTCAATCTGCAAGCCGTGCGCGAGGAGGCGCGGCGACGCCGCTAGCAGTTCGATAAAAAGGAAAAGAACAAAGGATTGAGACGTTTATGGAAACACTTTATGCTCCTACCAGCCCGGCCCGCCTGTATGCGCTGTTGTTACGCTTACGCCCGCTCCAGCAGGGGACGCTGATGCCCTTCTCGGGCGAGCTGGTGCATGGCGCGTTCATGGCCTGGCTGCGGGCTGCGGCTCCCGATGTCGCGAACTGGCTTCACGAAGGGCAGAAGCGGCGCCTCTTCACCTGTTCCAGTCTGCACTTTTCGCCGTCCATGCAGCCCCATCTGCGCGCCGAGCGCGAGAATATCCACCTGCCGCTTGATCCGCAAAAAACCTACACTCTGCGTCTCACGCTGCTGCTGGACGAGCTGTTCCCTCTATTCTACAGCGCGCTCACCCGGTTCAGCCTCTCCAGGAGCACAGCGAGCAGCCTGCCCTTCATCCAGCTTGGCAAGCAGCTCTTCCTGCTCGAAGAGATCATGCTGACCAACGATGATACGATGGGCTGGACCGGCTTCACCTCGCTCTCGACACTGGTCGAGGAAGCGCAGCAAAAGCGCTTCGGGCGCGAGGGCGCCTTCACGCTCGAATTCGCCTCGTTGACCTCTTTCAATCGGGGCAACAGGAAAGTTGGCTACGGCTCCTCCCAGGTAATGCTGCCCTTGCCGCAGTTTGTCTTTCAAAATTTGCTGCGCCGCTGGGAGGATATCGCGCCGCCGGAGGTGGCACCTGTGATCCAGAGGGAGCGCATCGAGTCCTATCTTGAGCAGGACGGTATCGTCATCATCGATTATGACCTCACCGCCCATCGCGTCCACCTCACCACGCACCAGTTGCGCGGCTTTGTCGGCACCTGCACCTATCAGTTGCGCGGCCCCGACGAGCCGACCAGCCCCGGAGCGCCTTTGACGGTGCGCCAGCAGATCTATCTCCTGGCGTTACTGGCATTCTACAGCGGGGTGGGCCATAAAACGGCAATGGGACTTGGACAGGCCCGCCTCTGTGCCCCGGAGGTGAAACGGCGGAAATCCCCCGCATAGCGCCATCAGATCCTTCGCTGGCGCTCAGGATGACATGTGGTAGGGACTGAGGCGGCGGCGGCTCAGAGCCTGTCCTGAGGAACGAAGGGAAGACATACGGCGGGGCTAAGGTGGCTGAATCGTGGAGCGCGGCGTTGACCGCTCACCCCAAAAGCGTGTATCATTACAGAAAACCACAGATGGGAAAGTAGATAGAGCAAAGATTTCGCTATGCAATCATTCTGGAATAGACTCCCGCAACCGATTATTGGTCTGGCCCCGATGGATGGCGTGACCGATGCCCCGTGCCGCACGATGCACGGCCTCTACGGGCGTCCCGATGTGGTGCTCACCGAGTTTACGAACGTCGAGGGGCTGTGGCGCGGCAGTGACCGCATCTTCCGCGATTTTCTCTATACGCCAGCGGAACGCCCGGTGGTGGCGCAGATTTTTGGCTGCCGCCCCGAGTACTTCTACCGGGCCGCCCATGTCGTCTGCGAACTGGGCTTCGATGGCGTGGATATCAATATGGGCTGCCCCGCGCGCTCCATCGCCAACAGGGGCGGCGGCGCTGCGCTGATCCGCATGCCGGAGACGGCGAAGGCCATTATTCGCGCCACGCAGCAGGGGGTACGCGATTGGGCCAATGGGCAGACGCTGGAAGATCTGGAGATGGACCCGGCGCGTATCCAGCGCATTCGCCAGATGAATGAGGACCGCGTGCGGGTATGGGGCGATAGAGCCAGCGTCGAGCGCCGGCTTATCCCCGTTTCGGTAAAGACGCGCCTGGGCTACGACTCGATTGTGATCACCGATTGGGTGCAGGAACTGCTCGAACTGGAGCCTGCCGTCATCTCCCTGCACGGGCGCACGCTGGTGCAGCACTACAAGGGCGAAGCCAACTGGGACGCCATCGCCGCCGCCGCCGAGATCGTGCGCAAGACCAGCACGCTGATCCTGGGCAACGGCGACATCCATACGCTCTACCAGGCGGCACAGCGCATTCGCGCAAGCGGCGTCAACGGCGTACTCATCGGGCGCGCCAGTTTCGGCAATCCCTGGCTTTTCCAGCGCAAAGAGACGCTCAGGGAACTGCTGCGTAACGGCATCGCGCCAACGCCGGAGAATCTACCGGAGGTAGTGCCAACGCGCGAGGAGCGGCTTTTGATGGCCCTCGAACACGCGCGCGTGCATGCCAGGCTGAAAGGTGAAGATCATTTCGTCGAGATGCGCAAGCATATGGGCTGGTATCTGGGCCATTTTCCGGGCGCGAAACGCGTGCGGAACGAACTCGTGCGCATCAATAGCCTGGCCGATGTGGAGCGGATCATCCAGGCGGCGCTGGATCAGATCGAAGATACTGGCGAGGAGGAAGCCGTTCTTGCTGAAGAGGATTTGCGCGATCCAGAGCTAGATATGACCTGTGCGGTTTGATGGGCCTGTCTACTCCCAAAAACCGCGCCTTCGCCAAAAAAATCTCTGGCTGATTAGCAGGCAGAGAGAAGTCCTGGTATGCTGGCATGCAGCCATCATACCAGGACTTCGCTGAGATCCCCCACTAATTCCTGAATCTCGCGCAGCCGGCGTTCGGCCAGTTCCACATTTTCCAGCGCCTGGGCTAAAATACGCTCCTCCAGTGAGGGATACGATTCGGCGATCTCTGGATCGATAGAGCCGACAAGTTCCAGAGCGCGACTCAGCTTGCTATCCGGGTCCAGGGTTGCGGTTGACATAGTTGCTACCTCTCCAAATCTCAAATTGGGTTTCTACCCCCAGCGGGCTACGCGGGTGATTTAGCGCATGTGCTCTATCATTTTGCAATCTCAGACGAGAAGCCAGTCTCTGCACCGCAAAGACTTCTCCTGCTTATTACGTTCCTCTACGGTACCAGGTTACATGTAAGAACGCCAGATATCAGGCTCATTTCTATATTACACTAGACGCGAAAAAAACCCAAAACAGGGAGTCCAACATTCCTATTGTCTGAGAGTATGTTAACCGACCTCTGTACTGCCTTGCAGCTATTTGACAATTACTGTCAGGTTCATTCCCGGATGCACCGTACAGTACAGGTGGAAGGTGCCGGCGGTATTGAAAGGCCCGATGCTATGAGTATCGTTGCCCGAGAACTGCTGGTTTACCTTCGGCGCGCCAGGCTCGGTGGCCGGTTTGGCATTGCCATTTTCCCAGGAGCCGTTCTGAATGATATGAATCACGGCGGCATCATCCACCAGAGTCAGGCTGCTGCCCTTGCTGATCGTCACACTGCTCTGTTCAAAATTTGTGGAGTTCATGTGGACGGTGGCACCGCCCGATGAGCTGCCACTGGAACTGCTGGAACTGCTGGAACTGCTGGAACTGCCAGCATTGCCGCTGCTGGTGCTCGCCGAAGTGGTTCCAGGGCGAGCGCAGGCCGCCAGTATCATACTCATCATCGCCAGTGACATCACCACTGCGATCATAATCTTTACATGCTTGCTCTGCATATATGTAACACCTCTCTGTTGTGCTTCTATTCCGATGGTCCCGATTCTCTATTCAATAGCATAGGTCGGAAAGCGGGGGAGTGCAAATAAGGCATGTACAGGATATTGTGTGAGGGAAACACCTGATTTCTTCTGAGAATGTGCCTGACTTCTGACCTCCCGGCCTGCTCGCGCCTGCGGCGCTCACCTTATCGAGTGTGTCTGATTCTCGGAACCCTCGTGTGCTCGTGCCTGCGGCACTCACCTTCTGTATATTGCTGTGTGGAAAAATGCGCGAAGCGCATTTTTCCACACAGCAATATACATTCCTGGCGCGGCTCCGCCGCGCGACCAGCCAATCTGAGGGGCCGGGGAAGCGCTGCCCGGCAGGCTCAGCTATAAATAATCTCATCGTGTCGATTTTTAAGGAATATAAATATTCGCTTAGAATTAGATAATAACAACTGTATTTATTGATTTTTCGAAGCGCCTATGGTATGCTTACCAACGTGTTTACTGGACGGAAGAACAGAGGAAAGGAATTTAGAGATGCAAAAGAACTATGCTGAACATCACGCGAGCGTTCTCGTCAACGCTCCCGTACACCAGGTCTATGCCCTGTTTACGCACTTCAACGACTTCCCCAAATTTATGAGTTTTGTGAAGGAAGTCACCTACTACGACGATCAGCGCAGCCACTGGGTGGCCGACGTGGTTGGCCGCCATGAGTGGGATGCGGTAAACGAGGGGTGGATCCCGGATCGCCAGGTTGGATGGCGCTCGACGAACGGGCTGGAGAACTTCGGCAAGGTCACGTTTACGCCGGGTGGGAGCGATCAGACGCGCGTGGATGTCTTCATCAACTACAATCCACCTGCCGGCGTTCTGGGCGATGTTGGCGAGAAACTGGGCGCCGGGAGCCGTTTTGACAAAGTGTTGCAGGATGATCTGACGCACTTCGCGCGCATGGTTGATGAAGCTCCGGCGGGTGCGCTCGATCCCGAATCGTCTAACTATCTGTTCCGTCAGGGGAGCGCGGCAGCTCGGGGGACGACAACGGGCCGGCAGAACGAGACCATGTATAACAATCCCAACGCGGAACCCGGAAAGGTCGTAACCCCGGTCACTGATCGCGATATTACCGGTACGTCGAGCGAAGATCTCGCGCGGCAGCAGGATAGCTACGATACCGGCGCAGTCCCCTTTGAGACGCGGGAGACGTATCCCAGGAACCCATCATCCACGCGAGAGGAAAACTTGCCATAGCGGCGAGGGAGCACGACTCGCTACATGAAGTAACGGGGCACCAGGCTCGCCTGCGAGCCTGGTGCATCAGGAAAAGGGAGCCAGCCAGCCGCGCCAGCATCAAACGCGCTCATATGATCTCGCAGGCGAGCCTGGTGCATCAGGAAAAAGGAGCGGGGGGGTGAGCGCGTGGCGCTCACCCCCCCGCTCCCTTTTCCTGAGAGCAACGCAGTTGCGATGCGTGAAGGCGGTAAAGATGAGTCAAATAATCGAATGGCTGTGTATAGCGGTTTACAATCTGGAATATCACTGCCCCCTTGCTTATTGCAGCCGATTACATTGACATTCCCACCTGGATATGTTATACTTAGAGCGTTCCCAAGAAAGGGATATCACCAGAGAACTCAACAGACTCTGGCACATGGCTAAAGGCCTTGCATTGGTAATCCCGAAAGGAGGCCCTATGAAGCCTATGAAGAAACCAATTCGTTTACTAGGGATGGTATTTCAGATTGACAACTAGGGCCCGTAGAGGCGGGCACATTGCTCCCCCTGAGCGTCTGACCACGTCCTGATTTCTAAGCTGCAAGCTGTGCTATTGCGCCTTGCAATGCTGTATTGGTGGCAATCTGCCGTTAGGAGTGGCAGGGGTAAACAGGGGGTTTTCTGATTACTTTTGGATAACTCCCCTGGCCTACGTGGATTAGGGCCGGGTTGATGTAACACAGGAGTTGTGTAGAAAAAGAGACACACGAGGGGCCGGACAAAGACATGTCCGGCCCTTTGTCTTTCCCAGACACCTCAGCGCCTACGGCGCTTCGCACCGGGAAGGGAAGAGGCTGCTGCGGCAAACTTCGTCTGCCGCAGCAGCCTCTTCCTTTCCCGGTCAGGGCAGTGCAGGTCTGGCGAGCAGAGCAGCAGCCTCTTCCCTTCCCGGTCAGGGCAACGCGGGGCTGGTGAGCACTGCCCACTCAGGGCGGCAAGCGAAGCAGCAGCCTTTTCCCTTCCCGGTCAGGGCAATACAGGTCTGGCGAGCAGAGCAGCAGCCTCTTCCCTTCCCGGTCAGGGCGGCAAGCGAAGCAGCAGCCTTTTCCCTTCCCGGTCAGGGCAGCGCAGGGGGCGAGGGGATCTACCGTCGCTGGCTCCCCCTGTCCTGCATTCCCAGAAAGGCGCCGGAGGGGCAAGGGTTATTCGGTGAGGGAGAGCACTGCCATAAACGCATCCTGCGGGATCTCCACATTGCCGACCATCTTCATGCGCTTCTTGCCCTCTTTCTGCTTCTCCAGCAGCTTGCGTTTGCGGGTGACATCGCCGCCATAGCACTTGGCGAGCACGTCCTTGCGCAGCGCTTTGACCGTCTCGCGTGCGATAATGCGCGAGCCTATTGCGGCCTGTATCGGCACCTCGAAGAGCTGGCGCGGAATCAGCCCGCGCAGCTTCTCGACGAGCGCGCGCCCCTGCGGGTAGGCTTTGTCGCGGTGCACGATCAATGAGAGCGCGTCGACGGGCACACCGTTGACCAGGATATCGAGCTTCACCAGGTCCGATTCGTGGTAGCCGGAGAAGCTGTAATCGAGCGAGGCGTAGCCCTGCGTGCGCGACTTGAGCTGGTCGTAGAAGTCAACGATCAGTTCCGCGAGCGGCATGGTGTAGGTGAGCAGGACGCGCTCGGCTTCGATATACTTCAGGTCTTTGTAGATGCCGCGCCGCGTCGTCACCAGGTCCATAATCGCGCCGATGTAGCGCGAGGGCGAGAAGATCGAGATATCCATCCACGGCTCCTCGATCTTCTCGATCTCGCCGAAAGAGGGCATTTCGGAAGGGTTATCGACCTGGATCACCTCGCCGTTGGTCTTCGTCACCTGGTATTCGACGCTGGGCGCGGTAGCCAGGATGTCCAGATTGTACTCGCGCTCCAGTCGCTCCTGGATGATCTCCATGTGCAGCAGGCCGAGAAAGCCGCAGCGGAAGCCGAAGCCGAGCGCATTGGAGGTCTCAGGCTCGTAGAATAACGAGGCATCGTTGAGCTTGAGGCGGTCCAGGGCATCGCGCAGCAGTGGATAGTCGTTGCCCTCGACGGGATAGATGCCCGCGAAGACCATCGGCTTCGCCGGTTGATAGCCGGGCAGCGCCTCGATCTGGCCGAGCGCCTGAGGGATCGTCACTGTGTCGCCGACGCGGCAGTCTTTTACGTTCTTAAAGCCCGTCGCGATATAGCCTACCTCGCCGGTTGTGAGCGCTTCGGCGGCAACGAGGCGGGGATGGAAGTAGCCAACCTCCAGCGCCTCGGTAGCGCTGCCCGTCGCCATCATAGCGATGCGCTCTCCCTCGTGCAGTTGCCCATCAATCACGCGTACATAGGCGATCACCCCTTTGTAGGCGTCGTAATGCGAGTCGAAGACGAGGGCGCGCAGCGGTTGCTCTGGATCACCCCCGGGCGGCGGCACCTGGCTGATAATTGCCTCCAGGATATCCTGTGTGCCGATGCCCTCTTTGGCCGATGCCAGGATGCATTCGTCGCCGGGCAGGCCGATCACGTCCTCAACTTCCTGCTTCACCTTCTCGGGATCGGCGCTGGGCAGATCGATTTTATTAATCACCGGGATGATGGTGAGATCGGCCTCCAGAGCGAGATAGAGGTTGGCGAGCGTCTGCGCCTCGATCCCCTGTGTCGCGTCGATTACCAGCAGCGCCCCTTCACAGGCGGCCAGGCTGCGCGAGACTTCGTAGGTAAAGTCTACGTGCCCCGGCGTATCGATAAGATTCAGCTCGTATTCTTCGCCATTGAGCGCTGTGTAGCGCATGCGCACGGCCTGCGCCTTGATGGTGATGCCCTTCTCCCGCTCCAGGTCCATCAGATCGAGCGTCTGCTCGATCAGTTCGCGCGGCGAGACCGTGCCGGTATACTCCAGCAGGCGGTCAGCGAGGGTTGATTTGCCATGATCGATATGTGCAATGATACAAAAATTTCTAATATGTGCTTGATCGGTCATTCCTCGATGATCCCTCCACACAAAACCTCATCGCCATCCTCGCCTCCATAGAAGACAGCGGCCTGGCCGGGCGTGATGGCGCGCTGGGGCTGCATAAGCCGGACCTGCACGCGGTTGCCCGCGAGGGGCGTAACCAGGGCAGGCTGCTCCTGAGCCTTGTAGCGCACACGCACGCGAGCCGCGAACGGCTCCTCCGGTGTGTCGCCGCTGACGTAATGCATCCTGCCGACGATAAATTCACTGCGGTTCAGCGCCTCCGCCGGGCCGACGATCAGAGCATTTTGAGCCGCGTCGATCTTGAGCACGTGCAGCGGCTCCCTGGCGGTAAGGCCCAGGCCCTTGCGCTGCCCGATGGTGTAGTAGGCCAGGCCGCGATGGCGTCCCAGTAGCCGGCCATCCTGGTCGTAGATCGGCCCCGGCCTGGGTATAGTGATGAGCGGCTGCCCGCTGGCTTCTCCACGCCCGCCCGCGCCGACAGCGACGGCTGCCGCCGCGTGTGCCGCTGCATAGCGATCAATGAAGCCGCGATAATCGTTCTGCGCAACAAAACAGATCTCCTGGCTCTCCGCCTTCGTTGCCACGCGCATGCCGCGCTCGGCCGCCATCGCACGCACCTGCGGCTTCGTATAGTTACCCAGGGGGAAGCAGGCGTGCGCCAGTTGGAACTGGTTAAGCACATGCAGCACGTAGGACTGATCCTTGTCGGGATCGAGGCCGCGCCGCAGCCGCCGCTTGCCCGTAACGGGGTGGTCGTCCACACGCACATAGTGGCCCGTCGCCAGGTAATCGGCGCCCAGGCCCAGCGCCCGCTTGAGCAGCACGGTGAAACGGATATGCCGGTTACAGGTCAGGCAGGGATTGGGCGTGCGGCCCGCAACATAATCCTCATAGAAGGAATCGACGATCTTATCCTTAAATTCCTGTTCGACGTTGACCAGATAAAAGGGTATGTCAAGCTGGCGCGCAACTCTCCTGGCGTCATCCACCGCTTCCAGGGAGCAGCACTTATTCTGCACGACGCGCTCAACGCCATCGTCCTCCGCCTCGATCACGCCGGGTTCCGACCAGAGGCGCAGCATAATGCCGATCACTTCGTGCCCTTGTTCTTTGAGTAGCGCGGCGGCAACCGAGCTATCTACGCCGCCGCTCATTGCGACGACTATGCGTGCCATAAGGATATCCTCTATAATGCATGTGCGTAGCCGCGTCATTTATCGCGCTTTTTGCCTGTAAAATGTTCTTATTAGCGCAATGAATCGCGCGGCCACGCAGCGGCTCTATGAACCACCGGATAATATATAGAAAAAAGGGCTAGCCGTGCATGGGGCTAGCCTCGCGTCTGTCTGCTCTCACTTTGCGTCGAGATATGTGTGTTATGCCCTTCTTCGCCTCGTTTAGAGTAGCACAGTGGGGAATAGTTGTCAATCTCGCGCCTGCGGCGCTCGCCGGATAGAGGGTGTGGTGTGAGCAGGCGCTTCGCGCCTGCTCACACCACACCCTCTATCCTTTGCGCGGCAGAGCCGCGCAGGCATTCTCTTATACCCAGATATCCGAGGTGCAGTCGCCGCCGGGATAGCGTATCTCGTGCGCGCGTGCCGGCCCTGCGGGTTCTTTGCCGAAGTCGACGTAGAAATTCTCGTTGATCTTCATGCCGCCCTGCTCGGTATCGCAATCGATCTGAAGCAGGTAGGAGCCGGTCTTTGCCAGATTGGGATAGAACTGGTTGTCCCAGGAGCTAAAGAGCGAATTGGTCACGTAGAGCCGCTTGCCGTCGAGGCTGAGTTGCAGCATCTGCGGGCCGCCCTCAAGCTTATGCCCCTGGATGGTGCCGGCCTTGTCCAGCAGGCCGCCGCACCAGACCTGGCCCGTCAGCCTGGGATGCGATGGATCGCTGATATCGTACTGGCGAATGTCGCCGTGCAGCCAGTTCGAGAGATAGAGATAGCGGTCATCCATCGAGATCACGAAATCCGTGATGAGCGAGGGCACCGGAAAAGGCCAGCCCGCGACCTCCACCGATGGTACGTCGATAACCTTCTCGACCTCCCATTTGCCGTTGGAGCGCTGCCAGTGCCACATGTTGCTGCTCAGCGCCGCTCCCACAAAGCCATGCGTGCTATCAGGATTGTGATGGAAGCGGACCTCCAGTGGGATCAGGCCATCCTCGCCAAGATCGATGCTCTGCTGGAGTTCGTGCGTGGACCAATCCCAGAAGTGGAGCTGGCGCCCGTATTTGCCGGCGGCAACATCATCCAGATTGAAACCGCCGACGTAGGTCTTTGGCGCGGCCCACTCGCTGCTGACCATCGTATTGTGGCGCGGCTGATACCAGAAGTCGTAGTTGAAGCGCATGCCGTCGGCCTTATGTTCCCAGCGGCCTGCGATGTTGAATTCTTCATCGAGCAGCAGGAAGCCGCCGGGGGCGTTGCCCTGGCTGTCGCCAAGCATAGAGATCATTACATGCCCATCGGCCAGGCAGTGAACGGTATGCGGCGCGGTCAGATCGACCTTCTGCTTCACCTCTTCCGGCTCGATGACCTTATGCAGCTTCGGCGCTTTTTCATCGGAGGTATCGATGATGTGGATGCGGCTCGACTGCTGGCCGGGCACGATCAGGAAGCGGCGGGATTTGCTCTCGTCGCCGTGGCAGGAGCTGCACGCGTTCCAGCCGAAGTGGTGCAGTTCGTCGCCGACCTGCGGCATAGGGGTGCGATGGATCACCTGAGAGTAGGTACGTGAATTGGGGTCGACATCGATGGTCGCCAGGTAATCAGGCTCCTCGACACCCGTCCCCACGTAGAGAGCGACGGTATAGAGCACTTTCTCGCGCTCGGCCTGCATCGCCTCCTGCGGCGAGGCGTAGCCGGGGCCGCAACAGGTGTCATCGGAGTGATTGTGCTCATGGGTGGTGGTCATAGTTATGTTGTCCTCCTCCTTTCCGCTTTAGCGGGAAAAGCGCTAAGAGACGCACAATGCCTGACTGCTCACCGCTGCGCGGTTCGTCAGGTGTGGAGTCTGCGGGCCGAGTGCCTGCGGCACTCGGCCCGCAGACTCCACATTATCAGGTGCACCACAGGCGTATCAAATATCTGTATCAGGTTAACTGCATAATACATAGTCACTATGTATCATGGGTGCAGCGGCTGTCAAGGCAGGAAAGAGAGTCATACGCACTCGACTGAACCCTCGCTTTCGTGTATAATAGTGGCGGAATTGCTGGTAAGCGCGAGATACTAGAAAGCGCTATAAGAGCCTGTAAACGGAAGGGAAGCGCGACAGGCGTTCCGGCAGAGAAAATATTGGCTCGTGAAGCCGGAAAAACTCTCCACAGGCTGATGAGCAGGGAGTCAACATAATGCCAAAAAGATCAGGCTCTGCGCGTGGTGGGGCACAACGCAATCGGCCAAAGGTACAGAAAAACATTGAACTCGTGCGCCAGAGCGCCCCGCGAGAGCGGAGCAGCGAGGTGAGCGCGGCCCAGGAGGATACCGAGCTGGCCGCCGTATCGACGGCCACGGTAACAACTTCTGAGCCGGAAACGCAGAAGACGAGCGAGAGCGTAGCCCCGGCGCCAGAAGTAGAGAAGATATCTGAGAAACTCGCCTCCGCGCCCGTGCAGGAGGTCCAGAAGACGAATGGGAAAGCGGCGGTTCCCGCCGCGAAGGGGAGCGCTTCGGCGCGCCTCGCGGCCCGGCGCCAGGGCGGGGCGCGATCTCAGCGCAACGCAGCCACACTCATCACGGCGGAGCATTTTACCTACGTGCGCCGCGATCTCATCACCATAGGGATTCTTGCGGGCATCATGGTCGTGGCGATGATTATTCTGTACTTTGTGCTGGTGGTGAACGGGCTGTTTTAAAGGTTTGCCTGATTACCGGCAGCCAGTGTGCTCGCGCCAGCGGCGCTCGCCTTAAAGTGGTGTTGTGGCACATGTGCTTCGCACATGTGCCACAACACCATTTCTTTGCCTGGCGCGGCGGAGCCGCGCGAACGGTCAGGGCAGGAGCGCGAGGACGCTGATAAGCTGTAAAACGAAGAGGCACTGTTACCTGATATCGCGTCTGGTAAGGTCAGTGCCTCAGAGTATTTTGTGATATGGCTGGTGAAACGGTATGGTGGAAGTGGCGGCGGATACCACCGCCGCGCGCAGATAGGTGGCCCCGGGTCAGTGTACCAGGGGGCTGGTGCCTATCCCGGCGGGAATACCGTGACGGTGCGCAGCGGGAATAGTGACACCCAGCACACGCTGCATAGCCATCGTATGGCTACAATCCCCCCAATCGTGGAAGAAGCGACAGGTGCATTGCCACTCGCCGTTGTCATAAGTGGTGGTGTGGACATCGTTTTCGCCGTGGAATTCGGCCTCGAAGCGTTTGAACTGAATCCGCTCCGGTTCTTCCGCATAGCGTTTGGCTTTCGCGATTTTGCTGATCATACTTGAGTTCATGATCTTGTCTTCTCCTTAAGAAGTCTAAAAACCACTCCGCGTCCACTTGATCGTCTATTCTATACGCTTCGTGGCGTAGCTTACTCCGTAGGTCGTGGGGTATTGTGTAAGGCTACGTTATGAATCGCGCCGACAGCTCGTAAAGGATCTTCATCCCTCCTTTCGTGCGTGCAATATTACTCTGATCGGCTCTCGCCGCTCTGTAGAGTAGTGGCCCAAAGAATGAAGAATAAATCGATGAGCCCGGCTGTCTGTGAGCGTATGAACGAAAGAAATAAAAAAACACCAGGGCAATATTTCCCCGGTGCGTTTATGTCTTTGTATCGGTCAGGTCAGTGTTAGTCGTCGCAGCCATCAGCAGCGTTTTCCTGTGCGATGTCTTTGAGACTAACATATGCATGCTTGCTACCTCACCCTGGTATGAACCGAGTGCAAACACTCTAGCCCCGCAACCGTCTTCATCTGACCGGCTCCAGGTTCTTCAGACTACAATGTCTTATGGTATTTGAGACGATTATACCATAGAGACCGGTGAAAGTCCACCCTTGAAGGCGCCAATCTTAACCTTTCTATAACTTCTCAGGAATGTCGCGCGGCGGAGCCGCGCCGGGAATATAGATTGTGGTGTGGCACAGGCCCATTGCGCCTGTGCCACACCACAAGATAGAAAAGGTGGGTACCTGCGTTGTGGATTGCTGGCTCGCTCGGGCCGGGCAGAGCGCTGTGCCCACCACAAGATAGAAAAGGTGTGTTCCTGCTGTGCACACCAGCGCAGGTTTCGTCCTTCGGCTCTATTGAGCGACCAGGCATTGTTCCTCGGTAAGCAGTTCATCGTAGAGGCCCTCCACCCGTGCAGCCACGCGCTCCCAGCTAAAACACAGCACGGAAACGCGGGCAGCAGCGCGCATACGCGCCAGCAGCGCGGCGTTGCCCAGCAGGGTATCGAGCCGCTCCGCGAAAGAGCCTGCCCAGCGCGGCACCAGAAAACCCGTCTCGCCATGACGAACAATCGTCGTCGGGCCGCCGGAGCGCGTTGCTACAACGGGCGTGCCGCAGGCCAGCGACTCGAGCGCGGCCAGGCCAAAGCTTTCGTGATACGAGGGCATAACGGTCACATCGGCGGCGCTGTAGAGCAGCGGCATCTCGTGGCGCGGGCGCGCTCCCAGAAAATGTGCACGGTCCGCGATGCCCAGCTTCGCGGCCAGGGAGCGCAATTGTTGCAATTCTCTGTCGTTGTCGAGTCTGCCGCCAGCAATTACTACGCGGGCCTTGTGCTCCATCATGGCGGCAGCGCGTAGTAAGAGATCGGGGCCTTTATATGGATCGAGCCTGCCGACAAAGAGCAGGATAGGCTGCTGCGCTGGCAGTCCCAGTTGTGTGCGCGCCTGCTCGCGGGCGCGCGGTGCAAACAGGCTGAGATCGATGCCGCAAGGGATAACCTCTACCCGGTGCACCGTTGCTCCATAGTAGCGAATCAATTGCTGGCGCTCCTCGACGGTGGGGGCAATAATACGATCCGCATGCTGGATCAGCCAGCGCTCTTTTTCGGCCCGCAATGGCGATTCTGGCTCGCCAGGGTGCGCCAGTTGTTTCATACGCGCCAGGGTATGGAACATGGTAATGTGCGGTGTGTCCCATTGCCGGGCAAGATGCTGTGCGCTGATGCCAGAGAGCCAGTAGTGGCTATGGATGAGATCGTAGCGCAGGGCATGGTTGCGCCTGAATTCTTCGATGTTACGGGTGAATAGCGGTAGATATTGATAGAGATCGTGTTTGGGAATAGGTAATGCAGGGCCAGCGTCGATATGGACAACGCGTATATTCCCTTTCAGTTGAACAATAGCGGGCGTGTGCTTATTGGTGCGGCGGGTAAAGATATCGATGTTGTGATGGTACTGAGATAACGCGCTTGCCAGTTCGCGCATATAGACGTTCATGCCCCCGGCATCCTTCGTTCGCCCCGGGTGATCCAGCGGCGACGTATGAACGCTGAGCATGGCAATAGAATATGGCATATCAACTATGCTCCTTCCCTATAAGATTGTTAGCGACGTTCATTGCAGATGCGGGGCCAGCGCCCTTCGTTCGCGCATTTAGTGCGGGCCGGTTGTGCGAGCATCTGGCAACCTCCTTTCTTCACAGCAGAGTTTATTGGGCGGCCCCCTCAAAGGGAAATCCGCCGGGCTTCTATCACTAAAAAACAAGCCACACGAAGCATTCTATTTCTTATTAGCGTCTAATTCTCAACGCCCTGGCGTTCTCTCGCCGGGGCGTTGCACGACAGGTGCGAGCCAGCGATGAGGCAAAAAGCAGGCATATTCTCAGGACTGCTTTTCGCGGCAGCGCAGATCGTTGATAGCATCGTACATCTCGGCGACACCGATGCCCGATCCCTGCGCAAGCTCCTTCAGCAGCTCGGTGCGGCGTTCAAGAGCGGCATTGAAGTCCTGGCTGGAGATGCCGGCCCATGACGCCAGATCGTCGAGGATCGCCTGGTCGGCATGCTCGAAGCTGTCATCGAAATTGTTCCAGAGGGAGAGCGGGATGGGTACGATAGCCTCTGGTCTTCGCGGATCGGCCTCCGGCTGGAGGAAATGCGTGGTAAACCAGCGGCGGCGGGCCGGGTAGCTGCGCCCGGCCAGCCCGATATTCACCACGAGTCCCAGGCGCCGTATATCTTCCGCGTTCAGGCGCAGCTCATGGCGATAGAGATAGAGCACGTCGTCAATCGTATCGGCGTGGACGCTGGTCGCGATATGATATCCACGCGCGGGGAGTGACAGATAGCGGCGGGCGACGCGCCCCCACATGTAGATAGGCAGGTGATCGCTGACCTCGTTGCAGAGGGCATAAGTTGTGGAAGGATCAATATCGGGCAGGCGAGTAAATGAGAAGGTTTCATACATGCCGGACATGTACGCTAGCGCGGTCCCTTCGGGCAAAAATTGCAGCAGCGCGTTCAGCGTCGTCGTTTTGCCGATCCCCGGCTGAGGATCGGTAGGGCCGGCGACGGTGAGCGATGCGCCGTGCTCCAACAGCAGCCAGACGAGGGCAGCGGTCTCGGCATCCACGCTGCCGAGCGCGATGATCTGCGCTATGGACAGCGGGCGCCGCGATTCATAGTGCCAGTAATAGCGTTCATAAGGATCACGCGGATCAAACATGCTCTGTATCCCTTCCCTCGCGAATAGAACACTTTATCATGCCCTGTAACTTATGTCTTCTGTTCTCCTGCCTTCTGCTCCTCGCTGGCGCTCTGCTCCTCGCTGGGCACGGGCAGCTTTGGCGGATGGAGCCAGCCGGGATGGGGACTCCAGCCGATGGCGAGGATGCGGGGCCGGTTTTCGCCATCCAGTTCGACCATGCTTACCGAGGCATTGTCGATCATCAATGAGCCAGCGCGTTTAGCTTCCAGGCCGGTATAGTGAGCAATTATAAGCTTGATGACATCGGCATGCGCGACAAAGGCGGGGTAGGCCCCGATATCCTCTCTGGCGCACCAGCGTTCGATGGCCGCCACTGCGCGCTGCTGGACCTGGGGGAAGGTTTCGACGCCCTGCGGGGCCACGCTGGGATCCTGTACGTAAGCCTTCCAGCCTGGATCATTTTTGCTGACCGTCTCTATGAGCTGTCCTGCCCAGGGGCCGACATCGGTATCCATCAGTTCTGGTTCCAGTTGTATCTCCAGTGATCGCCCCCGCGCGACGATCTCAGCCGTGTCACGCGCCCGATCCAGCGGGCTGCTGATGATGGCGCTGATCGGCAGGACCGTCAGCGCTTCGGCGAGGCGCTCTGCCTGTTTGCGCCCGGTATCGTTCAATTCAACTCCTGGAAGCTGTCCAGGGAGACGACGTTCAACGTTCCATGTAGTTTGCCCATGTCGAATAAGGAGCAACGTTCGTTTCATGCCACCAGATGTACTTTCCACAATTTGCCGGTACTGAAACTGAATCTGGAGCCGCCAGCGCAGGAAGCGCCAGCCCGTAGAGAGGTAGAGCCAGAGAATGTATAGCAGGCTGTATGCCGCACCGATAAGATCTCTCAACGTAGCCTCGAATACCCGGGCGGCTGATGCTCTTGTACTGCCTGGTTGGCCGACCCATGTCTTACGCGCGTCTGCAAAAGCGCGCTCCACAATCCAGTTTTGCTTGCCTTCTATTGTATCAGCGTCAACCTTGAGACGCAACCTGCCCATCAGGCGGCCAGAAAAAGCCGGCTTGACAAAGCCCCGGCGATGCGATAAAATCCTGGTGTCGTTGCGCGCGCAATAGATGAAGCGTTGTTCTTGCCTCGTTCGTCTAGTGGCCTAGGACGCCACCCTTTCAAGGTGGAGATCACGGGTTCGACTCCCGTACGAGGTATTATTTCCGCTAGTATTTCCAGAGAGGTCTGGCAGGCGTCACTTATTTAGCCATGTCAGACCTCTTTGTTTTGCAGCCTGCTCTGCTGCGGCTTTCATTGCCACGAAAGGTAAGATGACCATGATTAGCGTAGAAGAAGCTCTTGAGCGTATTTTATCCGAGATCGAGCCACTGAACATTGTACAGCTTCCGCTCTCCGAAGCGCTCGGCGCGGTGCTTGCGCAGGACATCATCGCGCAGGAAGATATTCCTCCCTTTGCGAACTCGGCCATGGATGGGTTCGCGCTCCTCAGCAAAGATAGCAAGCCGCGCGATGGGCAGCCGCCGCGCCTGCGCGTCACCGGAGGAGTCGCAGCCGGTTATGTCGCAGATCGCCCTGTCGAGGAAGGCACGGCCATGCGCATCATGACCGGTGCTCCGGTGCCTCCGGGGGCCGATAGCGTCATCCAGGTCGAACTGACGCGCTTCGACGGTCCCGAGAGCGAATGGGTAGAGGTATTGCAGGAGGTCGCTCCGGGGAACAATATTCGCCCTGCCGGCGAGGATATACGCGCCGGGCAGTGCGTCTTGCGCCGTGGCGCCGAGATCGGGCCGTGGGAGATCGGCGTGCTGGCGACGCTCGGCTGGGCTATGGTGCCCGTTGTGCGCCGCGCCCGCGTGGCGATCCTGGGCACCGGAGATGAAGTTATCGACGTGGATCAGCCCTTGCAGCCGGGCAAGATTCGCAATAGCAACAGCTATTTGCTGGAGGCAGCCGTGCGGCGCGCCGGGGCGGAGCCTCATCGCCTGGGCGTTGCGCGGGATACCGTCGAGAGCTTGCGTGAAAAGTTTAGCGCGGCCGTTACCCACGATCTCATCCTGACCTCCGGCGGTGTCTCCGTGGGCGACTTCGATCTCGTCAAAGATATCATGCAGGAGCAGGGCGAGATCAACTTCTGGCGCATCAATATGCGCCCCGGCAAGCCTGTGGCCTTCGGGCATATCAAAGGCGTCCCATTGCTCGGCCTGCCCGGCAATCCTGTTTCCAGCGCCGTCACCTTCGAGCTATTTGGTCGCCCGGTGATACGCAAGATGCAGGGCCATACGCGCCTGGTCAGGCCGCAGATCGAGGTTGTTGTCGAGGATGGCGTGCAGGATCGAGCCATGCGCCGCCATTACGTGCGCGCTCACGTAGAATGGCGCGATGGCCGCTTCGTAGCTCGCACCACGGGCAACCAGGGTTCCAATATCACCACCTCGCTGCTCAATGCCAATGCTTTCTTAATCATCCCGGAGGGAGGCACCGAGGTGCGCCCCGGCGATACCGCGCAGGCCATGATGCTCGACTGGCCGGAGATCGAGATCCCCGCGCCTCGGTCTCGCCTTTCGTAGCCACGCGCTTTATCGCGCCCGGCGGCCCTCTACAGGCCGGCGCAGGCGCGATAAAGCGCGTGGCTGCGCACAGAGTGACCTCGCTGCTTCTGATTGTTACCTTTCAGCATCGCACGGCTGCGCACCGGAGGACTTCTCCAAAGCTGGTTGCAGTTCACCATCGCGCAGCTACGCACAATGGGGATAGCCGCTTTAAGTGTTAACCCGCATTAACACTTCTGATCTCAGCGAAGCGCCCCGCGCAAATCGGCGCCGTCAAGTGTGGCCCCGTTCAGAAGCGCCCTGGTAAGATCCGCTCCTCTCAGGTCGGTTGCGTTCAGATTTCCTTCCCGGAGATCGGCTTCGCTGAGGCTGGCGCGGTAGAGATCCGCGTGGCAGAGATTGGCCCTGTATAGATTAGCCCGGCTCAGGTCGGCGCCGCTCAGATTGGCGTCGCTCAGATTCGCATGGACGAGCAGCGCGCGGGTAAGATCCGCATCGCTGAGTATAGCTGCACTCAGGTTGGCATGGCTGAGATTGTTTCCTTGCAGGTTGATCTGGCGGAGGTTGGCCCCATGCAGGTCGGCGCTGTACAGATTAGCTTCGCACAGGTTGGCCCCGCGCAAGTCAGCCGCCGCCAGCACCGCCCAGCTCAGATCCGCTCTGGTAAGATCGGCGGCACGCAGATCTGATCGGCTGAGGTTAGCCCAGGAGAGCGTGGCTTCCCCGAGTTGCGCGTGGCTGAGATCAGCCATAATAAGATCGGCCCCGACAAGATTAACGCCACAGAGATTGACACCCTTGAGGCTGCTTCCGCTGAGGTTGGCCCCACCGAGATTAACCCCGCCGAGGTTGGCTCCGTTGAGCAGCGCACCTCGCAGGTCGGCTCCGCAGAGCCGCGCCCCGTAGAGATCCGCTCCACTGAGGTTGGCCCCATTGAGCTTCACCCCGTAGAATATCGCGCCACAGAGATTAGTCTGTCTGAGATCTGCTCCACTCACAATGGCCCCGCTGAAGTTTGCTTCGCTAAGATTGGCTTGAAAAAGACGAGTACCTGAAAGGTTAGCTTCAATGAAGTTGGCCCTGTGAAGGTCGGCTCCACAGAGGCTCGCATTCTTGAGGTCGGCTCTCCCCAGGTTTGGTTGCAGCTCTCGCTGTTTTGCTCGCCAGGCATTCCAGACTTTTGCGCCTTTTTTGAGCAGATTGAGATGATACAGGTTTGCCATGTGCTGTGCCATCCATTTCTCTTGTTTTCTGGCTTCTGAGGGGTACTCAGCAAGGATTTTCTCTTCCCCCTTTGCATTGTATCAGAAGCAGGGCAGGCACTGCCATAGTTTTAGGGCAATTGCCAGAGCAATTTTTGAGAAGATGTCCTGTCTGTTGATGTTACTGCGAGTTCCAATCTCTGTACCTGCACTTCGCACCTGGATTGCGCTTCAACGGCTGTAATTTATACTGAGATCAGCGGAACGGCCAGCAGGGCAAGAAGAATGCCGACGGTCTGGATACGTGAAACGCGCTCTCGCAGCACGAGCACCGCGAGCAGCACCGTCGCCGCCGGGTAGAGCGATGAGAGAATCGCTGCGACATCGAGGCGCCCCGAGTGAGTGGCGAGCACAAAAAAGGCGTTGCCGATGGCATCCAGCGTCCCCGCGCACAGCACGAGGGGCATGGTAAGTATCGCAGGCTGCACGCGCTGACGCCGGATCAGCCCGATAACCAGCAGCAGCAGCACCGATGTAAGGCGAGCCACCGCCAGGGGCCAGAAAGTCTCTCCATGACTCACGCGACTGATGAGGATGAAAAAACAACCGAAGCCGCAGCCGGCCACCAGTGCCAGCCCGATGCCCTTTGGTCGCCCCGTCGCTCGTTCCGGGCGCGATATCAACCCGATAGCGAGCAGCGCCAGAATGAAGCCGCCGATCTGGAACGGGTTGGGCAGCCCCGTGGTAAAGGCGGCGAAGATGACGGGCAGCCCGGCGGTGAGCATCGCCGAGAGCGGGGCCGCGATGCCCATGTTACCTATTGAGAGCGCCGTATAGAAGGCGATCAGCCCTACCGCGCCGGCCAGGCCGGCCAGCGCGCCCCACATAACATCGAACGATCCCGGCAGCGGCTCGCGCCAGATCAGGGCGAGCGCGGTGAGCAATACGAAGCCAACCGCGTAGGCGGCCAGCACGACGCTTGATGCGTTAGCGCGGCGGGAGGCGAGGCCGCCGGAGAAATCGCCGCTTCCCCAGCAGAGAGAAGCGGCCAGGCCAAAGATGACGGTAGCGAGGGCGCGGCTCATTATGAATCCTTGCTTCTTAAAGAGGGTAGTATTTATGGATGTGCAAGTCTGCCTGACTGCTCACCGCTGCGCGGTTCGCCAGGGAATGGAGGTTGCAGGCTGAGCGCCGCAGGCGCACAAAAACAAGCACATCAGGTTTATTAAACTTCATTTATTTGCCAGCATTAGTCAGGGCGGCCAGATCTGCGTCGCCCAGTTGCAGCGTGACGGCTCCCATCAGTTCGCGTACCTGCTCTGGCGAGGTTGCGCTGGCGATGGGGGCGGTGATGCCGGGCTGCGCCATTACCCAGGCCAGTGAAACCTGCGCTGGCGTGGCGTTGCATCGCGCCGCGATCCGATCCACAGCCTCAAGGATGGCGAAGCCGCGCTCGTTCATATAGAGCTTCTGCACGCTCTGCGCGCGCGGACTCTGCGGCAGCGGCTGTCCGGGGCGATACTTGCCCGACAAAAAGCCGCGCGCGAGGGAATAGTAGGCGATGACGCCGATCTCGTGCTCAACGCATACCTGTTGCGGTCCGTTCTCGTACTCCTCGCGTTCTACCAGGTTATAGAGCGGCTGCAAGCACTCGTAGCGCGCGTAGCCGTGCTGCTGGCTGACCTGCTCGGCTGCTACAAGGCGCTCCGCTGTGAAGTTTGATGCGCCGATGTAGCGTACCTTGCCCTGCTGCACCAGGTCGTTGAATGCCGCCATCGTCTCCTCAAGCGGCGTCCCGGTATCATCTTCGTGGGATTGATAGAGATCGATCACATCTGTTTGCAGCCGTTTAAGCGATTCTTCTACCGCCGCGAAAAGGTACCTGCGCGAGAGGCCGCGCTTATCGGGGGCCATCGGCTTGCCGACTTTGGTTGCAATGATAAGCTTATCACGATTGGCGCGCTGCGTCATCCAGCGCCCGATCACTGCTTCGGATTCGCCGCTGGCGTAGATATCGGCAGTATCGATAAAGTTGCCTCCGGCCTCGACGTAGGCATCCAGAACGGCGAAGGCTGTGCGCTCATCGATGGTTCTGCCAAAAACATTGCTCCCCAGGCAGAGCGGTGTAACATTCAGGTCCGAATGCCCTATTTTGCGGGTTGGCATGCGCTCTCCTTATCTCTGTAGATTTGCTTCCTCCTGAATCATATCATATAGAAGCATCGTTAACGGGGTACTTGAGTCTCTGCGTTCTCTTTGGCTTGCCACTCGCGCGGCTTCGCCACATATCCTCCAGATAGGGAGCGCCTGCTGCCGGAAGGAAGGCACGCTCTCCTCCCCGGCGTGGCGCAGCCGCGCAACTCCATCCGGCGAGCGCCGCAGGCGCGAGCATGCGAAGGCGCCGGAAATCAGACTATGGAATTGACAATATCAGATCTCTGCCGCTATCATGGTAGCAGGAAGCTCCAGAATATTTGTGTTGATAAAAGAGCTACAGGTTGATATTTAGAGAGATGCCATGCCACGTTGCCCCAATCCGCGCTGCCAGATAGATTACCCGCCGGGGACGGTCCAGTGTACGAACCCGTTCTGCCGCTGCCTTCTTCCCGAGGCCGTTGTTGCCGGACGCTATCGTATCGAGACGTTGATCGGCATTGGCGGCATGGGCGCGGTCTATCGCGCCAGCGATACCTTCGAGATGGAGCAGGTGGCGCTCAAGGTGCTCTCGCTCTCCAGCAACATAGTAGATATCACGACGGCGGTAGAGCGCTTCCGGCGCGAGGCGCGTTATGCTCACCAGTTGAAGCATAAGAACATCGTCCCGGTACTGAATTTCGGTCAGGATGGCAACTTGCTCTATCTTGCCATGCCGCTAATCACCGGCGGTACGCTGAAAGCGCTGCTCAAAAGCGAACTGCCGCTGCCCACGCAGCAGGCGCAGCGCTATCTCAACGACATCGCCGCCGCTATCGATACGGTCCATGCTCATCCCCAGCAGATCGTGCATCGTGATATCAAGCCTTCCAATCTGCTCATTCATCAGGATGATGGTCGCCTGGTGCTGGCCGATTTTGGCATTGCGCGGGCGATGCAGCAGGAAAAAATTCTAACGCAGCAGGGCTGGTCGCTGGGTACGGAGCATTATATTGCCCCTGAGCAGGAGCAGGGGAAGGCGCAGCCGGCCAGCGACATCTATGCAATGGGCGTGGTGGCTTACCAGATGTTTACCGGATTGCTGCCCTTCCAGGCCGTCGTAAGAAGCCGCGCCGCAGAATTGCCGCCACCGAGCGCGTTAAACCCCGCCCTTCCGCCGTCTGTGGATGTCGCCATTCTGCGCGCCATGGATGTCGATCCCCGCAAGCGTTTCAAGTCGGCGAGCGCTTTCGCGCAGGCCGTGAATGAAGCGCTTGCGGCTGAGAACATCTGGTCGGCGTCAACCATCACCTCCACGCTGCCCGCGACCAGCAACGCCAACGTCATTGTGCGCACCATCGTTCCTGAGAATCCCTGTAGCAACTGCGGGGGCGAGAACCGCAGCAGCTCGCGCTTCTGCCGTCACTGCGGCCACAGCCTTGACGAGACCGCGCCGGTTATCTCCGATATGTGTCAGATCGGTTATCTCAGCGATAACGGACAACAGGCTCAGGAGAACGAGGATATGCTGCTGGTAGTGCAGGGATTGTGCGTCAATCTCGCTCCTCCTCCACGCCCTTTCGGCCTCTTCGCCGTGGCTGATGGCCTGCGCGGGCCGGAGGGAAAGTCGACGGGCGGACATGAAGCAAGCCGCCTGGCGGTTGAGACACTGACCGATATCCTGCTGCCCCTGCTGGCGATATCTCCTCGCTCGCGCTCACACGCCACGCCGCAGCACAACACGCTCTCGCCGGGAGGGCAGCGCCAGCCGAGTACAGCGCTGCGCGGCGTGCCGCCGCCGGACGAGATCATCGAGCAATGGATCAAAGATGCGGTGCGCCAGGCCAATCGTGTGATCTATCACTGCAACGCCGACTATGATACGCATATGGCCTGCACGCTGACCGCTGCCCTGATCTACAAACAACGGCTTTACGTTGCCAGCGTGGGCGATAGCCGCGCCTATCGTTACAGCGCCACTAAAGGGTTACAGTGCATTACCACCGATCATACGATGGCGGCCAATCTTGTCGCCGCGCAGCTTCTGCTACCTGATGAAGTGTATAAGAGCGCGAAACGAAACCAGCACTATCGCTATCTCGGGCGCGACTACCAGGTGCCCGTCGATACCTTTTGCTGCGAGATCGAGCCTGGCGATCTGGTTCTGCTCTGCACCGATGGCCTCTGGCATATGGTGCGTGATGAACACCTGGCCGATCTGCTGGCGCAGCCGGGAGCGCCTCAGGAGCGGGTTCGTCGGCTGGTGGATGCCGCGAACCGTGCGGGTGGTGAGGGCAACGTCAGTGTCATCGTTGTAAGTTCACAGTGACTTTAGCTGGCGCCACTGCTCCTTCCAGTTCGACAGCCAGGGGGAGCGTGACCATAAATGTCGAGCCGCGCCCCAATGCGCTCTCGACGCTGATGGTGCCTTTGTGTGCGCGTACCACCCAGTCAACGATAGCCAGGCCGAGGCCCGATCCCCCCTGCGCCTTCGAGCGCGCGGGATCGGCGCGATAGAAGCGCTCGAAGATATGCTCAAGGTCTTTTGGCGCGATGCCGATGCCCGTGTCAGCGACGATAAGATGCGCATGCGTGGCGCAGGTCTCGACAGAGACGGTGACACTGCCCCCGGCGTTATTGTAGATCAGCCCGTTGTCTACCAGGCTCATGATGACCTGGATCAGCCGTGCCGCGTCACCCAGCACGATAGCGGGTTGGAGCGTTCCTGTGCGCAGCGTCATTTTGCGCTCGGCGGCCAGCGGCTCAAGGCTCTCCACCACATCGGTAGCCAGCAGGTCGAGATGCACCGGATCGTGGTCAAAAAGCACCTGCCCTTCGTCCGCGCGGGCCAGCGCCAGCAGGTCATTGATAAGGCGGCCCAGGCGCTCAGACTCGGCGTTGATCTCACGCAGTACCGCGACGTAATCCTCTGTGCTGGCGGGCTGAGCGAGGGCGACCTCGGTCATGTTGCGCACCACGGCTACAGGAGTGCGCAGTTCGTGCGAAGCGTCGGCTACAAAGCGGCGCTGCTGCGTAAAGGCGCGTTCCAGCCGCCCGATCATCTGATTGAAGATGATCGCAAGGTCTCGCACTTCGTCTTTTGCCAGGGGCACGCTCACGCGCTGGTGGAGATCTCTGGCCCCGATCTCGCGCGCCGTAGAGGCGAGGCGGTGGATCGGCCTGAAAGCATGCCCGGCCAGCCAGTAGCTGCCAAAGGCGCTCAGGATGAGCATAAAAGGCGTGGTGAGAAACAGGCCAAATAGAATACGCTGCAATGTAGCGTTGAGCTGGTCGAGCGATTGCCCCACCTGAACGATGCCGACGGTTTTCCTGCTGTTCACGAGCATGGTGCTGTAGATCCGCTCCTCCTGCCCGTCAGGGCGGGTAATCGTGCCGCGCCAGGGATGGCCTTTGAGCGGATCGCTAAGACTGATCGCGGGTATGGGCAAGTAGTTGAAATTGCCGCTATTATAGATGATGTTGCCCCGAAGATCGAAGATGCGTACCAGGATGTTTTTATCGACAGGGGGCCGCACCGGCAGTGTGTAGTTCCCTATATGCTCGGCGCTATCCGGCGGAATATCATCGTCATAGTCGATGGTTGCCGATGGTGCGTCCAGTTCTGCCAGTTCGTTGACGACATTTTTCACAGAGAGCTGTCCATGTATCAATGAAATGCCCTCGGCTACTTGCAGCGCGCGCAGTTGCAGGACCGTATCGAAACTGGAGGCCAGTATTCCCTCCAACGTCATGTAGAAGATGGCGCCGAAGATCAATATTAGCCCGGCGGAGACGATAGTGTACCATAAGGTCAACTGCATACGAATCCCCGGCGGGGTAAAGTTCCTCAAGGTATTGAAACGCATGGTCAGGCCGGTTCCTTGAGCTGATAGCCCGATCCGCGCACTGTGCAGATCACATCGGGTTCGTTCTGGCTGCACAGTTTGCGTCTCAGGTAGCGAATATAGACATCGATGACGTTAGAGAGATGCTCGGTATCGCCATCCCAGACATGCTCGGCGATCATTGATCGGCTCAGCACCTGGTGAGGATGACGCATAAAAAATTCCAGCAGCGCGTACTCCTTGTTGACCAGCGAGATGACGCGCTCTCCTCGCCGTACTTCGTGTGTATTCGTATCCAGAGTGATATCCATAAACTGCAAGACGGGATTTTTCATCGGGCTGCCCCGGCGCAGGAGCGCGCGCACGCGCGCTTCCAGTTCGCTAAACGCGAAAGGCTTCACCAGATAGTCGTCCGCGCCCAGATCCAGGCCCTTGACGCGCTGCTCGACGGCATCCAGGGCGGTCAGAAGCAGGATGGGCATGGTCTTCTCCTGCTCGCGCAACTGCTTGCATATGGCAAAGCCATCGAGATTGGGCAGCAGGACATCCAGGATGATGAGATCATAGGGGGTTGTGGCAGCCATCAACAGGGCGTCCTCTCCGTCGGGAACCAGGTCAACGGCGTAGTGGCTCCCCTCTAATCCCTTCTTCAAACTGGGGCCTAAACGTGGATCATCTTCAACTACCAGGATGCGCATACGGCGTGTTTTCCTTCCTGAAACACCATCGCATTGATCGCCATACACCACGACTCCTGTAGTGTACAACGACCAATGCGATGTTTGCTAGTGTATAGCCTCTTCATTAAACCGCCATGAAAAAGCGCCGGCTGTCCTTTATCTTTCAGGCAGGGTAAGATGATCCCCCTGCCAGGTGAAGATGCCTCACTGCGTCGTAGCAGTACCAGGCGCCATGTTTTGCCAGCAGCGCAGCACTTCGGCGACGCTCCATGCCTGGGCAAAGCAGCCGGCGGGCGTAAAAGGCGGCTCCGGCTCCGCTACCTCGCTTAATGTTCCCAGGCATGCCTCCCACAATTGTGCGACAAAAGGCCGGAGCAGGGCCGACAGCGCGGCGGGGTCGTTGTGGACGCGCAGGTAGACATCGCAATATGCGCCAATCAGCCAGGGCCAGACTGTTCCCTGGTGGTAGGCGCCGTCGCGCTGCCAGCGATCACCGTTGAAATGATCGTGATAATTGGGATCGCGCGGACTCAGCGAGCGGGGTCCCTGCGGCGTGAGCAGTTGTTCGGTGACGCATTGCAATATGCTGGCCGCCTGCTCATCGGTGAGCAGATCGTGCCTCAGCGACGCGGCGAACAACTGGTTGGGGCGCAGCGCTGTGTCGTTCTGGCCGATGCGGCCATCGACATCGACGACATCGTAGAGGTAGCCGCCTTCCGCATACCAGAAGCGTTCGGCAAAATGCTTGCCGACCTGCGCGCGCAGCCGGCTATACTGTGCGGCGTCAATCGAGAGATGCACGGCCCAGGATTCCATCAGGGCGAGCGCATGATACCAGAGCGCGTTCACTTCGACGGGCTTTCCGCGCCTGGGCGTCACTACCCAGCCGTCGACCTTCGCGTCCATCCATGTTACCTGCACGCCCGGTATGCCGGCGTGCAGCAGGCCATCATAAGGATCGATGCCGATGTCGTAGAGCGTGCCGCGCACATGCCACTGGATGATATCGGCGAGCCTGGGAAAAAGCTCTTTGAGCAGCGACCAGTCTCCGGTAAGCGAAAGGTAGCGGTCAATGGCGTGAAACATCCAGAGCGTGGCGTCCGCCGTGTTATATTCCGGCGTCTCGCCGCTATCGGGGAAGCGGTTGGGGATCAGCCCGTTGTGGGTGAAGGAGGCAAAGGCTTTGAGCAGGCCGCGCGCCTCGCTGTAGCGTCCCGTGCACAGCAGCAGGCCGGGCAGCGAGATCATGCTATCGCGTCCCCAATCGGTGAACCAGGGGTAGCCGGCGATAATGGTCTTGCGATCAGGCGAGAGGCGCCACAGCGTGCCGGTTGGCGTTGCTTTGCTGTAGTCGGGGCGCGCGACGATGAATTGATCGGCGGCAACGATGAGGCGCGCGCGAACGGGGTCGCTCTCTTGCAGTGTATCCGTGGAGCGATCCGCGACGGCGAGTAATTGCTTGATGCGCTGCTGGTGCCGGGCGAGGGCGCGCGTCACCGCCTCTTCGTGGCGCACGCTGCCGAAGTCGCGCGACAGCTCCGTTTCGGCGGAGAGAACAAGTGTTGCATGCATACCGGGGGCGATGGGGATGCGGAATATCCCCGGCTGGTAGACATCCTCGTGGTCCTGTAGCCCACGCTCACGCTCGCGGCGGTGCAAAACATGCCAGTACCAGTGGCCGGTCGGCGTGAAGGTCGCGGCGGGACTCATCACTAACTGATAGGCCGGGGCGGTGTCGAAGGCGCGCACGCGGCAGTGGTTGCCCTGATTCTCGACGATAAAATGCCAGTCGTCCGCTCCCTGTGTCGAGCTGTGGTAGTCGCGCGAGAGGCAGAATGGCAGCAGCGCCAGCGAGATCTCCTGCCTCTGCCCATCACCAGTCTGCCCCTCATCATCGTTGAGCGTACCGTGCAGCGTATAACGCACGAAAGTCGTATTCTGGCCGTACTCCATCCAGATACGCTTCTCCAGTGTGAGCGTGTCGTTGAGGCGATAGGTGAAGCAGGGGATATCGCCCTCCAGCGCCACGCTTTCGAGGTAGCGGTAGCCCTGCGGATCAATCGTGCCGTCCTGGTACTCATTCACGCCCAGCTTCACAGGTTTTCCGTTGAGCAGCGTCACCTCCTCGTTCACCGCCGTTACCAGTACGAAGCGCTCAACCGGAGGGTGCAGCGCTGCCACCAGCAGGCCATGATAGCTGCGTGTGGTCGCGCCCGCCAGCGAGCCGGAGGCGTAGCTGCCGAGTCCGTTCGTAACCAGCCATTCATGGTCCAACGCTGCCTGCACGTCGCCGCAAATATCGCGTCCCACACGCAGGTGCCAGGCATGCGCCGGCGAGTGGGATAATGGATCTTCCGTGCGCTCTTGTTGCAGTGCCATGCCTTTTACTCCCCCCTGGGCATTTTCAAGTATTGTTCAAGTTTATTTTAACGTGTGTCTGGTTTCTTGCACAATAGCTTGCTCGCGCCTGCGGCGCTCGCGGGAGGAGGTATGCGGTGAGGCAGATGCGCGAAGCGCATCTGCCTCACCGCATACCTCCTCCCTTGTGTGGCAGGGCCGCGCGAAGGCCCATCAAGGAACGGTGGGACGGTTTTAGCGCGCAATCGCCGATTTCATGCGTTGGAGCGCCGTTTCGATGCGCTCATCGGGCGCGGTGATCGAGATGCGCAGATAGCCCTCGCCGGCGGGGCCGAAGTTTGTGCCGGGGGTGACAAAGACGCCGGTTTTATCAAAGAGCCAGTCGGCGAAGTCGCGCGATGTAAAGCCTGCCGGGACGCCGGCCCACACGTAGAGACCTGCTTTTTGCGGCTGCGCGCGCATTCCCAGCGCCCTGCACCCCTCGACCAGTAGATCACGGCGGCGGCGGTAGAGCGCGTTCCTCCGCTCGATCCATGATTCCGGCAGGCGCAGCGCTTCAATTGCCGCGTATTGCAGCGGGCGGAAGATGCCGCTGTCGATGTTACTTTTCAGGCGTCCCACCGCGTCCACCAGCTCGGCGTTGCCGACGATCATGCCCAGGCGGAAGCCGGCCATGTTATAGGTCTTGCTCAGCGAGTGCAGTTCTACGGCGACCTCGCTGGCGCCCGGTATCTCGAGGATGCTCGGTGGCCGGAAATCGTCGAAGTAGACTTCGGCGTAGGCCATATCGTGGATAATCACGATATTGTGGCGCCGGGCAAAGGCAACGGCGCGCTCGAAAAAGTCGCGATCAGCGCAGGCGGCGGTGGGATTGTTGGGGTAGTTGAGCCAGAGTACGCGCGTCTTCGCCAGCACGCCGGGCGGAATGCTCTCCAGATCGGGCAGGTAGCCGTTCTGTTCGAGCAGCGGCAGCATATAGGGCTGCGCGCCAACGCTGGTGCTCGCGGTGAGATAGACCGGGTAATACGGATCGGGAACCAGCGCGACATCGCCGGCGTTGAGCACCGATGACGCGGCGTAGACCAGGCCCTCCTTCGAGCCGAGCAGCGGCAGGATATCGCGTTCGGGCGTCAGCCGCACGCCAAAGCGTCGCTCGAACCAGGCGGCGATGGCCTCATGGAAGGCGCGCATGCCGCGATATTCGGGATAGCGGTGATTCTCTGGATCGTGCATCGCCGCGCAGAGCCGCTCGACGACAGGCTCCGGCGCTGGCAGGTCGGGATCGCCCATCGAGAGGCTGATGACATCGACGCCCGCCGCCTGCCGGTCAGCAATCTTCTTTTTAGCATCGGCGAAATGATAAGGTGGTAGATTGTTGATGAGATTGGATAGCTGCAAAATAAGCTCCTTTAAAAAAACTGGACATACGTATATAACCGTATGTCCAGGCCCTTTAGCAAGCGGCTATGCTGCGGCATGCACTTTCGGAACAGGAAGCGGCTCGCCTTCTCGTTGCGCGCTCTTCACGAGCATTTCGAGCACTTCCATCCCCTGCTGAACAGCCTCACTGTAAGTGCTGCCATGCGCTACAGGCATAAGCACGCGCTCTGCCCATTCTGGCAGCGTCACCAGATATGCCTGGTCTTCTTCCGACCACTCAATAAGCATTGAATAGTGCAGAGATTGCTCATTCATAGCTCAGGCTCCTGTCTGGCTGCAATTTCGCGGAGCAAGTCACGTACAGCTTTTTTCTGCTATGGTTTCGCATTATCACCATCATGACCGGAAAGAATCAGCGTGACGGTTGGGACAAGAGGGTGTTTCCGTTTCGTATGGCTTCCCTCCCGCGATACCTGATAAGCGCCTGCTTTGCGTAAATCAGCCTTCAACTGCCTGATCTTAGGCGGCATTACTCCCTCCATTATACCACGTTACATCTGCCAGCCAACGTCGGCAAAGAGCCACCAGCTTGAAATCATGATTCCATCGGCTCCGCTGCGTACCAGTTGCGGCCAACCTTCATCTCTACTTTGATCGGTACACGCAGCTTCTCGACGCCCTCCATCTCGCGTTTGATGAGCCGTCTGGCGCGCTCAAGCTCCTCAACGGGGACCTCAAAGACGAGTTCGTCGTGCACCTGCAAGATCATGCGCGTCTTCATGCGCTGCTGCCGCAGAGCGTGATCGATGCGGATCATCGCCATTTTGATCAGGTCAGCATTCGTCCCCTGGATGGGCATGTTGATCGCCTCACGTTCAAGAGCCTGGCGCTCGTTATGCGATAGTGAGCGCATTTCGGGGAAGAAACGTTTGCGCCCATAATAGGTATTGGTGTAGCCCTGCGTGCGCGCCTGGTGCAGCGTTTTATCGACGTAGACCTTGACCAGCGGGAAGGTTTCATGATAGCGCTTGATAAAGCTGGCGGCATCGGCGTTGCTCATGCCGGTGACTTGCGAGAGGCCGAAGGCCGATTGGCCGTAGAGCACGGCATAGACCACGGTTTTTGCCAGGCGGCGCTGGTCGCGCGTCACCTGTTCAACCGGCACGTTGAAGAGCGAGGAGGCTGTGATGGTATGAATGTCCTCGTCCTTGCTGAAAGCTTCGACCAGGCGCGCCTCGCCGGTGATATGCGCCAGGATGCGCAGCTCGATCTGTGAATAGTCGGCTGTCAGCAGCGTGTAGCTTGGATCCGCGATAAAGGCGCGGCGGATCTGGCGCCCCAGTTCCGTGCGTACCGGGATGTTCTGGAGGTTGGGATTGCTCGACGAGAGGCGTCCGCTGGAGGCCACGGTCTGGTTGAAGGATGTGTGGATACGCCCGGTACTGGTATCCATCAACGCGAGCAGGCCGTCCACATAGGTTGATTTGAGCTTGCTGAGCTGGCGATAGGCCAGCAGGTGATCGATGATCGGATGCTTGCCCTGAAGGCTCTCGATCACATCGGCGTTGACCGAATAGCCGGTTTTCGTCTTTCTGCCAGCGGGCAACTTCAATTGCGTGAAGAGGATATCGCCCAACTGCTTCGTCGAATTGATATTGAAGCGGATGCCGCCGACGGAATCATAAATCGCATGTTCGAGCCGGTGCAATTGCTCATCAAGCTGCTCGCCGAAGGTGCGCAGGAAATCCGCATCCAGCGCGACGCCATACGCCTCCATCTGCATCAGGACGGGTATGAGTGGAAGCTCGATCCGATTATAGAGGTCCAGCAGGTTGTTCTGGCGCAGTTCGGCCATGATCGGAGCAATCAGGCGCAAGGTCATATCGGCGTCGGCTCCGGCGTAGTCCGCGGCTTTGCGTACCGGCACACGCGCCATGCTGATCATTTTGCTGCCGCTGCCAATCAATTCGCTGATGGGTGTCATCACGGGGCCGAGCCGCTGGAAGACCTGTTCTTTGAGTCCCAATCCGCGCCGGCCCGGCTCTATCAGGTAGGCGCCGAGCATGGTATCGAAGCCCAGCCCGCGCAGCGTGATGCCGTAGCGCTCCAGCACGGCCATGTCGTACTTCGCGTTATGCATGTACTTGCGAATCGTTCTGTCTTCCAGGACCGGACGCAGCTTCTCCAGTACATAGGGCAGGGGCAACTGCGGGCCAGGCTCCTGCCCGTCCACGCCCTCAATATGTCCGACGGGTATATAGTACGCCTCTCCTGCCGCCATCGAGCAGGAGATGCCCACGAGTTCGGCGTGCAGCGGATCTTCGGAGGTGGTCTCGGTATCGAAGGCGAAGCCGCCCGCGCTGGAAAGGCTTCTGACGAGTACGCGCAGCGCCTCTTCGCTATCGATAATCATGGTATTCGTGCCGGCGTTCGTCTCGTCTTCGAGGTACAGGGGAGCGCTCATGCTCGCCGGTCCTGGCAGGTGCAGGCGATGCACGACCCCCGTATGAGGCTCCGCCGTCTCGAAGAGGCTGAGCTGTGTCGGCTCCTCGGTAGCAGGCGCGTCAACATCCGACTCGCCCGATGCCTTCTCAGCGACGGCGCTGTGAGCGCCCTTTCCCACGGCGGCGGATCCCTGCGCCTGTGGCTCCCATGGCAGCGGGTTCACCCTGCCCGTGTCATCGGGTGGCGGTGGTGGCGTCACTATCGGCACCATGCCCACCGGAGGGGCAAAGCGCAGCGTCTCCTCTTCCGCCGCCATTTCCTCTGTCGCAGGAGCCGCCGGCTCCGCTTCCTCGCTCTCTTTTTCCGGTGCGGTCTCATTGGTAACGACGTTGATGCCCAGCTGGCGGAAGAGGGCGAACGCACGCTCGACCTGCGAGCGGAACTCAAGCTGGCGGAAGAGCGCCACCACCGTATCGCCATTGACGTGCGTCAGGCGGCAGGCTTCCAGGTCGAGCTGCACGGGCGCATCCCGCACAATCGTCGCCAGAAATTTGCTCTCGCGAGCCTGCTCCGCATTTTCTTGCAGCAGTTTCTGCTCCCTGGGTTTCAGATCGCCGGCGTGCGCCAGCACACCCTCCAGATCACCGTACTCGGCCAGCAGCCGGCTCGCCGTCTTCTCACCGATCCCCGGCACGCCTGGAATGTTATCGGATTTATCGCCCACCAGACCCTTGAAGTCCGGCAGTTTGTCGGGTGGAAAGCCGTAGCGCGCCTCTATCTCCGCCTCGTCGTATTCAGTCACCTCCGTGATCCCGCGCTTGGCAACCTTGACCCGCACATGCTCGTTGACCAGTTGCAGGGTATCCATGTCGCCGGTATAGATCACCGTATCAACGCCCTGCTGCGTTGCCTGGACCGAAAGCGTTCCCAGAATATCGTCGGCCTCGTAGCCATCTTTTTCATAGATCTGGATGCCGAAGGCGCGCACGACCTCGCGGATGCGCCCGAACTGCGGCCTGATGTTATCGGGCAGCGTAGGACGGTGCGCCTTGTATTGCTCATACCGTTCGTGGCGAAACGTCGGCGTCGGGCGGTCAAAAGTCACGGCGATATAGTCGGGCCGCTCTTCCAGCAGGGCCTTCATCAGCATCGAAGTAAATCCGAAGGTCGCGTTTACAGGCTCGCCCGTGCTGGTGGAGAGGTCATCCGGCACAGCGTGAAAGGCGCGATGGATGATGGCATGCCCATCGATCAGCACCAGTTTTTTGCGTTTGTTCGTATTGGTGGACATATCTATCCTTTCTATTTGCAGGGCGCGAAAGCGGAAATCGTCGAACGAACCTCTATATTTTGTTCCATCGCGCTTGCTTCGGAGCAAAAGACTCCCCTTTCCATGCAGCCAGTAGAATCTTAATCTACCACATCACTCTTCATGTCCCTTTGCCGCCGGTCTCCTATCCGTGAGTATTGGCTGCGTGGGGCGCGGTCCGCCCCACGCAGCCACTATTTACACCTGCTCGGTGCCTGCGGCGCTGAGCAGGGCGCAGTGCCCCTCCTGCGGGTGCGGATTGTTACTGCTGTATTTTACTGTGTTTGTGTCGAGATGTATAGTATAGTTAGCTGGCAGGCAGTGTTGTAATTGTTCTCGGTTCGCGTCACCAGAACAAGAGTGATACGTACATGCCATGAGAGCAGCAACCGGGTCGCATGGTGGATTCCAGCACTTGCAGCCAGTCGAACACGTTCAGTCAGTGTATCCTGTCAGGCCCTGCAAGGATGCTGTTCCCATTCTTAATCGACAGGGGGACGTTATGTCTCCTGAGTAACGTCATTACAACCAGGCACCGTGAGAGTGCAGGAGATAGTATCATGGCAGAAGAAGCAAGAGAAGAACTGTTGACCGTTCGCGAAGTTGCACGCCGCCTGCGCGTGGATGATACCACAGTACGCCGCTGGATCAAGAGCGGGGCGCTGGAAGCCATTACCCTTCCCCACAGGGGTAAGCGGCAGGCATACCGCATAAAAAAGACAACACTCGATACTTTGCTCAGCGGAGGGGTTCCACAGGCTTGATCCTGAGAGCAACAATCTCAGGCGCTGGCAAACCGGGGCACATGGAGGCCAGACAGGGGCAAGCCGCCAGATGGGGAAGAGGAGAGACAGGGGAAGAGGAGAGACAGGGGAAGAGGAGAGACAGGGGAAGAGGAGAGACAGGGGAAGAGGAGAGACAGGGGAAGAGGAGAGACAGGGGAAGAGGAGAGACAGGGGAAGAGGAGAGACAGGGGCAAGCCCTGTCTCTACAGGTGGTTGGAAGAAATGTAGAGACAGGGCTTGCCCCTGTCTGTCTGGCGGTTGGCCCCTGGCGGTCTGCCCCTGTCTGTCTGGCGGTTGGCCCCTGGCGGTCTGCCCCTGTCTTTCCTCTCCCTGTCGGACCATGTTTCCTGTCTGGCCTCCCTGTGCCCCTGTTTTCCACCTTTACCCCTGTATTCCAGCCTCTATATTCCATATTGCCCCTGTCTGTCTGGCGGTTGGCCCCTGGCGGTCTGCCCCTGTCTGGCTGGCGGCCTGCCCCTTCGCCAGATAGAGATAGATAGAGATATTTGCATGCAATAGCATATCAGGGGGCTACACTGGAAACAGATGAGGAGTTGGGAGAACCTCCAGGTTCATTTCCATCACTTGATGACACCATCTGGAAGAGGGCCAGTATGCCATGAAAATAGCTATTGCCGGGGGAGCCGGTTTTATCGGGGCGCATCTTACTCAAGCGTTTCTGGATGAGGGGCATGATGTTATCGTTATCGATAGTCTTTTATGTAGCTCGCGCCAGGCAATCGATCCGCGCGCGCGTTTTTATCACATAGATATCCGCGACGAGCGGCTGCGCGATATCTTGCGGCATGAGCGCCCCGGCATCGTCAGCTATCATGTGACGCAGCAGCATTGCGATTTTCCCATGACGCCATCGTTAACCGTAGCTGACCTCCATATTCGCGGACTGCTTCATGTTCTGGAGTGCTGCGTGAGCGCCGGCATTGATAAATTTATCTTCGCTTCTGACGGTCACGGGCTGTATGGGCAGATAGAGGCTGCGCGATTTCCTATCGTGGAGGAGACGCCGCTTGCCCCGCTCACTCCCTGCGCTATCAGCAAGGCCGCGGGCGAATGGTACGTGCGCTACTATACGCAGCACTACCGGCTCAAGCACACCATTCTGCGCTATGCCGAGGTGTATGGTGAGCCAGCCGGTCTGGAGCCTGCTCATCTGCATCATCCGCTCAGCCACTTCATCCGCGCGCTGGCCGAGCGGCGGCGCCCCGTTATTTGCGGCTCCCCCGATGAGATACACGATCATATATTTATCGACGACGTGGTACGTGCCAACCTTTGCGCATTGCATGGTGGCGAGA
>Ga0209061_1001530_pt1 | contig 37531 bp, 33 predicted proteins | sample Coa_R1_10_FD_187157 | JGI IMG/M metagenome (GOLD analysis project Ga0209061, IMG submission 187157) | Surface soil microbial communities from Centralia Pennsylvania, which are recovering from an underground coalmine fire - Coalmine... | ecosystem: Environmental > Terrestrial > Soil >... | reverse complement strand
TCGCTCGACTTCTCCAGGGCCGAAGAGCAGGGACGGCACATGCCCCAGGTTGACCAGCAGGCGCAGGTCCGAGCCATAGGGTGCACCCTCGATGCGAGGAGACTGACCGGTCAGGTCGTGCATACACTGGCCGCAACACTGCACCAGGGGATGATCCGGTGCAATCTCGCCGCTCTCGAACTGGCCGCCGGGCCAGGTGATCTCTGGCGGGTGATCTTTGAGCCAGGGATCGGCTTCGGCGAGATTGCGCAGCGTTTGCTCGAACTGATCGCGCACGGCCTGACAACTTTCTCCCACAGCCACGCCGATGCGCCCCTCGAAGACCAGTTCTTCCGGCACCGATGAAGACCAGTTGCCGGCGTGCACGCGACCTATGTTGAGTGCGTAGGGCAGTTTCATGCTGCTGAAAAGCGGGTGCTCGACCTCGCTATTGCGCTCCTTCTCCAGTTGCAGTAATGCTCTGTGGATCTCTAAATACTTCTCGACAGCACTGACGCCCTCCAGGCGCACACAGGCATGCGCGGATTTGCCAGCGACTCGTACACGGAATGTCAGCGCGCCCGCCTGGGCCGGTATAAGCCTGAGCCTGGTTGGCTCACAGATAATCGCGGCATCCCCCCTGTGTCCGCGCAAGAGAGTGGCGAAGGTGCCCAGACCGCCATCTTCCTCACCGATGACGCTTTGCAGCATGAGCGAGCCGCGCAGCGGGACGCCCGAATCCTTGATAGCCTTGATAGCATACAACGCCGCGATCAGCCCGCCCTTCATATCGGCTGCGCCGCGCCCGTAGATATATTCGCCATCCGCCTCGGCTCCCCAGGGATCGCGCGACCAGTTGGCGTGATCACCTTCCGGCACAACGTCGATATGCCCATTGAAAATCAGGCGTTTGCCGGGTCCTGCGCTCCCCTGCCAGGCGCCAACCAGGCCCGGCGTCTCATATCCATCGCGCTCGACTTCCATACCCGGAAAATCGGCGCGCCGTTGCATTGCGGCCACATCAATCGTCCACAGATCCACGTCCATCCCCATTTCACGCATACGTATTCCCAGCCAGCGCTGCGCCTCCGCCTCGCGCCCGGTGATGCTGGGAATGCGCAGAAGTTCGCGGAACGTCTGAATCAACGCGCCCTCATCCAGGGATGAGAGCGCTCGCTGCTCGGTTTCAGTCAATGGCATGTGTTCTAATCCTGATCCTATTGAAGCGTGTGGTAGATTTTACGAAAGCGAGACGGGCATAATGACCTCTTCATTATCGTAGAGGAAGGTCGCTCCACCCGTCGCAAAGTTTGGCACGTCGGCCACAGCTGCGCGGCCCTCTGGGGAGTCCAGTATGGCTTCCAGCGCTTCCCGCGACTCACCATACAGGGCGACGATCATGTAGTACGCGGGAGTCTGCCCTGCCTCGGTGGCCTCGCACTTGCCAATTGTCCAGCCTTTCAGTCCTTTCATCTTCTTCGCCAGCGGAATGTGATGCTCGTAGTAATAGCGATCAAACGCCGCCGGGTCCGTTGGATGTCCGTAGAGTACCGTTAACTTGTACATGCGCTGTGACTCCTTTCGCGAAATAAATAGAGGCGATGACTGTCCAACATTTCGATGCTCAATGATACAAGCCAGAGCCGGCTGATAGCAAGTAAGCAAGTATAAAGGATATAGAGCATGGGCCAGCACAAGGGCCCCACCCCCGCCACCCAACCGCCCCTGGCCCCTACGGTGGTACGATCCTGGGTGCGCCTCCGTAGCCACCGTAGGGGCCAGGGGTGGGGAAATGGGGCGGTGGGGGCCTTGTGCTGACCCGTGTCGGAATTGTGATTATTGCTCACCTTCGCTCAGGCTGGCGAGGCGGCACATCTCCGGCCAGAGCAGCGCCACGCACAGTACCACCAGGATCGTGCCCGCGCCCCCGCTCACCACCGCGATCACCGGGCCGAGCAATTGCGCAACCAGGCCCGACTCAAAGCCGCCCAGTTGATTCGACGCTCCGACGAAGATGGAGTTGACGGCTGCCACGCGTCCACGCATCGCATCGGGCGTGCGCGTGAGCAGCAGCGTGCTGCGAATAATCACGCTGACGTTATCAAACGCGCCCAGCAGAAACAGCATCAGCAGCGAGAGCCAGAACGAACGCGACAGGCCGAAGATAATCGTAGCCAGCCCGAAAGCGGCCACCGCCAGCAGCAGCGTTCTGCCCGCCTTCTTGAACGGAGGTCGGTGCGCGACAATGAGCGCCATACAGACGGCTCCAACAGATGGCGCGGCCTGCAACCAGCCCAACCCCTCGGGTCCGACGCGCAAAATATCCTTCGCGAAGATTGGCAGGAGCATTGTCGCGCCGCCCAGCAGTACGGCAAAGAGATCGAGGGTAATGGCGGCCAGGATCACCCGCGTCCTGCGCAGGAAGCTTATGCCTTCGAGCAGCGAGCGCAGCGTTGTTCGCTCTCCTGCCCTGTTGAGCGCTCTTTGCTGCCCGCCACGCAGCGGCAGCAACATGATGGCGAAGATCAAAGAGGCGGCGGCATCCAGGGCATAGACTGGCGTGGCGCTTCCAGATAGCGCAATGACAAATCCACCCAGCGCCGGTCCCACGACAGCCGCCAGTTGCCATGAACTGCTCAACCATGTAGCCGCGTTCTCATAGAGATCCTCCGGGACAGTTTGCGGCACCAGCGTCGAGCTAGCAGGGCTGTTGAAAGCCATCGCCATACCGATCACCAGCAGGCAGCCGTAAAACAGCAGCAGCGGGCCGCGTGCGTAGGAGAGTGCCGTGAGGCCAAGCGCCGCCAGCGTCAGTACGATCTGGGTTACGATCACAATCCGCTTGCGGCTATAGCGGTCCGCAGCGTGCCCCGCCGGCAGCGACAGTACGATTACGGGCAGCACCTGTACCAGCCCGACTGCGCCTAATGCCAGCGCGGATCCGGTACGGTTATACAACTCCCAGCCAATCGCGACTGTGACCATCTGCTCGCCAATAGAGGCAACAAAGGCGCCAATAACCAGCAAACGGAAATCGCGAAAGCGCAGGGCACGATAAGGATCGTGGGAAGAACTGGCTTTTGAAGGGATCGCGGAGGATGGTGATATTTCAGCGGTCACTGGTTGTGATATTTTGTTCTCTGTATGGCTCACGGTATTACCTCACCATCATCCTACCATCATTCTCAGCGGTGTTTCAAGCAAAGATATGGCACTTCCAGGGCCTTTCCATGCTCGCACTTCTCGCGATCCGCAAGCGGATCGCTCGAAAAGAGGGAGTGCGCAGGCGGGGACGCGCGTCCCCGCCTGCGCACTCCCTCTTTTCGAGCAGGGCTTCGCCCTGCGAGTCCTTCTGGAAACATCGGTATATAAAAAACACTGCTGTCATATCACCAATTGCAACCTCCCCGGCGAGTGTGACATTATAGCCTTAGTGCGGGGCATGCCACTACAGCCCTTCGCCAGCACACTAGAATCAGGAGTATTACCATGACAACATCACGCGCCACAACGCATATCGACTGGGAAGCAGCGGGGAACGAAGTCGTCTCTCACCTGCAAGACCTGCTCCGGCTCGACACGCGTAACCCGCCCGGCAACGAGATCCGGGCCGCGCAACACCTGAGCGCCGTATTACAGCGCGAGGGGATCGATAGCCAGATCATAGGGCCATCGCCCGAGCGGGCTTCGCTGGTAGCGCGGCTGCGGGGTAACGGATCGGAGCCTCCACTGCTACTGATGTCGCACACCGATGTTGTGGCCGTCGAGCCTGAGAAGTGGACGCACGATCCCTTTGCCGCCGATATTGCCGATAACTTTATTTATGGTCGCGGAGCGCTCGACATGAAGAATATGGTGGCAATGGAACTGCTGACCATGCTACTGCTCAAGCGCAGCGGACAGCCATTGCGGCGCGACGTGATCTTTATGGCCGCCGCCGATGAAGAGGCCGGCGGCTGGCAGGGCGCGAGGTGGGTTGCGCAAAATTATCCCGAGTTGATCCGCGCCGAATATGCCCTTAATGAAGGAGGCGGCAATGGCATAGAGATTAATGGGAGACGCTATTATACCGTGCAGACGGCGGAGAAGGGGACGGCGCGTTTCCGCCTGCGCACAACTGGCACGCCCGGACACGGCTCGGTTCCACATGATGACAATGCCGTGCTCAAGCTGGCCGAACTGCTCGCCAGGCTGCGCCACGCGCGCACGCCGGTGCATTTCACGGCCTCGGCTCGCGGCTATATTTCAGGCATTGCCCAGGCTCAACCGCCAGAAATCGCGCGGGCGCTGCTGGCAATCCTGGACAGCGAAGTCGGAGCCGATGCGGCCATCGACGCTTTACCGGTAGAGGACTGGATCAAACGTGAACTGCGCGCCATAATCCGCAATACCATTGCTCCGACGATGCTCAGGGCCGGCGCTCAGGTCAACGTCATCCCCTCGCTGGCCGAGGCCACGTTCGATGCGCGCACGCTGCCCGGCTGGACAACGGATATGTTCCTCAAGGAGCTACAGGCCATCTTTGGCGAGGACGCCGACATTGAGTTCGTTCAGCCTGCCGAGCCGCTGGAAGCCGACCTGGCCTCGCCGCTTTTCGATGTCATTCAAGATGTAATGAAGAGGCACGACCCGGAGGCCACGATCATCCCCACCCTGCTGACCGGCGCTACCGATGCAAAGGCAGTCGCTCCCCTCGGCACCAAAGTCTACGGCTTCGCGCCGGAACTCTATACCGGAGACGACGGCTGGACGCGCGTCCACGGCCACGACGAGCGCATTCGCGTCGACGCATTGAAGTGGGGCGCGCGTGTGCTGTATGAGGTTGTGACACAATTTGCCGGATCTTGAAAAGAGAGCATGGTATGGCCCTGGCTCGAAGAGCCAGGGCCATACCATGCTCTCTCTTCAGGAGAACGCCGCTCAGGATATAGTGGCGGCGACTACTCCGTTAAGCGTGCCCACGAATATCTGATTGCCTGAAAGAGTAGGAGTGGCGAAATGCGGTATGGAGCCGACGGAGAGCGTGGTCCGTACCGCGCCGCTGGCGATATCCAGCGCATAGAGCGTCCCCTGTTTATCAAGACTGTAAACGGTATGGCCGCCTATGATCGGGGGGTAGGTGATCTGCGACTGCGCATGCCAGCCCACGTTCATTGTCGCCCCCGGCCCGACATTGACCTGCCGCAGCCCATCAGTGCAGGGTACATACACCTGCGAGCCAACCGCGGCAGTGCCGCCAAAGGCAGCGCAGATATCCTTCACCTCGGCCTGACCACCGACACCGCCCAGGGCATCGGCGTGCAGCAGATACGCCTGGCTGGATTTGCCAGCGATGAAGATCATCCCGTCCGGCAGCAAAACAGGTCCTATCGATCCCAGATCAGCATCGACAGCATTATCCCGCGCCCACTGCGCCGGTGCAAAGCCATCCTCCAGGCTTAACTTCGGCGAGAGGCGCAGCACCGAATCGCTGTGATCCCAATCGCCCTGCGTCACTTCGCCATTGCCTACCGCAACGTAAATGTCCCCGGCATCATCTACCGCCAGGGCAGAGGGCGCCCAGATGCCACCCTCACGCGGCGTCGGCACACGGTAGGATAACAATCCTCCGGTCCCATCCGTTCGCGACGCGATCACGGTTCCGATGTAATCGCTGCAATCTCCAGCAAGGCCGCCGTAAGCAACGTAAACCATATTGTGCGACAGCGCCAGAGCCGCGCGCTGCTGGTGTGCACGGGGATCCATCTCAGGAAGATCGGCTGAGCGACGCACGCGGACCTTGCCCGTGCTGGCATCAACGCCAACCAGAATATGCGCCGGTCCCTGAGATGTCTGGACCTCGGCAACGGCGAAGACGAGTCCGGTTGACGGATCATAGACAGGCGTTCCGGTAATGCCCAGCGGATCGATATCGCCACAGGGCAGCATTGAATGTGGAACGGGCGTGCCGAAGTTTGTATGCCACTGCACCTTTCCCGTCCCTGGATCCAGAGCATAGAGCGAATCGCCCTCTGTGGCTATAATCACGCGCCCTCCGACAACCAGCGGTTCGGCGTAGACCGCGCCATCTAGTTGCGCGTTCCATGCCTGCGTGAGCCTGTTGGGATCGGGCGCGTTGGCAATGTAGCCACTACGGACGTTGTTATAGTGATACGTAGTCCAGTCGGTGCTGCTCGTCGGGGCGGTTGCGGTTACGGTTGCGGTGGTAGGGGGCAGCGTTACGGGAGTCGTATTTGCCGGCGGGCCGCTCGATTGAGACAAGATGGGATCGCAGCCAGCCAGCGCAATCAGGAGTAGTATGAATACTCCTGGCAGCATACGCCGCGTGAGTTCCTTTATCACCTTCCTGAAATCTCCTTATTCGCAGTATAAACAACGCCTGGTCAGATCCTCATATCCTCTGTCACGTTCCCCCTCGCTACCTTTTGCGGTCCGGTTACTTAGTATAGGTAATCGTACCGGTCCCTGGCAATTTCCCAGCCCGAACAGGTAAGGTGATTTACAGTCCTCTTTCATGCGTAGATGGATTTGGACGCGAGTGGATACTGTGCATGGCCCGGCCCTGTCATTCCGAGTGCCGGGAATGACAAGGCCGGGCATGAAGTTAACGCCTATAGGGCGCCTCCTGCGGTGACTTGCGGTGGCCTGATTGTGCTACTGTAGGGGCCGCCCTGGTGGCGGCCCACGAGCTTATTCCATCGTCAATCTTGAACAGTAACATTCCATTACACGTCGCTGCTCAGAACGCAATTAAGCGCCGATATCCTCATCCAGTTCGATAGTCCCTGTGCCCATAGAGCAGCAATAGCCGCCCACGCGCACGGCTGCGATCTTACCATCATATCGCTCGATCTCGATATGCACGATGCTGGGCCGCCCCATCTCAAAGCCCTGTTCGCTGATGATCTGCGCCTCCTGGTCGCAGGTGACAACGCCATGCTGGACCAGGTAGCATCCTAACGGGCCGCTGGCCGATCCCGTTGCCGGATCCTCTGGCACTCCTACGCCAGGAGCGAACATGCGACTGTGGACCGTCGCGCCTTCTGTCTCGCCTCCGCGCGCGAAGACAAAGACGCCCGTCACGTTCAGCTCTTGCAGGATCCGCTCATATACGTCGCTGCGCAGGCGGATGCGCCGCATTGCCTCCAGATCCTTTACTGGCAGGAACAGAAAGGGCAGGCCACAGGATACTACCTCCCCTGGCAACTGCTCATCAAACACCTCCGTTTCAAGCGAGAGCAGGTCGGCGGCCAGCTGCCGGTCGGCGAACTGCGGACCAAATGTCGGCAACGGCTGGCTCATCTGAATGAAAATCGCGCCATCATCCCGCGTCTTGAGCGTGACGGGGATAGTCCCGATTCCCTCCTCAAGCAAGATCGTCGTTTCGCGCCCGGTCAACTCGATAAGCCGCTTCCGAGCCAGGACAAACGCAGTGCCAATCGTGGGATGCCCGGCCATTGGTAGCTCGGTGCCGGGCGTGAAGATGCGGACGCGGTACGCGTGCTTCGCATCCTCCGGCGGCAGCACAAATGTCGTCTCCGAAAGATTAAATTCTTTCGCCAGAGCTTGCATCAGTGGAGCGGATATTCCCCGGGCATCGGGAAAGACGGCGAGCGGATTACCGCCAAAGGGGCGGCGCGTAAAGACATCGACGATATGATAGGCCAGCCTCTTCATGAGTTCACCTTTTTCTCACTCATCTCATACAAGACCTGTCCCAGACGCGCAACGCCCTCGCGCAGCTTTTCAGGGGAGGAATGCGAGAAGTTCAGGCGCATAGTGTTAGCGCCCCCACCGCGCGCGTGAAACGAGGCGCCGGGCACAAACGCTACCCCGCGTTCGACTGCGGCGCGCAAGACCTCTGTTGCGTCCATCCACTCCGGCAGCGTCACCCAGAGGAACAGACCCCCTTCGGGGTGCGTCCAACTGGCGCCGGGCGGGAAATATCGCGCCAGCGCCTCCAGCATCACATCACGCCGTTCGCGATAGAGCCGCAGCATCTCAGGCAGGTGTTGCTCGATAAAACCCTCGCGCACCAGTTCATAGACGATCATCTGATTGAGCGACGCAGTATGCAGATCGGCTCCCTGCTTGGCCTGAACCAGCTTACGTATCACTTCGCCCGGCGCTACCACCCACGCGACTCGCAGTCCGGGCGCCAGCACCTTGGAGAACGTGCCCACATAGATGATATTCCCCTGGTAGGCGCCACCATTCCGCGCCTGCTGCTGGCTATCGAGCAGCAGCAGGCTCGGTAAGGCTTCGCCCTCAAAGCGCAGTTGTCCGTAGGGATCATCCTCGATTACCGGAACGCCGCGGCGATTGATCGCCGCGATAAGCTGCCGGCGCCGCTCCAACGGCAGGGTAGTGCCGCCGGGGTTCTGGAAGGTCGGCAACACATAGAGGCATTTCGGCTCCGCTCGCAGGGCATCGTCCAGGTTCGCGGTAATCAGGCCATGCTGGTCCGAGGGCAGCGTCATGTATTCAACTTCATAGGGATTCCAGGAGGTCAGTGCGCCCATATAGGTCGGTGACTCTACGAGCACAGTATCGCCTGGATCGAAGAATATCTTGCCGAGCAGGTCGAGCGCCTGCTGGGAACCGGTTGTAATCAGCACGTTTTCAGCGGTCAGCCTCAATCCATCCTGCGTCATGCGTTGCGCGATCAGTTCACGCAGGGGAGGATAGCCTTCGGTGGGGCCGTATTGCAAAGCCTGGGCGCCATCGGTGCGCAAGATGTGCTGTGCTACCCGCGCCATTTTCTCGGCCGGAAAGACTTCTGGCGCTGGCAATCCCCCGGAAAAAGAGATCATATCGGGGCGGCGGGTGATTTTCAATAGCTCACGGATAGCCGAGCTTTTCATACGTCCGGTGCGCTGAGCATAAAGCTGCTCCCACGAAATCTGCATCGCAACTCCTTACTTATGTATCTGATTTCCTGCATAACCGCTTTCTCGCGCCTGTGGCGCTTAGCGGAGAGAGTATGTTATTGGAGGAAAAATGCGCAGCACGCATTTTTCCTCCAATAACATACTCTCTGGCGCGGCTTCACCGCGCGAGTGATCGGCGGAGTGAGGATGCCGCGTCTTATCCTCCAGGGATGTGATAGGTTATAGTAATTACTGTAGAGGGAGCCAGGCATATTGTCCAGAGGCAATACAGGCCAGTATGAACCGCCAGCGAGAGTCAATCCAGAGGCAGGAGCCAATGCAAGAGAACGTACAGATCAATACAGCCGGTGAAAATGAATCCGCACCAGTGCCAGAACAGCAGCGCGACTACTCCTATTATCGGGAAGTGTTTAAAGGCCGTACTATGCCTTTCGCCTACCTCGATCTTGACCTGCTCGCTCAGAATATACGCGAGATCGCACGGCGCGCCGGGGGGAAGCGGATCCGTCTGGCCTCCAAGTCGCTGCGCAGCGTCGCCGTAATCAAGCGTATCATGGCAGCCAATCCTATATTCCAGGGCATAATGTGCTTCACAGCCCCGGAGGCGCTTTACCTGGCCTCTCAGGGCATCGACGACCTGCTCATCGGCTATCCTATCTGGCACGCCGGGCAGGTCGCGGCTGTAGCGCGAGCTACGGAGGCAGGTGCACATATTACGCTGATGGTAGATTGCATCGAACATGTGGAACAGGTTGAGAAGGTGGCGCGCGAGTGTGGCGTGCGCTTACCGCTCTGCATCGATATCGATATGGCATCCGACCTGCCGGGCCTGCACTTCGGCGTGTGGCGCTCCCCGCTGCGCAGCGCCGGGCAGGTGCGGCCAGTAATCGAGCGCATCATGGCTTCGCCGCATGTCTGGCTTGATGGCATCATGGGCTACGAGGCGCAGATTGCCGGCGTGGGCGACCGGTATGCCGGGCAGAGAATGAAAAATGCACTGGTGTACTGGCTCAAACGCCGCTCGCAGCACGAAATTGCCGGGCGCCGCGCGATGCTGGTCAGGCTTATCAAGGAGTATGCGCCCTCGCTGCGCTTCGTCAATGGCGGCGGGACGGGCAGCATCGCGACGACGCGCATGGAGGAGGTTATCACCGAGATTACCGTTGGCTCTGGCTTCTACTCGCCGGCGCTCTTCGACAACTATCGCGATTTCCGCTACCAGCCCGCCGCCGGCTACGCCATCGAGATTGTACGCCATCCCCGCCCTTCTATCTATACCTGCCAGGGCGGAGGCTACATCGCCTCCGGCTCCGCCGGTCCCGATAAGCAGCCACAGCCGTACCTGCCGCGTGGCGCTCGCCTCACAACAAACGAGGGCGCCGGCGAAGTTCAGACACCCATCATATATACGGGACCGCAGCGACTTGACCTCGGCGATCCGATCTTTATGCGCCACGCCAAAGCCGGCGAACTGTGCGAGCGCTTCACCCACCTGCTGCTCATCTCAAAAGGCTCTATCGTTGAGGAGGTCACAACCTATCGCGGAGACGGGCAGTGTTTCCTCTAATCATTAACAGGAAGCCTGTATGGCTCAGGAGGATGCCAACAATGCTTTGCTTCGACGGTTGGACGGCTTTGAAAGCCATGCAGCGTTTCCATAGGGTGAGCGCGTCTGGGCAGGCCAGCGATGTAATCATCGGGATAATCCGCGCGACGTGAGATGGGTGTATGGACAGTGGGATAGTAGGATGATGGCGTCAAATCTGGTTCCGCTCCTGCGAAAACAGGAGAATAGATCCACTTCATCAGGCGTTTGAGCATTTTCACTGCGCTACTCCTTTTTCAACGAAAGAGCACGCTCCTCTAAACTCTAAAAGGAGTATAACCTGTACCGGCAAGTTCTGCAAGGGGTATCGCAACGCTCGTACCAGTTCGGGATACCAAAGGCCCCGCGATGCTGCTATAATAGAGCGGGTATAACTTTATTCGATTGTTACAATCAGCGCCGAGATAGAAAGGCAGTTTTCATGGTGGATGCTACACTTGAGTCCAACAATCCACGCAAAGGAGAGGTGCTATACACTCCGGCCCGCCAGATTGAAAGGCTCGCACGTTATGAAGGGCAGCCTGTGCGCGTGCGTGATGTGACCACGCTGCTGCTAAAAGAGCGCATTATCTTTCTTCCTAACCGCATTGACGAAGATGTAACCCGTTCCATTGTGGGCATGCTGTTGCATCTTGAGCGCGAGGATCCGAACCGGGACATACAACTTTACATTGACTGCGAAGGCGAGCTAGAAGGTCACTTCTATTACGGTCTGGGTATCTACGATACGATGCAGTACATCAAACCCGACATCGTGACTGTCTGTGTAGGCGTGGCGCAGGGCGTGGCCGCTGCCTTCCTGGCCGGAGGCACAAAGGGCAAGCGCTATTGCCTTCCTCACTCCAGCGTCGTCCTCAACCAGCCATACTCGGGTGTCCAGGGCCAGGCCAGCGAGATCGAGATTCGCGCCCGCGAGGTGCTGCGCCAGCGCAACGTGTTTCATGAAATTCTTGCCGAGCATACAGGTCAGCCGGTAGAGCGGATTAAAGAGGACGCGGACCGTAGAAACTATATGACGGCACAGCAAGCGCTCGAATACGGCCTTGTTGATGAGATCTTCACACCCAGGAAGAACAAATAGAAGGAGGAATTATGAAGAATCATTTTCATCCTGAGGAGCCGCAGTCGAGCCGGGAGACGCGAGAGAAATTACAGGCGCTGGGGCTGGCCGCGCCTTCTATACGCAGCGAGTACAGGCCCGATGACCGCCGCGAACCTCTGCCAGACGTAGATGACCTGCTGCTCCGTGAGCGCACCATCTTCATTGGCAAGCCTATAGATGGAGACCTGGCCCACCAGGTTATCAAGCTCATGCTGTACTTGCAGAGCGAGGATTCTTCAAAGGATATCACTCTCTATATCGATTCACCTGGCGGCAGTGTGACCGCCGGGCTGGCGATCTACGATACGATGCAGTTCATCCAGCCGGATGTCTCAACGGTATGCGTGGGCATGGCAATGAGTATGGGAGCGTTTCTGCTGGCAGCGGGCACGCACGGCAAACGCTATGCTCTGCCCCACTCTACCATCCTGATCCACCAGCCCCTTATCAGCGGCACGCTGCAAGGACCGGCCAGCGATATCGATATCGAGGCACGCGAGATCATACGCCTGCGCGGTATGCTCAACGAACTGCTGGCACAGCACACCGGTCAACCTCTGGAACGCATCAAAGAGGACACCGACCGCGACCACTACTTCTCTGCGAAGGAGGCAGCCGAATACGGCCTGATCGACCAGGTGCTCCCTTCAAAGAAGAAATAGAAAATACACTATCCAGGCGTGGCCGGCGGCCACGCCTGCGTATCTTTTTAGTGTTTGTATCGGCTAGCTCAGAAGGTTTCGCAGCCCGTTATAGATGGCATGGGCCAGCGCCATAGACGTTCCACAGACCAGCAAAACCCCCAGAATATAGGGAACGAACACAACCACTGTCGCCCTACCCGGACTCAACCTGTGTATCCCTCTGACGACCTGTATGTTCAACCACACTCCATAGCAGAAGAGAACGATGGTTACAATGGGAGAGGTCAGAAACGTGGATACGTGGAATATTACGAGGATGAAGATGATGATGCCGCCGATGATCTCCAGCGGCACCTGGTACAGCAGTACTGTGTAGCACTGCTGCAAATAGCTGCCCTGCGGCCCCTTGAAGGATTTTGCTACAAGGACCTGAATCGCCATGCCGGTAAAGAACACCAGGGGCACGAAAATTACTTTGAGGATAAACGCGCCTATCGACGCGCCCACCGTTAAGGCCGAGAGCGTGAAAAAGGCGACGTTGGAGTTTGCCGCGATGCCAACGGATGTGTCTTTGAACAGGCCACGGAAGAGGCCAAGCAGGGAGGGAACGATGATAAGGATGGCAACCTGGAGCCAGACAGCATCCCAGCGCGCATATTCCGCTTCCCGCGCGAATGTGCGTGGAGATGGTGTAAATATGGATCTGAGATACAGCCCCGGCAAACGCGACAGGGTTTCTCCTATTGTATGGCGTTGAGGATACACATTGTTTCCACGAGCCTGCTCAGGACTCAAGGCCATAATTATTCTCCTTACTATGTCTTACTTAGAGAATGTCTGATGCTTAGCGTCCTGGCTTGCTCTGGCTGACCATTCGCGCGGCTCCGCCGCGCCTGGGATGGAGTTGCATCAGGAAACAGGCGCGAAGCGCCTGTTTCCTGATGCAACTCCATCTTATGAGTGTCTGCATATTGCCTGCTTTAAAAGGCAGCCTCTCAAGGCAGACCAACATAAGCTATTATAGACTCGAAAGAGATCGATTTACAAGGGATGTTTAGAATTATTAATTTTTTCTAATCTGCTATGGCTATAGTTAAGCTTATATTATGAAGGAACGTTAATTTTAGCATTCATGAAATGCGACAATGGAACTTTTTTTGCTCGAATAACAGGTGCCTCTGTTTATGAAAAATAAATATCTTCTCATCGTCTCGCGAAGGCTATTGACAAGCTCATTCGTTACCTGTGGCCCTGGCCTACGTTTATACAATAAGTACAGCAAGCAATCTTAGTCATCCACTACCAGGAGGCACCTTATGGCAATGTTCTTCGCGCACGCTCTCGTCCTCGCGGATGGCATTACTATTCATATTGGCAATCAGTCCTGGTCCATCGGCATTAACTTTATCGTCTACCTGCTCGTTGCCGCCATCGTCGGTTTCATCGCGGAGTCTATCGTCGGCTGGCGCCTGCCGTTTGGCATCGTCGGGGCAATCATCGCCGCGCTCGTTGGCATCTGGTTGATGACGAAGGTCATCGTTCTTACAGGTATCGGTGATATCAACGTTGCCGGGGTCCCCATCATCAGAGCATTGATAGGCGCGATCATCCTGGTAGCGATCTGGCACCTGCTGACCTATCGTACCTGGCGAGGACGGCGGCGTTATTACTACCGCCGCTATTAAGAATGATCGCAGGGGGGCATTGCGCAGTTTAACAACTCAAGCCGGTTATGCCCTTCGCGCGTAGCCGCGCGCGTGATCGTGCCTGGGACCCCGCGCCAGGCCCGGCGGACGCGAATCACGCGCGCGGCTATACATTGGAAAGATTGCCGGTCTTGATAGGTAAACATCATTTTCGCGCGGCTACGTACATTCCATCAACGTGGCGGCGTGTCGTTTCTGATTTGTTACATCAGTGAGCAGGGCGCAGGGCCGCTACGATCATCGCTATTACACTGATGATGCAGGAGATGAGGAACGCCGTATGCACGCCATGCATAAAGAGCGCCAATGCTTGCGGATACTTACCCATGCCCCCACCATAGATAAAGACCTGCATCATCGCATTCATCGGCACCTGGCTCAGCGCCAGCGGGAATACAATCGCGATACTCAGCATCTGCCCGGTATTGTTGAGCATGTTCAGAATACCGGCGGCGGCTCCGCGCTCCTGAGGCTTGACGGAACTCATAATCGCGTTGGTATTGGGCGAACTAAAGAAACCGGAGCCACCGCCCATGAGCGCCATCCACACACACAGCAGCCAGAAAGGCGTAGTCGGGGATATAAAGACCAGTCCCAGCAGGCCCAGCGCCGATATCCCCAGTCCAATAGGAGCCAGTAACCGCGAACCTACATGATCCGATAAGCGACCACTCAACGGGCCAATGAGCATAAACGCGGCGCCAAACGGCGTCAGCATCAGACCGGCCGCGAGGGGATCCTGCCCATACGGGCCTTGCAGGAAGAAAATCAACAGGAAGAGCACCGCACCGCGAGCAATACCATTGAGCAATCCGCTCATACTTGCCATCGTGAAAAGACGGCTGCTAAAGAGTCGCAGTTGCACAATAGGCTCTTTTATGCGCGGCTCGAATATCGCGAATAGCAGTGCGGCAATAACGCCTGTTATCAATATCGCGATAATTGTGGGCATAGGAAGCATTGGAAACGCGAGCATGGTCAGAGCGAGCAATATGCCTGTAAGAGCAAGCGCCAGTGTCGTAGCACCAAATATATCGATATGCTGATGCGCATTCAACGCCACAGGCTCACGCAGTCGCCAGATACCCCACAACGTCCCGAAAATGCCCAGGGGAACGTTAAAAAGAAAGACCCAGCGCCACGACCACTGCGTTAACAATCCGCCCAGAATCGGCCCTATCAGAAAGCCTGCCGCGCCCGCGATCTGGTTAATGCCCAGACCAAAGCCGACCTGACCCTTGCGGAAAGCGTCGGTCACGATAGCCGTAGAGTTTGTGACGAGCAGCGCCCCCCCAACCCCTTGCAGCACGCGCCCGAAAATCAAGTCGCCGCCATGAAACTGCGGTTGCGCCAGGCCCGCCACCAGTGAGCCGAGAGTGAACAGCAGAAAACCGGCATTATAGAGCTTTTTCCGGCCCCAGATATCAGCTAAACGTCCGATGATAGGAGTCAGCACCGTCAGAATCAGGAGATAAGCGAGCAGCACCCACATAATCACCAGAAACGACGTTTTTAGCTCTTCCAGGATATTAGGAAGTGCGATAAGCAGCGCTGAACCTTGAACCGATGCCAGCAATGCCCCGACGGTTGTGACAGAGAGCGCGGTCCATTGATAGCCACCCGCATGCTGCGAAGCCGCCGCAGAAAAATCGCTCTGCTGCACATTATCAACCGACGGGCTGTTAGAAGAGGAAAAGCGCGGTGAGAGCATGTGTATCCTTTCCAGTGACCAGACCGGGTTTTCCAATCCCTTCAATAGTCCAGCTACTATCATATACTCACCAGCGAAGAAAAGTAAAGGTCGCATATCCCGCTCGCGCCTGCTTCGGGAATCAGACATACTTATAGACCACATAGCCGGCGAAGATGAGGCGACGATACTTTCTCCTGTAGCTGCGTGAGGTGGCGGCTCGCCGTGCAAGTGCGGATGCCTGGGGCGAGCCGAGGTGAAAGACGTAGGAGGCGCGGGGATCGCTCATCACCAGGTCATGATATGGCATATAACGATCATGGCCCGGCCCCAGCCCATCCGAAAGGGCACTGCAAATAATGCGCTCGTGGCTCTGGAAGATCAGGCGATCACAGGTCCAGTAGTCAGAATAGATGCGCGTGGCCCCGACACTCAACAGGTCATGGATCAACGCCGCAGTCTGTCGATCATAGGACTGCGTAGCTGGCACGTCGAGGTGCTGATCGATAGCCTGGGTTGCGAAGGCATCCTGGCGTTTATCAACAGGCGGCGCCGGAGGAACGCCGGTAAAGGTGCTGAACGTCCCCAGCAGAAAGATCGCCCCGATTAGCAGCAGCAGGCCGCGCCGCAAAATAAGGCTCACCTGCTCAATTCTCACTGCTATCGTGACATGCAGCAGACGCAGCGCCAGCGGCTTCACGATGCCCACGCCATTCCATAGCGGCCATAACAGCGCGGGGATTGTCACTAACAGCCCTACCAGGTAGCGCGAAGTGGGTACCGGGAAAAGCGCGGAATTGGGGCTGAGGATATAGAGCACCAGGGTGATCGCGGCATTCAGCAACAGAGCCAGGCGAGCGCAGTGCAAAACCAGGTCCCGCCTCTCCTCGGCGGAACGCGGGCATTCAGATGAGCGGCGCCAGCTCCGCCACAATCCTGCAAGCGCCAGCAGCACGGCGGTTGTCCATAGTGCTATCGTCCCCAGCGACCAGCCGGCATGCACCAGGGAACACTGGAGGGCGTGCAGATTGCTGAAGCCTATGACTTCAGCATCCGAGGGACGGCAGAGAGGGTTCGCGCCGGTAGCGGTTGGCAGGCTGACCAGCAGCGCGCCTTTGACCTGCAAGGGCCAGAGCACACGCAAAGGCGGCCGGGGGATACCCGCCACCCGATGGATGCGCCAGAGCACGGAGATCGAATCCTCACCGGGGGGAGCGTGAAGATTGTAGATAATCAATGGCAGCCCGCCGATGACCAGGCTGACCAGCAAACAGAGCAGCGACCAGCCGAGAAATTCCCGCCAGCAAAAAATGAGCAGCAGCAGACCGCTCATCAGCACAAAAGGGGCTACCAGCATATGGCTCCAGAGGCCGAACCCCGCCGCCAGCCCCCAGCCACTATAGGCGGCAAGGCGCCGCCAACTGTTGCGTCCCGATGGATCGGGACGCGCCGAAAGAGCAAGCCAGCAAGCCAGCAAAAAGAGCATAGCGCCCGCCAGCAGCGTCTCTGGATCGCCGCCTACAGCCACAAGCTCTCGCGTTAAGATCGGGTTCGATCCCAGGCATAACAGCGCCAGCGCGATCAGAGCCAGCTTCTTTGAGTAGAGCAGGCTACTCAATAAATACATGGCTATAAGAAACGCCGTGTAGAGCAGCAGCAGGCCGAGGCGCAGCGTAAGCACAGAGACACCCAAAAAGTGAAACATGACCGCCGCTATATATGCCTCAGCCGCTCCCATATAACCCTGGCCGTAGAAGAAAATGGGATGCTCGCCGCGATATGCAATATGCATTGCCATCAGGCCCATCGTTCCCTCATCGCTATCGAGCAGCGGCCAGCCTAGCTCGACCAGCGTAATGCGCAGCCCCAGCGCCAGAGCTATCAGTGCAAGCGCGCATAGCGCATACGGACCAATGTGGAGAAACCTCGCCCTGCGGCTCACATTCTGGCCCAACATACTTCTACTCACTCCTCATCGCACTGGACTCTCCCTCCCGGAGCCTCGTTAGCACAGTGTAATATATCGGCTTTGACTGTATCTGATCTTCACTATCCGCGCTTGCTCGCACCTGCGGTGCGAGCCTAAAGATGGTAGGGTGTGGCGGAGCCGCGTGAACACCCGGCAAAGAGAGCGAAGGTACTACGTGTCAGACATACTCTATGACATATTCAAATTAAAAGATCATTAATAAGGAGTATACGAGCGGGAGCAGGCGTCAACTCCCTCTCATCAGAAGTTATCGGATTCTCAGCGTTGTCCTCTCTCACCGGGTGCCTGCCCGGCACTATATACTCAATAAGGTGAGCGCCGCAGGCGTGAGTACGCGAGGAGGCTGGAAATCAGGAACATTCTGAAATTCTTCTGAGAGATTGCAAGGGTTTTGACATCCCAGCCATAGATTTGATAAAATACATATCAACCTTATTGAGCCGTAGTATCGCCTCGCCCGCAACTACGCTGAATGGGTTCCACAGAAAGTACGGCACCAGCTATGAGTACTAATACGAATGAGCAAGATGCACAGGCGCTGGATGCTTACTCGCACGCGGTCACTACTGCGGCGGAGCGCGTCGGGCCAGCGGTTGTGCGTATCGACATAGATCGCGGGGGAGGATGGTATCGCGGGCGTTATGCCCCCCGCTCAGAATTCGGCAGCGGACTTGGCTCGGGCTTCATCTTCGCCTCCGATGGTCAGATCCTCACCAATGCCCACGTTGTAGAAAATGCACGGCGTATTCGTGTCACCCTTGCCGATGGCCGCACATTCGACGCCGGCCTGGTTGGCAGTGACCCGGATGTCGATGTGGCGATACTGCGTATCGGCGCGGATCACCTGCCCGTCGCCGAACTGGGGCGTGTCCCACTGCGCGTCGGACAACTGGTGATCGCCGTTGGCAATCCCTACGGGCTGAACTGGACAGTTACCGCCGGGGTTATCAGCGCGCTGGGGCGCACGCTGGAGGCGCCAGGGGTGCGCAGGATGACTAAACTGATCCAGACCGATACGCCGATCAACCCCGGCAACTCCGGCGGACCGCTCGTTGATAGCGCCGGGCGCGTGGTGGGCATCACCACTGCAATGATGCCGATGGCCCAGGGGCTGGGCTTCTCTGTTCCTCTGGATACAGTGAAAGAGGTGATCGCTCGCTTCTCGCAGAAGCGCGAAGCTACCCAGGCTGGCATCTCCCTGGGCGTTGGAGGCATGAGAGTGCAGCTCGATGCCGCGCTCGTGCGCAGCCTCAACCTGGTGCAGCAGTTCGGCATGGAGGTCGTAGAGGTGCGGCCCGATAGCCCGGCTGATCGAGCACAACTGAAGCGCCTGGATGTCATCATCAGCGCCAATAACGAGGCCGTGACCGAGCCGCGCGACCTGCAACGGATTGTGCAGCGCCATCGCAGCGGCGAAAAAATTGCTTTGAGCTTCTTGCGCGGCGGAAAACAACGCAAGGTGACGGCTGTCCTGTAATGTCTACATAATCAGCGCGACATAGAAATGAGTCCGGAACGAAAAATCACCCGTGTAATTATGGGCAATTGAAGTAGAGATCTCTCGTTTTTTTAATTGAGGCCAGCCCAAAGCGTCTTACTCTACGGAGTACGCTCAAATGGAGTAAGCACATTCGCTGGTCAGGGCCGAACAGGCGGCCCGCACATGAGAGGAAACGATTCTCTATGATAGCTCTGGGGACATTTCTCGTCGCGCTGGGCGCTATCGTGGTATTGATAGCGTGTGGCATCGCGTTCAACCTGCGTCTCTACTCTCACGGGGCTTTTGAGAGAAGGAGACTTGTCCGTCCACGGTATCTGGAAACGGCCTTTGCCGGGCCGGACACGAGTTACTACTACAGAGAGACGGGCGCTGTAGATAGAGGTATGAGTTACTATGCTCGCAGGATCGTAACAGCCGTTTTTAGCATCGTGATCGTGTCAGTGATGATTGTAGCGCTGCTCCTGAGCACTGCTCCACATTAAGAGCGTTACCTGTAGCGTATCTTTTAACTGGCCGGCCTGGAAATGCATTTCCAGGCCGGCCCTTTTTTACACCGGTCAATCACCCCCGCATGAATGCAGGGGGCTTGTGTCTGGACTCCACCGCAACTCAGCATACCGAAGCCGGCGTGCCGCTTTGGCTTCACGGTCCGACACATCAGGGCACATTGACAGGGTACCCGTTCCTATCCAGTCTTGCCGGATAAGAAGCGTTCTCATCGTTAAATTGCGCGCACCCACCAGATCAGCATGGAGGATATAGTGGCAATTCTGACAGACGAACAACAACCCTTTGTTGGGTCGGTTCTCTCTAGCGGTATGCCCACAGATGGGGCACGCTTGAGAGGTGTAGTTGGCATCCACCTTGATGGCCATACTCTCATGCATGACGGCTTTATAGGCAATCAGGCTATGCAACTCAGCAAAAGACCACCTGGAATAGGCAGCATTGGCCTTCCTTTGCTTCTTGCTCGCCCGTTTGCCTTTGCGTCGTTGGGTTCGTTCTCGAATGCCTGTCAGGTTTTCCAGTCCGATCAGACTGTGTTGGTGCTGTTCAACGATGCGTTTGGAAACGACATGATTGGCGTCGGCTTTCAACCGTCTCTCTCGTCCAGAGAGCGCCACGAGGCGACGCTTTGCCGAACGAGTGCCTTTCTTCTGAAGACGCTTTCTCAGTCGTGCATAATGGTTGGCTTTGGCTCTGACACGCTTGCCAGAGTAGAACGTGCTTGCACCCGTGGTGGTGCTGGTCACTGCGAGGTAACGCATACCCACATCGACACCGACGACCTGAGTATGGGCTTCTGGTGTGGGATCGGCTACTTCCACCTCAAGGGAGACCAGCAAGTAGCAATGTTTCTTTGGCTTGTCGTACCACAGTTGAGCGACTCCGATCTGGGCACCATTTTGGATGAGGGAGACATGCTTGTTGTACCCCGTGTAGGAAACAATCACGCGCCCGCCCAGGGTAAGTACACTGACGTGTTGCTCCTTCTTAAAGCTGTAGTCCTTACCGTATTGGTAGGTCAAGGTCGGAGAGATGTACTTAGGGGCTTGGTCCAGACCCTTGTAGCGCTGCCTGGTCAAGCCTGCTTTGCGCGCATCGGCGTTCTGCTTGAATTTGGTCCACAGAGTTTTGTAGGTGGAACCAACTTGACGGGCCACGCTACAGGCCATTTGCGACCTATGATGAAAACGGACCCGAAGCTCATCATAGGTTCCCTCTTGCAATTTGACTTTGTTGCTCATCTTGCCGTGCTCATAGGCGTAGTGACTCACATAGTTGAGCGAGTCCCGATACGCCAATTGTGTCGCACGCAAAGCAGCAAATTGCTCAGGGGTGGGATGCAGTTTGAGTTTCGCGGTTAATATCGTTTTCATAGGTTATATTGTAACATATTTTCACAGACGTGTCGAAAAATGGGACATTGATGAAAGTGTTACGAGGCCCAACCACCCATGCGCCACAAAAGGAAGGCCCATTTCTCCCCCGCATGAATGACGGGGGCATCCTGGGCCGGTTCCGTGAAGGCGAGCGCCTGCGGCGCTCGCCTTATGGAGTATAAGTATGCAGGAAAAATGCGCGAAGCGCATTTTTCCTGCATACTTATACTCCATCTCTGGCGCGGCGAAGCCGCGCGAGTACACGGCGAGATCAATAGCCGCCGCCTAACTTGCGATGATCCCAGGAAACCACTTCCACGGGTTCCACGAAGATCACCACGCGCTTAGCTGCCTGGGCTGCGACCATCCGGCGCTCTTCATCATTCAGGGCGCCGCCGTGGTAGCGCCGCCAGATGATCTCGCCGATGCGCCGCACGGTTTCAACATCGTTGCGGATGACCGCCCGCCCCTTGATCTGGACGCCGCGCAGTTCATCATAGCGCTCGCCGGTTTCTACGAGGCAGGTGAGCCTGGCATCTCGCCGCAGGTTGACGGCCTTCTGCGATCTGGCATATGTCCAGAAAACTACCTGGTCATTTATCAACACATACCACATCGCTACCAGGTGCGGCCATCCATCGTGATCGATGGTGGCTACCTGGAGGGTGCGCTGCTCTTCAAGAAAGCCGCGAATTTCTTCATCGCTCATGCGGATCATGTCCCGGCGGTTCACTGGCTTGCCTCCGTCATTATTTTCGATACCTGAACGTTCTCAATCAAATCCATCACGACGCGCTAAAAACTCTCCAACTTCCGCCAGAGCAGCCATAGCGCGGCAGGTAATCTCGATGGACTCGTAATAGGGGACGTGCTCCTCTCTCAGAATGTGCAGGGCGGGGATGTCGTGACGGGCGTAAATGGTCTGCACGAGAACGGGCTTGCGATAATGGCGCACAAGCTGGCCCAGCGCGCGCGCAGCCGCCTCTTCACGCTCCCCGAACGCCTCGGACAATAGCCAGCGATAGCCGCCGAACAGTCCGGTGATAATTACGCCATCAACCCCCGCATCCTTGAGGCACACTTCTGTGAGATGCGCGAAGGAGAGAGGATCTTCATCGGCAGCCCCGGCAACATCAACCGGATTGGTCGAAGTGGCGCGGGCCGGCATCAGTGCGCGCAGTTCCTGCTGGGTTTTATCGCTCAGTATGGGAACCTCCAGGCCCATACGCACCGCTGCATCGCCGCTGATTACGGAACTGCCACCCCCGTCGCCGATGATCGCCACGCGACGACCTCCCCCCGGCATAGGAGGCTGGGTTGCAAGCGCCCGGGCGACTGGAAAGAGTTCATCCGAGCGCAGGACGCGTATAACCCCGCTGCCAGCGAGGCTCGTATCATTGTCTGGTCGTATCCTGGCTATGCTGCCGGTGTGGGCAAGGGCCGCGCGCACTCCTACCTCGGTGGCGCCGCTTAGCAAAATGACAATCGGCTTGTAGCGTCCTTGCTGGTACAACTCCTGCGTGACCTGGCGCAGCATCTCCTCCTGGATGGCCTCGACATAGCCGGCGATAACGGTGGTTTCGGGATCGCCGGCCAGATAGCGTATGCATTCGGGGAAGCTGACATCGACGGCATTGCCCACGCTTAAAAAGGTCGTGAAGCCCGGGCCATCCAGTTGCGCCTGGGCAAAAAAATACATCCCCAGGTTGCCGCTCTGTGAGACCAGTCCAATCGGACCGGCGGGCAGCGGAAAGACCATGCCCAGCGCGTTGAGATGGGAGCGCCGCACGTACAGCCCCATACAATTGCTGCCAATGACGCGGATGCCATGCTCGCGGCAGCGCGCGACCAGTTGCCGCTCCAGTTCGCGGCCCTCCGCCCCCGTCTCGCTGAAGCCCGCCGTAATAATCACGATGCCTTTGACGCCATGCGCGATACAATCATCGACGCCCTGCATTACATGCTGAAAGGAGGTGGCGATTACCGCCAGATCGACGGGGGCCGGCACATCGCGCAGGCTGGGATAGGTAGCCCTTCCCAGGATCTCGGGAACAGAAGGATTGATAAGATAAATATCGCCGGGAAAACCTCCGGCGATCAATTGCTTCGCCGCCACATTGCCCCACTTCTGCGGTGCGCGCGAGGCGCCCAGGATGGCAACGGAGCGCGGCTGAAAAACCTCTTCCAGACTATAGGGAGCACTACTCATTCACTATTCATCCTCTTCATCGTCATCATCTGGTTTCTGGGGGCCGTTTTCGCGCTGCTTGCGCAACAGTTCTTCCACATCGCGGATCAAGGTATCCGCGCTCGGCAAGGGACCGCTGCTATTTACCCGATCCGGCTGGACGAAATCATCCTCATCATCGTCTTCCTCGTTCTCTTCATCAATCCCCTTTTTCGTCAACTGCTCCTCCAGCTTATGGACGTAAGCGCTGGCCTCTGGATCGCGCGCGACGAGGGCCGTAATTTGCTCCTCGAAGTGCACGGCATCCGATTGGATGTCGCTCAGATCAAGGCCGAAGGAGAGATAGGCATTCACGTAGGTCAGCAGCGCCGCCGTTACCTTGATATTGGGCGTCGCGGCCAGATAGTGCGGAGCGGCTGCCCACAGGCTGGCGCAGGGAATATTGGCACGCCGGCAGGCATCCTGTAAAACGCCGATGACGCCGGTTGGCCCCTCGTAGCGCGAGCTATGAATATCCATCTCGCGCAGCCGCTCCCGCACGTCAACGTTTGAAGACGTGCCGGTAACGGGCACCGCTATCGAATGCGGCACCTCGGCCAGCAGCGCGCCGAGAAAGACAACCTCCGAGACGCTCAGGCGCTTGCAAGCTTCGATAAAGATGTTGCTGAACGTCTTCCACTTCAATTGCGGCTCGACGCCGATGAGGAGGACGACATCGCGATTGAGGTCCGGGGTTACATGAGCCAGGAACTGATTTGTAGGCCAGACAATGGTGCGCTGTAGACCTTCGGTGAACCTGACCGTGGGCCGCGTCTCCGTGAAGACGAAGAAATCTTCGGAATCAATCTCCGCGAATTTGGTAGGCTCCCAGCGGTCAATCAGGTACTTGACGGCAGTAGTAGCAGCATCGGCGGCGTCGTTCCAGCCGCCAAATGCAACTACCACCACCGGGTCGCGCAGCGCTGGCTGTTCGTAGTATTTGATGAGAGACATAGTGATACCTCTTGATCTCCCGGAAGTTGCGTTTCTCAAGCAGATGGTATTATTCTACCATACGAGGCAATACGCCCCGTAAGGATCGTCTTCTCCGGCCATTTTGCACCACATCTATGCCTCGAACATGCCGAATAGATTGTTCAGCGACTCGGCAAGCGTCGGATGCGCGAAGATGGCCTCTTTGAGCACGGTGTAGGGCAGCTTGCCGAGCATGGCGATCTCCAGCATCGACATCAGTTCGCCACCCTCGATGCCCAGCACTGCCGCGCCCAAAATACGCTGCGTGTCGGCATCGACCACCGCCTTCATAAAACCACGCGGTTCATCGACCTCCAGTGCACGAGCGACATAGTTCATGGGCATCTTCGCGACTTTGATGCAGCGTCCCTGCTCACGCGCCTCCGTTTCGCTCAGGCCAACGCGTCCGAGCTGCGGATCGATGAAAACGGTATAGCAGACCAGGCGATCCTTGATGCTGGCATCTCCATGCTCAAGCAGATTCGCCCGCAAGATGCGAAAATCGTCATACGAAATATGCGTGAAGGCCGGCCCGCCCTTGACATCGCCCAGCGCGTAAACGCCGGGCACGTTCGTCTCCAGCCTGTCATCGACCTGAATGTAGCCACGCTTATCGGTTCGCACCCCGGCTGCCTCCAGATTGAGCTTCTCGCTATTGGGCACGCGCCCGGCAGCCAGCAGGAGATGCGATCCCGTCACTGTGCGCTCGCCATCGGGAGCACGCACAGTCAACTGGATGCGACCATCGCCGGAGCGTGCTACGCGCTGCGCCGAAGTCCGCAGCAGCACCTCTATGCCATCCTCGCGCAAGATCTTCGCCACTTCATCCGCCACATCGGGATCTTCGCGCGCCAGCAATTGCTCGCCGCGCTGCACAATCGTGACCGCGCTGCCGAAGCGGCGAAACATCTGCCCGAACTCTAATCCGACATAGCCGCCGCCAAGCACCAGCAAATGCTCCGGTACGCTATCCAGTTCCATAATCGAGGTGGAATCGAGCGCCGGCACCTGCTCTAAGCCCGGCAGCGCTGGCCGTCCCGGCCGGTCTCCGGTATTGATACAGATCATATTCGCACTCACTGTGCGCAGTTCGCCGCTGTTCATGCGCACCTCCAGCGTTTTCGGACCGGTAAAGGTCGCTTCACCCATCAGCAGATCCAGCCCTGGCGCGTTCTTCAAGCGCCGTTCGCTTCCTCCGCGAAAGCTCTCGACGATATCGCGTTTCCGCTTGCGCACCACCTTCATATCCACGCTTATGGGGCCGGTCTGCACGCCATAGTCAGCCCCACGCCTGGCGAGATAGGCGACTCGCGCGCTGGCAACCATCGTCTTTGTCGGGGTGCAGCCTTCGTTTATACAGGTGCCCCCGACGTGCTCGCGCTCGATTATCGCCGTCTTCCACCCGGCGCCCGCGAACGCTGTGGAGAGCGGACCGCCACCCTGCCCGGAGCCAATCACAATCGCGTCGTAATGTGTCGTTGTTGTCATAAAATCTCTCCCTTTCTGGAAATAACATCCATGATATCACGCTGCACAACAATGATGAGTGACAAAGAGAGCCATGCAGGGAACCACGATAGCGTTAAAGCACCGCTCAAGTAGCCGGGAGGAAATGATGTACAATCTGCTTGTTTAAAGGCCGGGATCTGCGAACGTGTACACAGCTTTCTTGAAAGCGGGGGATGACAGGCCGCTTGAAAGCGAGGGATGACAGGCTGCTTTAGTGCGCGGGGAGACGTTGATCCTCTTCGGTGCTGGTACGCTGATCGCGCAGCACCGCGCGCTCCTGATTGAGCAGCGCATCCTCTACGCGCTGGCGATGCTTGGGCAGCGTATTGACGGGCAGCTCATTGGGCATGAAAAAGCGGCACTCCCGCGACTCTTGCGTCGCTGTGAGGGTGCCGCCAACAACCTGACAACGCAGGGTAAGCACAACTTCCTGTTTCTGGGGTTTGGAGTAGACTCCTACCAGCCGCTCAACCACGACCTCCAGGCCCGTCTCTTCGCGCACCTCGCGGCGCATCGCCTCCTCGACGGTCTCGCCGGCCTCCATGCCCCCGCCGGGTAGATTCCACCAGTCGATGTCGCGCCGCAGTGCCAGCAGCACACGCCCCTCATCAAAGATCAGCGCATAGACGCCGATGCGGAACGGCGCCGACCTGAGCGCCTCGGAAGCTTCGGTCATGATTCAACCTCCCGGCTGTCGTGTAATCCCTTGACGAACACAATCACATGGCCCTTAGCTTAACATGCAAAGGGCCTCCGCGGCAACATCTTTTTTTACCGGAAATCGACAACTGGCAGAGAATGTTCTGATGAAGTAGAGGATGGTTCAGGAAAGATAGTCAGGCCGGGTGGATTTGATGCTGAAAGACGACCGCAAGGGTCATCTCTCCAATTGCGTCTATCCTCGCGCTCGCTATAGAATGTAGAGACGACCCCTGGTCGTCCTCTCATGGCCGTTTTTGAGCAGGGGTTAGCGCTATGCTCGTTGCTTATGGTCCCGACGGACGCCCGCTTGTCGCCGAGGAGACGCCGCTGGAACAATTGCAGCGCTGGTCGCACGAACGCATGCTGTACTGCCCCAATTGTCGTGGCGTTGTGCATGTGCGCGGCGGGCCAGCAAAACGCACCCAACTGCACTTCGCGCACCAGAAGGGCGAGTGCGCGTGGAGCACCGAGGCGGAGACGGTCCGCCATGCTCGCGGCAAGCTTGTGCTCGCCCAATGGCTGCGCGACCAGTTCCCCCGCGCCAGCGTGACGCTTGAGGAGCGACTTCCAGAGCCGAACCGCATCGCAGATATCTTCATTGTCCATGAGGGCGGTGCGCGCTGGGCTGTAGAGTTTCAGTGTGCGCCGCTCGATATCGAGGAATGGAGCCGCCGCCACGAAGCCTACCGCCAGGCCGGCATCATCGATACCTGGATTATCGGCAATAACCGACGCGAGAAGCAGGAGGCGTTTATAGAAGCCGTCATCGCAGCGGCGCACGAAGTGATGTTTCTCGATCCGCAGGTCACGCCTCCGCGCATATGGCTGCGCTGGCCGATCACGCGACAGACAGCGCAGGAATGGCAAAGCAGTACGGATCAGAACATATATAAGCCTGCCGTCTCCGGCTGGGTAGGGCGCATGGGCTATGGCGCAACGCTCATCGGCTCATTGTACGATGTCCGCCTCGATGAGCAGGCGCGCTACCTTCATCCTCTGCGCTCCACTGCGGAGAAGCGGGCAAATCTCCTGCAAGCGATGGGCAGCGCTGCGGCGCCCGATCCCTCTATACTGGCCGAGTACCTGCGCCTCAACGTCGAGGAGGAGGCGATCCGCGTAGTGCTCATCCCCCTCCTGCACGCCTACCTGCGTGATCCCGACCTGCTGCGCCGCTACAACTACGGGCGCGGGCAGGGCAATCAGCCGCCGGCTGAGGCCGACAGAGCGCGAGTGCAGAAAGCGCGTGTATGGCTGAATGGCCTGGCGCGGCGCGGCTTCGGCTCCGCGCGCCTGCAAGAGCTGGTTAAAGAGATTCCCTTTGTCGGCCCCTACGCAGCCTTCGCAGGCTATATGGAGACGCTGTTAGCTTTGTAGGGATCTTCCCGCGTCTCGCGCAGCCACGCTTGCCAGGGGCAGCATGAGCGTGACCGTCGTTCCTTGCTCGGGCACACTCGTCATGCGCAGTTCTCCCCCATGAGTTGCGGCGATGCCACGAGCAATAGAGAGGCCGAGGCCCGTTCCTCCCGCCCTGCGTGAGCGCGCCTTGTCGACACGATAGAAGCGCTCGCCCAGATGTGGCAGATGCTCGGCGGGGATACCGATGCCGGTATCGTTGATCTCCAGCAGCGCCGCTCCATTGCGTTTCTCCACACGCACTTTGACCTGGCCGCCGCTGCGGTTATACTTGATGGCATTGTCGAGCAGTGCCAGCGCCGCCTGCTCCAGCAGTACGCTATCCCCGATCACATACACATCGTTGCTAACCTCCTCCAGTTGAACCGTGACGCCGCGCTGTTCGGCGAGGGCCGCGACGCGCCGCACCGTCCGCCGGGCCAGCGCGCCGAGGCTGACCACTTCATGCTCGCGATGCACCGCGCCAGCATCCAGGCGAGCGAGCGCGAGCAGGTTGCTGGCGAGATGGCCCATATGGTTCGCTTCGGTCACGATATCCTCAAGCAGTGCTGCATCCTCAGAAGGCAGGCGCTCGCGACTGCGCAGCAGCACCTCGGCATCGGCCCGCAGCAGCGTCAGGGGAGTACGCAATTCGTGCGATGCGTCGGCGATGAAGCGCTGCTGATTGCTCCAGGCCAGCCGCGCCGGCGCCAGCGCGCGATTTGCCAGGAATAGCCCGCCCACGCTGGCGCCAAGCAGCGCCATACCCCCCAGTACCAGCAGGAGGGCAAGCAGCGCTGAGAGCGCGGATTCCTGCGCCCCGATAGATTCGCCAATGAGCACGACGCCGCTATAGCCGCTCCCGTCGGCATTAGGGACCGCCAGGGCATAGCGATAGATTGGCCCGACATGTTCCCCTCCGTCGACAGTATCCGTAGCAGGCTGGCCCGTCTGTAAAGCCGCTTGCACGGGGGCGAGATTGCTCAGAAAAGCAGGCGGCAGCCCGATAGTATGTTCGCCCGGCAGCAAGACGCCATGCTGATCGAAGCATGCAAGCATCTCGGGCATCTGGAAGCCAGGAGTGGAGGGACCAAACTGTTCCGGGTGCTGGGATAAGGGACAGGCATCATCGAGATGGTCCGAGAGCCACAGATGCGCATGCATCTGCGCATTCTGAGCTACCTGGTGCTCGATGGGAGAGAGCAGGAAGTATTGCGTCCCCAGGTAAAGAGCCACCCCGAAGAGCACCAGCGCAACGCTTAATACGCCGCAATACCAGAGTGTCAGGCGGATACGCAGATCTTGAAAGAGCGCCGCCCCGGCCTCGGGTGTGCGTCGCCTGCTTCCGTGATGCAGTCGTGTCAGGATAGCCTGGCCCGCGTTCATCGTGCGGCCCCTTTACTGCCGCTTCCGGCGTCGATCTTGTAGCCTATACCGCGCACCGTCTTGATGAGCGGATGTCCGGAGCCTTGATCGATTTTGTCGCGCAGGTAATGTATGTAGATATCTACGACATTGGATAGCGCTTCCATGTCATAGCGCCAGACGGCATCGATGATCTGCGTGCGCGTGAGCGCCTGACCGGGGTGGCGCATCAGGTATTCGAGCAGCGCGAATTCTTTCGCCGTTAACTCGATGACGCGCTCGCCCCGCCGCGCCTCGTGCCGCAGCAGATCGAGCGTCAGGTCGGCAACCGTCAACTGCTGCCCCTCATCGAAGCGCCGATCACGGCGGCGCAGCAGCGCGTTGATGCGCGCCAGCAGTTCCTCCATCGCGAAGGGTTTAGTCAGATAATCGTCGGCACCCACATTCAGGCCCGTTACACGGTCCTCGATGGCGCCGCGCGCGGTGAGCATCAGCACCGGCGACATCACCTGTTCGGCGCGCATCTGGCGGCAGATCTCCAACCCATCGATGTCGGGCAGCATCAGGTCAAGTATGACTACATCGTAAGTGCCGCTCAGGGCAAGATCAAGGCCGGTCCGCCCATCATGGGCCAGGTCAACCGCGTGCCGCTCTTCCAGCAAGACGCGGCGCAGCAAATAGGCCAGGCGTTGCTCGTCCTCCACTACAAGAATATGCATGCTTCGCTTCCCCCTGGTTAAGAGTATCTGATTGCCAGTACCAGCACTTGCTCTCGCCTCCCGAGCTTGCTGGATGGATATGGTGGTGTGGCAGAGGCGCTTCGCGCCTCTGCCACACCACCATATCCATCCCTTGCGCGGCGAAGCCGCGCGAATGCCCGGCCGGAAAGGCGAAGAGGCTGAGAATCAGCACTCTCTAAATTCCATTGACTATACTCTACGCTAGAAAGATTGGAAAGACATTAGAATGAATTTTCTCTCATATATTTCTCATTAATTTCCAATGAAAAGATGTTAGGCTATGACCGGCTCAATTATTGGCTTTGTCGGGCATTCGCGCGGCTTCGCCGCGCGAGGAGATATTGTATTGGATGTCCGGGCGCTTCGCGCCCGGACATCCAATACAATATCTCCAGCGAGCGCCGCAGGCGCGAGCATGCGATGGTGGCGGCAATTAGATTCACTTTTAGTTAAAAGGGAGAGATATGCAGAAACGCTACTTCTGGCTGGGCGGCGTTGTCCTGGTTATTATCATCGTCATCGCCGGCCTTACGTATATATCGAATTTTGCCAGCACAGTCAACCCGCCGCACCAGGCTGCGGGGCCTGTAACGGCCACGGCGACACCCTCGGATTCGGCGAGCGGGCTGCGCACATTCCAGATCGTACCGGCGCAGACCACCGCATCCTATAGCGTCTATGAAAATCTGATTCTCCAGAACAAGCCGAACAACGATGCCGTTGGCTCGACGCACTCGGTGCAGGGCAGCTTCCGCATCAGTACCAGCCCGAAGCCGCTCGTTACCGCAATGAATATCACCGTCGATCTGCGCACCCTGCAAAGCGATTCGCCGATGCGTGATCGCTATGTGCAGCGCAACTCTCTGCAAACCGATAGCTATCCCTACGCGACGTTCGTCTCGACGGGGACGCAGGGTCTTCCGGCAAGCTACAGCGACGGGCAGAACGTTCACTTCCAGCTTATCGGTAACATGACCATGCACGGCAAAACCAACAAAGCGGTCTTCGACGTACAGGGAAAGGTCGCAGGCAGCACAATCACCGGCACGGCGACCAGTACTATCTACATGACCGATTACGGCATCCAGCCGCCCAACCTTGCCAACATCGCCATCTCACAGAACAAGGTCGTCGTCACCATCACCTTCACAGCGAAAGAGTCCTAATCCTCATCGAGCAGCGCAGCCAGTTCTCGCGCCGTTGGACTGGTCGCCGGCCCCGCGCGCTCAACGACGACGGAGGCGGCGATGTTGGCCGCCCGCGCCGCTGCGGCCAGGCTGTCGCCGAGCGCCAGACGCGCCAGCAGGGCGGCTACATGAGCATCGCCGGCCCCGGTTGAATCGATAGCCTGCACGGCGCGCGCCGGGACATGCAGCGCTTCCTGCCCGGCGCCAACCAGCCAGCAGCCCTGCGCCCCGGCGCGCGCTACAACGCAGCCGCCGGGCGCGATTCGCGACGCCAACAACTGCGCGCCCTCAACGATATCAGAGATACTACTGAGAATGCTGGTTTCGCGTGCGTTGAGGCTCAGAATGTCGCAGCGGGCCAGCACAGGCACGATCCGCTCCAGTGGAATCTGGCTGACCAGCGGCCCCGGATCGATGACCAGTAGATAGCTTGAGGGGAGCGCGGGAAGCCATTCCCCGAGCGCCGCGCCCGAAACGGGATAGCACAGGTCATAGCCCGAAACGTAGACCGCATCGCCCGCTTGCAAGGGAATGGTGTTCAGATCGGCCAGGCTCAGGCGCGACTCGGCCCCCGGCGCCGTGACAAAGGTGCGCTCGGCATCCGACTCGACCAGCCCCACGTCAAAGCCGGTATCCTCTCCAGTCACGCGCGGCAAAACGAGAGGGATTCCGGCCGCATCGAGATCCGCCATCACGCGACTTCCCATCGGACCATCGCCTACGCGCCCGGCGCAGGCAGTCGGCAATCCCAACCGCGCCGCTCCCACCAGGACATTGAAGCCGCCGCCGGTGGTCAGGATGGCCTGCCGCGCGATGGCATCGCCGCCGCGTTCCGGCATCCGGTCAACGTAAAGCAGAATGTCCACCAGTACGCTGCCAACCAGTACGAGGCGGCGCGGCTGGATGCGCAGCGCGTTTATGTGTTCGCTCATTGTGTAGTTCATTGTAACGTCGAAATGCCGCGAGCGCAACCCGATAATGATTTTTTACATTCAAGAGCGGCGGTCCTTTTCGTGCGCAGCCGCGCGATGAGGAATAATCTCTGCCGGAGATTTGTTACTGATTGACACGGATATGTTACTCCTTTATCATCAAACTTATCGATGTTTATTTTTCGAGACAGGAGCACGAGCTATGAGCAGCACCACTCAGCCCGAGAGTGATCGCGTCTGGTCAATCGAATTGAACGGTATCAACCCGATTGATCAGGAGCAGCGGCACGGGCGGCCATCCGAACTGTTCTGGATCTGGTTCGCCAGCAACGTCGCTATCCTGGGCGTCGTCTATGGCGCGGGCTATCTGACTGGCAGCGGCCTGAATCTGTGGCAAAGCCTGGTTGTGGGCCTGGTCGCTACCGCCGTTTCCTTCCTCTTCGTCGGCCTGTTGAGCATTCCGGGCGTCTGGGGAGGCGCGCCGATGCTCACTCTTTCGCGGGCGGTTTTCGGCACGCGCGGCAACTTTGGCCCGACGCTGGTAAGCTGGATTAGCCTGGTGGGGTGGGAAACCATCCTGGTGATTACCTCCGCCGACGCTTTTCTGGAGCTTTTGCAAGTGCTGGGCGTGACGCCCGGCCCCGTCTGGACCGTTATCGGCATCCTGATCCTCGCGGCGCTGGTCGTAGCCTGCGGCTACTGGGGGCACGCGACGCTGGTCTGGGTGCAGCGAGCCGCAACCTGGGTCTTCGGTATACTGACCGTCGTCATCATAGCCTTTATCATTCCCCAGACCAACTGGGGCAAGCTCCTGAGCCAGCCGCCGGGTCCCTGGGATACCGGCGTCATCACGGCTTTTGTCATTATTATGGCCGGAACCGGTATTGGCTGGCTTAATGCCGGCGCCGATTATGCGCGCTACCTGCCGCATCGCAGTTCCGGGCGGGCCATCACCTTCTGGACCGTCTTCGGCGCGACGCTGCCCCTCTATATCCTGATGATCGTCGGCGTGCTGCTGGCCTCATTCAAGTCGAATGTGCTGACGGCCTCCGATCCCCTGGCGCCGATTCGCGAGGTCCTGCCGGCGTGGCTGGCCGTCCCTTACCTGTTCACCGCCATCGGCGGCCTGCTGGCCGGAGCTGCCCTCGATATCTATTCATCGGGGCTGAACCTGCTCGCCATGGGCGTCCGCCTCAAACGCCACTATGCCGTGCTGATCGATGGCGTAATCATGGTCATCGGCTCGATCTATGTGCTGCTGGTCCGTCAGGACTTCCAGGGCGCGCTGACCAGCTTCCTGCTCGTGCTGGCCGACGGCCTGACGGTCTGGGCCGCGATCTTCCTGGTCGATATGATCTGGCGGCGTCGCTACGATACGAGAAGCCTGACCAACCTCGGGCCTGACAGCGCCTACTACTATAGCGGCGGCTTCAATATCCCCGCCTGCGCCGCCTGGATCATCGGCGTCGTTGTCGGCCTGCTTTTCACAAAGTCAGCCTTCTTCACCGGCCCGCTGGCGCAAGGCATCTTCGCGAGCACGAGCCTGGGCTATATGCTCGGAGCGGTGGTGAGCATCATTGTCTTCCTCGTTCTGCGCCCGTTTTTCTATAAGCGCACCGGAGCAAGCATCATCAGCGCTGAGGATAGCACTTCGCCCGCTTCGTGATGATACCACTGACCGACGACCAGGTTCGGATGCTGCGCCTGCGCGCTCAACGGCTCGCGGCGCAGCATCCACATACAAAGACTTCTGTTGCCCACCTCGTGAGCGAACTGGGCGGCATTCAGGCACAGGATACACAGGCCGCAAGGCTCGCGATCCGGGTACGCAGCGTCGGGCTGGTGGCCGCTGACATCGAGTACGCACGCGTGCAGGAGCGCTCTATAGTCCGCACATGGGGAATGCGCGGCACGCTGCACCTGCTGGCAACAGAAGATCTGAACTGGCTGCTGTCGCTCCTGGGGCCTGTCTTTATAGCGGGGAGCCGCCGCCGGCGTGCGGAGTTGGGACTTGACGAGGATACCTGCGCACGGGGCCTCAAGATCATCCGCAGCGTACTCGCGGGCCAGGGATCGTTGACGCGAGACGAACTCGTCGAGCGCATAGCAACTCATGGCCTCCAGCTCGCCGGCCAGGCTCGACCTCACCTGCTGGCGCGAGCCGCGATGGAAGGCGTCATTTGCTTCGGGCCTGATCGGGATGGCGAGCCAACCTACGTTCTGCTAAGCGACTGGATTGAGATGGACAGGAGATCCGCGCTGCCAGAGGACGCAGCCTGTGCCAAACTCACACGCCGCTACCTGGGAGCCTATGGCCCCGCGACACCACAGGACCAGGCGGCATGGTCGGGGCTGCCGATGAGCCAGACGCGTGCCGCATGGCAGCACATCGCCGATGAACTTCTGGAGGTAGAGGTTTCCAGCTCCCCCACCTGGATGCTCAAGACCGATGCAGACAGACTCGACGAGCAGCCGCCACCAGCGCCAGTCGTCCGCCTCCTGCCGAGCTTTGATATCTATTTGCTTGGCTACCAGAATCGAGACCTCATAGTGTCACCACAACACGCAAAGCGCATTAACGCCGGCGGCGGAATGCTCCACCCAACACTGCTAACAGATGGTCGCGCGCTGGGAACGTGGCGGAGCAAACGACAAAAAGACCGCCTGGAGGTGCAGGTGGAGCCATTTGAGCCACTCGCGCCAGAAATATCTGCCGGGATGGAGACGGAGATCAGCGAGCTTGCCCGCTTTTTAGAAGCTAAAGCCTCGCTACGCGTGATGACGCCTTAATAAGTTCCGATGGGAAAGATATCCACCCCTTTGTCCTATTTCTCTTGTCTTAAATCGCTTGTTGAGATACCCTGGGCTGCAAGGATGCCATGATGCACAAGAGCAGAATCAGAGGAAGGAATCACAGATGTTTCTCGCAAAAAGTAGAAGGTTGGAAATCCCGCTGCTTATTGCCTATATATTCCTATTGCTCGTTTCTAATATTATGAACGATTTCTCGATAATACCTTATATTACACATTCTCTCCCAAATTTCTATGTGCGAACTCTTATTGGGCTAATGTGGACCGCAATTTTTTGGATCACCCCAACCTTTCTCTATATTATCTACGTGAACCAGTGCAACCCGTTCGCCTATTTAAAACTGACTACCAATCCTGGCAAGGGCTTGCTCTGGGTCCTGGCAGGAGTTCTCTGGTTCGTTTTAGTAATTGCCTACCGTCATTTTCTCCAGAGGGTTCCAATTAATCTTCATCTGAGCTTTGATACCTGGCTCAATATGATCGTGCTGGTAGGCTTTGTTGAAGAGATTCCGCTGAGAGGATTGGTGTTTCAGAAGTTGAACGAATTCATGGAATTCTGGCCCGCCAGCTTGCTAGGATCGTTCGTGTTTGTATGTCTGCATTTCCCGTACTGGATCAGTATTGGCAAGCCGCTCTGGTATTTCCTGTCGGCAGGTCTGAGTATCTTTGCGCTCGCCTGTATTCTGTGCTTTGTCTTGAAACGTTCAGGATCTCTATGGCCGTGTATTATCATACACTCGATGAATGATCTGGTGAGCCTGATTCTCTGACACTACAATACCCTACTTTGCATCGCACGATCAACTCTTCCCCAACTCTACATATTCTGTTATCAGCAGCATCAAGGTATATTTCCTTATGGCTATAAGAAATGGCAGTGTGCACCAGAAAAGTCTGGCCGGCAGCGCGCAGTTCAAGAGGGCCGTTCCAGGGCGCGATGCCGCGAATGAAGTTGTAGACGTGGCGCGCGCTCCATTCATCGGCGGGTACGCTATAATCTCCGGCGCCGGGCGAGGGATGATAGCTGCTCTTCGTTTCATCCTGCGGAATGCGTAGAGCGCGCCCTTGATAAAGCTCCCACGCGCTGCGAGCGAGCAGCACGCCGCCACGCGCGGCGCACCGGGCCTCCAACTGCTGATAGCTGATGCCATCGGGAACCGCTATTGCCTCCTGCGCGAGAATGTCGCCGCTATCCATGCGTTCGTCCATCAGGTGAATCGTGACGCCAGTAATGGCGCTGTCCTCACGGAACGTCCAGAAGAGCGGCATGGGGCCACGATTCGCCGGCAGCAGCGAGGGATGCACGTTGAGACAGCCCAGGCGCGGCAGATCGAGGATGGCACGCGGGATACGACGCGAGAAGCAGGCCACGCAGATCACGTCGGGCAGATAAGCGGCCAGCGTCTCTATCGTCTCGCTGTGCCGCAAGCTGTACACGTCCCACACCGGAATGCCCCGCGCCCGGGCGATTTCAACAATCGAGGGAGTTGTATTGAGCATGGGCAGCGAGGGACGAATGGCGCGCGGCGGCCTGCGCTGCTGGATTGCGCGCACAGTTGCGCCCGGCACAGGCGAGGCCGGCAGTACGACGGCACATACCTCTATGCCGCTTTCCAGCAGAGCAGCCAGAGAAGGCGCCGCAAACAGGCCCTCCATACCAAAAAAGAGCGCGCGCGGCGCCCGCTCACCAGACGAGCCGGGTGGCTGTGCATGGGCCGCCACAAGGGCGGCCCCTACGGTAGCGCGATCAGGCGAGAGCGAACCACTGTAGGGGCCGCCCTTGTGGCGGCCCACGGACAGTTGCCCCCGCCGATCTTGATCGTTACTATTCATCATCGCGCGGCTACGCATATATGAGTTCACCATAGAGGCTTCTAAATGGCTCTGCCTTCGATACAATCATTTGACATAGTTCCTCACATCTTGTACGATCAGAGTAACATTTATACGAGCGTAGCTACCTCGATATCAGGAGCTTTAATATGCCACGAATGGTCTATTGTGTCAAACTAAAGCGCGAACTGCCTGGCCTGGAGAAGCCGCCCTTTCCCGGCGAACTGGGACAGCGTATCTATGAAAACGTCTCGAAGCAGGCGTGGGAGATGTGGCCGGCGGAGAGCACACGCATCATCAGCCAGCAAGGGCTGAATATGGCCGATCCCGCCGCGCGCCAGTTGCTGCGCAAGGAGATGGAAAAGTTTTTCTTCGGCGACGAAGCAAAGGCACCCGCAGTCGCAGGAGCAGGCGCAGCCAGCGCACAGGGCAACTCTGGCGGTCCGCGCATGGTCTTTTGCGTCAAATTGCAGCGCGAACTGCCCGGACTGGACAGGCCGCCCTTCCCTGGCGAACTGGGGAAACGCATTTACGAACATGTCTCCAAACAGGCATGGGAGATGTGGCCCGCACAGAGCACGCTTATCATCAACCACTACGGCCTGAATATGGCCGATCCCGAAGCGCGCAAAATATTGCGTGAGCAGATGGAAGAGTTCTTCTTTGGCGAGGATGCAAAGATGCCCGAGGGCTGGATACCGGAGGAAGCGGGGGTGGGCGCCGGACCGGCCCGCAAAGGTGGAGGCGGAGCGCCCAGGAAGAAATGAGAGCCTACGGGGATATCCTGCTCATCTCGTGCTATGAGCTGGGGCACCAGCCGTTTCATCTCGCCTCAGTGTCTGCGCTTTTACAGCAGGCCGGCTA
>Ga0209061_1001529_pt1 | contig 37545 bp, 42 predicted proteins | sample Coa_R1_10_FD_187157 | JGI IMG/M metagenome (GOLD analysis project Ga0209061, IMG submission 187157) | Surface soil microbial communities from Centralia Pennsylvania, which are recovering from an underground coalmine fire - Coalmine... | ecosystem: Environmental > Terrestrial > Soil >... | reverse complement strand
CCTCGTCCTTGAACTCGCTGACCGGCGCGGTGAAATGCTGCCACTGACCCAGCAGATCGATGAACTTCAAGTCCACCATCACCGCCCCCTTCTCCCGCATCAGCTCCAATACTTGCTTCGGCGTCACGATTTAAACGATCCTCCTTGATGCCCCGCGATCGAAACATGGTGTCGCGAGGATTGATATTGCTCCGCGTTAACGCCGCGCTGAATCATCGGCACGGCACGCTGAAATGATATGGTTTACAGCCGTGCGAGGTATTCTTCACGAAATCGCTTCAAACGCAAACCCTCCAAAAATGCGCGGCTTGCAAAATGCAATCGCCGCCGCGTCAAGACCACTTGGTTTGCAGAGGATGCGCAATCATAATTCTTCTTTGGCAGTAGGCGGCCGTTCAGATGGAGCCGCTCGGGGATTCGGTGCAAACCGCGAGTTGCCGACTTCGGGGCTGACCAAGATGCCAAACGTACGCAAGAGTTCCATCGCGATTTCCATAGTGCTGGCAGGCTTCACGCTGTTTGTGATCTATTCCCTGCTCAATATCTCGCCGGTCAGCGTCGTCGAAAGCCACCTCCAGCGCAGCGGCGACCAGGTGTGCGTCGTCGGGGAACTCAGCAATGCGAGCAGGAATCCCGCGCCTATCGATCTCGAAGTCCATTATTTCGACAGCGCCGGACGGGCGATCGGACAGAATATGGTGAGCCTCGATGCGGTCCCCGGACGGCACGAGTTCAGGACGCCGCCGATGATGCTCGGCGGGGTGTCGGCCTTTTCGCTTTACCTGAATCACGGGCGCAATCCGTACGGCAATTGAAACCTGTTGTGAGGGCTGCGCAGAGACCGCCGACGATGGCTACGAAACAAGAGCGGAGCTTTGGCGAGACGATTCGGGAGCGTCGTCGTCAACTCGATTTGACGCAGGAAGAAGTCGCGCGGCGTATCGGGACGTCGATCCCGTACGTGGGCCATCTCGAGTCCGGCAAGCGCCATCCGTCGGAGCGCATTGTCTCGCGCCTGGCCGAGGTGCTTGGACTCGATCGGCGCAAGCTCTATTTCCTCGCCAATCCGTCGGCGCGGGAAATGATCGAACCGAAGCGTCGTTCTGCTGATGGCGCCGTATGGGAGAAGTTTCGGCGCGATGAACGGCTCAGAAAGGTCCATCGCGTCACCGACGACGAGATGGAAGTGCTTGGCCGCATCGCGAGAATGGGCGAGGTGCGCAGCGTCGAAGGCTTAATCCATCTGCTCGAAACGATTCGTTACGTGCTGTCCGAGCGATGAAGTTGCACCACGCCGCGCGGCCGAGCGCGGGCGAGCCGCGCGAGCTTCGGGTAGAGCAGGCGATTCGAGGCAATCAGGCCGGGCAATCTGACACTCGGTTGATTGAGCCTGACGGGCTCGCCTTCAAGGTCCGTGACGCAGCCGCCGGCCTCCAGTATCAGGGCCGCGCCCGCCGCGATATCCCATTCATTTTTCGGCAGCCGCGTGAAAGTCGCGTCGCCCATCCCCGCGGCGACCATCGCGAGCTTGTATGCGACGCTGCCGGTCGGACTCACTCTGAGCTGGCCGTGAAACACCTGCCATTCGCCGCGCGCGGTTTCGCTGCGGCTGGCGAGCACCGTCGCCCGACGTAGTGTGCGGGTGCGGCTGACACGCACGCGCCGCCGATTCAGATGACATCCGAAGCCGCGAGCTGCCCAAAACATCTCGCGCCGGACCGGATTGTAGGTTACGCCCAGCACCGGCTCGTGATCCTCCGCCAGCGCGATTGCGATCGAAAACTCAGGCACGCCGCTGATGAACTCTTTCGTGCCGTCGAGCGGATCGACTATCCAGACGCGCGAACACTGCAGCCGCGTCCGGTCGTCCTCGGTCTCCTCGGAGAGCCATCCATAGTTGGGGAACGCATCGCGCAGATTCGCGGCGATCGCGCGGTCGGCCTCGAGGTCAGCGGAAGTCACCGGACCATTGTGACCTTTGGAGCCGATCGAAAAGTCGCGCGCGTGCCAGTGACGCATCAGGATGCTGCCGGCCGCACGCGCGGCGGCGATCGCGCGCGCAAGCGCCCGTGCAAGCTCGCGATCGGCGGCTGCCTTCCGTGCGGGAGCGCGTCGATGATGATAGACGGGCCGCATCGATCAGCAGTTTGACATCATCGGCGGCCGCCCCTAAGCCGCCGCCGGCGCACCTTCTCATAGGCTGCTGTCAGATCGGCCAACAACTCTGCGCGGCGCTCGTAGAGCCGCCGCGGCTTGCGGGGCTTGCGGCGCGCGAGCGCGTACGCGGTGATCAAGGGCAGCGCGACGGTGCTGTCGACGTAACACACGACAGAGTCAGGCAATCGCGACGGGTCGATCTTGCCCCAGCTCACCGCTTCGGCAGGAGTTGCTCCGGAAAGCCCGCCGGTGTCGGGGCGCGCGTCCGTGACCTGCAGGAAATAATCGTGGCCTTTCTCCGCCACGCCCATCACTTCCTGGATCTGCGGTTCGGTCTGCAACACAAAGTTCTTGGGCGATCCGCCGCCTAGAATAAAGACCCCGCTCCTGCCGCCGCTGTGTTTTGCCGCCCATACGATGGCAGCCGTTTCATTGACGTCGGCCAGCGGGTCGAGCCGGATGCCCAGGCCTTCCATCTGCAACACCGCGAGGTTCATCCCGATTGACGAGTCGCCGGGCGATGAAGTGTAGATCGGGACGGCGTGCTGGTAGGCGGCGGCGAGCAGCGAGCGACGGTCGAGCTTGAGCACGCGCTCGCGTTCGGCAACATAGCGTCCCGCGCGATAGTGGAACTCAGCGCTGCTCATCGGATGCTGAAACTCGGATTCGCTCGCGATGCGCCGGAAGAATTCGTCGGTCGAGAGCAGCACCTTATAATCGAAAAAGATGTCGTAAATGCGCACCACGCCGGCGCGTCGGAGCGCCACGTCATCGGCTTCGGACGATCCCTGGAACATTTTAAGCCCGAGTCCGAAATGCGTATCGTGATATAGGTTCGCGCCGGTCGAAACGATCCAGTCGACGAAGCCGTGCTCGATGAGCGGTATGAGGCACGACATGCCTAGACCGGCCGGCGTCAACGCGCCGGTCAGGCTCATCCCGACGGTCACATCGGGGGCGAGCATCTTTTCCGCGAACAGCCGGCAGGCCTCGCGCAAACGCCGACCGTTGTAGGCAAGAAACGCGGTGTCGACGAGTTCCGCGACATTCATGTCGCCACGGACCGGTACGGGATCGATCCGCGCACCCGACAAATGATTTAAACGATGCCTGGCCATCCGCATCCTCTTGGGCGGCAGGTGATATCGGCAGAGTTTGCCAGTTTTCGAGCGCCGACTTAAGATTGGGGCGGGGAGTCCTTACGTCAGCGGCCTTGGGGGCGTCGAAAATGGCAGTCGCAGTTATTACCCAGCAGATCGGGAGTCGCGGCGCCGAGATTGCGGAGCTTGCCGCGCGCGAACTCGGATACCGTTTGATTACAGGCCAGGAGCTGGTCGCGGAGACCTCGCGCCGGTATCACATCACGCCCGAGCAGTTGCTCGTGGTTGATGAACGCACGCCGCATTTCTGGGAGCGGCTGCGCACCGACACCAATCGGTTCCTTGCCTTCCTGCGCGCGGTGCTGTTGAGAGAGCTGGCGAATGATCGGCTGATCGTGGTGGGCCGCGGCAGCGCGCATCACCTGCCGCGCTCGGGATGCGGAATAAGAGTCCATGTGATCGCGAATCTCGACGAACGTGTCGCGCGCGTCGCCGCCGATGAGAAGCTGAGCCGCGGCGCTGCCGAGAAGCGCGTGCGCGATTACGACCAGGAAATCCGCAGCCGGGTACAGACCGTGTGCGGGCTCGATATCGAGGACCCTGACGTGTACGGGATGGTGCTCAACAGCTCGGGAACAAGCGTTGAGGTCGCGGCTGCGGCTCTGGTCGGGGCGGCGCGCGAGATCGATTCGCGGGTTACTGCCGCCGATTGGCAGCAACTGCGCGATGCGGCGATCGGAGCGCAGGTGCGCGCTGCGCTGCACGCACATCCGCAACTGAACTCGTCGCAGATAGAAATCGAATGCGCCAACGGCGCGGTCCGGATCAACGGTCCCGGTTTGGTGCCGCCGTGGGACGTTCTGACGGACCAGGTCGCGCGCCAGGTCGATGGTGTGGCTTCGGTCGAGATCACGGCCGACGGCGCCGCGATGCCGATCCTGCCCGAATAGCGCTGCGCTCTCATATTTTTCCGGAATGCTTATCGGCGCGATGCCGCCCGTGCTATCGTCGCGCGTTCGAAACGGCGGCGATGCGCTCTCTCATCATCTTCCTGGCCACCGGCTTTTACTCCGGCTACTCGCCAATCGCGCCGGGGACGGCCGGATCGGTTGTCGGCGTGCTCATCTGGTGGCTGACATTTATCCCGCTATGGCATCGGTCGCCCGCCGCGAGCATCGCGCTCTGGACCATCATCTTCGCCGCCGGATGTTATATCGCCGATCGAGCGGAGGAGATCTTCGATGAGAAGGATAGCCCACGGATCGTAATCGATGAGATTGCGGGGATGGTCGCGACCATGTTTTTCGTTCCACGGGGATGGCCGTGGATTGTCGCAGGCTTCGCCGCGTTCCGGTTCTTCGACATCGTGAAGCCGTTTCCAGCCGGCCTCATCGATCGCCGGATGCCCGGCGGGGCGGGTGTGATGTTCGACGATCTGTCAGCGGCGATCTACGCCAACCTGATTCTACAAATGGCGGCGCGCCTGCTATGAGAATGGAGAGACGCGGTCCGTGCGAGGAGACGTATGATTAAGCGGGCGATTATCCTCTCCACCGGCGACGAACTGACCACTGGCCGCGTGGTCGACACCAATTCCAATTATCTCGCCGGCAAACTCGCTGAGATCGGCATCGATACCGCCGCGGTAATCACGGTCGGCGACGTGCCCGAACGGCTTGAATGGGCGTGGCGCACGGCGATCGCGATGGGCGACGCGGTAATTTCCACCGGCGGCATCGGACCGACCGCCGACGATCTGACCACCGAGACAGTGGCGCGGATCGCCGGAGTCGAGCTGCGGCGCGATCAGCCAACGGTCGACCGAATCCGGCAGCTCTTTGCTGCGATGAATCGCGTGATGCCGGAGAACAACCTCAAGCAGGCACTCTTTCCCGAGGGCGCGACGATCGTGCCGAATCCGATCGGCACCGCGCCCGGCTTCCGCATCCCAATCGCAATCGAGGGCCATCGCGCCGAGGTGATCGTATTGCCGGGCGTACCGCGTGAAATGAAGCCGATGATGGAGGAGACCGTCATCCCCTGGCTGGTTGCTAATCGCGGGGTGGACACGATCTTCGCAGTGCGCGTCTTCCAGACCTTCGGCATCAGTGAGTCCGGTCTCGACGAAGAGGTTGCGGGCCTGATCAGACCGGACGAGGGGCGCGTCGCATTCCGCGCCTCGTTCCCGCAGATCTCGTTGCGGGTGACGGTCGAAGGACGACCCGGCGAGGCGGAGCGCAAGCTCGAGGAGCTATGCGGCCGCGTGCGCGCGAAAATCTCGCAATGGATCTATGCCGAGGGCGACGCCACGATGGAGGAGGTGGTGGGCAGGCTGCTTACCGAGCGCGGATTGAAGCTCGCGATTGCCGAGTCCTGTACCGGCGGTCTAATCGGCCATCGCCTGACGAACGTACCCGGCAGCTCGCGCTACTTCATCGCCGACCTCGTTACCTATTCGAACGAAGCCAAGATGGCGCTGCTCGGCGTCAGCGAACGGACGCTCAAGGAGCACGGCGCGGTAAGCGAGGAGTGCGTGAGCGAGATGGCCGAGGGAGCGCGAGCGCGTGCCGGCGCCGATGTCGCGATCGCCACTTCGGGCATCGCGGGGCCCGAAGGCGGCAGTCCTGGCCGTCCGGTCGGCACGGTCTGCATCGCGCTGGCGGCAGCCGACCAGAACGTCTCGCGCCGCTATCAGTTGCGCGGAACGCGCGATTGGGTGAAGCTCTGGACGTCCCAGATCGGACTTGACTGGATTCGGCGCTACGTTCTGGGTCTGCCGCTCAGCGAATCGGGCGTGCTGCGGCGCTAAGTATCGGCTGCGCGCAAACTCCGCGCCAGGCGCGCCAAATTCGGTCGATGTCCCGCCCGCTCTTTACTTGACATCCGCGATCGGCGGCATAATTTCGATCGAAAGACCTGCTTTCAACTTCGGAGGCCTCGGTCAGAGTCGAGGTCGCGATGCCACCATGAATCAGTACTGGCCATTTTCGGGCTTGACACGGCCAGGGACGCTGCGTGAGCGGCTGATCGTGTCGCTCGATTTCGGCGGACCGCGCGAAGCGCTCAAGCTCGTGGATGAGCTTGGACGCGTGGTGCGGACCTTCAAGGTCGGTCGTCTGCTCTATCGCAACGGCGGTCCCGACTTCGTCCGCGAGATTCGCCGCCGCGGCGCCGAGGTCTTTCTCGATCTCAAATTTCACGACACGCCCGCCACGATGTGCAAGCTCGCCGTCGAAGCGAGCCGGCTCGGCGTACGCATGTTCGATCTCCATCCCGGGAGCCACGACACTATGGAGCGGGTGCGCGGCGAAGTGAATCGGGTGTGCCGCGCCGAGGGCTTGCGACGCCCACTGATACTCGCGGTCGCAATGCTCGCCGGGCTCAATCATCGCGAAACGGCGGCCGATGCGGAGGGCCGCGCCGTACGCTTGGCGCGAGCCGCCGCCGACGCGGGGCTCGACGGCGTACTGACCTTGACGGCCGAGACCGCGGCGGTACGATCAGCGTGTGGCCGCCGGTTCCTCATCGTCACGTCCGGCTGCGGCGCGCAGCCCGGATGGAACCGATGGAGCGATGGGGCAGGGCCGGCGGAAGCGATGCGCGTGGGGGCCGACTACCTCGTTGTCGGCGCGCTGATCCGGCGCGCTGTGGAACCGGTTCGCGCCGTACGCGAGCTGCTGGAAGAGATGGAACGTGGGATTCGCCTCGGATCGCGCAGTGCGATCGAGTTATTCTCGTCGCGACCGTTCTGACCGTGGCCCGCTCGCAATCCTTCCGGTAAGCTTGGTCTCGCCGCATCCGGCCGGATCGCGGCATGAGCTATGAAACAACTTCTCGTCTGTGGCGCACGCTTCCGAATTTCTGAAGGGAATACAACTCGTCGATGCTGACAGTGCTCGGGGGATTGCTCGCGCTGGCGGTCGGCGCCGGCTTTGTCGGCGCGTTGTCCGGGCTGGGCGGCGGCGTGTTCATCGTTCCGGCGCTGGTGATCGTCGCTCACATCCCGATGTACGACGCCGTCGGCGCGAGCCTCATTTCGGTCGTCGCAACAAGTGCCGGCGCATCGGTTGCCTTCGTGCGCGATGGATGGACCAACCTGCGCGTCGCAATGGTCCTGGAGTGCGCGACTGTGACCGGTGCGGTCGTGGGCGCCTTTATGGCGGGCCATATCGCGCCCTGGATCCTTGAGCTTTTGTTCGCGCTCGTGATGCTGCAATCGGCCTACTTCACCATCCAAAAGAAAGATGTTGAAACCCTTCCGGGGCCCGATCCCTTGTGTCGCTGCCTGAAGCTCGAAGGCGAGCTGCCCGGTGATGACGGCCGTCCGATTCGTTATGGAGCCCGCAATCTCCCGGGCGGCGCGACCCTGATGCTCATCGCAGGCATCACGTCGGGCCTGCTTGGAATCGGATCGGGCGCACTCAAGGTGATCGCGATGGACTACGTGATGCATCTACCGCTCAAGGTCTCGAGCGCGACCTCGAACTTCATGATCGGCGTGACGGCAGGAGCCGGTGCGCTGGTCTTTCTGTCACGCGGCGCGATGGCCGGTTCGATCGCGGCGCCGGTCGCGCTGGGAGTAACCGCGGGCGCGCTTGCCGGCAGCCGCGTGCTGCCCCATGCCAACGTGCGGGCGCTGCGCGCCATGTTCGTGGTGATTCTCATCTTGATTGCGCTCGAAATGGGATGGCGAGCGTTGAGGGGAATCTGAGATGGCGGAGCCGTTGAAGAGACTGCAATCTGCCGCGTCGCAGGATCAGACCACACGCGATGAAGAGCGGATTCTTAGGCGATGGACCCCGATTCTGCTGCGTACGATCCTAATCGTCGCCAGCCTGATTCTCGCGATTGGCCTCTTTATGATGGCGCGGCAGGCGCCCGGCGCGTATGTAGAGCGTTTTCACGCGGTACAGGCCGGCAGGATTTATCCGCAGGATCCGCTGGGCAAGATGCTCACCCAAGCCGAGCATGGCGATCCGCATGCGATCGTGGTTTTCGGACTGATGGTGCTAACGCTGGTGCCGCTTGCGCGCGTCGCGTTCTGCTTCCTGCTGTTCATCCGCGAGCGCGATTGGACCTATGTTGCGTTCACGGCCTACGTGCTCTGTGGACTGGTCGTCGGTGTTCTACTCGGCCGCGTTGGTTAGGCGCTTCGACTGGAAATCTCAGCGATGCCTATTGAGCGGCCATGTCGCGGAGTCGTTTTCGATCCTTATCATCGTTTTCCCTGATGACTCCAGGGCAAACCTCTGCCAGCCACTGGTTGCTAACCGCGCTTTCGAGCGCGCGGCCCTCGCTGTCGATCGCCCAGACCCCGTGGCTTAGCATGCTGAAACGCGAGAACCCACGGCCGCAACGGCGGCACATGTACGCCAGTCGAGAGCCTCGGGCTGCGGACCAGTCGAGCATCTTCACCTTGAAATCATGAGTAGTCCATTGATCTTCTGGCATGTTACTCCTTGGTTGCCTTCCCGGAGTGATATTCAGTTTGCATCATGGACTAGCCCGCCACTGCCCGGTTGCGTGCTTTTCCATTTTTCAACGACGGTTCAATCTCGATCGTAATTCGGCGTCCCTTCAACTCGCTGCCGTTCAACAGGCTGAAGGCGACCGCCACATCCGCCAGCTCCGCCATATCCACGAATCCGAATCCCCGACAAAGCCCTGAGATTTTATCGGTGACCGCGAGTGCGCCCCGAGTGTCACCCACGTGTGAGAAATGCCGGAGAAGATCACGGCTGGTGACCGAGCCGGCGAGATTGCCTACGTACACCCTGGGCATTCCACAAGCCTCCTCTGTTTCAAGCGGTTCGGACCGTCCCGGCGAGCGAGAAGGGCGTGTCGAAGAAGGGACCGACCGAAGGCGAGCTCCCCGATCCTACACTCATTGAATAAATAAGTATACGCGGCCGGCATCGATGGCCCGCCATTTCGGATTAAATTCTGGGAAATCGCTCGGGACTATCTTTGTCGCACCGAAGCAGATACTATAAGGAGCGAAACGTTCGGACGTTCCTTTCATCTCTATCCGGGAATTAGCCCGGATTCTCTGTTCGGAGCCACCCCGACACAACTCTCGGAGGGCAAAATGCCCACTAAACTGTACGTAGGTAATCTCGCCTACTCGGTCACAAATGACGATCTCCGCGACCTCTTCTCGCAGGTCGGTCAAGTGCAAAGCGCCACGGTGATCACGGATAAATTCTCTGGACAGTCGAAAGGCTTCGGCTTCGTGGAGATGACAACCGCCGATGAAGTCGCAAACGCGATCCGGCAGTACAACGATTCCGAACTCAAAGGACGGAATATCAAGGTCAACGAGGCCAAACCGCGCGAGTCAAACTTTGGCGGCGGTAACCGCGATCGAAGCGGCGGCGGAAATCGCGGACGCAATCGCTGGTAGATAGAGCCATCAGTCCAGCCATGGCTTGATCCTAAGTGGGTCCGGCCCGCAGAGCGGCCGGACCCACCACGCTCGGAGTCACGATTCGATCGCTTACCGCCCTTGGAGGGATAACGGTATGGAAAAGCGTTTACGAGAGCGGGTCCGGAAGCAGAAACAACAGACCAAGGAAGAGCGGCGCAATCAACGCGCCGCTCAACGCCGGGGACGCGAAGTTAGCGGGAAAGATGCCGACCTGAAGGACATCGTTCCCGGGCCGCAGCCCGGGCAAATCATCGACCTGTCCTGAACCCCAGGTGATTCGCCTCGGGCGCTTTGGCTCCTCAAGACTTTTCGGGAGTCGGCCAGCGCTGTAGTTCGGGGAGGACCCGGGTGCCGAGAATCTCGATCGTTTTCATCACACGCTCGTGCGCAATCGCGCCGTACTGCACCATGAAGAGCAACTGATCAGCGCCGATCCGATGATAGCGCGCGGCGACGCGGATAATCTCCTCCGCCGTGCCGATCGCGACCAAATCGGCTGATTTCATGTAGTCGAAATAGCTCGCGGTTATCTCCGCCGGGTCTATCCGCGCTGCGTTGTGCAGATAATGGTAGGACTGCTCGGTGCGGGGCGCGTTGCGCGCCACCTCCTGGATCAGCTCGAGTCCGCGCCGCGCATACCATAGCGCCGCATCGCGCGCGTCCCGTTCAGCCTCGCCGCATTCGTCGCCTGCCATGCATAACAGGTTCAGGGAGACCTGATTATTGACCGTCGCACCGAGCGGCCGGGCGTTGCCGATCGCCGCGCGATAGAGCTGCACCCGCGCCGCGACCTGGTCCGGTTCAACTCCTAGCGTGAAGCCGAGCGCGCCCAGACCGCACTCCGCGGCAAGACGAAAGGTATCCGGGCTCACCGCGGCGACCCAAAGCGGCGGATGCGGCTTCTGGAGCGGTTTGGGAATCACCGAGACCGGGCGGCTGACGGTCCAGAAATGCCCCTGCCATGTAAACGGTTCGTCGCGCCACATCCGCGGGATCATCTCGATCGCCTCGCGCCATCGCGGCCGCGTCTCCTCGGGCATCATGCCGAAACCGAGCATCTCGTCCATCGTGGTCGAGCGTCCGGTGCCGAACTCGACCCGCCCATTAGACATGATATCGAGTACCGCGACTCGCTCGGCCACCCGGATCGGATGGTTGAACGGCAGCACCGCCACGCCGTGACCGATACGAATCCGGCTGGTGCGCTGACTGACGCATCCAAGGAAAACCTCCGGCGCCGACGAGTACGAGAACTCGGTCAGGAAATGATGCTCGACGGCCCAGACCGAGTCGAAGCCGAGCCGATCGGCGAGCTCGATCTGCGCCATCGTGTCCCAGAAGACGCGATATTCATGGCCGGGCGCATGCGGCTTGACCGATTCGATTTCGTAGATAAGCCCGACCTTCATCGTGCGCCGCCTCCCGCCAGTTCGAGCGCGGATAGTTGATTTCGCGAGGATACACCCGATCGACTGTCGGACGGGAGCCTATGGGATGGAAATCTAGTAACTGCGCTGGATTTCGAAGCGGCCGCGTTCTTCGAGTCCGCCACCCTGATAGCAGGCGTAAAAGCCCTTGATTCGGTTTGCGCCGTCGAGGTTGCCATCGTAAAGACAGCTCGACCCGTCCTGCATCGAAATCCTGATCGCTAGATGCGTGCCGGTCATTTCGGCGCTGGCGAAGTTGCCGCTATCGTTCTGATTCAAGCAATCCATGGTGTCGAACGAGCACTTGTAAAAACCGCTGAGTCCGGATGGGTTGTTAATCATGGTGAGCGCGATTCGATTGAGCCCGCCACATCGCGTATTGACCATCATCGGTCGAAAATGGAGGCATCCCACCCTCAGAGTGCCCTCCCACGAGCCGGTTGGATCAAAACTTTGGATGTTTGCGGTCGCGGTCTCGCCTGACGTCGGTTTGGACGCCGCGCATCCGAGCAACATCAAGGTGATCGTTGCGGCTGCGAACACGCAAGTCAGCGTGAGCGCGCGGGTACGACCATCCATAACGGCCTCGCTTGCGCAGCACGTCGCGCAAGACCCCGACACCCTCGTGTCAGTTTGCGGCCCGGCCAACCTTGGCGTCGGAACGCAGGTTGAGTGAGCGTCGACCGACGCCGATCTGGATCAGACAAAAACCGGTCAGCCGATGCAAGCCTGAGGCCTGAATCCGGCGCCGCTATAACATCAGGCGAAGCTTTTTTTGGCTGCAGCCGCCCGCATCACGCGGCGTTCGCCGTGCGGGGTCAAAATGGGGGGTTATTTTCGATTATCGACAGCGTGCGAAAGCCCGAAAAAAGTCTCGCTTCCCGATGCGGAGATTAGTTGTCTCCGTCCGTTACGCCGCTGCGCTTCAGATTGCCCTCGAGGCACCAGCGATCAATAACTTCGGCGTTAAAGCGCCAGTCGGTGCCGATACGGAAGCCGGGGAGCTCTCCGCGCCGGAGCAGCTTGTAGATGGTCGACGGATGTACCCGAAGGTACGAGGAAAGCTCCTTTACCGTCATCACTTTCGGCATACTGTAGTTGTTCTTGTCAGTCGCCATGACCTCACCCACTAAGTCTGAGAACGTTTGCTTCACCCCACCTTAAATCCCATGCTGAAGCTAACCCCTACTAACTTATGCCCAGTATTGACTAAGCGTCACAATCAATCAAGTGGGGCGGTTAAAATACGATTGAAATAACGATGGACCGCGCGAACAGCTATATGCAAGAAAAACTTACGAGCGTGAGGAATTTTACGATGTTCCACCTGCGAAATTTGTGGGTCGGGTTAATCCTCCGATGCGGATTGTGTCTTTCAGTCATCGCGATGGCTTCGCAGGCGTACCCCGCGGAAACGGCGCATTTCTCGTTAAGCAGCACCGCGTTCGCTGATAACGCGAAAATTCCCGCGCAATACAGTTGCAGCGGCGAAAATCAATCGCCGCCGCTGCTCTGGCACAATCCACCCGCCAACACGCGCTCCTTCGTGTTGATCGTGGACGATCCCGATGCGCCTGCAGGCGATTTCATTCATTGGGTGGTATTTGATATCCCGGCTGACACGCATTCGCTCAGACCGGGCATCGACCGGAGAGATCCTCCGCCGCAAGGCACCAATAGCTTCGGCCGCGTCGGCTACGATGGACCCTGTCCGCCGCCCGGTCCGGCTCATCACTACCATTTTCATTTGAGCGCGCTCGATTCGATGCTTGGGCTGAATCCCGGTGCATCCGCCGCCGAGGTCCAGTCTCAAGTTGCGGTCCATCGGATTGCCACGACAGAACTGGTCGGTGTTTTCGCCCGTTAGCGACGATTAAACTTTGTTCCGAATGGAGTCGTTTTGGAGCAGGTCGATGCGCCCCGTGGCTTAACCGTGGCTCCGTGCACGTGGAATCCCGCCATGGGTTGCATCCGGCCATCACTCGCGGAAGGATGGCCGAAGAGATTTCCCGCCGATGCCGGCGGTGGACCTGCGAAGCCACGATGGGCGATCGACGCGAGATAAACCCGCTCTATAACCAACATCGGCTGAAGCTCGGAACCTTCTCGTCCAATTTGAGCGGCGGTTGCGCGATCACCACGATCGACGGTGTGTTGCAGGCCACTTGGCCGGACACGCTCGAGCTTGCGCGAATGGCAGACGAGATGGAGTTCGAAGCGCTGGTGCCGGTCGGCCGATGGAAGGGCTTCGGCGGCGTTACCAACTTCAACGGCGCCGGATTCGAATGCCTTACGTGGGCGGCCGGAATTGCGGCCTCGACCAAGCGCTGCGGAATTTTTTCAACCACGCACGTCCCGACCATCCATCCAGTGATGGCGGCGAAGCAGGTCACGACCATCGACCACATCAGCAACGGCCGGTTCGCGCTGAATATCGTCACCGGTTGGTATACCGGCGAGATCGACATGTTCGGCGAAACGCTGATGGATCATGATCAGCGTTACGATCGCGCGCTGGAGTGGCTCGAAATCCTGAAGCTGCTCTGGACCCGGGAAGAGGAGTTCGACTATGTCGGTCGCTTCTACCAGGTGCGCAAGGGATGGCTCGCGCCCAAGCCGCTCCAGAAGCCGCACCCGGTCGTGATGTGTGCGGGTGGCTCGGGCAAAGGGCGCGACTTCGCCGCGCGACATTGCGACGTTGCTTTCGTTGCCTGCAATACCGAGGATCTCGATGAAACCCGGGCGCGCATCGCCGACTATCGCCGCTACGCGCGCGAGGAATGTGGCCGCGAACTGATGATTTGGAGCAACGCCTACATCGTGCAGGGGCCGACCGAGAAGGAAGCGCGCGACTTCCATCATTACTATGTCTACGAAAGGGGCGATTGGGAGGCGGCGACCAACCTGGTCGAGACGATGGGCGCGCGCACCGAGATTATGACCCCGGAAATCCTGCGCGCGATGAAGGCCAACTTCATCGGAGGATGGGGCGGTTATCCGCTGGTTGGGACGCGCGATCAGATCGTCGATGGCCTTCGGATGATGTCCGGGCTCGGCCTCGACGGCACGCTGCTCTCGTGGCCGCGCTATATCGCGGGAATGCGTGAATTCCAGACCGAGACCTTCCCGCTGCTCAAGCAGGCGGGTTTACGCTAAGCGATTGTCCCTTTTGCTCTCCGGCGGAAGAAGCATCTAGCGACGCGGAGTGGCTGGACCACCTCCGCCACCTGAAAAGCCGCCTGCACCCGCATAGCCGCCGATGATCGCGCCCTCCAGCACCGCCGCCGCAGCGGTAGAGTAAAGCGCGATTGCTCCCATTCCGGGAGCCGGAGCAATTGGCGCCGCACCGCAAGCGACCGTCGTGCTTTGATTCGGACCAATAGTCACAGATTGCGAAGGATTGGCGAGCGCGGTGACCTGGACCGTTCCCTGACGCGTATAAACGTCGGTGAAATTGAGGCAGTTCGGATAATTCGCGCGATGGACGTTCTGATGGTACGCGGTGTCGAAATCGGTGCCGCGCGCCGCCGCGATTGCGTTCGGCGTATGCACTTCGAAGTTCGGCGTGGTACCCGAAGTCACATGCACGATCGATCGCATCAGGCCTGAAAACAGGCTCACCCGGGTCGAGACCGCGCCGCCGGCGCCCAACGTCTGGTCGTTGAGCACCAGGTCGCTCGAGTCATACATATCGAGCGTGCTTTGATCGTTGAGCAGGATCATCAGACGGCCGTTAGTTCCGGTCGTGAAGTGGTCGCCTCGCATCACGCCCAGACCCACCGCGATCGGCACCGGCTTCGACGCACGCACGAGCCTGACGTCGCCTGCATAGGTCTGAACGGAGCCGACCGCCTGCGCGCCTGCTGTCGAAACCCACAGTAGTAAAGTTGGAAGGACGACAATTGCGGCAAATGTTATGGAGTAATGTCTGAACCCAAAGCCCTTTCGGTAATCATTGCGCAATAGCACTCGCCTCCTCGCAAACTGGGTCCGCCCACACCGCGCGTACTAATTAACACGCCAGATGCCTCAGCCCAACACGGGTTGCCAAAAAATAACATCATTACGCGCGATTTAACATAGATGGCATTTGCCCCGAGTTTGCTTTTGTCTCCGTCATTTTGCACCGTAAGAATGTTGGAGGTGACGGACTCATGAGCGGCCGCAATGGATTATCGCGATCGGCAAAGATTCGTGCCCGTCTGTCCCATCCGGTGATCGATTGTGACGGACATTGCGCCGAATTCGAGCCGGTTTTGCTCGACTACCTGCGCGAAATCGGTGGTCCCGGCATCGTCGAACGCTACAAGTCCCTGCCTGAGAATCCGTTTTCCTACCGATGGCACAAACTGACGCCTGCCGAGCGGCGCGCAGAGCGCGTCCCGCGTCCCAACTGGTGGGGCCATCCAACCAGTAATACCCTCGATCGTGCGACCAGCTCGCTACCGAAGCTGATGTACGAGCGGATCGGCGAGATGGGCCTTGATTTCTGCGTGCTCTACCCGAGCATCAACCTGAATTCATCGCATATTGGCGATGCCGAGGTGCGACGCGCTGCCTGCCGCGCGTTCAACCTGTATCAATCCGAAGTTTTTCGTGAGTTTGCCGATCGCCTGACGCCGGTCGCGGTGATTCCGATGCACACGCCGGAGGAGGCGATCGAAGAACTCGACTACGCGGTCGGCACGCTCCATATGAAGGCCATCGTGATGCCGGCCTACGTGCGCCGCCCGATCCCGGCCCTCGCGGCGAAAGCGCCCGAGGTCGCCAACCATCTACAATGGCTCGACACCTACTGCCTCGACAGCGACTACGATTACGATCCGGTGTGGCGGCGATGCGCCGAGCTCAGGGTCGCGCCGACCTTCCATTCGCGCGGCACCGGCCTAGGGACCCGCGTTTCAATCTCGAATTTCACCTATAACCACATCGGGCATTTCGCCTACTCCGCCGAAGGCATCTGCAAGGCGATCTTCCTGGGCGGCGTGACGCGGCGCTTTCCGGGGTTGCACTTTGCGTTCCAGGAAGGGGGCGTCGGGTGGGCGCGCTCGCTCTACGGCGATCTCGTTAGCCATTGGAAGACGCGCAATCCCGCCGCCGTCGCATCGCGCAATCCCGCCCTTCTCGACCACGAAATGTTTCGCGATCTTGCGCTACGCTACGGGGGCAAGCGCTATGCCGATAAGTTCCCGATCAAGCCGGGCGACGTTTCGATGGTGATGTGGGGGACGCCGGAGCGCGATGAAGACCTCGATGAATTCGCGCGCTGCGGGATCGAGCGTGATGAGGACATCCGCGATCTGTTCGTGAACAATTTCTTTTTCGGATGCGAGGGCGATGACCCGTTAACCGGTCTCGCTTTCCGCCGCAAGCTGAATCCGTTCGGTGCGCGCCTCAACGCGATCTACGGCTCTGATCTAGGGCACTTCGATCTTCCCGACATGCGCGATGCAGCGTACGAGGCGTGGGAGCTGGTCGAAAACGGCGTCATCGACGAGGCCGAGTTCCGTGAGTTCGTGTTCGCCAATCCAGTCCGGCTGCACGCCGGGATGAATCCGGATTTTTTCAGTGGCACCGCCGTCGAGCGCGAGGCCGCGGCGGTGATGGCCGAAACCAGCGCGGCCGCGAGCGCGGCGCGCTGACGTCGAACGCGATGAAGCTGGCGGCGCGATTCGTTACTTCGGCCTTTACGGTCGAGGGATGCCCGCGATGGGATCGCGCGGAGATCGCGTTTGCCGGCCGATCCAACGTGGGCAAGAGTTCGATGCTCAACGCATTGGCCGGAGCGCGCGGTTTGGCGCGGATCAGCCGGACGCCCGGACGCACGCGTTCCTTGAATTTCTTCGAGCTGGGCGATTCGCTCGCGCTGGTCGACCTGCCGGGCTACGGCTACGCCGCGATGTCGCACGCTGAGGCGGCGCGAATCGCAGCGCTGCTCAAAAACTATTTGCGGTTACGGCGCAACCTCGCCTTGCTCGTGATGCTGATCGACGCCCGGCGCGGCCCCGGCGCCGAAGAGCGGGAGCTTGCCGCCGTGGTCACGGAGCGAGGCATCGACCTGATTGTCGCGGCCACCAAATGCGACAAGCTTCGCAACGCTGAGCGCGCCGCAGTTCCCAGGCTTTTCGCCCCGCTCGGGGTGGCGCCCGTTCTCACTTCGTCGCGTGATGGCGAAGGTATAGATCAGCTCTGCCGGCGCATCCTGCATTACGCCGGCCGCGCCGCGGCGGATGAACCCGCCCGCGAGTAGCGCATCGTCGGATCCGGTGGCTTCCGCCGTCAGCGTAATCATTCCGACTTACAACCGGGGTGCGATGGTGCGCGAAGCGATCGCGTCGGTGCTGGCACAGCGCGATATTGACTGTGAACTGATTGTCGTTGATGACGGCTCGATTGACGGTACTGAAGAGGATCTCGCGGAACATGCGGCGGCTCATGGCTATCAAGTGATACGCACAGCTCATCGCGGGGTAGCCGCAGCGCGCAATCGCGGCGTCGCCGAAGCGCGCAGCGAATTCGTCGCTTTTCTCGATTCCGATGATCTGTGGATGCCGTCGAAGCTCGCGCGCCAGGTCGATTTCATGCGCGCGAACCCGCATTTGCAAATCTCGCAATGCGGCGAGCGCTGGAGGCGGCGCGGGCGCTGGGTAAATCCGGGCAGGCGGCATCGCAAGCGGGGCGGCGACTTCTTCGTGGACTCGCTCCGCACTTGTCTGGTGAGCCCGTCGGCGGCCATCATGCGGCGTGATTTTTTCTGCGCGCTTGGCGGCTTCGATGAGACCCTTGCAGCGTGCGAGGATTACGATCTGTGGCTCCGTGTGCTGGTTGAAAACGAAATTGGGCTGCTGGACGAGCCGCTCGTCATTCGCCGCGCCGGCCATCCGGATCAGCTCTCGACAAGCATCCCGGCGCTCGATCGCTTCCGGATCATAGCGCTGCTGAAAATTCTTCGTGAGCCGCGATTTTCAGCTCAGCGCCGCGATGCGGCGTGCGAGGTCCTGATTGAGAAGTGCACAATTTACGGAGATGGGCTCGCGCGGCGCGGTAGATCCGTTGCGGCGCGGACCTGTTACTCGATCGCGAACGCTGCATCCGCATGGCTCGCCGGCCCGGACGACGCACTTGTCGAATCGATTGCGCTGATGCGCTCGATGATTCAGGCAGACCACGACCCTGGCGCATCCGCCAGCGAAGCGCTGCGATGAGCGCGGACACCGAAGCCGCGATCCGCCGCTGGGCGGCCGCCAAGCATCTGTCCGAACCTGCGCTCGCGCGATGGCTCGCTCTCGACGAGGCGGCCCGCGCCCGGCTTCTGGCGTTTGCACAAGAGTTGCGTCTGCGCACCGCGCAGCTTGCGAATCTGCTCGATCTGCTCGAAGAGATAGCGCTCCGCGAGCATCGGAGCGTGCTATCGATCCTGGAGAGCGACGAGATAAGCAACGCCGCAGCATCCGGCGGTTCCGGGCCGGCGCGCGCCAGCCGCGTGCTCGCCGCGCTGCGCGCGGTCCGGTTTCCGCGTCTCACCCGCATCCGCTCCGAGCTCGAAGCGCGGCTTCGCGCGCTTCGCATCCCGCCGAACCTCCGTGTCCGGTTGCCCCGCGAGCTTTCCTCTGATGAGCTTACACTCGAGCTGCGGGCCGCCTCGCGCGCCGAGCTTGAGACGGGATTGAACGCATTGGAACGAATCGGGCCCGACCTGGCCCGCATCGTGGAGCGGCTCGGTGGCACTGATGAAGCTTGAGCTGGATGCGATCGTGATCGAAGAAGCGTGCCGAGAAAGCGCGCTCGCGCGGCGGATTCTCGCGCGCGCCGACGGCATTCCGATCGACTACGTCGCCGATACACGCGCATCGATCGTTGCGGATCGCTCGGCGCGCGACGCATTCGCAGCCGCCAAGCGCCGCATGATCGTCACCAGCAAGCGCGGCGGCTTCGTGATCGCGTGTCCGGCGGCATCGTCGAAATTCGCCTGCTGCGGCTATCTCGTGATGAACCTCGCGTCGAACTGTCCGATGGATTGCAGCTACTGCTTTTTGCAGGAATATCTGGCCGACAATCCCGGTTTCCGGATCTACGCGAATTACGCTGACGCGTTCGACGAGCTCGAGCGTCTGAGCCGCACTGCCGGCGGGCGAAGCCTCCGAATCGGCACCGGCGAGCTGACCGACTCGCTCGCCTTCGACCGTCTGACGAGCGTCAGCGTCGATTTGGTCGAATTCTTCGCGCGTCAATCGAGCCTTGTGCTCGAACTCAAGACCAAGACCGACGAGATCGAGAATCTGATGCGCGTCGATCCGCGCGGTCAGACGTTGGTCTCATGGACGCTGTCACCCGATGCGGTGTTTCGCAGCTCCGAGCGCGGCACGGCGTCGCCGGCGCTGCGAATCGCGGCGGCGCGCCGCGTGCTCGACGCCGGTTATCGCGTGGCGTTCCATCTCGATCCGATCATCGCCTACCCCGGCGCGCAAACCGATTACACCGCGCTGCTCGAAGCGCTGTTCGACACCATCGCTCCGGAACGCATCTCGTTCATGAGCCTGGGCGGCCTTCGGATGACGCCCGCCCTTCGCCGCATCGTGCGAAGTCGCTTTCCAAACGATCCGATGATGGTGGGCGAGGATGTCTTATCACCCGACGGCCGGTTTCGCGCCTTCGCGCCGCTGCGCGTCGGGCTCTACCGTGCGCTTCACGATCGAATCCGTCGCGCCGGCGTCGTATCGCCGTTGTATCTATGCATGGAGCCGCCGAGCGTTCACGAGCGCGTGTTCGGAACCCGACCTGCCTCGCCGGGCGCGCTCGGCGAATGTTTGGTGCAGGAGCGCGGATGACGCAACGAGCGCGAGGCGCACGCGTCACGTCAGCCAATGGCCGCGTGAGACCGTCGTCGGTCGGCTCGGCAGCGGATAATCGCGGCCGGCCGATCGGCGTGTTCGATTCAGGAATCGGCGGCCTGACGGTGCTGCAAGCGCTTGTCGAGCTGATGCCGCACGAGGATTTCATCTATCTCGGCGACACCGCGCGGCTCCCGTACGGAACCAAGTCGAACGAGGTCATCATCCGCTATTCGCGCGAGAACACGGAATTCCTGCTCGCCAAAGGTATTAAGCTGCTGGTGGTGGCGTGCAACACCGCGAGCGCGGTCGCGCTGGACGAGATCGCGCGCGCCACGATCGTGCCGGTGATTGGCGTCATCGAGCCGGGCGCCGCGGCCGCGGTCAAAGCCTCGCGCAGCGGCAGAATCGGCGTGATTGGCACCGAGGCGACGATCGCTTCTGGCGCCTACACGCGCGCGATCCAACGGCTTCGGCCGCGCGCCGAAATCTACACTCGCGCCTGTCCGCTGTTGGTGCCGCTGGTCGAGGAGGGATGGACCGACAATCCGATCGCCGAGCAAACCGTCGCACATTATCTCGGCAGCCTCAAAGACAGCGGGATCGATACGCTGCTGCTGGGATGCACGCATTATCCATTGCTGAGCGGACTTATCGCGCGAATCCTTGGGCGGGGCGTACGTATCGTCGATTCGGCGACGGCGACCGCAGCGGCGGTGCGCCAACGGCTCGCGTCGCTCCATATCGCGCGGCGTGACGGACTTGGCGGACGTCAAAGTTTCTTCGTCACCGAAACGCCGGAGCGGTTCATCCGCGTCGGCAGACGCTTTCTCGGTCCGCAGGTCGAGAGCGCGGTCCGGCTCGAACGCTGAAAAAACCTTTCGCGTAATGTAAACTGAAGGCCACGCCCCTGGCAGTAGCGGCGTGCTGCGAGGAATCTCAATAGGACATGGCTGCATCCTTAACCGTAATAGCGCGCAAGGTATTCGGCTCGAAGAATGATCGCGAGCTGAAGCGCCTGCAACCAAGCGTCGAGGCGATCAACCGGCTCGAACCCGCGATCGCACAGCAAAGCGACGAGCAGTTGCGCGCAAGGATCGCGGAATGGAAGGCGAAAATCAGCGCGATAGCGGATCGCGAAGAGCGCGAAGAGGCGATGGAGGAAGTGCTGCCGGAGGTCTTCGCGGTGGTGCGCGAGGCCGCCAAGCGCTCGCTGGGCCAACGCCATTTCGACGTCCAGTTGATCGGCGGGATGGTACTGCATCACGGCAAGATTGCTGAGATGAAGACCGGCGAAGGCAAGACGCTGGTTGCAACGCTGCCCGCGGTCCTAAATGCGCTCGGCGGGCGCGGCGTCCACGTCGTCACCGTGAACGATTATCTTGCCCGGCGCGATGCCGAATGGATGGGCCGCATCTACCACCGCCTCGGGCTGAGCGTCGGCGTCATCGTGCACGGCCTGACTGACGCCGAGCGGCAGGCCGCCTACAACGCCGACATCACCTACGGGCAGAACAACGAGTTCGGCTTCGACTACCTGCGCGACAACATGAAATTCAACCTCGCCGATTACGTGCAGCGCGAGCACAATTTCGCGATCGTCGACGAAGTCGATTCGATTCTGATCGACGAGGCCCGCACGCCGCTGATCATCTCCGGCGCATCCGAAGAATCGACCGATACCTATTACGTCGTCGATCGCGTGATTCCGCGTCTGCGCGCCGAGGAGCACTATACGATCGATGAGAAGCTCAAGACCGCAGCGCTCACCGAAGAGGGCGTGGCGCGCGTCGAGGAGCTGCTCGGCGTGGAGAACCTCTACGATCCGCGTAACATCCTGCTGCTTCATCATGTCAACCAGGCGCTCAAGGCCCATACGCTCTTCAAGCGCGATGTCGAGTACGTGGTGAAGGACGGACAGGTCGTGATCGTCGATGAGTTTACTGGGCGGTTGATGCCCGGACGGCGATGGAGCGACGGGCTCCATCAGGCGATCGAGGCGAAGGAAAACGTCAAGATCGAATCCGAAAACCAGACGCTAGCGACCATCACCTTCCAGAACTATTTCCGGACGTACAAGAAGCTTGCCGGGATGACCGGCACGGCCGACACGGAAGCGGTCGAATTCCGCGAAATCTACAACCTCGACGTGATGGTGATCCCGACCAACAAGCCGATGATCCGCGTGGACAATAACGACCTCGTTTACAAAAGCGAGGCAGAGAAGTTCGACGCGGTGATCGAGGAGATCCGGGACTGCCACGAGCGCGGACAGCCGGTGCTGGTAGGCACTGTCTCGATCGAGAAGTCCGAGCGGGTCGCGAATCAGCTCAAGCGCACTGGCATCAAGCATTACGTGCTGAACGCCAAGAATCACGAGCGAGAGGCTGAGATCGTCGCGCAGGCGGGCCGTTACAAGGCGGTGACGATTTCGACCAACATGGCCGGCCGCGGCACCGACATCGTGCTGGGCGGCAATGCCGAGTTCATGGCGGCGGCCGAAGCCGGTACCAAGGATCCGGCCGATCCGGCGTATCAGGCGGCGCTTGCGAAATATCGAGCGCAATGCGATGCGGAGCGCGAACAGGTGCTGAAGGCGGGTGGCCTGCACATCCTCGGCACCGAGCGGCATGAATCGCGCCGTATCGACAATCAGCTTCGCGGACGATCCGGGCGCCAGGGCGATCCGGGCTCATCGCGCTTTTTCGTCTCACTGGAAGACGACCTGATGCGCATCTTCGCCGCCGATCGGCTAAAGGGCCTGATGAACCGCATCGGGATGGAAGACGGCGTGCCGATCGAGCATCGGATGGTCTCGCGCGCGATCGAAAACGCGCAGAAGAAGGTCGAAGCGCACAACTTCGACATCCGCAAGCATCTGCTTGAATACGACGACGTGATGAACAAGCAGCGCGAGGTGGTCTACCATCGCCGCCGCGAACTGCTCGGCGAAGCGCCGCTCAAGGACGATATTCTCGACATGTGCGATGCGCTGGTCGAGGGCATCGTCGAGGCGCACGTCGATCGCGAGGCTGAGCCCGATCAATGGGACTGGAAGGCGATCGAAGACGCCTTCTACAAGCAGTTCAAGTTCCGTTTCAACTTCATGCAGAATCTCGATGGCAAGGCGATTGACACGCCCGAGGATCTGATCGAAATCGCGAGCGCGCGCGTACGCCGTCTTTACGACGAGCGCGAGGAGCAGTTCACGCCGGCCGTGATGCGGCAAATCGAGAAGATCGTCTCGCTGCAGACGCTCGACTCGCTGTGGAAAGATCATCTGCTCGCGATGGACCACCTCAAGGAAGGCATCGGGCTGCGCGGCTACGCCCAGCAGAATCCGCTGGTCGAATATCAGAAGGAAGGCTTCGCGATGTTCGAGGCGCTGATGGCCACGATGCAGGAGGACGTCGTCGAGAAAATCTTCTCGGTTCAGGTCACGCGCGAGCAGGATGTGCAGCAGATGCAGCCGCAGACGCGCCCCCAGCGCGTTGTGATGAGCCACGGCGGCGCGGTGGAAAGCGAGAACGCGCCGACCATCAAGCGTGAAGGCGACAAGGTCGGCCGCAACGATCCCTGCCCATGTGGCTCGGGCAAGAAGTACAAGCGCTGCCACGGGAAGTAATTTCGTTCGATCGGAATCGCGCGCACTGTGCTTGCGTCCGCGTTGAGCCGCCACGTATAAATCGGCGGCTGGAGGACGGCGGATGGAGGTACGAACAGGCGCAACGCCGGTGCGCGGCTTTCACTTCGCGGGCGTCAGCGCGGGACTCAAGACCAATCCCGGGGTGAAAGATCTCGGGCTGATTGTCGCCGATTCCGAGGTTGCTGCGGCGGGCGTTTTCACTGCTAATCGCGTGCAGGCGGCGCCGGTCGCGATCGCGCGGCAATCCCTCGCGCGCGGACGGCTGCGCGCGATCGTCGCCAATTCCGGATCGGCGAACTGCTTCACCGGCCGCGCCGGCTTGAAACTCGCGCGCGATTCCGCGGCTGCGGTGGCCCGCGAACTGGGATGCGCTCCGGGAGCAGTCGCGCCGTGCTCCACCGGCGTCATCGGTCATCTTTACGATTTCGACAAATACCGGCGCGGCGTGAACGAGGCGGTCGCCGCGCTCGCGCCCGATGGGCTCGAAGGCTTCGCGCGCGCCATTATGACCACCGACACGCGCCCGAAGCTCGCTTCGGTCGCGCTTCGACTAGGCGGCGCCGAGTTGACCATCGCGGGCGCGGCGAAAGGGGCCGGAATGATCGAGCCGCATATGGCCACGATGCTGGCGTTCATCGTGACCGATGCGGCGGTTCCCGCCGCCGCCCTGCGCGGCATCCTGAGGCGCATTCTGCCGGTCAGCTTCAACGCGATCACGGTCGATGGCGACATGTCGACCAACGACACGCTCATCCTGATGGCCAGCGGGGCGGCTGGTAATCGGCGACTGTCGTCGCGCGAGTTCGCTTCGTTCGAAGCCGGGGTGCGCGAAGTGGCGCGATCCCTGGCATGGCAATTGGTCTACGATGGCGAGGGCGCGACCAAGCTGGTTCCGATCGAGGTGCGCGGCGCGCGCAACGAAGCCGACGCCTTTCGTGTCGCGCGCAAGATTGCGAACTCGCCGCTGGTGAAGACCGCGTTCTTCGGCTGCGACCCCAACGTCGGCCGAATCATCGCGGCCGCCGGCGCATCCGGCGTCGCATTCGATCCCGAACGGCTCGATCTGCAGGTCGGCGGGGTGCGCATCGCCGCGCGCGGCGCGTTGCTCGTCGATGCGCTGCCCGAGGCGCAGGCGCGGATGCGCGAGCGCGAGTTTCGCGTCATCCTCGATCTCAAGCAGGGCCGCGCGCGGGCGGTCGTCCTGACCAGCGATCTGAGCTTCGACTATGTTAAAATCAACGCCGAATACACCACCTGATTGATTCGAAGGGAGGCGGGCTTGGCGTTCAGAAAAGTCGCGCAGCGCGGCGAAGTCGCGGAAGGCAGCGGGCGCATCATCGAGGTCGCTCCCGGTCGCTTCATCGCCTTGTTTAACGTGGGCGGAAACTTTTACGCGCTCGACAACGAATGTCCGCACGAAGGCGGGCCGCTCGGCGAAGGTGATGTCGATCGCGGATGCGTCACCTGCCCGTGGCATGGCTTTCGTTTCGATCTATCAAATGGCGCATGCCTCAACGCGCCGCGGCTTAAGGTCGCGAGCTTTGCGGTTCGCCTCGAAGGCGAAGATGTCCTGGTCGATGCATGATGCCGGGTCGGGCACGACTTGATGCCGCGATAATCCGTGAGCGGATCGAGCGGGTGTACGCCGAGCAGACCGTGCTCGATGAAGCTGGCGTCAGCCACAAAATTCTACCGATCGCAGTGACTCCCGAGCGCGGCGCGTTTATCGCGGATCTATGCCGCGCCGAGCGGCCATCGAGGACGCTCGAAATCGGGATGGCGTGGGGACTCTCGACGCTCCACATCCTGCTCGCGCTGGCCGAGGATCGTGGCGATGCGGCCGGCGAGCCGCATCTCGTGATGGATCCGTTCCAGGGTTCGCGCTTCCGCAATGCGGCGTTGCGCTTGGTGGGCGAAGTCGGCGCGGAAGCGATGCTCGAGTTTTATCCTGAGCCGTCGGAGATCGTGCTGCCGCGGCTGCTCACGGCCGGCAGGCAATTCGATCTGGTGTTCATCGACGGCGACCATCGCTTCGATCCCGGCTTTGTCGATTTCTTTTACGTCCATCGATTGCTGAAGCCCGGCGGCCTTGTAATCTTTGATGACGTGCTGTTCGACGGCATCTATCTGACCACGCAATGGGCCGAAACTAATCTTGGTTACGAGCCGGTCGCGACCCATCCGCCGGCGCCGCGACGTTCACGTCGCAGCCAAATCAGCCGGCTGCAGCGCGCGCACATTGGCGCGTGGCGAAAGCCGATGCGCGAGATCGAGCGCGATCGCTTCCACTTTGTTCCGTTCTTCAACGGCTTCGTGCCATTGAAGGACATCCCGAAACCCGACCCTCGACGCGTCGAGCGCAATCGGCTGAATCATGACGGTCTGCTCGCGTTGCGGGCGGGCGATCGCGTGGGCGCGCGGCGCGCCTTCGCGGCGGCGCTGAAGCTCGATCCATCGTACACGGCGGGTTATCTGCGCTGGATGCGGACTTTCCTGCCGCCGGGCATCGCGGCGATGCTGACCGGGCGAACGCGCGGCTGAGCCGGGCGCCGAATTTCGATCGTCAGGCTTTGCGGGTGCGGCCGGTCAACATCCGCGCGAGCGGCGTCGGTAGAAACGTGCGCATCATCCGAAGGGTGTTTTTGAGATTGATCGGGTCGTAGCCAAGCGCACCTATAAAATCGCGGCGGGCGTCGATGAAGCGCCCCTCGCGCATCGCGAGCAGTCCGCGATGGCCCAATTCGTTGGCGTGCGCGCGCCGGTTGTCCTTCTCGATCGATTCCATCAGCCGCCGCCCGCGAGCTCCGTATCGCGCGATGACCATCTTGCCGAGCGCCTTGCGGCCTTCGTTGTTGGTCTCGATGTAATCGGGGTAGGGCAGAATCCGGTAGCGGACGAGAATTTCGGGGACGTAATGGAAATGGCCGAGCTCGCGGAGCCGCAGCCACATGTAAACGTCCTCGCACGCCTTGAAGACGCCCGGCGCCTCGAAGAAGCCGCCGACCTCCTCGTAGGCTGTGCGCCGGATGACGGCGAGGCTCGGCACGATCGGCCACCAATGCGCAAGCATCTCATCCAGTGTCGGCGCGTGGTCGCGTTCCGGAAGAACGAAGGCGCCGCGCTCGCGGCCGCTGTCCTCGAACATTTGCGCATTCGAGGAGACCAGCACGCACCCCGGATCGGTCTCGAGAAGCGGAACGGTATGCGCGAGCTTTTCCGGCATCCATTCGTCGTCGGCGTCGAGGAACGCGATGAACTCGCCGCCGGCGGCACGAATCCCGGTGTTCCATGCCGCGCTGCATCCTCCGCGTTCACGATTCACGATCCGGATGCGATCGCCGTAGCGGCTGAGGATCGCCGCGGTGCCGTCGGTCGAGCCGTCGTTGACCGCGATCAGCTCGAAATCCCGCCAGGTTTGCGCGAGCCCGCTTTCGAGCGCGCGCTCCAGCGTGCGCTCGCTGTTGTAAACCGCCGTGATGATCGAGACGGACGGCATCGGGTCAAGCGTACCGCGAGCGCCCGGTCAATCGCCGCGCGATGCCTTCAGGCAGGAAGGTGCGCATCAGGCGCAGCGCATTCCTGATGCTCGTCGGATCGCAGCGGAGGGCATAAGCAAAATAGCGGCGTGCGTCCGCGCTCCGCCCCTCGCGCATTGCGCGCAGCCCCAGGTACCCGAGCTGATTGACGTTATAGCTTCGCTGCCGATTGCGCGTTCCCCGCGCCAAACGCCGCCCCTTCTCGCCGTAGCGCTCGACAATTCGTCGCAGGGCGTATTTTTGCCCGCCCTTGTACTGCCAAATGTTGTCGGGAAAAGGGCGCGCGGAATACATCGCGAGTTTTTCCGGCACATAATGAAAATGTCCGAGTTCGCGAAGCCGCAGCCACGTGTAGATGTCGGAGCAGGTGTTGTAGACGCCCGGCACCGTGAAGAAGTATCCGACCTGCTCGAGTGCGCTGCGGCGGACCACCGCCGTAGTCGAGATGATTGGCCACAGATGCGTCAGCATCTCGTCGAGCGTTGGCGCGTGAGCCAGCTCCGGGTGGACGAAATCGTCAAGGGTTTCGCCGGTCTCGAGAAACTTTCCCGCGTTGGAGAAGACCAGCACGCAATCCGGATCGCGTTCGAGCGGCGATACCGTCATCGCAAGCTTATTCGGCATCCAGATATCGTCGGCATCGATCCACGCGATAAACTCGCCGCGCGCCGCGCGGCATCCCGTGGTCGACGCGCCTTCGCATCCGCTGCGCGCCTGCCTGATCACCCTGATCCGATCACCATAGCTGGCGAGGATCGCGGGTGTTGCGTCGGTCGAACCGTCATCGACCACGATCATCTCGAAATCATCAAACTGCTGGGCGAGCGCGCTGTCGAGCGCGCGCCGCAGCGTGCGCGCGCCATTGTAAACCGGTGTGACGACCGAGACTTTCATCGATTCCGCTGCACAACTTTATCCGAGATTTTCATGATTGTTCCCCCTCAAGCCTCGCGGAAGACCGCGATGGCCACCTTGGAACCGATTATCGCCGCAACCATCACTCGGCCCGGCCAACGCGAGCCAGCTCCGGTGAGCATATTTTTTCCTCTCCAAGGTTCGCCCGAGTTGGCGTTTCAAGACCCTAAAGCGAGCAATTTATAGGACTGTCAGCCGGCGCGCGACCGACCGGAGAGCGCGCGCGCCATCGAGGCGGGCAGGAAGGTCCTGACCAGACGCAGCGCGTTCTTGATGTCACCGGGGTTGTGGCGCACGGCTCGCATGAAGAACCGGCGCGCGTCGGCGGTTCGTCCCTCGCGCATCGCGACCAGCCCCAGATGGCCGAGATTGTGCCGATGGTCACGCTTGATCGCACGATTCATCCCGCGCATTAACCGTCGGCTCGCCGCCGCGCCGTAGCGCTCCCTTACCAGGCGCACAAAGACCTTGCGGCCTGCCGCGTTTTTCTCGATGTAATCGGGATAGTCGGAGGCCTCGAGCATCACGAGCGGCTCCGGAATGTAATGGAAATGCCCCAGCTCGCGCATCCGCATCCACAGAAAACCGACGCCGTTGGCGCGATACGCGCCGGGCTCCTCCCAAAAGCCGCCCGCCTGGTCGAAAGCCGCGCGGCGCATCACGGTCATGCTCTCCACGATCGGCCAGTAATAGTTGAACATTTCGTCCAGCGCGGGCGCGTGCGCCGACTCCGGGCCGACATAGGGACCGAGCACACGCCCGGCGCGATCGATCAGCGTGCCATTGGAATAGACCAGCACGCATCCGTGATCGCGATCGAGCACGGGCACGGTGCGCGCCAGCTTGTCGGGCAACCAAACATCGTCGGCATCGAGGAAGGCGAGATACTCGCCCTGCGCATGCTGTTGGATGGCGCGATTTCGCGCGGGACCGTTGCCACGGCGCTCGCCGCCGATCACGATCACGCGTCCGGCGTAGCGCTCGAGGATTTCTGCGGTCGCGTCAGTCGAACCATCGTTTGCGACGATAATTTCGAACGCGGGCGCCCCGCGCTGCGCGAACGCGCTGTCGAGCGCGCGCGCGATGGTTGCCGCCCCGTTGTAGACCGCCATGATGACCGAGACCTTGATCACGCGCCCGGCCCCGATTCGCGATAGCCGGCAAGCTCGCACAAACGCCGGTAGATCTTGAGCGCCTTCGCGGGCACGGCGCCGCTCGCCTGCGAGCGTCGGAGCGCCGGTTCGGCGAACCCGCGATCGATCGGTGCGTGCAGCGCCGCCTCGATCTCATCCCAGCGACTGCCATCCATGAGCTGGTCGTAATGCACGAAGATCCAGTGGCCTCCGGCAGGATGCTGAATCTTCAGGATGTAACGATAGATGTCGTACCAGATTCGAAGCGCCCAATCGCGGTTCATCGCGACGTCGCTGAGATAATTGGCGGTGGCGCACTCGGTCACGATGCTTGCCGCGGTGATCGCCGGATGACGGAAGGCGCAAATGAACACCGCGTCCGTCACGAACGGACGCCATGCGCCGAGCGTGTATGAGAAGCGCGGATCCTTGAAGCAGTACGGTTGGCGGGCGGTGACGGCCTCGATGCGCCGCGTGATCTCAGGCGTCGTCGCGATCTTGACCGACGGCGGCAGCGCAGCGAGCCATCGTTGCGGATAATGCATTTTCAGATCGCGTCGCCGCTGCGGCCGGAACAGCTTGGTCGTCAGACGCCGGCGATACTTGCGCATCGGTCCGGCGATCAGATCCTCGTTGATCGCGTTGATCTCATGATCCTCGAATTGACCCTTGGGATTCGCGGGACGCAGGCCCGCTTCATCGACAAGGTCGCCCATGAAGTAGCCGGCGCGTGCGAGCAGTCCCGCAGCGAGGCTGGTGCCGCTGCGCCCGCTTCCGAGAATCAGGCAATTACGCATCGATCGTCAGCGTCCCCCAAAAATCCAGCCGGCCCCGTAGGTCACGATCGCGGCCGCCACGCCGACGGCGAGGCTCTCGAGCCCGCTCCTCCACCATGAACGGGAAGTAAGTATCGTTTTCAGCGCGCCGACCGCGAACAGCGCCGCGATCGTTACGAACGCCGAGACCATTACCGCGACCGACGGAGCGAGAATTGTGTACGGAATGATCGGAATCGCCGCGCCGAGCAGGTACGAAATGCCGACGCGTAGCGCCGAACGGTGCGGCACTTCGAGATGCTCATGATGAAGCCCCAGCTCCTCGCGCATCATCACGTCGCTCCAGCGTTCGGGGTCGGCCGTGATGTGCGCGACGATCTCGTCGAGCAGCCGTCCGCTGAAGCCCTTGTTGCGATAAATCGCGCGGACCTCGTCGCGCTCGCGTTCGGGCCAGCGCGCCATCTCGTCGCGTTCCCGCGCAATTTCACTGTGATAGAACTCGAGCTGCGAGCGCGAAGAGATAAAGGCCGCCGCGCCCATCGAGATTCCCCCGCCCAGCATCTCGGCAATCCCCGCCATCACGACCACGCGCGCCACCGAAAAGGCCGCCGCGACCCCCGAAGTTACGGCAAACGATGCCACCAGGCCGTCGTTGAGCCCGAGCATCACATCGCGCATCCAGCCGGGTTCGGCGGCCTGCTCGTTTTCGGGATGCTGCGGGTGGTGCTCAAGCCTGCGTTTGGGAATCGGCAATGCCACTTGACTTCTCCGGGATGTAATCGGTGCGCCGGTCACGGACCTCCGCCGAGCGACACCACCTCAGGGCTGATGTCGTTTCATTGCGCGCGGGCCTCGATGCGCGCCGATCGAGCCGCGCCCGCATCCGCAGCAGCCGCCCGGCGACGCGGCGCAGTTCCGTGCGATCGTGCCCCGGTTCCAGGTACGCGCAAAGAAAACGGAGCCGCCCGGCGCGGTTGACAAACCGGCCGATGCTGCGATCGAGATGCATAAGGTTGCTGAGCCTGCGACGGATCGCGACGCTGCGCGCGCTTGCGAAATCCTCGAGATCGAGGAAGTAGACGCGGTAGCCGTCAGCGTCGGTTTCGAGCATCAGGTTGGTCTCCTGCAGATCGCGCGTATAGAGACCTGCGTCGTGCATTCGGCGGACTGCCTTCGCGACCACGCGCGTGATCGCGACCCGCCGGCTCATATCGCGCCGCAATTCACCGCGCCGACCCAGCGCGAAGACACTCAGCGTCTGAGCGCGTTGGAGTGCCTCGCTCACCAGGTATGAGCGGGTGACCGCGCCTAGCGCCGAACGAATTTCGAGCGCGGCGAGCGGCGCGGGATGTTCGATGCCGGCCGCTGCGAGCATCGCAGAGCCGCGTACGGCGCGCTGTGCGCGAGATCCGCGGATTCGCTCGATGAGCCCGCTGACCGTCGAGCGCGTCTCAATCTGCTTCACAAAGACTCTGTCGCCATCTTTAAGGTCAAGCAGACCGGCGCGGACCCGCCCCTCGGCTTTATGGACAGTGAAGCCCGCACCCCCGCATAGCTCATCAAGATGCGGCGCGAGATCGGCCCATCGCGGGGAACGGGCGTAAACCAGATGCGAACGCATGCGCGCATAGCTTAGCCGATCATCGCGCGATGGGCATCCGTTGGCGATCGCGCGCGGCGGCCGGGTGCATGTGCTAGCGTGGCCATCCACGATGCGTGCGTCGGTGATCATACCCGTCTATAACGGCGCGGCGACGCTCGCCGCCGCGATCGACAGCGCGCTCGACCAGGATTTCACCGGCGGCTTTGAGGTGATTGTGGTCAATGACGGATCGACCGACGCGACCGGCGCGGTGATCGATCGTTATCGCGGCCGGATCAAGGCCGTGATGCGCAGCAACGGCGGTCTCTCGGCAGCGCGCAATTCGGGCGCAGCCGAAGCGACCGGCGACTACCTCGCTTTCCTCGATGCTGATGATTTGTGGCATCGCGAGCGGCTGCGCGCGACCGTCGAGCCGCTCGATCGGAATCCCGCCGCGGTGGTCGCCTATTGCGATGCGGTCCAGGTCGATGAGGCCGGCCGCGAAATCGCGCCTAACTTTGTCAGCCCCGGGCTGGCGCGGGCCCCGACGATGTCCGATTTGCTGGAGCGATGGTGGCCGATCCTACCGAGCGCCGCGACGGTCCGGAGATCGACGTTCGAACAGCTCGGCGGGTTTTTCGCTCCGATGCGCTCGTACGAGGACATGGATTTCTGGATGCGCGCGCGCGAGATGGGCGAGTTCGAGTACGTGCCGCGCGCGCTGGTGGTCTACCGCGTGACGCCGGCATCGGAACGTCTGGTGAAGTACGAGCAGAGCTATGCATTGTTCGTTGAGCGGATGACTACGCGTTATGGCGCTGCTGTGCGGCCGCTGATTCGCGCGATTCGCCATGCTCACGCGACGGCGCTCGGCTCGCGCGGGCTTATCGCGATGAATCGCGGCGCGATGGCCGAGGCGCGCCGCAGCTTCATCCGCGCGCTCCGCTATGAGCCTGGCCTCCGCAACGCGCTCAGGCTCGCGCGAACCTTTCTGCCGCGGACCATCGCGCGCGCGCTTGCCGGCCGCAGCGCGCGGATGCCTGCGGACTAGCGGTTAAACTCGGAGGTGAGCTTCCGCCAGGCGTCATCGTCGACGCCCGCACGGTACGGCATGTAAAACGCAATGCGATCGAGCAATCCGGCGTAGCGATCCTTCACCCGCGCGCCGATTTCGTCGAACGTGCCGCTGACCGAATAGGTATCGACCATCTCGTCGGTGATCTCGGCGGCCATCCCGTTCCAGTCGCCGCGCGCCGCGCGTTGATTAAGCCGCTCGGCGACCTCACCCCACCCGTGAGTTTCAAGCACGATACGATAGGTGCGGGTTGATGCGTAAAAGGCGATCTGACGCCGGACCTCTTCGCGCATCCGATCAATTTCCGCGCGATCGCGTCCCGTGATAACGAAGGCGATCGTCGCCATCGTGACGTCGTTGCGGGTGCGTCCCGATTTCGCGAGTCCCGCCTCGAGGTTGGGGAGCACGAACTCGCGCAGGTACTTCGGCGAATGGAACGGATGAACGTGCAGGCCATCGCAGATTTCGCCTGCGAGCCGGATGATCTTTTCGTTGACGCCGGCGATGTAGATCGGAATGTTGCTGAATTCGTGCAGCGCTGGCGTAAAGAACGGCGTCATCAGCGAAAAACTGTAGAAGCGTCCGCGATAATCAAGCTTGGCGCCGCCCTCCGCCCAGCATTTGAAGATCGCGCGCAGCGACTCGACGTACTCGCGAAGCCGCGGCGCCGGTGCCTCCCATTTGACGCTGTAGCGCCGCTCGTTATGGCCCTTGACCTGCGTGCCGAGGCCGAGAATGAAGCGCCCGCGCGAAAGCCCCGCGAGGTCCCACGCGATCTGCGCCGTGACCATCGGGCTTCGCGGAAACGCCACGGCAATCGCCGTGCCGAGCCGGGCGTGCGCGGTATGCTCCGCCGCCATCACCAGCGGCAAAAAGGGATCGTCGCCAGTCTCGAGCGTCCAGAGCGCGGCGAAGCCTGCCTCCTCGGCGGCCCTGGCGGCGCTGGGCACAATGCGCAGGTCGCGCGTGACGAGGGCTGTGTCGAGTTTCATCGCTCTCAGTAGCCGCCCCCTTCTGTCAAATCCGTGCGCTGAATCGCACCCTGATCGAACCCGAGCGCGGCGCCGAGCGAGGTCGCATCGTTCTGATAGCGGGCGCTTAGATTTTCAATCGGCGCAGCATCCGGAAAAAAATATCCGCTCACGGTCGGCGCGGTACTCGTATCCCATCCGAGCGGCCATCCCGCTTGTTCGATATTGGATTCGCTCCACGATGCAGCCGCCGCGCTGTGATCCGTTTGATAAGACGGAAGCTGCGTGCCGCGAAGCGCGATGAATACGAGCATGCTGGCGGCCACCAGAGCGGCGGCGAGTGCGGCGCGCTGTCGATGGATGCGACGCATGCGTTCCACGCGCACGCGATCGATAACGCGTACGGCGAAATCGGGGCTGAGCGCCGGTTCGTTCATTGCATCATGACTCATTCGGTTCGCCTCCATCGGCGATTAATTGCCTTAATCTCGCGCGGACGCGAAACAGCCGGGACTTGAGTGCGCCGATGCTGAGGTTGGTGAGGCGAGCGAGTTCACGATGGCTTCGGCGTTCATCCAGCGCCAGGTCGATAAGTTCGCGATCGGGCGCCGGCAGCCGCGCGATCGCGCGCTCGAGATCCGCCTGCCTGGGATCGGGACCCTCGGGTTCGGCCGCGACCGATTCATGTTCGCTATCGAGCGCGAAGAACATCCGCTGCCACCATCTGCGATGCCGCAGGTGATCGATGCAGACGTTGCGCGCGATCCGAAACAGCCACGACTCGAAAGTGACGGGCTGCTTCAGCTTCGGGATTGCCAGCGCCATCTTCACAAAAATCGTCTGGCAGAGGTCCTCGTAATCGTGACGCTCGCCGGTCTGCGCGATCACGAACCTTGCGATGCGTCCCTGGTAAATGCGGATGAGATCTTCGAGCGCGCGTTCGTCGCCGGCGCAGGCGCGCGCGATGGCGCCGAGCGGGGGAGCGGCGGCATCGCTCTGATTCACGCCCGATGCGGACCGGAGAGCCATCACGAGCATTATAGTTGAGCGCATCTCAAAGCGCGCTCCCGCCGCGCACCAGGGGGAGGGTACGCAGGCGGGAGGCGCCGACCTGCGGGCGGGTGTTACTCGGGGCTGCCCGGCGGTCCCATAATCGAGCGCATCTGCTCGAACAAGCTCTTCATCTTCTGATGGGTTTGCGCGACCTTCTTTAACTGATCGGCGCTCAGGAGCGCGCGAATTTTGAGCGCGGTCTGCAATCGCTGCTCATCCATCTGCTGCTGGATCTTTTCCGCCTGCTTCTGCAGGGGTTCGAGATCCGCCGCGGAGACCGAACCCGGCGAAAGCAACTTATCGGCGATCTGCTCATGGATACTATGTAGTTTCTCGAAGTTACCGCGCGCCGTGGCGCGGTCCGACTCCAGGATTTGGCGGACCTGCTTTTGCTGATCGGCGTTCAGATTGGCGGACCTGAGCAGCATCATGAAGGGCGGCGGTCCGCCCGGGCCGTGCATCATCATGTGCGGTCCACCGAAACCCATGCCCGGTCCCGGCCCGGGTCCCATCTCCTGCGCCAGCGCCGCGCCAACGACCACCGATGCGACTATCGCGGCCACGGCGAAAATCCTGACCACGTTGCGATACTTTTTAACTTCCAAGCGGCTAAGTCCTCCGTTCTGCTCGAAAAGACGGACTGCACGGTGAAAGGTTTCAGGGTCGGGAAAAGCCGGAATGGGTTAATTGCCGGTGACCTTCAGCAGCCGGGCGGGAAAGTCGGTCAGGATTCCGTCTACGCCCATCGCGAGCATCGCGCGCATCTGCGGCTCCTCGTTGACCGTCCAGACATGAAGCTCGATTCCGGGCCGATGCGCCGCGACGACGCTAGCCGGTGTCGCGAGTTCCATGCCCTGGTATCGGGGTGGAATCTGCAGCGCATCGGCCGGCGCTCGATAACCATCTATCCCTGAGTTCAGCGCTGCGAAGAACTCCGCGACCTCCGGCGCCGAAAACCCGGTGGGCAATTCGGGGCGCAGCGCGCGCACCTCGTCGAGCGGCGCCTGATGTTCGCTTGCGATTAGCACTCGCCGCGCCATCTCGAAGCGATCGATGAGCGCGAGCATCGCAGGCACCACGCTCGGCATCGTCTGCTTGATCTCGATGATAAACCGCTGCTGCCGGCAGACGGCAAAGACTTCGGCTAGCCTTGGAATCCTGATTCCCCGGCCGCGAAAGGGAAATGTGATGCCGTCGAGAGTGAAGCCGAACCCGGCATCCGCAGTTGCGAGGGAGGCGAATTCGAGTTCGCGGATGATACCGTCGCGCCCGCAGGTCCGGCGCAGGTCGGGATCGTGCGACACGACGACCACCCCGTCGCGCGTTGCGTGGATGTCGAGCTCGGCATACGGAATGCCGAGGGCTGCGGAGGCCTCGAACGCGACGAGAGTATTTTCCGGGAAATGGCCGGCACCGCCCCGATGAGCGATCAAACGTGGCAGCGGTAGCGCGAAGAAATCGCTCTCCATCGCGCGCATCATACGCCGCCGGCCCCTTCTACAGGAGACGTGAAATCAAATCAAAAGCGCAGCTTATGCTTATTCGGAACTAGAGGCCGCCCTCGTAGCTGGCCGCCGGGTTTAGCTGCGCGGTGCGGTAGCGATGGTACCGATGGTGCGAATGATGGTGAAACCGAACATGAATTCCGCCACCGTTCTCAACAGCGGAGTTATTCTCAGCAACCGGAGTCGCCGGCGACCGGGTCGCGGCGGTTTCAGTGACGGGGCTTTGGCCAAAGTCGGGCAGGCTATTAAGCGCCGCCTCGTAGCGCTCTTTTATCTCATTGAACAGCGCGCGCATCCGCGGCGAAATTGGATGGTTCTCGCCAAGGTGCTCGGTCAGCGGATTCACGAAACGATCTCCGTCGACGACAGCGAAATGGAGATGCGGTCCGGTCGAAAGTCCGCTCGATCCGACCTTCCCGATCACCTGTCCGGCATAGACGTGCGTGCCCGGCGCGACCTGCGTACCGATCTGCGACAGATGCCCATAGACAGTCGCGACATCACCCGAATGAGCAATCCGCACGCAGCGGCCCAACTCGCCGCACCATCCTGCGGTCGTTACGCGGCCGTCGGCGACAGCTTTGACCGGCGCGCCATAGTGGGCGACCAAGTCGATACCTAAGTGAGGACGGTAGGTGTGGAGCAGCGGATGATAGCGCGAGGGCGAGAAGCCCGAGGAGATATATTCGAAGTTGACCGGGAAGCGCAGCGTCTGCACGTCGAGCGCCCGTCCCTGGTCGTCATACAGATGGGCGTTGCTGTGGCCGTCGCTGAACGCGAACGCATCGAGCGTTTTGCCCGAGGCCAGCGAAAGGCGCGCCGCTTCAAGACCGTTGGGCAGACGCCAACTGCCATCGCGCGCGACCTTCTCCTGGTAGATCAGTTTGACCGTCGAACCCGTTTCCAGCCGATTCAACGGATGACGGCTGTCGAAGGCCTTTTCGAGCGCATTGACAATCAACTTCGGGACGCCGTGACGCTTGGCTGCTTCACGAAAATCGCCGTGGACGGGAAATGCAACCAGCACGGGTCTGAGTTCGTACTGGATGGGCATCTGCCAGACCCGGATGAGTCCGGCACCGAGATCAAGTTCGATCACGGCCCGACGATAATCGACGTTGTAACGGAAGCCGCGCAGCGCGCCGCTGTCGGGATCCTTGAAAAGTGTGAGGGAATGCCCCGCGAGCATTACGGGGGAGTGCGAATGGCGCACAAATTCCGCCACCCACTGCTCGGCTTGACTGGCATCGAGGCCCGCATCCTCAAGGTAGCGCAACGCGGACTCGGTGCGATTGAGGACTGTGCTGATTCTTACGGCGGCAGCCGCTGGTTGTGCGGTTTCGACCTTGAACGGGATCCTGGTTTCGGTGGCGCCGGCGGCTAGTCCGCGGATCGGCTGCGTGACTGTCCC
>Ga0209061_1001528_pt1 | contig 37580 bp, 28 predicted proteins | sample Coa_R1_10_FD_187157 | JGI IMG/M metagenome (GOLD analysis project Ga0209061, IMG submission 187157) | Surface soil microbial communities from Centralia Pennsylvania, which are recovering from an underground coalmine fire - Coalmine... | ecosystem: Environmental > Terrestrial > Soil >... | reverse complement strand
GCGCCATCCGTCCGTCGGCGCCCACCGAAGCATCGGGCTCTTCGGCTGCCTCGAGCTCGTGCGGAACCGGGCCACCGGAGAGCCGATGGCGGCGTTCAACTCGACGAGCCCCGAGATGGCAGCGCTGCTGCGCTTCATGCTCGACCAGGGCGTGTTCGTGAACCTCCACTGGAACCAGGTCATGACCAACCCGCCGCTGTGCATCACCGAGGAGCAGCTCGCAGAGGGGTTCGCCGTGCTCGACCGGGCGCTCGAGATCACCGACCGGGCCGTCACCGGCTGACGACGCAAGGAGACCTACGCATGGAACGTATCAGCCACTTCATCGCCGGGAAGACCGTGCCGGGGGAGTCGGGACGCCGTGGCGACGTCTTCGACCCCGCGACGGGGACGCGCACCCACGAGGTCGATCTCGCGAGCCGTGAGGAGGTCGACCGGGCGGTCGAGGCCGCGCGGTGCGCCGCGGCACCGTGGGCGCACACGTCGCTCGCCAAGCGCGCCGAGATCATGTTCGCCATCCGCCAGGTGCTCGACGCGCATCGCGCCGACCTGGCGCGCGCGATCACCGCCCAGCACGGGAAGGTGCTGTCGGACGCGATGGGGGAGGTGGCGCGGGGGCTCGACAACGTCGACTACGCGTGCGGCATCCCCAACCTGCTCGCCGGCCGCTACGCCGAGCGCGCCTCGACGGGGATCGACGTCTACTCGGTCCGCCAGCCCCTCGGGGTCGTGGCAGGGATCACCCCCTTCAACTTCCCCGCCATGGTGCCGCTGTGGATGTGCGCGAGCGCCATCGCGTGCGGCAACGCCTTCGTCCTCAAGCCCTCCGAGAAGGACCCGCTCGCCTCGGTGCTCCTCGCCGAGCTGTTCGCCGAGGCGGGCCTGCCCGACGGCGTGTTCAACGTCGTGCAGGGGGACAAGGTCGCAGTCGACGCCTTGCTGGCGCATCCCGACGTCCAGGCGGTGTCGTTCGTGGGCTCGACGCCGATCGCGCGCTACGTCTACGAGGAGGCGTCGCGCCACGCCAAGCGCGTGCAGGCCCTCGGCGGCGCCAAGAACCACATGGTCGTCCTGCCCGACGCCGACGTCGAGATGGCCGCCGACGCCGCCGTCTCCGCCGCCTACGGCTCGGCCGGGGAGCGCTGCATGGCGGTGTCGGTCGTCGTGCCGGTCGGGCGCGTCGCCGAGCCCCTCGTCCAGGCCATCGCCGACCGGCTGCCGAAGCTGCGCATCGGTCCCGGCGTCGACGAGGACTCCGAGATGGGCCCGCTCGTGACGAGGGAGCACCGCGACAAGGTCGCCTCGTACATGGACTCGGCTGCCGCCCAGGGCGCCAAGGTCGTCGTCGACGGCAGGGACCACCCGCGCTACGGCAAGGAGGGCTTCTTCCTCGGCGCCTCCCTCATCGACGAGGTCACGCCCGAGATGGACTGCTACCGCGACGAGATCTTCGGCCCGGTGCTCTCCGTCGTGCGCACCGGCACCTACGACGAGGCGATGGCGCTCGTGAACTCGAGCCCCTGGGGCAACGGCGCCGCGATCTTCACCCGTGACGGCGGCGCGGCGCGGCGCTTCCAGGAGGAGGTCGAGGCGGGCATGGTCGGGGTGAACGTGCCCATCCCCGTCCCGGTCGGCTACTTCTCCTTCGGCGGCTGGAAGGCCTCGCTGTTCGGCGACACCCACATCTACGGCCCCGAGAGCATCAACTTCTACACCCGCGCCAAGGTCGTGACCGAACGCTGGCCCGACCCGGCGACGAGCGCGGTGGACCTGGGCTTCCCCCAGAACCGCTGAGCCCGCCCTACGGAGGCCCCGGCCCGACGCCGGACCTCCCGAGACTGGAGCGCGCCTTCGCATTGGGACCGAGCAGCCCGGCCCTGCGGTCCTGCTCGGTCTTCTCGAGATGGCAGGAGTAGCAGAGGTCCTTCACGTTGTCGATCGAGGTCCGGCCGTTGCTGGCGATGGGCAGGCGGTGGTCGCGCTGGACGCCCCAGACCCGTTTGCACTTGACGCATGCCCTGCCGCTGAAGGCCGGGACCGGACCGAGGTCGAGCGCGGTGCGCAGCTCGGCTGTGTACCGGCGGCCGAAGTGCCTGACCTTCTGGATGTCCTTGCCGTCGTGGAGGACCGCCTTCAAGAAGGCGTCCTGGGCGAGGTCCCGTGCAACCTCGACGGGGATGGGGCCGCCGCCGATGAGGTGGCACGGCTCGCGGTCGTGGGCGTGCCCTCGCCGCCAGGCGTACAGGTCGCAGACGATCACGAGGTCGACGTTCGCGCCACGCGTCCCGCCGGCAGCTCCGGGCGGCGCGCCGGTCCTCGAGCCGGCCGCCCCGGGCGGCGCGCCATTGCGTGAGCCGCTTGACCGTTGGTCGGCCTCACTTGCGGGCACGCGCGCCCGTGTCGGCGGGCACGTCAACGAGACGAGGGCGTCGGCGGCGAAGGCGTCGAACGGCCCAGCTCTGCCCGAGCGCTTCGCATCCCTGTAGCGCCTCGCTGCCTCCCGCTCGATGCGGTTCACCAAGGGGACGCCCGAGTGCGGCGGCAGCGCGCCGTTGAAGCAGACCATGCCGAGGGCGTCCCGCCAGTGGCGGAAGCGCCGAGCGGCGACCTGGCGCCGGTGCAGCTCGTCGACGGGGGTGGACGCGAGCATCTTCTCCCTGATTGCGTCGCGCACCTGGCCGAGGTCGGCGCGGCGGGCGAGGTCGAGGAGCGCTCCCTCGTTCCCCGGCATCTCGGCCTCGGCGCGCACGATCTCCCTGGCCTGGGCGACCGAGACCGTCCCTGCGAGCAGCGCGTCCTTGGTGCCGGCATGCCGCTCGAGGCGCCGCGCGAGCTCGAGCCCCTGGCGCGCGTCCTTGCCCGTCGTGCCGCCCTGGCGGGCCACCCACTGCACGGGGTCGGCGACGCCGTCGTCCTGATGGGCGCCGTGCTCGACGGCTCGGGCCGCGGCGAAGAGACGGAGCGCCTCGGCGGCCTTCTCGACCCGTGCGGCCGTGCCGGAGAGGCGGACGCAGTCGACGGGCGTGGCGCCTACCGGATCGAACGCCGTCACGCTCGACAGGAAGGCCTCGGCCGCCTCGACGATCCTGGCCGCCTCGCTCGTGAGTCCCGTGGTCGGGGGCATGGGCACAGGATCGCACGGGGGTGTATCAGCGGGTCCGGCATCGTGCAGGGGACCGCCGAGGCACAACCTTGGTGCATGATGTGCCGGTGAGCCCGCTCGACCCGCTCGTCGCGCACAAGCGTGCGCTCGACGCCTTCTCTGCAGTCCTCTCGAACGTCACCGCCGACCAGCTGGACGCCCCCACGCCGTGCACCGACTGGTCGGTGCGTGACCTCGTCGGCCACGTGATCGCGGGCAACCGCCGCACCGCTGCCGTCGGCACCGCCGATGCTGGCACCGCCGCCACCGGGCCACCCGCAGCGCGTGCGGGCGACGAGGACCTCGACGAGCTCGTTGCGTCGTACGGCGCGTCGGCGTCGGCCGCGCAGGCGTCCTTCGAGGCGCCGGGCGGCCTCACACGGACCTTCGAGCTCTCCTTCGGGACGCTCCCGGCGACCCGGGTGATCGGGATGCGCGCGACCGACGTGCTGGCGCACGCGTGGGACCTCGCCCGCGCGACGGGCCAACCCACCGCTGAGCTCGATCCCGAGCTGGCGACCGAGCTGCTGGAGGCCGCCTCCGCACGTGTCCGGCCCGAGCTCAGGGGGCCTGGGAAGCCCTTCGCCGAGGAGCAGCCGTGCGCGCCCGACGGGCCGGCGGCCGACCGGTTGGCGGCGTTCCTGGGCAGGAAGGAGGGCTGAGCGGGGCGGCCCTGTCCATCGAGGCCCCGGTGGGGTACCCTCGGCCGTGATGTCGGATGGGAGGGGGCGCGATCCGACGCGTCACGCGCACCTCCTCGACGCCCGTCCGCTGACCGGCTCGGAGGCGTCGGGGATCGGCGCCCTCGGCGGCACGAGCCTGCTCGCCGATGCCGACGGGCTCACGCTCGCCGACCGAGGAGGCCGGGAGCTGCGGCGGTGGAGCTGGTCCGACGTCGAGGGCTGGGACGCCGACGGCAGCGCCCGTGACGGGGAGGGCTCGTGGCGCCAGGTCCTCGGGGTCCGCGCACGTCCCGCGCCCTTCGCCGTGCTCGCCGACGCCGCGAGCCTCGGCGCCTTCCTCCCCCTGATGGCCGCCGCGCAGGCCGAGGGCAGACGCCGCGCGGCCCAGGCTGCACGCGCCCGCGTCCTCAGGGGCCGGCCCCTCAAGATCGCCGTCGCGAGCGCGGCGCTCGTGGCGGGCCTGGCAGGCGCGGCGCCCTCGCTGTTCGCCGCCGCCGCTTCCCACAGGCCGCCCGCGCCCCACGCGCACCACGGCAACGTCCTGGCGCGCTCGGGCACCCGCCCCTTCCACCTGCCCAAGGCCACCGCGGCTCCGGCCCCCGCCGCTCCGGCGGTCGCGGCCGCGCCGATGGCAGCCCACGAGGTGTTCGGCTTCCTCCCGTACTGGGTGCTCCCGGACCCCGGCGAGGTGGACCTCGGAGGGCTCACGACCGTCGCCTACTTCAGCGTCGACGTGAACCGCGACGGGACGGTCGACGAGTCGCCCACGAGCCCGGGCTGGGTCGGGTACCAGAGCCAGGCGCTCGCGGACCTGGTCTCTGCGGCGCACCACGACGGCGAGCGTGCCGTGCTCAGCGCGACGTGCTTCGACCAGGCGTCCCTCGACGCGCTGACCCACGATCCCGTGGCGCAGGCGACGCTCGCCGCGACACTCGTCGCGCTCGTGCGCGCCAAGAGCCTCGACGGGGTGAACCTGGACTTCGAGGGGACCGGCCCGACAGACCGGGTCGGCCTCGACCAGCTCGTCGCGACCGTGTCGCGCGCGCTGCACGCCGCCGACCCGGCGTGGCAGCTCACGGTGGACACCTACGCCTCGTCGGCCTCGGACCCGTCGGGCTTCTACGACGTGCGCGGCATGGCGCCGTTCGTCGACGCCTTCGTCGTCATGGACTACGACATGGGCGGCACGTTCGGGGCCGGCCCGACAGCGGTGGCGGGCGGCTCGGCCCAAGGGCCCGGGACAGGCCCGTTCCAGGCCTCGCCGTACACGGACAGCGAGGTCGTCTCGAGCTACACCGACGCGGTCGGCGCGTCGAAGGTCGTGCTCGCGATGCCGCTCTACGGCGAGGACTGGCCGACCGTCGGGCCGACAGCGGGAGACCCGGCCACGGGGCCGCCGACCCCGGTCGCCGACGACCAGATCACACCGGGGGACACCGTCTACTGGGACCCGTCGACGGGCGGTCCCTGGGCGGTGTACCGCACCGGCGGCCAGTGGCACCAGGTCTGGTTCGACGACCCGGCCTCGATCGCCGCCAAGGCGCGCCTCGCGCGCTCGACCGGGTTGCGCGGCGTCGGGCTCTGGGCGCTCGGGATGGCGGCGGGGACGGGCGACCAGCAGGCGGCAGTCACCGGTGTCGCCCTCGAGCCGCAGCCGCCCGACGGGCCGGTGACCGTCTGGAGCGGGCCGCTCCCGAAGTGGGGCCTCCCCTCGGAGGAAGGCCCGGCGCCCGGGGTCGAGGGGACAGGGGGCGTGCAGGCTGGCGGCGGGCCTGGCGCGCACGGGTCGGGCGCGGCCGGGGGCGCGGCGTCTGGGACCGGCGCGCCCGGCGGCTCGCAGTCGGGGTCGGTCCCGCCGGCGAGCGGGGTGTTCGGAGGGGTGGACGTCTCGCTCGTTCCCTGGCCCGGGACCGCTCCGGCCGGGGTGAGCGCCGCAGGGACGCTCAGCGGCTTCAGCGTCGCTGCGGGCACGGCGGTCTCCTGCCTCGCAGGCGGCCCGCCCCTTCCGGTCGTGCAGATCGACGGGACCAGCGCCTACCTCGTCCAGGCGCGTGTCCCCCCGGACTGCGCCTCCGGGACGTGGGCGTTCGTCCTGCCGGCGGGCACAGCGGCCGGCACAGGCACGGGCACGACGGCCGGCACGGGCGCGGGCGCAGTGGCGGGCACGGGCGCGGTGCCCGCGCCGGCGACGACGCAGCCGAGGTCGACAGGGTAGGGTCGGGCTCCTCGAGGTCCGGTGCTCGCGCGCCGAACGCCGCACGGTCGGGAAGGAGGGGATGGCCATGCCACAGCCGGCAGTGGTCGAAGGAGCACTCGTCCAGTGCAGCTTCGGGCTCGCGCCCGCGTCGCTCGTGGTGCTCCCCGCGAGCATGGTGACCGTGGAGAGCATGCCGGCGGCCGACATCACCTGCTGCACGCCCGCCAACATCCCGACCTTCGGGATGTGCACGAGCCTGTCCAACCCCGAAGTGGCCGCCGCCACGTCGGCCGCGCTCGGCGTGCTCACCCCGATGCCCTGCGTGCCGGCGCTCACCCCCTGGGTACCGGGCTCCGAGACCACGATGATCGGAGGCAAGCCCGCGCTCGTGATGGGGTCGACGTGCACCTGCGCCTTCGGGGGGGTCGTGCAGATCCTGAACCCGGGATCGACCAAGACCCTGGTCTGACGCCGCCGGCATCCCTGCCGCGCGCCGCCGGCATCCCTGCCGCGCGCCGCCCGCATCCCTGCCGCGCCCCGCCCGCGCCCCTGCCGCGCGCCGCCCGCGCCCCCCCTCGGAGCCACTGGCTCAGCGGGCGTTTCTCCGCTATGGTTCGGCCACTGCACCGGATGGGGGTCGAGCGTGCAGCTTTCCTCCCCCGTGCAGCAGGAGCAGGTCCGCGACGAGGAGGGGGTTGGGCTGTGCCGACCTATGCAGCACCTGGTGTCTACGTCGAGGAGGTGCCGTCTTCCCAGAAGAGCCTGACGGCTGCGGCGACCGCGATCGCCGCCTTCGTGGGGTTCACGGAGAAGGCGCCGACCGACGACCCGACCGATCCCGAAGGGGTCAAGCCCCGGCTCGTCACGAGCTGGACCCAGTACGAGCAGCTCTACGGCGGGTTCGCCCCCGGCTGCATGCTGCCGATCTCGCTCTACGGGTACTTCCAGAACGGCGGCAACATCGCCTACGTCGTACGGATCCCCAACACGGTGCCTGCGGAGGAGCCTGCCCAGGCCGCGCTGCCCGCAGCGGACCGGGCGCTCGGCAACCCGCTCTCGGTGCAGAGCATCGAGCCGGGCGCCGCGCTCACCGTGGCCGTCGAGCCGGTGGACGTCGGTGACGCCGCAGAGGAGACGGGGGAGCCGACCCCGTTCAACCTCACGGTGCTCGAGGGTGACAAGCCCGTCGAGACCTTCACGGGCCTCACCGTCACGCCCGGCGACCGCAACGTGGAGACCGTGGTGAACGCCGAGTCGACCCGCATCAAGGTGAAGCTCGACCTGGACAAGGACGTCGACCTCGCCGCGGTCATGGACGTGCTCAAGCCCGGGACCTACCCGCTCGTGCCCGCCGACCCTGTCCCGGTGCCCGTGTCCGGGCGGAAGTTCGCAGGGTCCGAGTCCGCCCGCACCGGGATCAACGGCCTGACGATCGCCGACGAGGTGACCATGGTGATCGTCCCCGACCTGGTCACCGCCGCGCGCAAGGAGGACGGGACCGTCGACCTCGCGTTGTGGAAGCAGGTCCAGACGGCGCTGATCTCCCACTGCGAGCTGCAGGGCAACCGGATGGCCATCCTGGACGCGCCGCCGGGGATGACCCCCCAGCAGATCAAGGAGTGGCGGAGCGACGTCGCCATGTACGACTCGGCGTTCGCGGCCCTCTACTACCCATGGATCAAGGTGGAGAACCCGGCAGCCACCAACGGGAACCGCGAGATCTTCGTCCCGCCGTCCGGCCACATCGCCGGCGTGTGGGCGCGCACCGACGAGACGCGCGGCGTGTGGAAGGCCCCCGCCAACGACACCATCCGCGGCTGCCTGGACGTCGAGCGGCCGATCACGAAGAACGAGCAGTCGCTGCTCAACCCGATCGGGATCAACTGCATCCGCCCATTCGGCACCCGCGGCATCCGCATCTGGGGCGCCCGCACCCTGTCGTCGGACAGCGACTGGCGCTACGTGAACGTGCGGCGGCTGTTCAACATGGTGGAGACCACCATCCTGGACGGGACGCAGTACACGGTGTTCGAGCCCAACGACATCAGCCTGTGGGAGGGCGTGAAGCGGACGATCACCGCCTTCCTCACGGGGCTGTGGAAGACAGGGGCGCTCTTCGGCACCTCGGCCTCGCAGGCCTTCTACGTGAAGTGCGACGAGGAGACCAACCCACCGGAGTCGATCGACGAGGGCAAGCTCGTGGTCGAGGTCGGCATCGCCCCGGTGAAGCCGGCCGAGTTCGTCATCTTCCGGATCAGCCAGCAGAAGCAGGTGGCTGCCTGAGGACGTCGGAGCTCCACCACCAACTGCGTCACACCGCCCGGCAGACCGCCCACCACACCGCCATTCGCCAAGGATTCGCTAAGGAGTAGTCACCATGGCAATCAACCTCACCAAGGTCGACCCGCTTGTCGCTACCAACTTCTTCCTCGAGGTCTCGGGGGAGACGATCACGAACGTGACCTCCGTCACAGGGCTGAAGATGGAGCTCGACATCAACGAGTTCGCCCAGCGCGGCACAAAGGGCGTGCTCGTCCAGCACAAGACCCTGTCCAAGCCAAAGCTCGCCGGCGAGTTCACGTTCAAGCGGATCCAGCCGAACACAATCACGACAGACCCGATCTGGATGTGGTTCCTGAGCATCCGCAACACAGGGATGAAGATCAAGACAGGCCGGACAAAGCCGCGCCGCACCGGGTCGATCGTCGGCTACGACACCGGGCTGACCGAGGTCTCCCGGTGGAACTTCACGGAGGCCTGGCCTTCCAAGATCGAGGTCGACGGGTTCGACGTCACGAAGAACGACCCGATCCACGAGACGATCACGATCCAGTACGAGTCCCTCGTCCGGGTGAAGTAGCGAGCGCCCAGGCCGAGGAGAAGGTCCAGCAAGAGCACCGGTGCGCACGCAGTACGAGTTCGTCCTCCCAAGGGGCTACGTCGACGAGTCCGGGAACGTCCACAAGCGCGGGGTCATGCGACTGGCCACCGCGAGGGACGAGCTCGAGCCGCTGCGCGACCCGACGATCCTCGGTGCCGACGACCCGCGGCTCACCATCGTCGTCCTGAGCCGCGTGGTCGAGTCACTGGGCACTCTGCCGATGGTCACGAGGCACGAGATCGAAGGGCTGTTCGCCGCGGACCTCGCATACCTGCAGGACTTCTACGGGGTCATCAACTTCGGCTCCGAGGAGGACATCGACGCGCTGCTCGAGGCCCAGAACGCCCAGAACGCCGAGAGCGCCGAGAGTGGTGGGAAGACCGAGAGCACCCAGGGCGCCGAGACCGCGCGCGGCCCGGGCGGTGCCGGCCGATCCGGGTCGAGCCGGGGCGCGTCCCGGGCGGACAACGGGACGGCGGAGCCCGGGGACGCCGAGGACGGCGAGGTGCTCGTCGCGCGCCCCGTCGGGCGCCGGCGTGCCATCGAGGAGGTGCCGAGCTCCGGCAGGTGAGACCGGTTCGGCGCCCTGGATCGGCAGAGACGACGGAGCCGAGGATCGGCAGATGAAGCAGTACCCGACCGACACGCTGTGGCAGGAGATCGTCTACCTCGCCTACCACCTGCACTGGTCGCTCGACGAGCTCCTGGACCTGGAGCACGCCGACCGGGCGCGGCTCGTCTACGGGGTCGCGGCCCTGAACGCAAGGGCGTGGGACGAGGCGAGGCAGCTGTGAGCGGTCTGACGCAGCTGTGGGACAGCGATGAGGCAGCGATGACCTGTTCGGTTCATGCGGAGACGAGGGGAAGCCTCGGGAGGTGGTCGCCATGACCATGCCGGAGGGCATCAACGGGCACACGCCCAACACCAGCAACTTCCTCTTCGAGGTCGACGGCCAGACGATCGGCCTGTTCGGAGAGATCAGCGGCCTCGAGGTGAACGTGGAGACCGTCACCTACGCCGAGGGCGGGGAGAACGGCTTCGTCCACAAGCTCCCGGGGCGCCTCACCTGGCCGAACATCGTGCTGCGACGCGGCATCACCAACAGCGACACGCTCTTCACCTGGGTCAACAAGACCGCCGGCCCCAACTTCGAGTCCAACACAGACAAGCTGACACGGCACACCGCCGCCATCACGCTCGTGGGCTCCGACGGGACGCGGCTGCGGTCCTGGACAATCCAGGGTGCCTTCGCCGTTCGCTGGAGCGGGCCGAAGCTCGCGGTCGACAGCGGTGAAGGAGCGAGCGAGGAGCTCGAGCTGGCGCACCACGGGTTCACCTCCAAGACCTTCACGACAGGCTCCTGAGGCGCGGCGAGCGATGGGCACGCCCGACCCCGGCACACCTCCCGCGGACGCAGTGGCGGGCGCGCCCGTTGCTCCGTGGTTGGGCCGCTCCGTGGCCGAGCGCATGGGGTGGCACGCGCGCCTCCGCTCGCGCCATCCCCAACGTGCCATCGGGCGTCTCGCAGCAGGGGGCCGGCGGTTCTCCGCGGTGGTGGGGCGCTCCCTCGCCACCCGCGCGGCGCTCGGGCTGCGTGCGGGAGCCACGGCCGACGGCGCGGCTCCCGGGGCCACCGGCACGGCGCTCGAGGTGGTCGGACCGCCCGGGCCGGAGTGGATGGGGGCGCGGCGCGCCGCCGTCCTCGCCGCCGCGCTCGCGCAGCAGGCGATGGAGCGGAGCCGCTCGACGGCCCGGTCCGCGTGGGCGCCCGTGCCCGTGTCCGGGACGCTCGCGCCCGGCACCCTCCCGCGCGCCGCGATGGTGCCGGGGGAGTGGGGCACGTCGGGGCCGGGAGGGTTCACGGCGCGCCTGCGCGCCGAGGCGATGCCGGTCCAGCGGATCGCGGAGGTGGCGGCCGTCGGGAGGCTCCTGACCGCGCGCGAGGCCCGAGCCTCGAAGAGCTCGAACGCTGGTCCGACGCGGGCGGCACGGCCGTCGCTGTCCGACGTGGCGCGTCGGGCTGCGGGTCGGCCGGATCCTGCACCAGCCTCCGGGCGTGCACCAGCCTCCGGGCCTGCGCCAGCTCCGGCTGCGCCACACGCCGCACCTGCACCGAGCTCCGCACCGGCATCGCCTTCGACGGCCGCCCGTCCGCGGGCGAACCGCGATCGCCCGTCTGCCCCCGGATCGCGTAGCCGCCAAGGCGGCCATTCTCCGAGCGCGTCGGCCGAAGGACCGGGCGCCGGCTCCCTAGGTCCTGCACCCACGGCTGCTGCGGTCCTCCTTGCGGAGCGCCTCGTCGCCGGGCCCGGGCGTGCCGGGGACCCGGTGCAGTTGGCAACGGCGATCGGCGAACGGCTGTCGCAGGCCGGTCCGGGCTGGACCGCTCCCGCGCGCCGCCGCCGCAGCAGGCCATCGGCGCCCGGGCACTCGAGCTCTCACGTCCAGGGACCGGGGCACGCGCGCGCAGCTCGCCACGTCGCGCGCCACGACTCGGGAACGGTGACCGACGGCTCAGTCGAGACCGGGCGTCGGAGCACGCCATCACCAACGCCATCACGTCGGCGCCTCGGTGAGGTCCGTGCCGGGCTCACAGGCACGTCGTCGGAGCCTGTGGCGGCGGGCGTTCCCATGCTCGCGACGGCACTGCGGCTCCCGCACACGTCCCCCACCCAGCCGCTCGTGGCGCTCGACCGTGCGGTGCGCCCCGGCGAGGAGATCGCCGCGCGGACTGCTGCGGCGGTCAACGGTCCGTTCCGGACGCGGCCGGTCGCCCTTCGACGCGCGGGCGTCGAGCAGCCCGAGACAGACGCCGCAGTCGGGGGGGTCGAGACCCAGACCGCGCCCGGTCCCGTGCCGCGTGTGGCCGCAGCGACCCGGACGCCCCCGTCGCCTCCCGTCGCACCGGACGCTGAGACTCCCGGCCAGCCGGGCACCACCCCCGCCCAGACCACCCGAGCCCGGCGGTTCGTGGCGGAGCTCGCGCGTCACAGACCGGACCCGGTGGTGGCGCTGCCGCCGCGCCTCGTGCCCCTCGTCCGTGCGCTCGGCGGCGGGTCGCCGGTCGAGCTGCGGGCCGGCCCGGCGAGCGCGGCCGCGCTGAAGGCGGCCGGCCGACCGGCGGCGACCGTCGGGCGCGCGATCCACCTGGCCCGTCGGCCGGACACATCGCCCGCGTCCGCCGCGCTGGTCGCGCACGAGCTCGTGCACGCCCGGCACGCCGGCCACCCTGCTCACCCACGAGCCCCGCAGCCCGGTTCCGCCGGAGTGACGCCCCGCTTCTTCAACGACGACGTCGTCGACCCCGAAGAGCGCCAGGCCCGGATGGTCGGCGCGCTCGCCAAGGAGATGACGCCAACCGAGGTGGACCCGAAGCTCCTCCCTCCCGAGCTGGCCTCGGTCGGCGGCGCGGTCATGGGGTGGAAGCTCTTCAGAGGGTCGGAGAAGAACCCGCTCCCCACCACCGGTGGGGGCGCCGGCAGCGGCACCGGTGGGGGAGCCGGCCAGCGCGGGGTGGGCGGGCGCAGCAGCCCGGGTCGCTCCGGCTCCGGCTCAGGCTCCGGCACCGGCACCGGCTCGGGCTCCGGCTCAGGCTCCGGCGCTCCTGACTTCGACCGCCTCCGGCGAGAGGACCCGGGCCTCGCCGCGCTGCTCGAGCGCGCGATGGCCGCCGGAGGTCTCGGTTCCGGACTCGGCGCGCGCGCCGCCAACGGCCTCGGCAGCTCCCGCGGCGCCACCGGCTTGTCGGGCTCCTCGGGCCTGCCTGCCGCATCCGGCCTCCCGGCCTCCCCAGGCCTCCCGGCCTCCCCAGGGCTCCCCGCCCAGGGAGCACAGGGTCCTGCCGGCACCGCCTACCTGCCGGTGCCGCTGCACAACCGTCCGGTGTCCGCGGCGGCCCTCGTCGCGCAGTTCGGCAAGAAGGGAGCTCCCAGCGTGGAACCGACCCCGCCCACCGTCCAGCCGTCGAGCGCGCCGAGCGCGGCGGAGGTCCTCGAGTGGATCGTCGAGCACGTGGAGCGGCGCGTCCTGGACGAGCTCGAGCGCCGCGGCCGGCGCCACGTCCCGGAGGTGTTCTGATGGCGAACACAACCAAGGCCTTCTTGCAGACCGAGCGCGGGACAAAGATCCCGTGCCTCTTCAACCCGGCCGAGCTCGTCCTGGCCCAGGCGAACGGCTGGGCGGCCGACGCGGTGCCCGGGCGCGGCGTGCCGACGCTCCGCTACACCGGGGCGGGACCGGGCGTGCTCCGCCTGACCCTCTTCTTCGACACGACCGACACCGGCAAGGCGGTGACGACATACACCTCCAAGATCGTGCAGCTCATGGAGGTGACAACACAGCTCCCGGGGACCTCGACGACAACCAACAACGCGAGGCCGCCCTGGGTGGAGTTCCACTGGGGGACATTCCACTCGTTCAAGTCGGTCGTGTCGTCGCTGGACCTGTCGTTCGAGTACTTCAGCAGCACAGGCACGCCGCTGCGCGCCCGGGCGGCCGTCGTCCTCACCCAGTACCAGGAGACAACAGCCTTCGCCCCCCAGAACCCGACCTCGGGGACGCCGCGCCCGCACCGGGTCCACAGGGTGCAGCCGGGTGAGACGCTCGACCGGATCGCGGCCATGCACCTCGGCGACGCCACGCGCTGGCGCGCCATCGCGGACGCCAACGGCATCACGGACCCGCTCGCGCTCCGACCGGGCAGCCTCCTCGCCATCCCGGGAACGAGCTGATGGCCGACACGATCACCCTCTCGCCGAAGGTCACCGTCGCCGGCAGCACACTCGCGACGAGCTGGCAGGCTGCGATGCTCGAGATCCGGATCGAGCGCGCGTTGAACGTGCCGGGACGGGTGACGCTGCGCTTCTCGGACCCCGGCTACGCCCTCTTGCAGTCCGGGACCGTGAAGCTCACAACAACACTGCAGGTCACCGGGCCGGGCGGGTCCTCCACGATCTTCCAGGGGATCGTGACCGGGGTCGGTGCCGAGCAGCGCGAGGGCGAGCAGCCCGAGCTCGTGGTGGTCGGCCATGACAAGAGCTACACGCTCGGCCTCACCTCGCGGGTGAAGACCTGGAGCCAGACGTCGGTGTCGACAATCCTCACGGCGGTGATCTCCGCCTCGGGGCTGGGGACGACAATCGGGTCGTCGGCGAGCTCGACAACCCCGGACTACATCCTGCAGGTGGACACCGACCTCGGGATGCTCGGCGAGCTGGCCCGCCGGCTCGGAGCCGACTGGTGGGTGGACGGCTCGACCCTCTACGTGGGGAAGCCCAACGAGCTGACAAGCAGCCGCAAGTCCGTGAGCCTGACGCTCGGCGACGGCCTCCTGTCGTTCTCGGCCCGCGCGCTCCCGGCGCCGAAGTCGGTGTCGGTGAGCGGATGGGACACGGTCCAGCAGCAGACGGTGACAGGCCAGGCCACAAGCGCGTCGAGCGGCGTCATGCCGAGCTCGACACTCGCCAGCCTCGCCAGCGGCGCGGCGAGCTTCGTGACCGCGGCGCTCGGGGCGCGCAGCGCCACCGAGGCGTCCACCCTCAGCCAGGCGATCTTCGACCTGCGCGCGTCCGCTGCGGTCGAGGCGACCGGCACCGCGGCGGGCAACGCCACGATGGCCCCCGGAGGCACGGTGACAGTCGCCGGGGCCGGCCCGCTCAGCGGCACGTACCCGGTCACCGCGGTGGAGCACGTCTGGCGGCCGCGCCGGGGGTTCGTGACGCGCTTTCGCAGCGGCGACCGGCGTCCCGAAGGCCTCGGCGACGGCGGCCGGGGGAGCCGGGCGGGGATGACCGGGTCCATCGTGGGGCACTTCGGCGTGACCGCCGGCGTGGTCACCAACATCAAGGACCCCACAACACACGGGCGCGTCAAGGTGCGGTTCCCCGGGATGAGCTCCACACAGGAGAGCGCGTGGGCACGGGTGGTGTCCCCGGGCGGCGGCACAGCGCGCGGCAACGTGTTCCTCCCCGAGGTGGACGACGAGGTCCTCGTCGCCTTCGAGGACGGGGACACGAGGACGCCGGTCGTGATCGGGGGCCTGTTCGGCTCCAAGCTCACGATCCCCAAGGTGACAGTGACCACAGGAAAGGTGCAGAAGCGTGAGCTCGTCTCTCGTCTCGGGCACACCGTGCGGATGCTCGACGGGACATCCACAGACAAGAAGGCGATCGAGCTGGCGCTCGCCGACGGGGCGAACTCGGTCCACCTCGGTTCCGACAAGACGACCATCACAGTGAAGTCCGGCAACGAGTTCACGATCACCGCAGGGTCGACGACGATCACCGTCGCCGCCAACACCGGGGCGGTCACGGTCAAGGCGCAGACAGTCACCATCCAGGCCACAGGGCAGCTCAAGCTGACAGCGCCCAAGATCGCCATCACCTCGAGCGGCACGCTCACACTCTCGGGGCAGGGCATGGTGAAGGTGACAGGCGCCTCGGTCCAGGTCTCCTCGCAGGCGGTCGTCACGATCAGCGGCACCCCGGTGTCGATCAACGGGGGCTGAGCGCGGTGGCCGACGACTTCCTCCCGGCGGGGCGCGCTGCGGGCTCCGGCCTCGACCCCTCCTTCGTGGGCCGGGGCATCCGCTTCCCGCTCGCGATCAACCCCTCGGGCTCGCTCGCCTTCGCGGACGGGGGTGAGAGCACGGACAGCTCGATCCGTGTCGTGCTGTCGACGGCGCCGGGCGAGCGCGTGATGCGCCCAGGGTTCGGGTGCCGCATCTGGGACCTCCTGTTCGAGCCGGTGAACGCCAACACCGTCGGCCTCATGGCCGAGGCAGTGCGCGACGCGCTCGCGCAGTGGGAGCCGCGCATCGACGTCGAGGACGTGGACGTGGTGCCCGATCCCTACGAGCAGGCGCTGGTGCGGATCCACGTGCGGTACCGCATGCGCGCGACCAACGACCGCCGGAACCTCGTCTACCCCTTCTACGTGATCCCGCGCGAGTCGACGGAGATCGACGAGCGTGCGGCGATCGACCGACCAGACAGAGAGCAGGCCTGATGCCCCTTCCCGCACCCGAGCTCGACGACCGACGGTTCCAGGACCTCGTCGACGAGACCAAGCGCCTCATCCCTCGCTACTGTCCGGAGTGGACCAACCACAACCTGTCGGACCCGGGCGTCGCGCTGATCGAGCTGTTCGCCTGGATGAGCGAGATGGTCCTGTTCAGACTGAACCAGGTCCCGGACCGGCTGTACACGAAGTTCTTGGACCTCGTGGGGATCCAGCCGTTCCCCCCCTCGGTGGCGCGCGCCGACCTCACGTTCTGGCTCTCGGCGGTGCGCGACCAGCCGGTCCTGGTCCCCGCCGGCACCATGGTCGCGACCCAGGGGGACGTGAGCGGCGCGGGGACCGTGATCTTCACCACGGTCGAGGACCTCGTGATCGCGCCGCTCGAGATGATCGCGGCCAAGACCGCCGAGGCCGCCTCCGAGGAGCGCTACACCGACGTGTGGGACGACCTTCGCTTCGAGGGCAGCGACGTGACCTGCTTCACGTCGGACCCCCCGACGCCCGGAGACGCCTTCTACGTGGGCTTCGAGCAGAGCTTGGCCGGGTCGGTGCTGCGCCTGTCCATCGCGGCGGAGATCCAGGGGATCGGGGTGGACCCCCTCGACCCGCCGCTGGCCTGGGAGGCGTGGACCGGCGAGATGTGGGCCACGCTCCCCGTGCAGTCGGACACGACCGGCGGCCTGAACCGCGACGGCGAGATCGCGCTGCGGCTCCCGCGCCACTCGGCGCCGCTCACCCTCGGCGGGACGAGGGCGCACTGGCTGCGGGTGCGCCTCGTCGCGCCGCGGCCCAACCAGGCCGGCTACCAGGCGTCACCCCGCCTGGCGTCCCTGCGGGCCGACGTCCTCGGGGGGACCGTCGCCGCCGAGCACGCCGTCGTCGTCGGCCAGGAGCACCTCGGCAGGAGCGACGGGAGCCCGGGGCAGACCTTCACCCTCTCCCACACCCCGGTCCTCGCGCGCCGCGAGGGCGAGGTCGTCCGGGTGGTCACCGCCGAGCGGGCCGAGACCTGGACGGAGGTCCCGGACTTCACGGCCTCGGGCCCCTCCGACCGGCACTACACGATCGACGACGGGTCGGGGACGGTGAGCTTCGGCCCGGCCGTGCGCTACGCCGACGGGACCGTGCGCCAGCACGGCGCCGTCCCGCCCGACGGCGCGGAGATCGTGATGGACCGCTACCGCCACGGGGGCGGCGCGGCGGGCAACGTCGGGGCGGGCACGCTGACCGTGCTGCGGACGACCATCGCCTACGTCGACCGGGTGAGCAACCTGCAGCCCGCCACTGGGGGCGTGGACGCCGAGACCCCCGCCAACGCCAAGGTGCGCGGGCCGCTCAGCCTGCGCACGGGGCAGCGGGCGGTGACGGCGCGCGACTTCGAGCGGCTCACCATGGAGGCGTCCTCGGAGGTCGCCAGGGTGAAGTGCCTGGTGCCGCGCCAGGCTGGCGAGCCGGTCCGGCTGCTCGTCGTGCCCAGGCTCACCTCGCGCCCCGAAGAGCGGGTGCTCGACGACTTCGCCCTCACCGACCCGCTCGTCGACGCCATCACCGCCTACCTCGACCCGCGCCGGATGCTCGGGACGACCGTCGACATCGGCACCCCCTACTACCAGGGGATCTCGGTCGCGGCGCTGGTCCAGGCGCTGCCGGGCCGCCCGCCGGCGCTGGTCCGCCAGCGCGCCCTGGACCTCCTCTACCGCTACCTCGACCCTCTTGAGGGCGGGGTCGCAGAGGACGGCTGGCCGTTCGACGCCGACCTGAACGCATCCACGCTGGCCGAGCTGCTCCAGGCCTTGGAGGGCGTGGAGCGGGTGGAGGAGGTGCTGCTCTTCGAGTACGACCTGCGCACCGGCGTCCGCCACGGGACGGGCCGCGAGCTCGTGCACCTGGACCGCGAGTCGCTCTTCCTCTCGGCGCGGCACCACGTGGTGGTGCGGTGACGCGGCGCAAGGACTGGATGCTCGGCCAGCTGCCGATGGGCATGCTGGACGACGACCTGTTCGTCCGCTTCGTGTCGATCTTCCAGGAGGTGGCCACGTCCCTCGTGGAGGGTGCCGACAACATCGCCAACGTCGTCGACCCGACGGTCGCGCCGGTCCCCGCCCTCTCGTGGCTCGCGTCGTGGATCGGGGTGAACTGGATCGAGCCGTCGCTCCCCGAGGACGTCCAGCGGCGCCTCGTGCGCGAGTCCGGGAGGGCGCTGGCCTGGCGCGGCACGCGAAACGGCCTCGAGGTCCTGCTGCGCGCGGTGACCGGCGAGGACGTCGCCATCACCGAGAGCGGGAGCGTCCGCCACGGGGTCGATCCGGGCACGCCCGCCCCCGATCCGACGGTGCGGGTGGCGGTGCGCTCGACCGGCTGGATGAGCGAGGATGACTTCGTGGAACTGGTGACCGACGAGGTGCCCGCCAACGTGCGGTGCGAGATCCTCGTCGACGGACGGGAGATCTGGCCGCCGACCGCAGGAGAGCCCGCGTGAGCACGAAGGTCACCTGCCCCACCTGCGGGACCGTCAGCTACCTGGACGAGCTGTCGAGGGAGGCCGACGCCTTCTGCCGCGTGTGCGACTTCCCCCTCTTCTGGAGCCGCGGCGAGCGCGTGCTCGGCGGAGGGGAGGGGGGCAGCGTCGGGCTCCGGCGGCTCCCGGGCACCGCAGGGCGGGTCGACGTGGCGACGATCGCGTGCCCCGAGTGCGACGAGCCCAACCCCGTCGCCCGCACGATCTGCATCCGCTGCGGCTCCGACCTGCGCCCAGCGCCCCCGCCGCCGCCTCCGCCCCCGCCGCCTCCGCCGCCCCCGCCCCCGCCGCCACCACCCGAGCCGGTCGTCGTGGAAGAGCGGTCCTGGGTGTGGCTCTACGTCGCCCTCGGCGTCGCCGCGGCCGTCGCGATCGTGCTCCTGGTGCTGCTGCTCGGCTGAGCCGACCGAGGTGGTGCGGCGATCAGGAGTCGCTGAGCGGGTCGCGCCACCGAAGGCCGCCAAAGCGCGCGAACCCCCGATCCCCGCTCACGAGCTCGAGACCCCACTCGATCGCAAGGGCCGCGAGGTGCGCGTCCGTCGTGTGGTTGCCCCCTGCCTTCCCGTCGACGAGCAACGACCCGAGGATCGACGCGTGTCGGTCGGTGGGCACCGGGGCCCAGACGTTCGGACGTTCGAGCCACCCTGAGACGACCGCCCATGCCTGGCCGATCCCGATCGGCCGCTCGAGCGCGCGTGGGTGCGTCGAGATCCGCAGGAAGGCCATGATCGACGCCCAGGGGACTCCCACCTGCACAAGAGCGCTCAGCGTGGTCTTCCACCAGTCGAGCGCACGTTCGTGCTGGGGGAACTGCACGTGGTGCGCCCAGATCAAGAGGTTGGCGTCGACGAGCGGCGCTGCCTCCACCTCAGCCACGGTCGAGGGTCTCGATCGCCTCGGAGATCTCGGTGACGTCGACGAGGGGGCGGCCGGAGTCGAAGACGGGGGGGTCGTAGGGAGGCAGGCTCGGTAGCTCCCGCATCGCGAGCAGCCCCTTCCGCAAGACCTCGTTGCTCACTCGGGAGAGCGAGCGTCCAGTCTGCCGGGCCAGGCCAGAAAGGCGCGTCGCCACGTCCTCATCGATGTTGAGCGTCGTCCGCATCACCATACATCATAACATCATCTGAGCTCTGCCGACGCGAGGGAGGACCTTGCCGAGACGTGCGTGGCGCAGGCGCGGAGCGCTTGGTGCTGTACCTATGTGGTCGTGACCGACAGTGTTTTGGGCGCGCCCGACGTGCCCACTCCGTTCTCCGCCTTGACCGTGAAGTTGTAGGTGGTGCCGGCAGTGAGCCCGGTGACTTGGTCGGTAAGTGCCGTCGCTCCCAGCGTCGCGTAGAGCGAGCTTGTCTTGTAGACGAGGTAGTGCGTGATCGGTGTACCGCCCGTTGTCGACGGCGCTGTCCAGGCGAGTGTGACCGTGGTCGAGGTCTTGGCCGTCTCCCTCAGATTCGTGGGAGTGGAGGGCACGGTGGGGGTGGTCACCGAAAGCGATGTCGATGCCGGCGACGTGCCCACTCCGTTCTCCGCCTTGACCGTGAAGTTGTAGGTGGTGCCGGCAGTGAGCCCGGTGACTTGGTCGGTAAGTGCCGTCGCTCCCAGCGTCGCGTAGAGCGAGCTTGTCTTGAAGACGAGGTAGTGCGTGATCGGTGTACCGCCCGTTGTCGACGGCGCTGTCCAGGCGAGTGTGACCGTGGTCGAGGTCTTGGCCGTCTCCTTCAGATTCGTGGGAGCGAGGGGCACGGTGGCCTTCACTGCGACGGCAGTCTTGGACTTTGCCGGACCGTAGAAGTAGGTGGCGACCGACGAGGACGGGATGACAGGTTCGTAGCGGACCGTGTACATACCCACGCCGACCTCCGTGGACGAAGTCAGCCTGCATGTGTAGGTCGAGGTTGTGCCGTTGCCGGACTGCGTGCATGCTAGCGTCTTCGGCGCACCTGACACTGTGAGCGCAACGTTGCCCTCCGGGTAGCCGTGACCACCGGCGCCCATCACCTTGACCACGAATGAAGAAGAGGTCTCCGAGCCGTAGGTGAGCGACGGAGACCCTGTGACCGTCACCGTCGGAAGTGTGACCGTCGGTGCGGTTGGTGTCGTCACCGCTGTCGGTTGTGTGAGGGGTGCCGGGCAGACGGTGAGCGTCAGCACTGTCGACGATGGCGCTGTTCCCATGGACACCGTGTACACGTCGGGCACGACGTTGGTGAACACCGCGTCGGATGGTGTCGCTGTGGTGCTCCGCACCATTGTGGTCTGCACCGTGCCGAGACCCGTCGCGAGCAGTGCGCTCGTGCTGCCACAGACCACCGGCACTGCGTGACTCGTGGGCGTGAGATGCACGCTGGCGCTCTTGGCTGACGAACCCTTCACCGCAATCGTGACTTGCTTCCCGGGTGCGTACACGACGAATGTCTTGCGAACGAGTGTCTGCGTGCCCGTCGAGATCTGGACTGCTGAAAGCGTCGTGTAGTAGTCCCCGATCTTGATGAGGTAGTTCCCGGGCGGTACGTTCGCAAAGGTAAATGTGCCCGTCGCGGTCGTCTTTTGTTGGGCAATATTCGCAACCTTACTGGTTCCGGCAGATGTGTACAGTGTCAGTGGCAGTGTGGCGATGACTTTGGCCCCGGACGTGTTCCCTGTTGCCGAGACCTTCACGGTTCCCTCGATCGTGACGTTCGGCTGGGTCATGGAGTAGCTCTGAGGAGTGGGGTTTATGCCTGGGCTGGGGGCGGGCACGCCGATCGTGACACTCTCGTACTGGTAGGCCGAGATGGAGTAGTTGTACGAGGTTGGATAGATCGAGAACGCGAAGACCACCCCTGTTGCTCCGCCTGTATAGGCGGTCGCACTTGTACAGGACTTTGGGGTCGTCTTGGAGTAATTGGTCTTTGTACCGACCGTGAATGTGCACGAGATCGTCGGACCGACCGCGCTGGATGCGGTCACTTTCACGACCACGTTGTTCGCGACTGTCTTGACGTCAAGCGCCTGCGTGACCTTTGTCGCTACGAGTGTGAACGACGCGGGCGTCGCGCCGCGGGTGAGCTTCTTCGTTGTGGACTTCGTCGTGAAGCCGTGTGCAGTCACCGTGATCGCGTACGTGCTTGTCGGGCACAGCCCGCCAATCGACGGGATCAGCGTGTAGGACCCGGTGCTTCTGGAGCGCGTTGAGAAACTCTTAACACACGACGAGCCAATTGGAGGGGTACCTGTGACGAAGTTCGCCGCAACTGCCGCTGTGGCAAGCGCCTGGCTGGCACCCGGGCTCGAGCTCGAGGGTGTGGCCGGGACGAGGATACCGGTGACGGTCCCCGTTAGCCAGGCGTCCTCTGTGAGCGCCGCTAACACTGAGAGGACGTCTGTGTGAGCGTGTCGGGGATCAATTGGTGTGTGCTTAGCAGATGTGTACGACTCGATGCCCTGGCCGGACACCGTGAACCTGTAGTCCGTCACTGTCGGTGTGAGCAGACGTGTGAACGTCACGGTGAACATGGACCCTGTCTTCACGAGAGGCTTTTGGGCGATCTTGTCCGTTGTTCCGCTGCCTTCATAGACGCTCACCGTCGGCGGTGTGAATGTCGCGGGGACGTTCGATGCCGTGACCGTCAGCGTCACCAGCTGCGAGAGCGAGATCGAACCGACTGTGACCACGCAGGCCGTCCCGCACAAGGGGACGGTGACCGGGGTAGTCTTCGTCGCGTACTGCGGCGCGGCCAGCGTGAGTGTGTACTTCCCGGGCTGCGCGTACCCAGCGCGGCGCACGGCGGGGTCCGTCCATGTCAGGGTGCCCCCAGTCCCCTCGCTTGCGGTGATGTCGTCTGTCGAGGTGAGCGTGTTCGTCGTCTTTGTCGGATGGAGCACGCTGGGTTTGACCGAGATCGACAGCCCGGAGGTGGGGGTGATGGTCCCTGTTACGTGGACGGGCACCGGGGAGAGCAACTCGGTGACGGTGGCCGTGCCGGATCCAGAGAGCGCGATCGACGTTGTGAGTTGCGCGAACTGGCCGGCAGGGTCCGTGACGCGGAGTGTCACCGTTGTGCCGTAGAAGCGGGTCGACGAGCCCGTGGCGGTGTAGCTCCACGTGTTGCTGTTGGCCGTATGCGTCATCTGAACGGTGGTCGTGACGGGACCGCCTGGTGTCCCACTCCTGGTTGTGCCATAGCTCGTCGTCCCGACCAGGGTGACGGTCGGGAGTGTGCTCGTCTTGAGCTCTGCCGCCGCGCATGTGCCCTGTGGACTTGTCGTCACCGGGCAGTCTTCGATCGTCCCGGACCCTGCCTCGACGAACGGGAACTCCAGGTTGACGGTGATGCCCTCATTCACCGGCGCGAGGACCGCCGAGTAGATTGTCGTGTTGTCTGTCTTCGCGACGAAGCTCTCTCTGGGCGCGCTGTAGGAGAACCCCGTCGTCGCTGCCGGCTTCGGGCATGTGCTCGTCTTCGCGGTTGTCGTGATCGGAGGTGTGGGCAGCCGGAATGTCGCCTGATAGGTCTTCCCCGCCTTCAGGTTGGAGATCGTCACCTCGTTGTCAGTCGGAGACGTGATCGCGGCCGCCGTATGCGGTGTACCTGTCGGCCCGGTCACGAGCACGCAGACGTAGGCGAGCGGAACGAGGTGCCCGGATGTCACCTTCCAGGTCTTCGCCTGGTAGGTGGGACCCTCGGTGAGCGAGATGTTCTGCACCACGGGTGTCACTCCCGCAGGCACCGAGACGTCGACCTGGGCCTCGTTGTACCCTGTCGCCTCCCTTGTGGCTTCGAGGACGTAGTTGCCGGCCGCGACGTGGGTGAGTGCGTATGTGCCTGAAGAGGTCGACGTCGTCTGCGCTGTCGGCGTTGGTGATGTTGCGAGCTTCTTGCCCGCTGCGAACAAGAGGACCTTCGCACCACTGATCCGCTTGCCTGTGAGCTGGCTCGTGACCACACCCTTGATGGTGGAGAGGTGCGGCAGCTCGATGACCGGAGCGGTGGCCGTCGCGCCCTGGGCGACGCTCACTTGGACACCCGCCTTCGCGAATGTCAGGGCTGTGCCCAGCGCGGTCACCTCGTGGAGGCCCGGCGCGACTCCCGAGATCGTGTACACACCGGAGCTGTTCGTCTTGTCGGTCGTCGGCTTCCCATCGAGGTCCATCGGGATTGTCGCGAGAGGGGTTCCTGAGAACTCGTTCACCACGCTCCCGGTGATGGTGCCCGTCTTCAGCGTCGAGGTCCCGACGAACGGGAGTGTGAGGTCGACGGTCTGCGTCTGGCCCGCGCTGACGCTGACGGACGCCGACTGCGTCGTGTAGCCGAAGGCGCTCGCGCTGAGCACGTACTGGCCCGGCGGGATCTGGCCGAAGTCGAACCCGCCGACCGGCGACACCGACTCGCTCAGGGTCTTGAAGGTCGCGTTCTGGTTGGACAGCGTGAGGCCGACGTTCGCCAGGCCGCTGCCGCCGCTCTTCACCACGCCGACGACGTTCGCCCCCGAGCTGGTGAGCGACGCGTTGACCGTGGCGTTGCCGTCGAGCTTGACGAGCTGGGTCTGGGTGATCCAGCCCGGTCCCGACACCGCGACGGTCCATGTGCCCGGGATGGCGAGGTCGGGGAGCGTGTAGGTCCCGACCGGCGAGACGGTCGAGGTGGTCGCGGTCGCGCTCGCCGACCCGTCGGTCGCGGTCACCGTCACGCCGCCCACCGGCTGACCGCTTGTCCCGCTGGTGACGGTCCCGCTGATCGACCCCACGCCGGGCGTCATCTTGAGGTCGACGCCGGCGAGGCTCGCGCTCGCGGCGAGCGACGCCGAGGTGATCTGGGTGCCGTAGCCGGGGGCGCTCGCGCTCACGAGGTAGGTGTCGGGCGTGTTGAGCCCGCTCACCGACCAGGTGCCGATCCCCGCACCCGTCGTGGGCGTGACGGTGGTGACGGTCACCGACCCGTCCGAGACCGTGATCGACACCCCGCCGAGGGGGCCGCTCGGACCGGTGACGGTCCCGCTCAGCGACCCGGTGCCCGGGCTGAGGGCGGTGTCGAGCGTGACGTTCTTGCCGGTCGAGGTCTGCACGACGTACTTGCGGGTGTTGTAGCCGGGCTCGGTGAACGAGACGAGGTAGGTCCCGGGGGCGGGCACGCCGGTGAACACGAAGGAGCCGTCGGCGAGGGTGGTCGTGGTCAGCGTCGGCGTGACGGCGGCCACGAGGCTCGGGAAGAAGGCGGCGGCTGCCTCGGTGCCGTAGACCTTGCCGTCGGGGAGCGGCTGGGCGCGATGCCCGGCGCGCACGAGCACCGGGGAGGTGGCCGCGCGCGCGGGGTGGGACGGGACCGCGGACGTGGCGCTCCCCGGGGTGCGCCGCCGCACCGCCGCGGTGAGGAGCGCGCCGGCGTCCGATCCCGTCGCGCCCCGGTGGCGGAGCCGGTGCACCGAGGAGGCGAGGGTTCCCGTGCTGCCGTTCCCCGCGCCGAGCACCTGGGGAGAGACGAGTGAGGTCGGAGAGAGCGTCACCGTCACGCCGCCCGGCGAGGCGCCCCCCACCTTGCCGGTCACCTCGACGGTGTGCGCCGAGGACGGCGCCGATCCCGGCGCGCCCTTCTTCGCTGTCCCGGTCTTCTTCGATCCCGGTGCCGACGACCCCGTGGACGACCCTGGCGTGCTCGAGCTGCTCGACCCCGGCGACGAGGAGGGCGACGAGCCTGTCGTCTTGGATCCCGGCCGGCTGGTCGTGGTCTTGCCTGTGGTCTTGGGGTGGTGGGGATGGTGCGAGAGCTGCAGGTTGTTGAGGGCCGACTGGTGGAGGTGCTTGGAGAGCAGGTGGATGCCGAGGGCGGCGACCGAGATCCACAGCGCCGCGACGAGCAGGATCGCCACGCTCTTGAAGGCCCAGCGCGGCATGAGGGGGCGAACCGTGTAGGACCCCTCGGCCATGACCGGGGTGCCGCGGCCCTGCACCCGGACGGCGAAGGGCCGCCGCTGGGGCTCGCCCCGCACGGGCTGGCGCGTCCGCACCCGCGCGGCCACCTTGACCTCGCGCCCGGGGAGCAGGAGGGGGGTGTCGGGGCGGAACTCCACCTCGAGGTGCTGGTCCGGCGAGACCGGGGCCAGCCGCACCTGCTGGCTCTGGCTGCCGCGGTTGCGCAGGACGAGGTCGAAGCGGCCCCGCCTTCCGCCGACGATGTCGGTCGGGTCGAGGCGCGCCGCGATCGAGGCGCCGTCTCCGACGAGGACCCGCAGGTCGTGGCGGCCCGGGTTCCTGCGCTCGTCGCCCGCCCGCGGCGTGCGGGCACCGTGCCCCTGGCCGTTGGTCCCCTGCCCGTTGGTCCCGTGGCCGTTGGTCGCGGGGTACCCGTCGCCCGGCGCCGACGGGGATGTCGCCCGGCCGGGGAGCGCCCTGCGCACGACGCCGGGGACCACGTCGCCGCCGGGGAGCGGCCGTGCCTCGACGGCGAGGAGGAGCGAGCACGGCGGGTAGCCCCGCGGCAGCGAGAGGTGGAACGGCACGTCCACGCGCTCGCCCGGGGCGAGCGGCCCGACGCGCTCTGGGAGCCCGTACCAGGCGGGGTCGAGACCCGAGAGGGACAGCGCGAAGCTGCAGGGCTCCCGCCGCAGGTTGGTCACCGAGATCGTGGTGTTGGCGACGTCGCCGGGGGCGACCTGCATGGGCGCCGCGGCGACCGAGGCTGCCGCGCGCAGGTCCACGGGCTCGGGCGCAGGCACCTCGGCCACGGCGTCCCCGCCCCCCACGGGGTCCCCGCCCCCCACGGCGTCCCCGCCGGCGCCCGTCACGGTGTCCTCGCCCGCCGGGGTCCAGCCGCCGTCGCTCACGACGCCACCTTGATCGGGTTCGACGAGGGGGTGCAGCTGCCGTTCGACGAGGTGCCGGCTGTGGTGCTGCCCGTCGCTGTGGTGCCGCAGACGGGGGCCGACTTGCCCTGGACCGTCGTCACCTCGACCGTGACCTGCGGGGAGCTCCCGGCAGGGTAGGCCACGGCGACGATGTAGCTCTGGGGCGCCTGGACCCCTTCGAAGGTGAACTGCCCGGACCCGTTGGTGGTCGTGGTCGCCGCGACCGTGGTCGGGTAGCTGGTGGTCAGGTAGAGCAGCACCTGGGCGCCGGGGAGCGGGCTGCCGGTCGCCGAGTTGACGACGACTCCGGTGATCGACGCCGGCGGCGACAGCTGCGGGCTCTCGGTGAGCGACTGCCCCGGTCCGAGCGTCACGATGCTCGAGACGGGGATGCCGCCCTGCTGGGCGAAGTTGAGCGTGTAGGTGCCCGGCGTGATGCCCTCGATGGCGTAGGCGCCCGCCATCGGCGCGGCGGCCGTGGTCACCTGGTAGCTGGTCGTCCCCGACACGAGGCTCACCGCGACCTCGGCGATGCCTGCGCCGCCGGTCGTCTCCACGACCCCGCTGAGGCTCGCCGTGTCGGCGACGAGCGACTGGTCCACGCCCTTCAGGTTCGGTGTCGCCGCGCTCAGCACGAGGTCCACGGTCTGGCTCTCCAGGTCCGAGCGGCTGAAGGTGACCGTGTAGGTGCCCGGCACGGCGAGGCCGCCGAGCGTGTAGGCGCCGACTGTGCCCACGCTCGAGGTCACCGTGGTGACCGTGCTGCTGCCGTTGCTGGCCGAGACGAGGACCCCGCCCGGCGGCGTGCCGGCAGGCGTGTGCACGGTCCCGCTGATGCTGCCCTGACCGGGGAGGAGGTCCACCGCGAGCCCGGTGAGGTGCTCGTCGGCCGTCAGGGAGACCGTGAGCGTCTGCGCCGCGTAGCCCGCCGCGCTGACCGTGAGGCTGATGGTCGCCGGGGACGGGAGGCTCGAGAGGCTGAACTTCCCGACCGACCCGGGCGTCGTCACCGAGACGGTCGTGAAGGTCGTCGAGCCGGAGGTGGCGGTGACCGTCGCGCCGCCCACCGGTCCCGTCGCGCTCGACACCGTGCCGCTGATCGCCCCGTTCCCCGGGGTGAGCACGATGGAGATGCCGCTGCGGTCCTGGCCGCCGCCGAGGGTGATTGTCTGGACGGCGGGCGCGTCGCCCGCGGCGATGACGACGAGCTGGTAGGAGGCCGGCGAGGGGATGCCGGTCAACTGGAAGGTGCCCCCCGACGTGAGGGTCGTGCTCGTCACGACCGTGCCGCCGGCGCTCTCGCCACCGAGGGCGGCCCCGCCGGCACTCCCCGCGGCCCCGCTGCTCCCGCCGCTCCCGCTGCTCCCGCCGCTCCCGCCGCTCCCGCCGCCAGATGTGCCGCCCGGCGGGGCGGACGAGGCGACGACAGGCTGGGAGGTGGGGAGCTGGACCGTGAGCACGGCGCCCGCCACGTTCGGGCCGGTCACCTGCCCCGAGATGGTGGCGGGCAGCCCCCCGATGGAGATGTCGATGCCGTTGGCGGCCTGGTGGGAGGTGAGCGTGAGCGCCTTGGCGGACTTCGGGCTGATGGCGTCGGGGTACCACAACTGCGCGAAGCCCGCCCCCGCGTAGCTCAGGTCGTAGCTCCCGGCGGGGAGGTCCGAGAAGTGGTAGGCGCCGCTCGTGTCGGTCGCGGTCGACGCGATCGGCGCGCCGAGCGCGCCCTTTCGGTAGAGGTTCGCCGTCACGCCCGACACGGGCTTGCCGGTGGTGAGCAGCTTCACCACTCCCGAGATCGACGCGCTCCCCGTCGCGGGCTGGGCCCGGTTCGCCTCGGCCACCTGGAGCGCCAGCGCGCGGTCGGCGTTCGACTGGCCGACGACCTGGGAGAGGGTGGCGCTCAGCACCGCGGCGAACACGGTTGCCGCGACGACGAGCCCGATCAGGGCGAGGGTGCCGCGGGTGAGCCGGGGAGGCTGGACCCAGGCCCCCTGGGTGACGACCGGGGCCTCGGGCGGCCCCGCCTCCAAGGTGTAGGGGCGGATCTTGGGGTTCCCCACCCACGGCCGCTTGGCCGAGAGACGGGCGGTGGCGATGACCCGCTCTCCCGGTCCGAGGGTGGGGGCGGGGGGATCGAAGGCGAACGTGATGGTCCCGGTGTCGTCCTTCCCCTCGAGGTGGGCCTCGGACTCGGCGGTCCCGGTGTTGGCGAGGGTGACGGCGACGCTCGCCGCCTTGCCGGCGGTCACCGTCGTCGGGCTGACGCCGATCGACAGCTCGGCGTCGGCGGGCACCGAGAGCTCGACGGGGACGGACACCACCTCGCCGGGGTCGGTGAGCTCCCTGACCTCGACCTCGAGGTTCCTGCGGCCCGCGGGGATCCCGTCTGGGAGCCTGACCACGATGGAGGCGGTGCCGCTCGTCGAGGGGAAGAGCGACATCGTGCCGCCGCTGACCTGCGACCACGCGGGGTCGAGGCCGAGGAGGCGCACCTGGTGGCCGCTGATGAGGCTGCCGGTGTTCGTGACGGCGACGGTGAGGGTGACCGGCTGGCCCGGCTGGGCCGTCACGTGGCGGGGCGAGACGTCGACGCGCATGGTCAGCCTGTCGCCACGAGGTCGAGGGTGGGCGTCGCGGTCCCGCCCGCCACGACGGTCACCTGGACGGTGTCGGGCTGGTAGCCCGAGAGCGTGGCGGTGACCGAGTAGGTCCCCGGCGCCAGCCCCGCGAGGCTGAAGCTGCCGGCGGGGTCGGTGGTCGAGGTGGTCGTGAGCGGCGGCCCGCCGTCGGTGACGGTGATCGTCGCCCCGGCGATGCCCGAGCCCGCCGCGTCGACCGTGCCGGCGAGGGCGCCGTTGGCGGGGTACAGCGTCGCGTCGATGCCGGTCGCCGACGCCCCCGAGCCGAGCGTCACCGGCACGGTGACGCTGGTGTAGCCGGCCAGGGAGAACGTGAGGGTGTAGTACCCGGGGGTGGGGAGGCCGGCGAGCTCGTAGCTCCCCACGGTCCCCGCCGTGAGCGTCTGGGTCGACAGCGGCTTGGGCGCGCCGGTGACGGTGACGGTGACGCCGCCGAGCGGCCCGCCGCCCGAGGCGTCGACGGTCCCGGAGATGTCCCCCGCCCCGCCCGAGAGCTGCACGTCCAGCTTGGTCAGCGCCTGGCCGGGGCCGAGCTGCTGGGCGACGGTGTCGGTGCCGTAGCCGGGGGCCGAGAAGGTGAGGAGGTACGTCGCGGGCGAGGGCAGGTTCCCGAGGGTGAACGAGCCGACCGCCCCGCTCGTCGGGGTCTCCGTCTTGAACGTGGAGCCGTTGGCGGTGGCGGTGACCGTGACGCCGCCGAGCGGGCCGGAGCCCCCGGTCACGGTGCCCGAGATCGACCCGGGCTGGGCCGTGAGGGTGACGGAGTTGGCGATGTCGTGCTCCCCCCCGCTGAGCACCTCGGTGTCGGAGCCGACCTGGTACCCCGCGGCCGTGAAGCTCAGGTTGTAGGTGCCCGGCGTCGGCACGCCCGTCACCGAGTAGGTCCCTGCGCTCGTGGTGGTCACGGTGGCGACCGGCCTCGTGGAGGCGCCCTGGACCGGGGTCACCGTGACGGTGACGGTGGGCGGCGGGCTCTCGCCGGTGACGACGGTCCCGGTGATCGAGCCGGGGAGCCCCTGGATGACCGCGTGGAGGTGGCCGGTCTTGGCGAGCCCGTGCACCTGGACGGTCCGGCCGCCCGACTCGCTCGGCGACGAGGGGTACCACTCGGTCGTGAAGCCCTGCGCGCTGAGCTCGATCCGGTACGGGCCGGGCAGGAGCCCCGGGATCGCCCATGTGCCGTCGGCCGCGGTGGCGGTGGACGCCTGGAGCACCGCCCGCCCCCCCGGCTCGAGGGCGTAGGCCTGGACGGTGATGCGGCCGACCCCGCTGCCGGTGCTGGCCGCGTCGACCACGCCGGCCAGGGTCCCCCCGGCGGCGACGTCGAGCCCGCTCTTGGGGACGGCGCCCGCCGGCGTCGGGTCCCCGCCCGCTGTCGAGGAGTTGAAGGCGGCGTTGGACGGCTGGCTCGAGGCGTAGAAGGAGGCGGGGACGACCTTCTGGGGCGGGTTGCTGTTGAGCGCCTTGTTCAGCGCGACGACCATCACGGTCGCCCACACGGCGACGATGGTGGCGAGCAGGACCACCGTCCTCGCGCCGCGCGGGACGAGGGGGCGCTGGCGGAAGGTCACCGCCGTCTCCGCCTGGGCCTGCGGCGCGGCGGCCACCACGTGGGCACGGTGGGCCGCCTCGTTGCCGAAGATCCGACGCTTGCAGCTCACCGTGAGCGTGGCGCGCGCCTCTTCGCCTGGCGGGACGCTGAGCGTCGCCGGTTCGGCGCGGCACGTGAGGACGCGCAGTGTGTCGGTGGCGGCGAGGTCCACCTCGAGGGGGACGTTGCCGGTGTTGCGGCAGATCAGCGCGTAGGAGGCCTTGTGCTTGCCTGTGCGGTCCGAGGGCTGGGTCTCGAGCGTGAGCGACGGCGACGGCTGGACCTGCACGGGCAGGAACCGGACCGTCGACGCGGCAGGCTCTGCGGTGGAGCGGACCTGCACCGGGAGGCGGTAGTCCCCCGCCGCGAGGCCCGGGGGCGCGGTGAGGGTCACCGTCACGGTGCCCGAGGTGTCGGGGAAGAGGGGGAGCAGCTCGGGCTCGGCGGTCCACTCGAGCCCTGTCGCGTTGTCGAGGACGACCCGCACGCCGTCGATCACCGGCAGGCCGTTCGTGACGTCGACCGCCACGTGCACCGGCTCGCCCGGGACGAGCGCGTCCGGCGGCTCCTCGAGCTGGACCCTCATGCCCCGCCGTCCCCGCCCGTGCCCGGCGGCTCGGTGGGAGCCGCACCGCCGGGAGCCGCACCGCCGGGAGCCGCACCGCCGGCAGCCGCACCGCCGGGAGCCGCACCGCCGGCAGCCGCACCGCCGGGACCCGCACCGCCGGGACCCGCACCGCCGGGACCCGCACCTTCGCCGTCGTCGTCGCCCGAGAGCCGCACCGGGCGCCCCTCCATCACGACCGCGCCCCCCGAGCGGACCCTTCGCAGCGGCGGCGCGTCGCCGGCGTCGGCCGCGCTCGCGCCCGGCTCGGGCGCCGCGACGCGCCGGTCCGAGACGCCGAGGCGCAGCTCCTCGACGGGGAGCCCGCGGTCGGTCCACCCCGCCGCGTCCACGCCGAGCTCGAGGTCGATGTAGACCCCGGGCTTGATGGGGGCGCCGCCCCACAGCGCCGGCGGCAGCCGGTGCTGGTCCCCTGCGAGGGAGAGCCGCCACGCCCCCTCGGAGGCGGACGGCGGGAGGAGTGTCGAGGGGAGGGCGGAGTGCCCGAGCACGGCGCGCAGGATGGCGCCGAGGAGCTCGTGCTCGTCGCGCTGCTCGCGCGCCCACACGGTGATGAAGTAGCGGAGCGCCACCTGCTGGGGCTGGGGGCGCTGCTGGCGCCGTCCGTTCTCCGAGACCCGCTCGTCGCGCCCGGCGACGCTCGAACGCGCCGAGCGCGCGATGTCGAACAGGAACACGTCGACGGTCGGCCGGGCGATCGACGCCGTCCAGCTGCTCTCGGGCGCGCGGAAGGACAGGTCGACGTCGGACTCCGGTAGTGGAACCTGCTGCCGCAAGAACGCCTCGAGCGCCTTGTCGACGTGGTGGATCACCGAGAAATCCCTCCGCGGGGCCACGAGACCCCTTCCCTGCGTGCCCGACTGTACCAACGCAGCACTCGACCCGGTAGGGGAGAGCGGCGGAGCCCGCCCCTTGGGCGCGCGATCCGCAACTGGTACGCTCGCGCCGCCCCGAGGGGGTTCTCAGGGTCGGGGAGGAGTGGTGCGACAAGCCGGGCTGGACACCGGGCCGACAGGCGGCAGGGCCGCCGCGCGGGATCGGAGCCGGCGGGCGGCGCCGATGCCCGGCGGACGTCGTGCGGCCGCGCGGTTCGAGCAGGCGTGCGTCCGGCTCGCATGGGGCGGTCCGAAGCAGGGCTCGGTGTGGCTCCTCGACGAGCTCACGGACGAGCCGGCTTCCACCTGCGAGGCGGAGGCCGGGCGCGCGCTCGTCGAGCTGGGCGCGGCGGGTGACGGCGCCTCGCTCCGGCGCCTCCTGCGCCCGGACCCGGCGTGCGAGACCGCGTCGTGGAGCGTCGCCTGCTACCGGATCGGGGACCTCGTGCCCCATGTGCTGCGGGACTTCCCCGATCCCCTCGACGCGCTCGAGACGCTCACGGACTGCGGCGACGCCGACCACCTCGCAGCCGAGCTGGTGGCCTCGACGGCGGGCGGCCTGTCGTGGGTGGCGCTCGTGCGCACCGGAGCACAGGTCCGCTTCCAGCCCTTCGGCGCCCAGAGCGTGCTCGCACGTCCCGGGCGCCGCCCGCCGTCCGACGAGGTGCGCGAGGCGGTGGATGCCGCGCGGGCGCGCTGGCTCGAGCTCGTCGCGTCGTGGCACGCGCGTCGAGGCCCGACCGGGCGCATCCCGGCCGCGCCCGGCACGCCGGCGGCAGTGCCGCGGTCCTGGGAGCCCGCCGCCGCGGCGGCGCAGGCCAGCGCCGCTGTGCCCTTCGACCCCGGTGCGCCCCTCGGCCCGGCGGACCCGACCGGTTGGGAGCGCCTCGACGACGTGATGGACGTGCTCGACGACCTCGCCGATGCCGTCGCAGGGATCGCCAACGTCGTCGAGCGGCTCGAGCGCTCGCTCGGCGCCGTCGTGGCACGCCTCGACGCTGCCGTGCCCGGGCCTGCTCGGCCCGTGGCGCGCGCCCGGCCGGCACGCCGGCCCCGCAGCGCGCCGGAGCCGCTCGGCGCGACCGAGCTGCCCGGGGAGCCGGAGCGCCCCCACGCGCTGGATGCGCCCGGATCCCACTGGTGGACGTCCAAGCACCGGTCCGTGCGGCGGCGCCCTCCGCTCGAGGGCTCGGCGTCCGAGCCGAAGTGACCGGCCATCGGTGGCGGCGCGTGCGCGGCGCCGTGCTCGTCGGTGCGCTCCTCGTCGCCGGGGGAGCCGCCGGGAGCGGGTGCTCGCTCATCGAAGGGACGGTCGGCGCGCACCAGGAGTCCGTCTTCAAGCTGTCGGTCGGCCAGTGCCTGGTGCCGCCCAAGAAGGTCCAAGCCGACCTGACGTCGATCGAGGTCGTCCCCTGCACGATGGCGCACACCCAGCAGGTGTACGCGCTGGTCCAGGACCACGGCGGGTCCCGCTACCCGACGCCGACGAAGCTGGACGACTTCGCCAACGCCTCGTGCCTCGACCGCTTCGCGGCCTTCGACGGCATCCCCTACCAGCAGTCGAAGCTGTACTTCACCTACCTGCTCCCGTCGGTCCGCAGCTGGGCGGACGGGGACCGCACCGTCGTCTGCGTCGCGGAGACCGTCGGGCGCCCGCTGCACAAGTCGCTCGAGGGGGCGAAGCTCTAGTGCCCCGCCTGTTCTCGTCGTCACACCACGCACCGGCGACGGGGTCGTGGTCGGTGCGCATCGCGCGGCGGACGCCGGAGCCCGCAACCTCGGATTCGGACGAGGCGGCGTCGCGCCGGCACCTCGCCGGTCGCCTCGCGGTGGTCGAGCAGCGGGTCCACGCGGCGACGGCACGCCGGCGCGCGACGAGCGACCCCGCCGCCGACCCGTGGCCCGGGCTCGTCGTGTCCGACGCCAAGGCCGAGCGCCTCCTCTCGGTGGGCTCGCCGCTGACCGACCTCCTGGACGCGGCGGAGGCCCCAGGGGCGCTGCAGGACGACACCTCCGAGTGGCTGCGCGACGAGGTCGAGCAGGCGGCAGACCAGGCGGAGGCCGCCGGCGCGTCGCTCCGGCTCCGCTGGCTCCAGCGCAGGTTCGGCCTCGACGCCGCGTCGCTCGACGTGCTCGTCGTCGCGCTCGCCCCCGAGGTGGACCGCCGGTTCGAGCAGCTCTACGGCTACCTGAACGACGACATCACCCGCCGACGCGCGACGGTCGGCGTGGCGCTCGAGCTCGCGGGGCTGTCGCTCGCCTCCGTCGCGGCGCGCGGGGTGCTCGGCGCGGGATCGCCCCTCTTGCGATCGGGGCTCGTCGTCCTCGACGGCGCCGACCGGCCCTGGCCGGCACGCGAGGTGCGGGTCCCCGACCGTGTCGTGTCGTGGTGCCTCGGGCACGACGAGCCGGAGGCGGACGTCGCCGCCGCCGTCGAGCTCGCGGCGTGCCCGGAAGAGGCTGGGCTCGCGGCCGGTCCGGAGCAGGCCGGGCTCGCGGCGCGCCCGGAGCCGGCCCCTGCCGTGGTGAGCGCCCTCGCCCGGTGGCTGTGCACGTCGGAGGCCGAGAGGATCGCCTACCTGCGCGAGGCGCCCGGCGCCTCCGGCAGGTGGCTCGGGACGGCCACCTGGGCGGCCGCCGGGCTCCCGGCGCTCGTCTGCCACCTCGACCGCGCCGCGCCGGGCGGGGTCGTCGACGTCGCCGCCGCGGCGGCGCGCGAGGCGGCGCTCCGTGGCGCGGGCCTCGTGGCCGGGCCGCTCGAGGCAGCAGAGGGGTCCGAACGTGCGGTCGTCGACGCCCTCACCCGTGTGCCCGGCGCCGTCGTCCTGCACGGCCGCGGCCCGTGGGACGCGTCGTGGAGCAGGGCGACGCCCATGGTGCTGTCGGTCCCGCTGCCGACGGCCGAGGACCTCGCGCCGCACTGGGACCGCGCGCTCCGGGGCGCGCCGCTCGCCCCCGGTCTCGACGCGATCGCGGCGACGGCGCAGTTCCGGCTGTCGCCCGAGCAGGTCGCCCGTGCCGCCGAGGTGGCGAGGGCGCGGGCCGAGCTGACCGGCTCGCCGATCGACGCGAGGGCGCTGCGCGCCGGCGCCCGGGAGCACAACAACCCGGCGCTCGAGCGGCTCGCCCAGCGGATCGAGCCCGCCGTCGGGTGGGACGACCTGGTGCTGCCCGACGCCGTCGGCGAGCACCTGCGCGAGATCGCGGCACGCGCCGCGCACCGCGACACGGTGCTCGGACGCTGGGGCATGCGGCCCGGGGGCCGGCGGGGCCGGGGCATCGTGGCGCTGTTCTGCGGGGTCTCGGGCACCGGCAAGACGATGTCCGCCGAGGTGCTGGCCGGGGAGCTCGGGATCGACCTGTACGTGGTGGACCTGGCGAGCGTCATCGACAAGTACGTGGGCGAGACGGAGAAGAACCTCGAGCGGGTCTTCACCGAGGCCGACGGCGTCGGCGGCGTGTTGCTCTTCGACGAGGCGGACGCGCTGTTCGCCAAGCGCTCCGAGGTGCACGGTGCGAACGACCGCTACGCGAACGTCGAGGTGGCGTACCTCCTGCAGCGGATGGAGCGCTTCGACGGCCTGGCGCTGTTGTCCACGAACCTGCGCGCCAACATCGACGAGGCGTTCGTGCGGCGGCTCGACGCGGTGGTGGAGTTCCCGATGCCCGACGCGTCGCTGCGCCGGTCGCTGTGGGAGCGGAGCCTCACCCCGGCCGTGCCGCGCGGCGACGATCTCGACCTCGACTTCCTCGCCGGGTCCTTCACGCTTTCGGGCGGCAACATCCACAGCGTCTGCCTCAGCGCGGCGTACGCGGCAGCCGCCACGGGGGAGCCGGTGACCATGCCGGTCGTGATCCGGTGCCTGGCACGGGAGTACCGCAAGCTCGGCCGCCTGTGCACCGAGTCCGAGTTCGGCAGGTACTGGTCGATCGTCGCCGACTGATGTGGAACGGCTTGTCAAGCGCGTTCGCGGACCTGTCTCGAGTGGCTCTTTCGGGCGCGCCGAACCAGAGCGGTTCGGCGGATGGCTGCCCGATGAGCAGGCGACGGGGTCCCCGGGGTCAAGACGCAGCGCCCGCAGCGAAGCGAGGACGAACGGTCTTGACGCCGGGGTGGCGGCTGCTACGCGGCTCCCCGTCGGCACCTGGGCGGGGGACGAGCAAGGGCTCGACCGTGCGCCGGGACGAGACGAGCGGGCTCGCCGCCAGACTGATGTGCGCGGGTCAGAACCGCAGGAGAGCGTTGCGCAGGGAGGTGCCCCAAACTGATCGCGTCCGGGAAGTGCCCGGTCATAGTCGGTACGGGGATCGGTCCTGCTGCGGCGGTGCCCCGGCGCACGGTGAAGGCCTCGCTCACGCCGAGCCCCGGCGTGTGGCGAGTGGGGTGGTGAGCATCTCAGGCAGCCATCATCTCCGCCCAGACGAAGCCGGCGAGTTCGCGCGCGACGGCGGTGACCACGGTCTTTCGGTTGGTCTTTCGGGCGTCGAGGCGCCGGAAGCGTCCGCACAGGCGCAGCTGGGCCTGCCAGGCGCGTGCGACGACTGCAGGGTCGAGACCGACGTGGCGGCGGCGCTGGACCAGCCCGACCGCCGGGTGCACCTTGTAGGACCAGGCGGACTCGACGAGCTGGGTCCGAAGGTGGGTGTTGCCAGCGTGGGTGATCCCGCCGCGCCAGACCCGTGTGCCACTCGAGCGCTCCGTGGGGATGAGCCCGCAGAACGCGCTGAAGCTGGCCGCCGTCGGGAACCGGTGCCAGTCGCAGACCTCCGAAGCCAAGGTGAGCGCGCCGAGCTCGGTGATGCCCCTGTAGGCGCCCAGACGTGCAACGGCGTCGGCGAACGGAGGCGCACAGAACCAGTGGGTGAGGTCCGCGTCGACCGCCTCGATGGCGGCGTCTCGTGCGGCGAGGGTGGCGCGGTAGTGGGCCAAGGTCGCATCGAGCGCGGGCTGTGTGAAGCGCTGGGCCGACATCCAGTCCAGGTGCTTCATCGTCCAGTTCGTCCCGTCACGCCACACCCGGCCGTGGCGGAGCAAGAACTTGCCCAGCCGGTGTCGGGCCCTCGAGCGGTCGATCACCATGTCGGCACGCGCCCTGCACAGGTCGCGCACCGCCTCTTCGGCGACGCTCGGCACCCGCACGGCCGTGAGCTGCCCCGAGCGGAGCAACAGGGCGAGGCGGCGGGCGTCGCGCTTGTCGGTCTTCACCTTGTCGCCGGGAGCGAGCGGGATGAGCGAGGGCGCGATCACCTCGCAGCGCACACCGAGGTCCCGGAGCTGACGGGCGAGCTCGTAGCCGGTCGGCCCCGCCTCGTAGCAGGCGACGAGTTGGCGGGGATCGTCGAACCGGGCGACGAGGCGGCGGACGGACTCGGGATCCGAGGCGATCTTGTCGACGGCCGGGGTGTCGGCCTCGGGGCGCAGGACCCCCACCGAGATCGTCAGCTTGTGGACATCAAGACCAAGGAGAGTGGATTGACGGGGCACACTGATCATGACGGCCGGCTCCTTCCGTATCGTGGCTCGGTCCGCTCACATGGGCGGGCAACCCACGTCATATGCGGATCGGGCCGGCCGTTCCATACTCACTGA